>Ga0335078_10012464_pt1 | contig 12612 bp, 13 predicted proteins | sample Lox_Sample_32_FD_206711 | JGI IMG/M metagenome (GOLD analysis project Ga0335078, IMG submission 206711) | Soil microbial communities from Loxahatchee National Wildlife Refuge, Florida, United States - Lox_Sample_3.2 | ecosystem: Environmental > Terrestrial > Soil > Wetlands | place: USA... | reverse complement strand
CTACCGGCGCAATGGCGGCCTCATCTTCATTCCCGCCGCCGACACCTGGCACGGCTTCCGCAAGCGGCCGATCTCCGGCGTCCGCCGCTCGCTCATCGTCAACTACGTCAAGCCGGAATGGCGCTCGCGCCACGAGCTCGCCTTCCCGGACCAGCCGATCGCTTAATTGTCGCCGAGCGCAGGCACGGTATGCGCGGGCGCCGCCACCGCGGCCTTCCGAGCGTCGAAGCTCTTCTTCACCAGCCAGAAATCGAACAGCACGCCGAAGGCGAAGAGGCCGAAGCCGAAGGTGGTCATGCCGATGTCGTAGGCGCCGGCGGCCAGGAACAGGCCGAAGATGGCGGCAAACACCATCACGATGCCGAGAATCCAGTCGATCATGGGGAGGTACTCCGCGGTTGAGAGGGAGGCTGGGTCTTGCGGCGCCGCGGCACGTCCTCGTCGAAGAGGATGCGGCCGCCGGCGCCGTCGAGATCGTCGAACTGGCCCGAGCGCAGCGCCCAGAGAAAGGTGAGAAGCCCGGCGAGGCCCATGGCCAGCGCGATCGGAATCAGGAACAGGAGGCCGGTCATGCCTGCCTCCCGAGGCGGAGCGCGTTCGCCACCACCAGGATCGAGGAGGCCGACATCGCCGCCGCCGCGATGAGCGGCGTCACCAGCCCGGCGATCGCGAGCGGCACCGCGGCGAGGTTGTAGACGATGGCGAAGCCGATGTTCTCGCGCACCAGCGCGCCGCTCGACCGCGCCACCTTCAGCACCTCGGTGACGGCACCGAGCGAGACGCCCTGGAACACCACGTCGGCGGCGGTCTGGCAGAGATCGGCCGCCGTGGAAGGCGACATCGAGACATGGGCCGATGCCAGCGCCGGCCCGTCGTTGAGCCCGTCGCCCACCATCAGCACCCGGGCGCCCTCGCCCTTGAGGCGGTCGAGAGTGCGGGATTTCTCCGCCGGCGTGACCCCCGCATGCCACTCGGCGATGTCGAGCGCCGCCGCCACCCAGCGCACCGGCTCGGCGCGGTCGCCGGAGAGCAGCAGGAGGCGCTTGCCGCTCGACCTGAGCGCCGCCACCACCTCGACCGCATCGGGCCGGAGCCGGTCGCTGAAGCGGAAGCGCACCGGCGCCGCGCCGGGCCGCGCCAGCCACAGCTCGGGATCGCCGTCCTCCGCCGCAACCGCCGCCGCGGGCGCGCACCAGCGCCGGCTGCCGAGGCGGATCTCACCGGCGGCGGTGCGGCGGCTCAGCCCCTCGCCGGGATGCTCCTCGACGCCGTCGGCGGCGGGCACCTCGGCCGCGGCGCGACAGAGCGCGCGGCTCAGCGGATGGCGGCTCCGTGCGGCGAGGCCAGCGGCGATGGCGAGCGCCGCCGGATCGAGATCGGCGTCAGGTCGGAACTCCGGCTGTCCCAGCGTCAGCGTGCCGGTCTTGTCGAAGACGACCGTATCCACCTCGGCGAGGCGCTCGAGGGCGGTGGCGGATTTGAGCAGGACGCCGCGGCGGAAGAGCCGGTTGCTCGCCACCACCTGCACCACCGGCACGGCGAGGCCGAGGGCGCAGGGACAGGTGATGATGAGGACGGCGACGGCGTTGAGCAGCGCCTCCTGCCAGGGCCGGACCAGCACCCAGCCGACGAAGGTGAGGAGCGCCAGCAGGTGCACCGCCGGCGCATAGCGGCGCGCGATGCGATCGGAGAGCGCCACCAGCCGGGCGCGTCCGCGCTCGGCGGCCTCCATCAGCCGCACCACCTCGGCAAGGAAGGTGCGCTCGCCGACGGCGGTCACCGTGACCGTGAGCGGCGCGCCGAGATTGAGCATGCCGGCCAGCAAGTCGCTGCCGGGCGCCACCGCCAGCGGCAGCGTCTCGCCGTCGATCAGGCTCTTGTCGACGGCGGAGCGGCCTTCGATGACGCGGCCATCCACCGGCACGCGCTCGCCCGCCGCCACCAGCACGCTCTCGCCGGTCCGCAGCGTCGCCACCGGTCGGCGCTGCACGCTGCCATCAGCCGCACGCACCGCCGCCGGCTGCGCCGAGAAGCGCAGCAGATGCTCCGCCGTCGAGCGCACCCGCCCGCGCGCGCGGCGGTCGAGGTAGCGGCCCACCAGCAGGAAGAACAGCAGCATGACGACGGATTCGAAATAGGCGTGCTCGCCCGAGCGCGCGGTCTCCCAGAGGCTGGTGCCGGCGGCGAGGATGACGCCGATCGAGATCGGCACCTCCATGTTGGTGCGGCCGGCCCGGAGCGCCGCCAGCGCCGAGCGGAAGAAGGGCTGCCCCGCATAGGCCAAGGCCGGCAGCGCGATCAGCGCCGAGACCCAGTGCAGGAGATCGCGGGTGGCCGGCCCCATCTCGCCGAAGCCGGACCAGATCGCGATCGAGAGCAGCATCACGTTGGCGCTGGCGAAGCCCGCGACCGCCAGGGCGCGCAGCAGCACCCGCTCCTCCTCCGACGCGCTCGCCGCGCTGGCGGGATCGAAGGGAACGACGCGATAGCCCAGGCGCTGCACCAGCCGCACCAGCGGCGCCGCGCCCTCGACCCCGCCTTGCCAGCGGAGCGCCAGGCGGCGGCTGGTGAGGTTGACCCGCGCCGAGACCACGGCGGGATCCCGCTGCAGCGCCTGCTCGATGAGCCAGACGCAGGCGGCGCAGTGCAGGCCATCCACCAGCAGCGACAGGGAGGCGGTGCCGTCCTCGGACGCGACGGCGAAGACCGCGGCATCTTCCGCCGATTCCTCCGGCGGCCGCGGCCGGCGCGCGGCGGGATCGAGGGTGCGGCCGGTGTAGTAGCGGTCGAGGCCGAGCTCGCGGATGAAGGCGTAGGCGGCGGCGCAGCCGGCGCAGCAGAACTCGCCCGCCTCGCCGGCAAGCATCGGCGCGCCACAGTGAGCGCAGGCCGTCCGCGCCGCGCCGCGCGGGAGAGAGGGCGAGAGCGTGGCCGCCGAGACGCTCACGGCGCGACGATGCGCTCGGCGAACTGGTAGGACCGGCCGTCGCGAAGCGCGGTGACGCGGAGCTCCCACTGGCCGGGGCGAGCCAGCGTGACCGGGGCCTGATACGTGCCGCCGCTCGCCGGCTCCAGCGTCAGGGCGCGCCCCGGCAGCGGCTCGATCGGCCGCACCACCTCGACGCTGACGCTGAGACCGGCGAGCGGGGCGCCCCCGGCGTCGATGAAACGGGCGACCAGCCGCCCGTCGAGGCCGGCGCTCGGCGCGAACTTGATCGCGCCGCGCCAGCCCAGCGCATCCTGCGCCGCCCCGGCGGCAAGGATGCGGTTGTAGTCGTTGCCGACCTCGAAGGAATGCTCGGTGACGAGGCCGGTGTCGGAATGGAGGGCGAAATAGGCAAGCGCGCCGTTCACCGAGGCGATCACCACGAAGCAGCCGGCGATCGCCCAGGGGATCCAGCGGCAGTTCGAGAAACTCGGCAGCAGGCGCATCGGGCGCACTCCCTATCTGGCCGGACCGCGGAAGGTCGTCTTGTAGGTGACCGTCTCGCCGTCCTCCCGCGCGCGGGCGGTGAAGGTGAAGGGCGTCTCCGTCTGCGTCGGGTGCTTCACATGCACATAGGCGTGGAAGGTGCCGACGCCGTCGTCCTTCACCGGCAGCGACACGCCCTCCGTTACGGCGATCGGCGGCTCCTCGCCCTCGGCGATCTGCACCGTGGCGTCGGCAAGGCCCTGGGCGGTGAGCTGGAAATGGCGGGTGATCGCGCTCTTGTTCTGGATCCGGATGACGAAGCTGTTGCTGACCGAGCCGTCGGAGAGGCGGATGAAGAGCGGGTTGCGCTCGGCGAGCGCGGTGATGGTGGCGCCGCTGCGGGTGAGCAGCGTCGCCAGCATGATGCCGGCCGCCACCAGCATGACCAGGGTGTAGACGATGGTGCGCGGGCGGATCAGGCGCGGATGGGCGGTACGGCCCTCGCGATGGGCGATCAGGTTCGCCGCGGTGTCGAAGCTGATGAGGCCGCGCGGCCGCTCCACATGGTCCATGATCTCGTCGCAGGCGTCGATGCAGAGGCCGCAGCCGATGCATTCGAGCTGCAGCCCGTCGCGGATGTCGATGCCGGTGGGGCAGACCTGGACGCAGGCGCGGCAGTCGACGCAGTCGCCATGGCCTTCCCAGCTCTCGCCCTTGCGGTGCTTGCCGCGCGGCTCGCCGCGCCAGTCGCGGTAGGTGACGGTGAGGGTCTGCTCGTCCACCATCGCCGATTGGAAGCGCGGCCACGGGCACATATAGGTGCAGACCTGCTCGCGCGCCCAGCCGGCCAGCAGGTACGTCGTCGCGGTGAAGAGGCCGAAGAAGAAGTAGACGGCAGTCGACGCCTCGCCGGTCAGCACCTCGCGCGTCACGCTTGGCGCGTCGTTGAAATACATGATCCAGGCGCCGCCGGTCGCCGCGGCGATGGCGAGCCAGATGCCGTGCTTGGCCGCCTTCTTGCCGAGCTTCGCCGCCGACCACGGCTGCTGGTCGAGGCGGACGCGGGCCATGCGGTCGCCCTCCACCAGCCGCTCCGCCCACATGAAGAGGTCGGTCCAGACCGTCTGCGGGCAGGTGAAGCCGCACCAGAGGCGGCCGAACAGGCTGGTGACGAAGAAGAGGCCGATGGCAGCCAGGATCAGCAATCCGGCGATGTAGTAGACCTCCTGCGGCCAGATCTCGAGGCCGAGGAAATAGGCGCGCCGGCCCGGCATGTCGATCAGGAAGGCCTGGCTCGGATGGTCGAGACCGCGATCCCAGCGCAGCCAGGGCGCCAGGTAGTAGATCGCCAGGCAGACGATGAGCACCGCCCATTTGATGCGGCGCAGCGGCCCTTTTACGGTGCGCGGATAGACCTTCTGCCGCTCGGCGAAGAGCGGGATGTCCCGGCTCGAGGGATCAAGCCCGGGATCCATGGCTGGCAATGCCATGCCGGCCGCGCCTCACTCGCCGCCGCCGAGGGAATGGACGTAGATCGTCAGCATCTTGATCGTCACCGGATCGAGCCGTTGGCCCCAGGACGGCATGCTGCCGTTGCGCGCGCGGGTGATGACGTCGACGACGCTCGCCTTATCGCTGCCGTAGAGCCAGATCTGGTCGGTGAGGTTGGGCGCGCCCACCTCGCGGTTCCCGGTCGCCTTCTCGCCGTGGCAGACGGCGCAGTTCTCGGCGAAGATCTTGCCGCCGCGCTGGATCGCCTCCGCCGGCGCCTTGGTGCCGGAGAGCGAGAGCACGTAATCGGCGACGTCGCTGATCTGCGCCGGGGTCAGCATGCCGTCGAGGCCGAAGCGCGGCATCGCCGACTGCCGGGAATCCGGGTCGTCGTTGCGGATGCCGTGGGTGATGGTCTGGTGAATCGCCTGCAGGCTGCCGCCCCAGAGCCAGTCGTCATCGGCCAGCGTCGGATAGCCCGGTCCGCCCTGGCCGCCGGTGCGGTGGCAGGGCACGCAGTTGTCGGCAAACGCCGCCTTGCCGCCCGCCGCCGCGAAGGCGAAGAGCTGCGGATCCTTGCGGATGGTCTCGAGATCGGCATCGCGGATGCGATTCAGGATCGGCGCCTGGGAAGCCGCCACCGCGGCGAGCTCTTGATCGACGGCGCCGCGGTTGGTGTAGCCCAGCACGCCCTTGCTGTGCCCGAGACCCCAGGGCACCGCCGGGAACAGCACGCAGTAGACCGCCGCGAAGAGGATCGTGGCGTAGAAGGTATAGAGCCACCACTGCGGCAGCGGCGTATTGAGCTCGCGGATGCCGTCCCACTCGTGGCCGGTGGTCTCGCGGCCGGTGAGGGAGTCCTTTTCGCCTTTGGTCGGCATGGGAGATTTCCTACGGCAGAAGCTGATCGTCGTTGAGCGGGATGCGGGCATGCTCGTCGAGCCGGCGGCGGCGCGTCGGCCAGCAGATCCAGGCCAGGATTCCGGTCGTTATCAGCGCGACCAGGACCATGAAGAAGGGCCGCACCGCCATCGCGAAGTGGAACCAGTCCGTCGAACCGTCCATCCGGCGCCTCCCGCTACTGCGTCAGGTCGGCGGGATCGACGTCCCGGAACTTGACCTCGGTGCCGAGGATCTGCAGATAGGCGACGAGCGCATCCATCTCCGTCACCCGGTCCGGCGTGCCGCCGAGCGGCTTGAACACCAGTGCGCCGGGATAGCGTTTCAGCAGCCCCGCGGTATCGCCATCGGGATCGACCTGCGCCAGCAGGTCGGCCCTGGCGTCCGCGACCATCTCGTCGGAATAGGGCACGCCCACCGCGCGGTCGGCGCGCAGATGCTCGGAGATATGGGCGAAGTCGAGCGGCCGGTGCGCCATGAAGGCGTAGGACGGCATGATCGATTCCGGCACCACGTCGCGCGGATCCTCCAGATGCGCGACATGCCAGTCGTTCGAGTACTTGCCGCCGACGCGCGCCAGGTCCGGCCCCTGCCGCTCCGAGCCCCAGAGGAAGGGATGGTCGTACATGCTCTCGGCGGCGAGGCTGTAGTGGCCGTAGCGCTCCACCTCGTCGCGGAACGGCCGGATCTGCTGGCTGTGGCAGAGGTAGCAGCCCTCGCGCATGTAGATGTTGCGGCCGGCGAGCTCGAGCGGCGAGTAGGGCCTGACGCCCTTCACGCGCTCGATCGTGGTCTCGATGGTGAAGAGCGGCACGATCTCGACGATGCCGCCGATCGACACCGTCAGCAGAGTCAGCACCAGCAGCAGGATCGCGTTCTTCTCGATGGTCTCTTGGCGAAACATGGATCCGTCCCCCTTACTCGGCCGGCACGGGGACGAGGCGCGGCTCGCCGGCCGCGACGCCGCCGCGCATGGTGCGCCAGAGGTTGTAGATCATGATCAGACCGCCGGTGAGGAACAGCACCCCGCCGATCCCGCGCACGATGTAGAAGGGATGCATCGCCGCCACGGTCTCGACGAAGGAGTACTGCAGGAAGCCGTTGGTGTCGTAGGCGCGCCACATCAGCCCCTGCAGGATGCCCGCCACCCACATCGAGACGATGTAGAGGACGATGCCGAGCGTGGCGATCCAGTAGTGGTAGGCGATGAGCCGCTTGGAGAAGATCGCCCGCTTCCAGAGCGCCGGCACCAGGTAATAGAAGGCGCCGAAGGTCATGAAGGCGACCCAGCCGAGCGCGCCCGAATGCACGTGGCCGATGGTCCAGTTGGTGTAGTGGCTGAGGCCGTTCACCTGCCGGATCGACATGACCGGCCCCTCGAAGGTCGACATGCCGTAGAAGGCGACGGCGGTGACCGAGAAGCGCAGGCCCGGATCGGTGCGAAGCTTGTCCCAGGCGCCCGAGAGCGTCATCAGGCCGTTGATCATGCCGCCCCAGGACGGCATCCACAGCATCACCGAGAACACCATGCCGAGCGTCTGCGCCCAGTCGGGCAGCGCCGTGTAGTGCAGGTGATGCGGGCCCGCCCAGATATAGAGGAAGATCAGGGTCCAGAAATGGATGACCGAGAGCCGGTAGGAATAGATCGGCCGGTCCGCCTGCTTCGGGATGAAGTAGTACATCATCCCGAGGAATCCGGCGGTGAGGAAGAAGCCCACCGCGTTGTGGCCATACCACCACTGGGTCAGCGCGTCCTGCACGCCAGCCGACATCGAGTAGCTCTTGCTGCTGTAGAGCGAGACCGGCACCGCCAGGTTGTTGACGATGTGCAGCACCGCGATGGTGACGATGAAGGCGAGGTAGAACCAGTTGGCGACGTAGATGTGCGGCTCGCGCCGCTTCATGATCGTGCCGAGATAGATCAGGAGATAGACGACCCAGACGATGGTGAGCCAGAGATCGGCGTACCACTCGGGCTCGGCGTATTCGCGGCTTTGCGTCACGCCCAGCAGATAGCCGGTGGCGGCGATGGCGATGAAGAACTGGTAGCCCCAGAACACGAACCAGGCGAGGGACTCGCCACCCCAGAGCCGCGCCCGGCAGGTCCGCTGCACCACGTAGAAGGAGGTGCCGATGAGCGCGTTGCCGCCGAAGGCGAAGATCGCCGCCGAGGTGTGCAGCGGCCGCAGGCGACCGAAGCTCGTCCATTCGAGGCCGAGATTGAGCACGGGATAAGCCAGCTGAAACGCGATGAGGACCCCGGCGGCGAGCGCGGCCACGAGCCAGAACAGGCTCGCTACCGTGAAGGCCCGCACGATCTCCTCGTTGTAGGGCTCGGTGACATAGGTCTCGGCGGCGTAGCCCGCCGGGGCTTGAGCGACAGGGCGCATCTCGTTCCTCGCGCTGGACGTCAAAAACCGCACGCGGGCGCCACGGGCGCGCCGCTCATCGGCGCCATTTCTCGCTGCCGCGAGACCGGCGCGCCTTGATTTGCGTCAACTCAGACCTCATCCGCTGACGGATCCGCTGAGCGCCAGCGCCGCCAGCACGGCCGCGTTGAGGAGCTGCAGCGGCGGCATCGCTCGCTGAACGAGCTGGCGCCATTGCTGCGCAACACCGGCGCCGGCGCAGCCGATCGCCAGCAGCATGGGCATCGTCGCCAGCGCGAAGCCGGCCATCGCGGCGCCGCCCGTCACCATGCTGCCGCTGCCGGCGGCGCCCGCCAGCGCGCCATAGAGAAGCCCGCAGGGCAGGAACCCGAGCGCCACGCCCAGCACGTAGCCGCCGGTGCGGTCGTCCCGACGCAGCAGCGGAGCGGCCGCCCGCGCCAGCGCCGCGGCGGCGCGGCTGGTGAGGCCGAGACCGCGCGGCACCGCCGGCAGCAGCCCCAGGCCCTTCAGCGCCTGGAACAGAAAGAGCGTCGCCGCCAGCAGCAGAAATCCCACGAGCACCGGATGGAAAGCAGCCATCGCGGCGATGCCCCGCCCGATGCCGCCGGCGATCGCGCCGAGCAGCACGTAGGTAGTGGCGCGCCCGAGGTGATAGGGAATGAGGGCGCCGCGCACCACGCGCAGCGTCGGCGGCTCGGTCGGCCCGTTCGAGACCTGGGCCAGCACGAACGGCCCGCACATGGCGGCGCAGTGCGAGAAGCTGCCGAGCAGCCCGGCCAGGAACAGGACCGCGATCACCCCGCCGGCGGAAGCAGGCAGCGCCGCCATGATGTGCGCCGAGTGTTCCACTCCCCCACGCTCCCACGAACCAAGAACGGCATACCTTCGCCACCAAGCGGGTGCGCCGCCATGACTTAGATCAAGAGAGAAGTTGAGCGCGATTCCCGATCGGCAACGGGTGCGGACCCGCGGGCGTCCGATTCAGAAGCCGCTCATACGTCGGTAAATCGACGCCGCTGCCCCGGGAATGGAGACCTGATCCAGGTCAAGGACAGGTCGGCGCGGACGCGGTGCCGTAGTATGCTACTCTCTGCGACCGCGAGCGAACGAGAACGACGTCATCGGCAAGCCAAAGGGGGAGCCCGGAGTGAGACCGAACCTTGCCTTCACCGCCGCAGTGATCCTCATCTCGACATCGTCGGCCGCTGTCGCCGCCGGTGACGCAGCCGCCGGCAAGCGGCTTGCCGAGCGGTCTTGCGCGAGCTGTCACCAGGTCGAAGCCAGCGGCACCGCCCGCGACACCGCGCCGCCCTTTCAGGCCATCGCGGCAAAGAGCGGCAAGGATGCCGGCTGGGTGCGCGCCTGGCTCAGCAATCCGCATCCGCCGATGCAGGGCATCGATCTCTCGCGCCAGCAGACCGACGACATCGTCGCCTATCTGCAGAGCCTGGCGCCGAAGCAGTAGCGCCGGCCGGCGCGCGCGCCGAACCGGCACACGCGCTGCCACCATCATGTCCGCCGCCAGGCGCCAGCCGAGATCGAGCTGCGCCTCCAACGGGTCGGAGGCCGCATCGGCGCGGGGCGCGGCAGGCTCGGATCCGGCATCGACCGGTCGCGTCGCCATCGCCTCGTCAAAGGCAGCGGGCATGCAAAGCTCCGTTCTTGCCGGCACGCGTCACCGGGCCGCGTGATGTCGAATGCCGGTCGCTACTGCAACTTCCGGCGGAAAAGCCAGGTGGCGTAGCTCAGCGTCACCGCGGCGATCGCCGCCATGGCGGCGAGCTGGTCGAGGGCCAGCGCCCAGGAGATGTCCTGCAGGAAGACGCCGCGCGCCACCACCAGCATGTAGCGGATCGGATCGACATAGGTGATGAGCTGGCTCCAGCGCGGCATGTTGGCGATCGGCGTCGCGAAGCCGGAGAGGATGATCGCCGGCGACAGGAACAGGAAGACGCCGAGGATCGACTGCTGCTGGGTCTTGGCGATCGAGGAGATCACCAGGCCGATGCCGATCGCCGACAGCACGAAGATGGTGATGGCGGCGTGGAACAGCAGGATCTGCCCGATGAAGGGCACGCCATAGCCGTAGACGGCGATCGCCGCGATGACGTTCGCCTCGACGAAGCCCACGATGAGGCCCGGCGCCGTCTTGCCGATCAGGATCTCCATCGGCCGGAGCGGCGTCACCAGCAGCTGCTCGAAGGTGCCGAGCTCGCGCTCGCGCGCCACCGAGAGCGCGGTGATCAGCAGCGAGGCCACCGTGGTGAGGATCACCGTGAGGCCCGGCAGGATGAACCACTTGCTCTCGAAGTTGGGGTTGAACCAGGCGCGATTCTCCAGCGCGACGCCGCTGCCGATCCCGGCGGCCATGAGCCGCTCGCGGTTGAAGCCGTCGACGATCTCCGCCGCGTAGCCCTGCACGATGAGGGCGGTGTTGGAGCGCCGCCCGTCCAGCAGCAGCTGGATGGTAGCGGGCCGCCCCGCCAGCACGTCGGCGGAGAAGGTCGGGCCGATGTGCAGCACCGCCTTCACCTGCTCCGCCGAGATCGCCGCGGCGACCGCCGCCGGATCCTCGAAATTCGCGACGCGCTTGAAGGCAGCCGAGTCCTCGAAGCGGTGCAGGAGCTCGGCGGAGAGATGCGCGCGATCCTCGTTCCAGACCCCGAGCGCGACGCCGGTCACCTCATAGGTCGCGGCGTTGGCGAAGAGGATCATCTGGATGATCGGCGGCGCGATCAGCACGTAGCGCGTCTTGCGATCCTTCCAGAGCGCCAGCAGCTCCTTGACGATGAGGGCGCGGATGCGGCGCCACATGAGGGGCTACTCCAGGCTCCGGCGCGTGCGCCGCAGCGCCAGGCCCAGGAACACCGCGGCGAAGAGCGCGAGCGCGCCAAGGCTCGGCAGCAGCACCGGCCAGACGGTGCCGGCGAGGAACAGCGTCTGCAGGCTGGAGACGTAGTAGCGGGCGGCGATCAGCCGGGTCACCCCTTGCACCCAGCCCGGCATGCTCTCGATGTCGAACAGCAGGCCGGAGAGGATCATGGTCGGCATGAAGGTGGTGAGGAAGGCCGCCTGCGCCGCCACGAACTGGTTGCGCGCGGTGGTGGAGATCAAGAGGCCCATGGCGAGCGACACCAGCAGGAACACCGCCGAGATCAGGATCAGCGCGCCGAAGGAGCCGCGGAACGGCACCTGGAACAGGAAGATGCCGAGGCCGACGGAGACCGCGAGGCTCGCCATCCCCAGCACGAAATAGGCCAGCAGCTTGCCGAGCACGATCTCCGTCTTCGTCGCCGGCGACACCATGATCGCCTCCATGGTGCCGCGCTCCCATTCCCGCGCCACCACCAGGGCGGTGAGCAAGGCGCCGATCATGGTCATGATGAGAGCGATGAGGCCGGGCACGATGAAGTTGGCGCTGCGCAGCTCCGGATTGAACCAGTAGCGGTTCTCGACCGAGACGGCCGGGTGGAAGCGCGTGCCGCGCTCGGCGAGCCGGCCCGCCGCCCAGATAGCGACGGCGCCCTCGGCATAGCCGGTGACGATGCGGGCATTGTTGGCGTCGACGCCGTTGACCACGATCGCGATCTGCACGGGCTGGTTGCCGCCGGACAGCCGGCGCGAGAAATCGCCGCGCAGCACCAGATAGCCGTCGATGTCGCGGCGCAGCAGGGCGGCTTCCGCCGCGTGGCTGTCCTGGAACAGACGCGGCTTGAAGTAGGGCGAGTTGGCGAAGCTTTGATAGAGGCCGGCGGATTCCACCGTGCGATTCTCGTCGACGACACCGAAGGGCACGTCCCGGGCGTCAAGCGAGATGCCGTAGCCGTTGAGCAGCAGCAGGACGATCGGCATCACCAGGGCGATCAGGATCGAGGAGGGATCGCGCACGATCTGCAGGAACTCCTTGCGCAGGAGCCCCAGGAGCCGCGCCGGGGAGATCGCGACGACGCTCATGCCGCCGCCTCGCGGTCCTGCGCCTCGATCAGCGCCACGAAAGCGTCCTCGAGCGTGGGCTCGGGCAGCGCCGCGGTCCGCACCTGCTGCTTGAGATCGTCCGGCGTGCCCGTGGCGATGAGCCGGCTGCGATAGACGATGCCGAGGCGGTCGCAATATTCCGCCTCGTCCATGAAGTGCGAGGTGACCAGCACCGTCACCTTGCGGTCGGCGAGGGCGCCGATGCGCGACCAGAACTCGCGCCGCATCAGCGGATCGACGCCGGAGGTTGGCTCGTCCAGGAACAGGATCTGCGGCTCGTGCAGGAGGGCGCAGCCGAGCGCCAGCCGCTGCTTGAACCCGAGCGGCAGGTTGCCGGCGATGGCGCCGGCGGCCGGCCCGAGCTCGAAACTCTCCAGCACCCAGTCGATGCGCGCCCGCCGCCGCGCCCCGCCGAGGCCGTAAACGCCGCTGAAGAAGTCGAGG
>Ga0335078_10012463_pt1 | contig 12612 bp, 12 predicted proteins | sample Lox_Sample_32_FD_206711 | JGI IMG/M metagenome (GOLD analysis project Ga0335078, IMG submission 206711) | Soil microbial communities from Loxahatchee National Wildlife Refuge, Florida, United States - Lox_Sample_3.2 | ecosystem: Environmental > Terrestrial > Soil > Wetlands | place: USA... | reverse complement strand
GCGAGCCGGTCATCGCGCAGCCACGGCACGACCGAGAGCAGAATGCGCCCGGCGACGACCCCCAGCGCCGCGCCGCCAACAAACGAGATGGCGAACTCGCGCGCGCCTTCAATGACATCGGGCTCGCGCCCGGAGAGGATCATGCCGAGCAGCACGACAAAGAGGGCGATCGCGGCCGCGTCGTTGAGCAACGCTTCGCCCTCGACCAGTCGCGTCAGTCGGGCCGGTGCGCCGACATCACGGAAGATCGCGATGACCGCCGCTGGGTCAGTGGTCGCAACAACCGAGCCGACCAGCAGGCAGACAACCAGCGGTACTCCGGCTAGCGGCCACAACGCCAAGCCGATCGCCGCGGTGGTGACGAGAGTGGCGACGATCGCCAACAGCAGGATCGGCGCCGCGTCTTCGATGATGCGGCGTACATCGCTGGTGATCCCGGCCTCGAAGACGAGCAGCGGCAGGAAGACGTAGATGATGGTTTCCGAGGTGATCGGCAGTTTGCCGAACAACTCGGCGAGCGCCGCAAATCGTCCGGCGACCGGCGTGTGCGACAAGAGGCCCGACGCTGTACCGATGGCGATTCCGAAACCCGCCAGCACCACAGCGGGCGGCAGGCGCAGCTTCGCCGCGAGCGGCTGGATCGCTCCCACGACTACTAGCAGCACCGCGACCGCGGCCAGCACAAGAGCAGTGTCGAGCATCGCTTTGCGGCTCGCGCCAAGCCATTACCACGCAAGGCGGAAGTATGACGAAGCCCCCTCGCGGCTTCTATCGAAACCGGTCGGCCGCCTGCCGATTTCGTTACTCGATCAGCGCGGCATCGAGGTCGTCGATCAAATCTTGCGGGTCCTCGATCCCGACTGAGAGGCGCAGCAGATCGCTCGGCACCGGCGTGCCCGGCCCTTCGATCGATGCGCGGTGTTCCATCAGGCTTTCGACCCCGCCCAGCGAAGTTGCACGCTTCCAGATCTCAACCCGCGCCGCGGTGGCGATCGCCGCCGCCTCGCCGCCTTTGACCCGGATCGACAGCATCCCGCCAAACCCGCCCGCCATCTGCCGCGCCGCGACCGCGTGGCCGGGATGGCTTGGGAGCCCCGGATAGAGCACTTGCACGACGTTGGGGTGCCGCGCCATCGCCTCGGCCACCGATTGCGCCGAGCGGCAGGCGCGCTCGACGCGCAAATGCAGAGTGCGCATGCCGCGCAGCAGCAGATAGGCTTCGAGGCTGCCGAGGATCGCGCCGCCGCTACTGCGCCCGGCGACGAGACGCTGCCAGAATTCGTCGTCGCGCGCGCCGGTGAGTGTGCCGGCGATGACGTCGCTGTGGCCGTTGAGGTATTTGGTCGCGGAGTGCATGACGATGTCGGCGCCGAATTCGATCGGTCGGGTCAGCACCGGGCTCGCGATGGTGCTGTCGACGGCGAGCAGCGCGCCGGCCTGGTGCGCGATCTCGGCGGCGCCGGCGATGTCGGTCACCGACCACAGGGGATTGGCTGGGGTCTCGATCCACACCAACCGAGTGCGGCCTGGAACCACGGCCTCGCGCAGCGCGTCGAGCGAGGTGGTGTCGATGAAATCGGCTTCGATGTGCCCGTCGGCGGCGTAGGCGGCGATCCAGCGCCGCAGGCTGTGATACATGACCAGCGGCCCGACCACATGCGCGCCCACCGGCAGCGCGCGGAACAGGGTCGTCGCAGCCGCCATTCCGGACGACAGCACCAGCGAGGCCGCGCCGCCTTCTAGCGCGGTCAGCAAGGCCTGCGGCTGGTCATAGCCGGGATTGTCGGCGCGCGCATAGTTGCGGCCGCGCCGGTATTGATTGTCGGGGTCGCGGATATAGGTCGTCGCCGGCTGGATCGGCAGCACCACCGCGCCGGTGGCCGCGTCGGTCCAGCCGAGCCCTTGCGCGGCGATGGTGGCGGGTTTTGGCGGCTGGCGGTTGGTCTTCATCGGACGGGTCCTGAGGCGCTGCATTGCCGCAGCATAGCATTGACCGCCGAACTGCCCTGGCATAGACGAGCGCCTATGCTGCTGCGCCGCCACCTCCTCGTCTTCGCCCTGCTGGTTGCTTCGCTGCCGGCAGTGGCGCTCGAGACCTTCAAGACCTCCGAGCTGACCATAGTCACCGCCGCCGGCCCGCATAAATTCACCATCGAGCTCGCGCTCAGCGGACCGCAAATGGAGCAAGGGCTGATGTTTCGGCGCAAGCTCGCGCCCGACGCCGGGATGCTTTTCGATTTCGGCACGCCGACCAATGTCACGATGTGGATGAAGAACACGCTGATCCCGCTCGACATGCTGTTCCTCGACGCGCGCGGGCGCATCATCGACATCCATGAGCGCGCGGTTCCGCTGTCGCTCGATATGATCGCGGCCAACGCGCCAAGCCGCTATGTCATCGAATTGAACGGCGGCACGGTCGAGCGGCTCGGCATCAAGCCAGGCGATCGGGCAACCTCGCCCAATATCGGGCAGTAGCCGCGCTCAGCTTCCCCACGTCACGAACATCGCCACGACCGTAATCGCCATCACCGCTGTCGACAGCCAGCCGACAGCCCAAAGCGGACGCGGCAAGGTGAAGCCGCCCATCACCTTGGGCTGCATCGTCATGATCATCATCACGACCATCAGCGGTACGGCGACGGTGCCATTGATGACCGCGCTCCAGAACAACGCTTTGATCGGGTCGATATTGATGAAATTGACGCCGATCCCGACCACAGTGCCGGCCACGATCGTCGCATAGAAACGCTTGGCGTCCTGCGGCAGGCGGTCGAGCCCGGCGTTCCAATTCATCGCCTCGGCGAGGGCATAGGCGCCCGAGCCGGCAAGGACCGGGACCGCCAGCAAGCCGGTGCCGAGGATTCCCAAAGCGAACACGGCGTAGGCGAAATCCCCGGCGATTGGGCGCAGCGCCTGCGCTGCCTGCGCCGAGGTCTGGATGTCGGTGATCCCGTGAGCATGCAGGGTCGCCGCCGTCGTGATGATGATGAAGAGGGCAACTACATTCGAAAGGCCCATGCCGAGATAGGTGTCGATCTCGATGCGGCGGAACTCTTTGCGGGCTTCGCCCGGCGCTTCGCTTAACGGATGCGCGCCGGGATCGATGCGTTCGTCCTCGGCCTCCTCGGATGCTTGCCAGAAAAAGAGATACGGGCTGATCGTGGTTCCCAGGATCGCGACGATCAGGACGATATAGTCCGTGTTCAGCGATATTTGCGGGATCAGGGTGTTGTAGGCGACCTCGCCCCACGGCACCTTGACGATGAGGGCGGTGGCGACATAGGCAAACAGCGACAAGGTCAGCCATTTGAGGATTTTGACGTAGCGCTCGTAGCTCGCATAAATCTCCAACACGGTGCACAGCGCCGCGAACAGAACGACATACAACCCTACCGGACCGCCGATGAGCAGATGTACCGCCTCGCCCATCGCTCCCAGATCGGCACCGAGGTTGATGAAATTGGCTGCCAGCAGCAGCGCGACGATCCCGTAAAGAAGCGGCGCGGGATAGTGGTCGCGAAGGTTGGCGGCGATGCCTTGGCCTGTGACGCGGCCGATCCTCGCGCTGATCTCCTGAATCGCCGCCATCAGCGGCCAGGTAAACAGCATCACCCAGGCGGTCCCGTACCCGGCTTGCGCACCGGCCTGTGAATAGGTGGCGATCCCGCTCGGATCGTCGTCCGACGCTCCGGTTATCAGGCCGGGTCCGAGCAGGTGAAAAAGGCCACGCCATGTCGACGGGTGCGCGCGCTGCCGGCGCCCAAACAGCATGACCAAACCTCAGAGAAAGCCGCGCAGCAGGTCGAGAAACCCGTCGAGCCGGTCATGGTGCACCCAGTGCCCCGCGCCGTCGAACGACACCACCTTCGCGTTCTTGAAGTGGCGGATGCGGCCGTCCTGCTCGGGGTTGGAAGCCCAGCTTTCCTTGCCATAGACCAATAGGGTCGGGCAGGCGATCCGCGTCCACAAATCTTCGGTCTCCACCTGGGTCATGCCATACGGGCGATCGGATCGCACATAGTTGTCAAACTTCCAGCTGTAGGTCCCGTCTTCGTTCTGGTTAACCCCGTGTTGTGTCAAATGCCGCGCCTGTTCCGGTGATAGATGACGATTGGCCTCCTGCATCCGCTTCAGGGCTTCGTCGATCGAGGGGTAACGGCGCGCCAGCCGGCCGGAGAGGTCACGCTGTTCCTCAACCCAGCGCCGCATGCGTTCGGCGATCGGCTGTTTCGCGCGCTCGATCATCGCGCGCGGCGCCACGCCCAAGCCCTCGATGGCTACGAGCTTGCGCACGTTTTCGGGATAAATGCCGGTGTAGCGCAAGGTGATCATCCCCCCTAACGAGTGGGAAACAATGGTCACCGGCGACAATTCTTGCTGATGGATCAGCTGGGCGAGGTCGTAGATGTAGGCGGCCATCGAATAGCTGCCGTCGGGCGACCACTGGCTGTCGCCGTGACCACGCAGATCGGGGGCGAGGACATGCCAGTCGTGGCGCAGCGCCTGGGCCACCCAATCCCAGTTCCGGCAATGGTCGCGCCCGCCATGGACCAGCAGCAAAGGCCGAGCACCGGGATTGCCCCAATCGACATAATGCAAGCGCAAGCGCTGTGAGAAATAGATGCGCGACGTGGGGCCCGCGCTATCGAGATCGACGCTCTTTGCTTTCGCCGGAGCCATGGATTACCCGCCCGATGTTCCCGGGGGTTTATACAGCAAGACCCCCGCGCGCATCACAGCGTCAGCGGGGGTCCAATTTGCGAAGCTGTCCTTCGCGCCCGGCATCGAAGCCAGGCTAAATCTTGGACTTGGCGCTTCGTTGCCGATGCCAAGGGGTCGGCAACTGGGGCGCGCCCGGTGGAGTCATGTCGATCAACATCCTCCATGCTGGTTGCCGGAACTGCCGCCGACCCGGGCCTGATGGTCCCGGCCTATGACGACGTTTTGCATCTGGGCGTTTGGTCGCGCGCCGTCAAGAGTGATCGCGCATGGAAGGCGCAAAGAAAATCGGCGGGCTTCGCCGGGCGCCGATCCTACAGCAGGCGGACGCCTTCAGCGCATCGGCTGCTTCAATCAGCGATCGTCAGGCTTTAAGTTGCGTCGCGATGGTCGCGCGCAGGAATCTCTCAGGCGTCTGCGGCCGCCTCCTTGGTGGCTTGGCGCTCCTGACGCTTGCCGTTTGCCGCCTGCGCCACGGGCTGAGCCCACGCTAAAGTGCAGTTCTACAACCTCTGTGATTTTCAGCTCGAGGGCGGCTCGGTAATGCCCCAGCTGCGGATCGCCTACGAGACCCAGGGAAAGCTGTCTCCGGCGAGAGACAACGTCATCGTGCTGCTCCACGACGCGCTCGAAGATCATCACGCTTTTGATTCGCTGATTGGCCCCGGCAAGACCTTCGATGCGAACCGCTAGTTTATCATCGCCGTGGATGCGATGGGCGGCGGCGAATCCTCCGCGCTGGGCGACGGCGCAGGACAGGATTTTCCGCGCTACACAATCCGCGACATGATGGCTGCCGAATGCGCGCTGGTCTCGCGCGGACTCGGCCTGACCCGGCTGCGCGCTGTGGTCGGCCGCTCGATGGGCGCGTTCATCGTCCTCGAATGGGCGGCGCAGCCGTCGCGAGCCCGCCAGGGGCCGCGGAGGGCGATTTTGTCGACCGGGCGATTCGCGAATTTCTCGCGGCGCCGAAGTAACGGTCAGCCGAGCCGCGCAGCTCCACTCGGCGGAGCGACAATCGGCCGCGACGCTTCGGTCATCAGATTTGCGCCGATTTCGCTGATCCGGGTTGAGGCCCCGACCATTGACGCAACGCTGCGTCGGATATAGCCAAACTGAACTTTAATCGCGTCGACGAAATTGCCAGCGCGCATCAGTGCCGCAGCGTTGTCGCCAGCCTCAGTCAAGGTCGTCTGCGCCAGCTCCGTCATCTCGATCGCTAAGGTTGTCAAACCCCTGGCGACTGCTTGTTGCGACTCGCCGACCAAGATCAGAGCGCTGCAATAGGTGGCGAGAACGTGTTCGGACGCAGTTTTGGAGGACCGATGGACCGGCCGTGAAACCGCAACTGCCGGAACGATTTTCCTTGCCGTCGCCGCGGGTTCTATCACCACAGCGGGCGATCCGGCCGTCCGTTTTGGCTTCGAATCGTTGGATTCACTCATTTTCCGCCTCGCTTTTTTGAGACTACGAATAGTGCGGTGCACAGGAGTCAAATAATCTTGTGCAATTGCACTTTCAAGCTCGTTATTGTGCAATGCACAATACGGCGTGAAAGAGCCTCGTGGGGCACCAAAGGCATCGCCGAGCGGAACGGCCAAACCCGGTTCAGTCTCCGCCGCTTTGACATGTTTTCATCTTTTTTTTACCCTTCTGGGCAGCGAATGACGGTGTGACTCTGTTCGGGTTGCTTGGGGTGGGGGTTTAGCGTGCCGGCTGATACGCCGATCGAGGGGAAGCTCGGCCGCGGCGTTGCGCGGTCCTTGTCGTTCATCAGTGGGATCGCGGTAGCAGCGGGGTTGCTGTGCTCGGCGACTCTCGCCGGCCAGGTGCCGCCGCCGCGCGGCGGCCCGATCTACGAGGCAATCGTGCTCGACGCCGACACCGGTCAGGTGTTGCGGGAGCTGAACCCGGACGCCGTGACCTATCCGGCGTCGCTCACCAAGATGATGACGCTGTACTTAACTTTCGAGGCGCTCAACAGCGGCAAGGTGCGGCTCGATCAATATTTCCAAGTCTCAGCCGCAGCGGCCGAGCACGCCCCGTCTAAGCTCGCCCTGGAGCCGGGTGAGAGCGTCACCATTCGCGACCTGATCCTTGGCATCGTGACGAAGTCGGCGAACGACGCGGCGGCGGTACTCGCGGAAGGGCTCGGCGGCACCGAGGCCAACTTTGCCGCGATGATGACGCAGAAGGCGCATCAACTCGGCATGGCGCATACCTTCTACCGCAATGCCTCCGGCCTGCCAGATCCCGGTCAGCTGACCACCGCCCGCGACATCGCGCGGCTCGCGCTTGCGCTGTTGCACGATTTTCCGCGCGAATATCGCTACTTTTCGGTGCGGCAGTTTGAATTCGACGGTCGTAACGTCGATTCCCACGATCACCTACTCGAATGGTACGACGGCGCGGATGGAATCAAGACCGGCTATACCGTAGCCTCCGGCTTCAACCTCGCCACCTCGGCGGTGCGCAACGGCCATCGCTTGGTCGGTGTCATCATGGGCGGCAGCACCGCACGGACGCGGGACGAGGAGATGGCGCGGCTACTCGACCTCGGATTTGCTGATCTGGGCAATCAAGCCCCGGCGGTGGCACAAAATCGACTGCCGGTCGCGCCCGCTCAGGTCGCGGCTGCCCAACCGGCAGCATCGTCATTCGCGGCACTCGCAGGAGCGTCGCTGGCTGCGCCAGCGTCGGTGGCTGTAAATCCCGCGACCGTCGCCCAGCCCGCTGCGCCGACACCCCAACCCGAACCGCGTTCCTCGACGATCGGCGCCGTCGCCGCCGCGGCGCTTCAGCACCTGGTCCCGGTCGCCCATGCTCAGGCGGCGACGGTCCAGGCCGAGCCAAGCGAGACCTGGGTCATCCAAATCGGCAGCTATAGAGGTAAGTCGGCCGCGGAGCGTGCCGAGCGCAAGATCATCCATCTCGCGGTCGCGAAGGGGAAGGAGAGCGTGATCCTGGCCCCGTCAGCAGGCGAGCGCGACCGGGTCTACCATCTGCGTCTGCTTCGTTTCACGCAGCACGGCGCGCGCAATGCCTGCGAGGAGCTGCGCCGCCAGAAGATCGGTTGCACCGTGGTGCCGCCGCCGGGAATGAAAGTCGCCAGCCAGTAAGCGTGCTCAGGCCAGCGACACGTACATCCCGCTAGCGCCAAGTTCGTCAACGATCTGCTGCTTCAGCCGGTCGAGGCCATCCGCGCTTGCCGCCTCGGCACGAGCAACGATGACGGCCTGAGTGTTGGAGGCGCGGATCAGCCACCAGCCGTCCTTGCTCTTTACCCGCACCCCGTCGATGTCGATGAGGTCGGCGCCGTGTGCACGCAGCCGCTGCGCGATCTCGCCGACAATGGCGAATTTGCGTGTCTCGTCGCATTCGAGCCGCAGCTCGGGGGTGTTGTACGTTACCGGCAGCCGGTCGGCGATCGCGGCCAGGCTATCGCCGCCGCGGGCGAGGATTCCGAGCAATCGAACCGCGACGTAAACCGCATCGTCGAAACCGTAATAGCGGTCGGCGAAGAAGATATGGCCGCTCATCTCGCCGGCAAGCGGCGCCTTCAACTCGGCGAGCTTGGCCTTGATCGGCGAATGCCCGGTCGGCGCCATCACTGGCCTGCCGCCGGCGCGCGCGATCTCGTCGAACAGCACTTGGCTCGCCTTGACGTCGGCGAGAATCGGTGCGCCCGGGTGCCGCGCGAGCACATCGCGCGCCAGCACGATCATCAGCTGGTCGCCCCAGAAAATCCGGCCCTTCGCGTCGACCACGCCGATACGGTCGCCGTCGCCATCGAAGGCGATGCCGAGATCACAACCGTGCCGGGCGACCTCTTGCTGCAGCTGTACCAGGTTCTCGGGGACGGTCGGGTCGGGGTGATGGGCGGGGAAATGTCCGTCGATTGTTTCATTGATTAAGTGGTGGGTGCCGGGAAGCTGCTGGGTCAGGCGCGAGACGATATCGCCCGTCGCGCCATTGCCGGGATCCCAGGCGACGTTGAGCGGCCGTACGCCGTCGTAATCGCACAGCAATCTGGCGAGGTAATCGTCGAACACCGAATGCTCTTCGACCTTCCCGCGCGCGCCGGATGGGGCGCCGAGGGAGGCGGCGATCGCTCCGAGCCGCTGGATCGCGTCGGCGTAAAACGGCTTGCCGCCGAGGACCATCTTGAACCCGTTGTGGTCGGGCGGGTTGTGTGAGCCGGTGACCATGACCCCGCCGTCGACCTTGAGCGTTGCCGCAGCGAAATAGAGCATCGGGGTCGGACCGCGTCCGATGCGCACCACGTCGACGCCGCCGGCGGTCAGCCCCTCGACCAGCGCAGCCTCGAGCTCGGGAGACGTCAGCCGCCCGTCATAGCCCACCGCGATCCGGCCTCCGCCGCTTTCCGCCAAGGTTACGGCGAAGGCGCGGCCGACGGCGTGCGCATCGGTGGGAAACAGGGTCGTGCCAACGATCCCGCGAATGTCGTACTCGCGTAGAATCGTCGAGTCGAAGCGATGCGGCATCGCCAGCATGGCTAGCGGTAGTTTTTGAGGATTTCGCGTAAGCCCGCGCCGAGTTCGGGGTGGTCGAGGCCGAGCGCCACCGTGGCTTCGAGATAGCCGAGCTTGTCGCCGCAATCGTAGCGGCGGGCAGCGGCGCGGAAGCCGTAGAAAGGCTGGCCCTCGGCGATGAGCGCGGCGAGCCCATCTGTTAGCTGAATCTCGTTGCCGGCGCCGGGTTTGGTCTTTTCGAGGTGTTCGAACACTTCGGGCTGGATGATGTAGCGGCCGATGATGGTCAGGTTCGATGGCGCCTCGGCCGGGTCAGGCTTCTCGACGACGCCTCTTGCGCGCACCAGGGTGCCGTTATCCTCAACGATGTCGAGCACGCCGTAGCGGTTGGTCTGCTCGCGCGGCACCTCGACAACCGCGACGATGTTGCCGCCGGTTTGCTCGTAGGCGTCCACCATCTGCTTCAAAGCGGGCGGCTCACCGACCATCAGATCGTCAACCAGCAGCACGGCGAACGGCTCGTCGCCGATCAGATGGCGGGCGCACCACACGGCATGGCCGAGCCCTAGCGGCTGCTGCTGGCGGGTATAGGCGACATGGCCGGCGGGCGGCAGCCACGAGCGCAGCTCTTTCAGTTGCGCATCCTTGCCGCGCTCGCGCAGCGTCATTTCCAGCTCGAACGCGTGGTCGAAATGGTCCTCGATCGCGCTCTTGGCCCGACCGGTGACAAAATAGAACTGCTCAATGCCGGCAGCCTTGGCCTCCTCGATCGCGTAATGGATGAGGGGCCGGTCAACCACTGTCAGCATCTCTTTTGGCATGGCCTTGGTCGCCGGCAGGATCCGAGTGCCGAGCCCGGCGACGGGAAAGACCGCCTTGCGTATGCGCTGCTTCATGAAGCTCCTCGTTGGGGCGGTCTGCGACACGCGCTGCCGCCGCTCGATATCTTGATAACGCAGAAGCCACTAAAACGCTTCCCCGATGGCGCGACACAATCATCGCGCGGTAAATCTTACGGTTGGTTAATGTTTCAACAGCACGTCGCGCGCGCGGTTGATTTTGGTGGCGAGATAGTCGGTGCCGCCGTGGTCAGGATGGAGCTGCATCATCAACCGGTGGTGCGCGGTGCGGATGGCCGCCTCGTCGGCTCCGGGTTGGAGGCCGAGGATCTCATAGGCCTCGGCGACGGTCATGTCGTCGGCGCCGCCGCGCGGCGGGGCGGATTGCCCGGCGCCCATTTCGTCGCGCCAATCCGGATGCAGCCGGTCGAGGTAGGCTTCAAGCAACCGCGCGCCCTCAGAGTCGGCTGCGCGGCACTCGCGCAGCAGCACGACGAGGTCGGCGGTGGTGAGCTCGGCCAATCGCATGCCCTGGAACCGCCCCGCGAGCACGGTGCCGGTCATCGTACCGGTATCGTGGTCGAGGCTCATGCGCAGATAGAGGGTCACGACCTCGGACGCGGGGCTGGCTCCAGGTGCGTGAAACCGGGCGAGAAACGAGCGCAAATAACCGCGCAGATAGGGAAACGCCAGGATCAGCGGTGTCCAGAGAAATGCGAACCGCTCCGACAGCAGCAAAAAGAGGAACAGCGCCCCAGCGGCGCCGAGCGCGGTCCATTTAAGACCCCGCGCCAACTTGGCGGGGTCAGCGTTGACGAAAAGATAGACCAGCAGCAGCAGGCCGCCGAGGATGGCCACGCCACCGAAGAGCGCGAGCTCCGGCATGGCCTACCCGTGCAGTTGGGCGGTCAATAGGGGAACGTCGCCGCCCTTTTTGGCGCTGTAATCGGCAAGCGCGCGGTAACCGCCGGCGGCGTAGACCGCGACCGCGGCGAGCAGGTCTTTGAGCCGGCCGGCGCTGGCGGCGTCGAAGCTCAGATAGGCGCCGCGCGACAGCTTGGCGATATTCTTAAACGCAACGCCGGCGACAGGGTCGCCACCCTCGTGAAAGAGGAAAACCGGCGTTCCTAGCAGCCCCAACTCGCCGGCGAGCTTGCAGAGGCGATCGGCGTTCTCTTCCATCGCGTCGCCGACAAAAACCAGGGCATGGACGCGCCGTTTCTTGCTCTCGGCGATGGCGTGCGACAGCACCCGCTCGATCTGCGTCTCGCCGCCGATGCAAGATACCGCGCGCATCGCCCGGTGCAGGTCGGCGGAGGTTTCGAACCAGCGGCTTGCCTTGCACTCGCCAAAACCGCGATAAAACATCAGCTTGATGTCGAGGCCGCCCAGGGCGGTCGTCGCCTCGAACATTTCGCCCTGGATGCGGCAGGCGCGGTCCCAAGTGGGTTCGCGGCTGGCGGTGGCGTCGAGAGCGAAGATGAGACGCCCGCGCCCGCCCTCCGGCCGCACCGCCGGCGCGCGATTGAGGTCGGCGAGAAAGGCGTCGACATCGGCCGAGGGTGACGCTGCGGGCAGGTGGTCCTTGTCGGCGCTCATCCTTGCCCCTCTACGCCGGCCGGAGCCATACCGACGTGTCGTGATAGACAGCGCCGCCCTGGGGAGGGCCGGGATCGGCACTGGTCAGGAGATTGATGCCGATGCCTTCCTCGAAGGCGGCATTCGGCCACACGCCCTCAACGACGACGACGCGCTTTTGCAACCCATCGAAGGCGCGCGCATGAACGACGACGCTGCCCTTGCCGTTGCCGATGCGGATGCGGTTGCCGTCCTCGATGCCGAGCGCCGCCAGCGCCTCAGGATGAACCAGCGCGGTCGGCCGCCCTTCGCGGTCGATCCCGCTCGGCGTGTTGTTGAAGCTGGTGTTGAGGAATGAGCGCGACGGCGCCGGCACCATACGGAACGGCCGCTCCGGGTCGCCGTCGTCGATGATGGCGACGTGGTCCGGGAATTCAGGCAAGGTCTCATAGCCGAAGCCGCCCATCGGCCCCCTCACCGACGCCCAGTTGGCGCGGAAGTGGAATTTCTTGTCGAGATGACCGAAACCGTCGAGGAAATGCGCGGTTTCGAACGGCTGGGAGCAGTCGAGCCAAGTACCCTCGACAAATTCTTCCGGGTCGGGAAGGCCGCTGGCCTTGAGGGTTGCGGCGATGATCTCCTGGGCGCTCATCTTGAAGCCGCGATGCTCGGCGCCCAATCGCTCGGCGAGCGCGCAATGCACCTCATGGTTCGAGCGGCATTCGGCATAGGGCGGCACGACCGGCCGGTGCAACTGCAGGAAGGTGTGTGCGCCGGCGGTGTAGATATCGTCGTGCTCCAAGAACGTCGTCGCCGGCAGCACCACATCCGCCATCGCCGCGGTCTCGGTCATAAACTGCTCATGCACGCAAACGAAAAGATCGTCGCGGGCAAATCCTTGATGCACCAGCCGCGACTCTGGGGAGACCACCATCGGATTGGTGTTCTGGATGAACAGCGCGGTTAGCGGCGGCCCATCG
>Ga0335078_10012462_pt1 | contig 12612 bp, 11 predicted proteins | sample Lox_Sample_32_FD_206711 | JGI IMG/M metagenome (GOLD analysis project Ga0335078, IMG submission 206711) | Soil microbial communities from Loxahatchee National Wildlife Refuge, Florida, United States - Lox_Sample_3.2 | ecosystem: Environmental > Terrestrial > Soil > Wetlands | place: USA... | reverse complement strand
CTCAGTCCAGGACTTAGGCAGGTAAAGCTCCCGGTCGACCAGCGCGCGGCCCCGGCTGGTGGCGTAGGCGCAGAAGACGCCCAGCTGGCAGTTCTCCACCCGGCCCGCGGTGCCCGAGTACTGCCGCACAACACCATCGCGAACGCCCAGACCACATGCCGCCGCCCCGACCACGGGTCAATCCAGCGCCCCAGCTGGCCGTAGTCGATCTGGGCTTCCTGGCCCGGTTCGGCCGGGACCAGCCGCAGCACCCGCACCTGCGACCAGCGCGCTTCCTCCGGCAGATCCGCCGCCAGATACCGCCGCAACGACGCCACCGACACCGCGAGGCCGCGCTCGTCCCGCAGCCGCTGATGGATCGTCGCCACGGTGACCCCCCGTCTCCAGCTGGGCGACGATGTAATCCCGGTGCGCCTCGATCGCCGGCCAGGTCACCTGCCGCAGCCGCGTGTCAGCCAGCTCCGGGAACCACTCCCGCACCAGCTCCGCCCACCGCTCCTGGCTCACCGGCGGGCCACCCGGAACCATCCCCGCCGCCTCCGCCGGCCCCAGATACTTGCGGACCGTGTTCCGCGACAGCCCCAGGCTGCCCGCGATCTCATTCTTCGACCGGCCCGCATGCCAGTGCATGAAGATCTCGCAGATATCGATCACGTCGAACGTCCTCCTCGCCATCGGCCCCCCCGCCCCAAGGACGAGGGGAATGATCCTGACTTCCCGATGACCAGGTCCACCCCGACACGCACGTCCTGACCATGGTCAATAACGTGAGCGGGTGGTCAATTACGTGATCGCAGCAAGCCCCTCACTGCTCAATTTCGTGATCGCTGACACTGCACTGCAGATGATCAAATTGGCCGCCGCACCACGTACCACAAGTGTGGAAGGCTACTCAACCCTAACCTCTGGGTAAGGACTCGGAATCCAATTCTACGGACCCTTCTGACTTCTCAGGTGCTACGATAGCGTATCGGGAGTTCGGTTACCTTGCCGGAGACTTAGTGCATTCCACTGCAAGTCCGCAGTCTCAACTCACCTTCGGCATGACTGCCAACGGGGCCCCAAATGAGTCAAGTGAGCGGAAGCTTGGTGTAGCGGCGATTGCGAAGCGATAGCGATGAATCACAACTCAGACTGGAGTAACTCTCGTGGAATGTATTAGGAGTGAGTACGCAGCCCGCTTATGGAGGCGCGGAGGTGTCCAGCCTGAGGGGTATAAGGTTAGGAGCTATCGGCGCTGCACGGATAACACCGTCTGCGCTGCTTGACCCCGCGCGATTTGTTCCCAGCGTGCAAATCAGTGCGATTGCGTCGCGGAGCATCGAGCGCGCGACTGCGATGGCCCAGCGGTATGGTGTTAACAAGGTGCACAAGTCGTATCAGGATCTCCTGGCCGACCCGAATATCGACGCGGTCTATATCGCCCTGCCAAATGCCTACCATGCAGAATTCATTATTCAGGCTCTGCAGGAAGGCAAGCACGTCCTGTGCGAAAAGCCGCTTACTTCCAATTGTGCAGAAGCGCGATACCTCCAGGCGGCAATTACAGAGAATCCAAAGCAGGTAGTGATGGACGCGTACCATTGGCGCTATCACCCGATTGCGGATGACATTCTTAATAGCCTTCCCAGGCTAGGAAGGATTCGCAGCATACAAACTTCTTGCGCCTTTCCCCTGCTACGCCCGCGCGATATTCGCTGGGAGCTGGCACTCGCTGGTGGTGCAATGATGGACGTCGGGTGTTATCCTCTATCGTTCCTCACATTAGTCAGCGACGCGAATCCGCGCGTTCTAACGGCGAGCGCACTAACATACAAGAAGCAAATCGATCGCCGTACCGATGTGGCGCTGCTCTCAGTTGACGGGGTCAATATTTCGATGACCGCATCAATGCTGTCCCGGAGGTTGATGTGTAGACGAGCCCGTATCGAGGGAACCGACGGAGTCATGCAAATTCGCAACCCCTTCGCCGCCCATCGCCATGGGTACATTTCGCTCACAACGGCAGGGGTGACTGATACTATCACCTACCCTTCGAGGCCTACTACCTACCAGTACCAGCTTCAGGCATTCGCGGCGGCAATCAACGGAGATGGGGCTAATCGAACCCCGGTGCAGGAATCGCTTAGGATAATGACTCTAGTCGATGAAATATATGCAGCAGCTGATCTATATCCTAGGCCAAGTCGCTTGGGACTCCAAGACGAGCACACTCGGTCGGCTGCCTGAGACATATTCAGATCCTAGGGGGGGTTAACTTGAGCAACCAGACAACCGAAGCCGTCGCGGAAGACTATCTGCGCCGCCTCTGTCGTAGGCACTACGTATACACGCATATCGAGCCTACGAACGCCTGCAATGCTGACTGCGCTATATGCCCGCGTGATGCTATGACCCGCAAGCTATTGATGATGACCTGGCCCACTTTCGTCCAGATAATGGATACAGTCTTGCCGACACCGATTCCAATGCTGGCCATCGTTGGCTTTGGTGAGCCGACACTCCACCGTCAAATCCTTGAGATGATCAGTTATGCGCGCTCAGCGAGATCTGATCTGGCAATCAAGATTACGACAAATGGGTCGCGCATGAGCGCCGATAATCTCGATAAGTATTTCGAAGCAGGCCTAGACCTCGTCGAGATATCTGTCTTTGGTTATTCACCAGAGACATATGAGGCTCAGATGGAAGGTCTCAAGTTTAGGCATGTCGAACGTCTGATATCGGCGTTAAATGAACGTGGATGCAAATATAGTCTCTCAACTGTTCGAAGTGACGAGGTGCCTGCTGCGGTCATTCAGTCATTTTGGACATCAGTCGGTGCTAGCCGCTTGTCCATTAAGGGCTTGCATAGGCGCGGTGGTTACCTCGAACTCGATGAGCCGGTCACACGTGAGCAGGCGTTGGGTAATTACAGGCAACGGTCACAGGTTCTCGAGGGCGGTTTGCCCGAAGACGCATGTCACAAGCTATACATGTTCCTGCACGTGAACGCGGCCGGCCAGATACTTCCCTGCGTCCAGGAGATCAATATGGAGAACGTGCTGGGGAGGATATCTCGTAGCTCGAGCCTGCAGTCTGTTATGGCATCAACGCGGAGCCATCGGCCTACCTTCAATATCTGCGCTGGCTGCGAACTGAAGCAGCAGGACCTCATGGACTACTACGCACGGTTTTTCGCAACACAATTCCCAGAAAGACTGCCCATTTGGCTTTCCCGACTTAAGGAAGCAGAAGCCCGCCAGGAATAAGGCGCGGCACCTTCGTGGCCTGAAAAGAGTCAATATGTACGCAAAGACTGCCGCCCTGCCTACCGATCTGGTAGAGGCGTTTAGAGAACGGCGGGCAGCCGTGTTCATTGGCGCTGGAGCGTCTCTATCGGTCGGCCTTCCTGACTGGAATGCCCTGGTAGCTACCCTCGCGACTGATTTGGGTATCACGCCCGACTTTGGCGATCGATTCTCGGCAAGCCTCCTCCCTGTTATACCGCAGTACTATGCGAACGAGTTCGGCGCGAAATCACTGTATGTGAAAGTAGACCGGCTACTCAGACCCGTCCTGCCCACATCACGGCCTCATGCGCTTCTGGCGCAATTGCCGTGTGACCTGTTCTACACGACGAATCTCGACACTCTTCTTGAGAACGCACTCGTCGCAACTCACCGGCCCTTCGATCTTGTTCTGGACGACGATACTGCACGGCGGTATATGGAAAGGCGCGTAGGATCAAGGCAGGTCCGGAAGATTCATGGCTCAGTTGGCTTCGCTTCCAGTTATGTACTCACGCGTGCACAGTACGCGAGATTTGAGTACGAGAGGCCTGTCCTGACACAGGCATTGCGTCATGACCTGTCGTCCTTCAACTTTCTGTTTGTCGGGTATAGCCTCGGTGACCCTGACTTCAACAGCATCTACGAGCACGTTTTGGTATCTATGGGCGACATGGCTCCTCGTCACTATGCACTTCTCTTGTCTCCGACGTCACATGAGCAGACTGATCTCGAACGACGGGGAGTTACCACACTCGACCTAAGTCTGTGGCCGGGAGATGACCCGCCCACAAAGCTCGAAACGTTTCTGGAGAACTTGCTTGAGGTCTCGTCGGAACTCATCCATATAGAGCGAGTATTTAAGCTGCCCGGTGCCACTTCGGTACCCATCATCCTGTCATCAAAGATTAATGAGGAGGAAGGTTATGTGTATCACACGGCATGTGATATACATACCTCGACCATCATTCAGGGTTCACTGGACATGATGGGGCTCAAGTCAGTACTTCTGGCAGACAGCGCTGCGATGAAGGATCCAGGCCTTTACCTTTCGGATAACATTATTCTTGTCTGCTCACCGTTCGCTAATGCTTTCACAAAGTACATCTTTGAGCAAGCATCGGGATTGAACTCTAAGATTACACAGAGGTTCTTGTCCGAAGGGGGCAAGAGGTTCATTATTGACGGACATGGACGAAAATGGGTTGCGGACGAACCCTTGGCGCCGACTCCTGCGAATGGATCGCAGGTCGGCACGAAACGAGACTATGCGCTTACCGCAAGATACCGTAATCCCTGGGCTCGTGATAAATATATCTATGTCTTCTGCGGTATCTACACTGTCGGTACGCAGGCTTGCGGGGATCTGATTGCCAATCCAACCGAGTTCGGCCGACTGCCATGGCAAGATGATGAATTCGCCGCTATCATCGAGCTTGAGTACAGTGAATTCAACCCACACGAGTATGTTTATAAGATAGTGGCCGTTCATGTCGACTAGAGATCCTTAACGTTGATCACTCACGTGACCTGGAGGTTTGCCGCGTCCGGACCCATGAACTGCGTCTTCAGGGACGGCCTGCGCTGAACCACGGGATCCAAGGCTGCGCGATGCTGTCCTCAGTGCGTTCTGCCTTAAGACGGTTCCATGGTAAACTAGTTCTACGATTTCATGATTTACATTTTGTCACGTGGTGCTTTTGGTTTCGCCGATTCCTCTCGAATGGAAACTGGGGCTACCTACCGCGTTTCCAACATTGATCAGAAAGGGGCTCTCCCTTGCGGTAGTGCTTCCAGCCATTTGGAAGAGTATCTGCTCACCACGTTTCCTAACCTCTAGCAGCTTCTTATTGACTAGCGCGGCTTCAGATAGTTCTATCGGCACATACCAGCCTACGATGAATACACGCTGGTCGTGCTCCACTCGTGTCTTAATGGTGAGTATTAACTCTGGGTGCCCGGTCGGAATGTGCTCGGATAGTTCTATCTGTGCCGACGCGCCTGAAGTTGCGGCGATGCGGTCTCCGTTCCGATGATCTGCATTGATCATCATTTGGAAAACGTCGGCAGGGTGCAAACTCTCGCGTGGTGGCTCTCCCTGGAGAGTTCGACACGCCTCGTTATTGATCAGATGGAGATCTGATGGATACTCTTTAATAAACGCCGGTGGCATTGCGTTAAAGACTTTTAGCCAGAACTTTGTATCGCTCAATACGTTGCCCTTTGAGGGAACTTGAGCTTTTTCAATTATCAATGAGCTGTAGGCTAAGAGAAAGAAGCCTGCGATGCCAGCTGCCAACTGGCTTGGTGTTGAAGCAAGGCGCGGAAGTGTGACATTTCCTAGCTGAAGAGTTCCACCCGCAATCGCAGCGACCAGGCATGAGAGGCCCAAGATCGCGATCCATTTCCTATGCGAGGCCGCGATCCACCTAAGCGATGCAAGGGAGAGATACAGTCTCACTACCAGCCACATCCTCTACCTGACGCGAACTTTTGCAGCAACCCAACTCCTTCAATTCTTCCATCTCGGGCTCTTGGAGTGAACCGCCCCGGGTTTCGTGGAGGCTTCAGTTGTTGGGTCCAGCCTTTGGATCGGGCTGGGTTTGAGCGTTGTAGGCGGCTTCGTGCTCGGCGGGCAGGATGCCGCTGATGGCGGTGTGCAGCCGGCTGGTGTTGAACCAGTGCACGTACTCGGCGGTGGCCAGTTCGACGTCAGCCAGGTTCTTCCATGGTCAGTCTTTCTTGATCAGCTCGGTCTTGTACAGGCCGATCGTGGACTCCATCAGCGCATTGTCGAGGGCATCGCCGACGGTGCCGATGGAGGCGTCGATCCCGGCCTCGATCAAGTGGGCGGTGAGCCGGAACGAGGTGTATTGGGCGAGTTCAACCGGTCGATGCAACCCGGGTGGTTGAAATGAGCGTAGCTGCTCGTCGAAGACTTCGGCGGGGGTCTTCCAGCCGAGGATCTTGCGGGGCCGGTTGTTGATCGCGAGGGCGACGGCTTCGAGGTCCCCGGCGGACCGCCGGGACAGCTCGGTGCCCTTGGGGAAGTACTGGCGGAGCAGCCCGTTCGTGTTCTCGTTCGTTGGCCGCTGCCACGGCGAATGGGGATCGGCGAAGAACACCCTCGTGCCGGTGTCGAACGCGAACCGGGCGTGGCCGGACAGTTCTTTCCCGCGATCCCAGGTGAGGGTCTTGCGCAGCTGCTCAGGCAGCTGCGTCACCGGCGCCGTCAGCGCAGCGTTCATCGCGACGGCGCCGTAGCCGCCGAGAGAGGGGCCGTTCTTCACCGGTGGCTTCTGGCCCCAGCCCTCGATCCGAGGCAGGTGGACCAGGAGCGTGGACCGGCTGCTGCGCTCGACGAGCGTGCCGATCGCCGACCGGCCCGTCCCGATGATCAGGTCGCCTTCCCAGTGCCCGGGGACCGCGCGGTCGGCGGCCTCGGCGGGCCGTTCGCTGATCACGACGTCTGCGGTGACATGCCTTGCGGCTTGTTCCGCGACCGTGCCCGTGGTTCGCGCAGCGCCCGGCCCGTGCGCAGGCACGCCACCAGCTCACGCTTGAGCGCGCCACGCGCCTCGATGAACAGCGCCTGGTAGATCGCCTCATGGCTGATGCGCATGGACTCATCATCGGGGAACTCGACCTTGAGCCGGTTGCTGATCTGCTCCGGGCTCCAGGCTGTCGCCCATCGCCTGTCCTGCCGGTGCGGCTTGTTCAGGCCTTTCCACGCGGGCGTCTTTGGTCCGGCCACGATCGTGCCGTCGGGCAGCCGCTCTTGCACGTACTCACGCAGCCTGTCGTTGTCTGCGAGCTCCGCTGTCTTCGGGCGCCTCGCGGCCTGCTGGGCCTTCCACTGCGCCACCCCGGCGCGGTAGACGCACTTGCCGCCCCTGGTCGCCGCGTTGCGGCGCAGCTCGCGCGAAACGGTCCCCGGGTCACGTCCGATCCGGCGGGCGATCTCTCGCACGCCCACGTCCTGGGCGCGCAATAGCGCGATCTCCTCACGCTCGGCGAACGACAGATACCGGCCCGTGGGCTCGGCCAGGCTCAGCGGCGGCATCCCGCCAGCGTGACGGAACCACCGCGCACCGACCGGCCACGACACTCCAATACCCGCCGCGGCCTCCACCGTCGTCACTCCCGACGCGATCAGCCGCCAGAACTCCCGTTGCACCGCACGTGAAGGCTCCGGCCGGCCAGGCGAACGCATCGGCGGGCGCAACGCCCGATCCGCTGCCCACTGCCGGCGCGCACCCGCCGGCGGCTCCGGCAACTGCTTCCTGCCGCGTCCCATCGCGCACCTCCGTGATCGAGGTGTTGCGACGACCGGTTGAATCCGCCTTGCGACCCGGCATCGGAGTGGTGGATCAGGCGGGGCTAGCAGCAGATAGGCGCGTCGAGCGCGTCGCCCCGGATGTTGCGCTGGGACTGTCCTGAGAACGGCTCTGTCTCACTTTCGGCTCTGTCGCACTTTCGGTGGTGACGGGCGTGTCAGGCTATGCCACGATTTGTTCTGCCTGGCAGGGTCGGTCGCGTGTGACATCACTGAACTGGCGGGAATCGTGTTCTCCGGGTTGTCGTGCCTGGTCATCGAGGATGTGACCGGCCGGGACGGCGTGATCGTGGTCCGGGCGCGCACGCCGGGCGGGCCGGTGCCGTGCTCGCGGTGCGGCGGCCTGACCGGGCAGGTCCACGGGTACTGTCAGCGGACGGTCGCTGACCTGCCTGCCGATGGGCGGCCGGTGGTGGTGCATGTGCGGGTGCGGCGGTTGCGCTGCCCGGCCCTGGGCTGCCCGGTGCAGACGTTCCGCGAGCAAGTCCCTGGCGTGCTGGATCGTTACCAGCGGCGCACCGTGCGGCTGGCGGGCCAGGCGGGCGAGGTGGCCCCAGCTTGCGCTGGATGACGGAGAAGTAGACCTCGACCTGGTTCAGCCAGGAGGCGTGGACGGGCAGGTGAACCATCTGCGCGTTGGGGTAGGCGCTGCTCAGGCGGTCGGCGGCGGCCCAGTTGCGGTGCGAGGCCCCGTTGTCCACGACCCAGAACGCGCGCCTTGCCGAGGAGTACGGCTCAGCGCTCATGACCTGTTCTGTGAGCGCGGTGAACGGCTTTATCCCGGTGGACGGCTCGCACCTGCCGAAGACACGGGCGCGGTGGACGTCGTAGGCGGCCAGGTAGGCAAGGGTGCCGCAGCGGTGGTACTCGCTCTCGGCGCGCATCGCCCGGCCGGGGCCGGGCGCCAGCGGCAGGTGGATGCGCATCCGGGCCTGGACGCCGGGCTTCTCGTCGGCGCTGAGGACGTACTCGTCCTCGCCGAGCGGGTGTCCTTCCCATTCCCGCTGGTAAAGGTCCAGGACACGGGCGGCCTTGACGGTGAAGTGCGGGTCGCGAGGGAAGATCCACGACCGGTGCTGCCAGGGCTTCAGGACATCATCGGCGAGCCAGCGGCGCACGGTGGATGGCGAGGGCGCGGGGGTGATGCCGCTGGCTGCGGCATGGCGGGCCAGCTCGGGGCAGGTCCAGCGGGCCAGGGGCGTCCCGGTCGTGGCGGGCATCTCGCACGCCAGGGCCTTGACCCCGGCCACGACACCCGCGGGGAACACGCGCGGCCTGCCAGGACGCGGGGCGTCGGCCAGCCCATCGATGCCCTGCTCGCATTACCGGCGCCGCCACTTGCGGGCCGTGTCCTGGCAGATGCCCAGCTGCTCCGCGATCGCGCAGTTCGCTAACCGTCCGCGGCCAGCAGCACCACCCGCGCCCGCGCCACCAGCCGGAACGGCGCCGTGGCCCGGCGCGACAAGGACTCCAGCCCAGCGCGCTCAGCGTCGCCAAGGCAGATGACATAAGGACTGGACGGCACGCGCTCATGATGCAGCCAGCCACGTCGGGCACGATGGCCCTATGGCCAAGCCACCGGAGCCAACCAAGACCTCGCTGCGCCAGCGCCTGGCCGCCCGGGCACGCGAGCGGTGGCCCCAGCTCGCCGGCATCACCATCCGCTGGCACGGCGAGTTCGCCTGCGTCGCCGGCCAGCTCCCCGACGGCATCACCCTGCCCCTGATGCGGCTGCGCTACGCCGAATCGGCCAGTACCTGGGGCTTCGCCATCTATCGCGCCAGCCACGACGACTACGACAAATCCGTCCTGCCCAGTGGCTACCCCGCCGGGACCCCGCAAGAAGCCCTCGACTGCGCCTGCGGCCTCTACCTCGGCGACACTACAGCCTGGCTCGACCCGCCACCCCCGACGAATTAACGGGCGCGACCACTAGCGAAAGCGCTGGGATGCAACCGCCGATTCGGTGTCATGCTAGGGGAATGCGCCTGAATCTGGTGATGTGGTCAGCCCCTGTCGTGGTGATCCTCGCCTTGCTCGCCGTCGCCCCGGGCGTACTGAAGCCGACCCATCTGCACTGGCCAGTGCGGCCAATTGCGCTCATGATAGCAATCGTCGCTGCGCTCCCTGCTGCTACCAAGCCTGTGAGCGACGCTATCGCCGATGGATGGGCGACGCTCACCAAGCGGCATCTCGAACTGCAAGAACTGGAGTGCAAAGTTGGCGGACGTGAATAAGAGCCTCCTCCGAGCAGGCGAGGTGACAGATCGTGCCCTCCTTGGCATCCACCTATCCATCCCACTGCCTTCCGGCGCTGATGTGTCCCTCTCGCCGGAGTTCCCCATTTACATCCCGCGAGACATTGACGCTGACCTGCGCGCCTGGATTACTGCACATTACGAAACCGGTGGATTCTTGCTACTGGTCGGCCCAGTTGCGGCTGGTAAGAGGCGCACCGCCTACGAGTTGGTCCGCGAAACGCTTGGCGATTGGCCGATGTTAATCCCATCAACGCCCGCCCAACTCACCGAGAATATCCAAACCTGTATAAGTCAGAGTAAACTTATTGTCTGGCTGAACGATGCACAGAAATTTCTCGGAGCAAATGGTCTTAGCGCTGCTACCATCCGCTATCTTCTCGCCAGTCGTGGACCCATCATCTTTCTTAGCACCATTTGGAACGAGTGCTATGATGCTCTTTGTGCCTCACCGGATCTCGCTATCAGCGATATTCGTCAAGATTCTCGCGAGATTCTAACTATGCTTGCCCAGCGTAAAGACGTGCTGCCCAGCTTCAGCGAATCTGAGCGTCATAGGGCTGAAATCCTCTCCGTCCGTGACCCTCGCATCGCTGAAGCCCTTGGTAATACGCCCAGTCATGGCATTTCCGAAGCACTTGCCGCCGCACCCGCTCTGATCAAACGTTGGTTGACTGCTGCCGACCCATACGGAGCGGCGGTCATCACGGCTGCGGTCGTTGCTCGCCGCTGCGGTCACCCGGAACCTCTGCCTGCCACCATTCTAAAATGCCTCTCGGAAACCCTCTTAACTCCCACTGGGCGAGCGCATGCGCAGGCCGTTTGGTTTGAACCTGCGCTTGATTGGGCGCGTGAAGCGATTTGCGGTCAGGCGGCACCGCTAACCGCGCAGGTGAATAAACGCGGTGTGATCGAGGGCGACAATATCTCGGACATTCTTGTTCAACATGCTGCGCTGAACGACTCCGCGCCGGGACACGATATCCCAGAATCCATTTGGCTCCTACTCATTGATAACGCAACGCCTCAAGCTTGTAAGTACATATCAGACGCGGCTTCTGTGGAAAGGCGACTACACGAGTCAGGAATAAGTGAGCGTGCCCTTCGCAAAGCAGCTGCGGCTGGGGTAGCGTCTGCGATGTTGAACTTGGGAATCCTGGTAAGACAACAAGGCAAAACAGGTGAAGCTGAAGAATGGTATCGTAAGGCCGCGGATTGTGGGGTCGTGTCCGCGCTGCTCAACCTGGGAGCGTTGCTCGATTCGCAAGGCAAGGTCGCTGAAGCGGAAAAGTGGTGGCACAGGGCCGCAGGCGCCGGGGACCTAGACGCGATGTTCAGACTGGGCGTCATATCCGATAAGCAGGGTAAGCCCGATAGGGCCGAAGAGTGGTGGCAAAAGGCATCCGACGCTGGCCATGCCTCTGCGATGTCGAGCCTGGGGCTCCTGTGCGCAACGCAGGGAAAGCTTGATAGAGCGGAAGAGTGGTGGCGCAAGGCGGCAGACGCCGGGAACGCCGAGGCGATGTCCAATCTGGCGACACTGCATATCATCAGGCACGGAAAGAGCGACGAAGCCGAGGAGTGGTGGCGCAAGGCCGCAGCCGCCGGGAATGCCCCCGCGATGTTCAGCCTAGGGCTTCTATGCGTAGAGCAGGGAAACGATAATAAGGCGGAGGAGTGGTGGCGCAAATCATCCGATGCTAAGCATATCCCCGCGATGTTTAACCTTGGGATGCTGCTTGCCAAGCAGGGCAAGATAGGTGCGGCTGAGGAGTGGTACCGCAAGGCCGCGGCCGCCGGGAATGCCGACGCGATGTTTAACCTTGGGGCTCTGCTTGCCAAGCAGGGCAAGATAGGTGCGGCTGAGGAGTGGTACCGCAAGGCCGCGGCCGCCGGACATATCTATGCGATGCTCAACTTGGGAGCCCTGCTCGACGAGCAAGGCAAGGACAACGAGGCCAAGGAGTGGAGGCGCAGGGCCAAGCATGAAGCACGAAATGCGCAGGTAGGGGAAGTTGGCCTACGGAGTAAAAGGTCAATTCCCTAATTGTCGGCCCGCACATTAAGCATGGCTGTGAGAGCGAAAACTTCTGTGTCTGAAGTCCGAACGCTACGATGCGACCCAATAACGCTTCCGCTCTACGTAGCAATGGGTTCAGTGGCTGGGAGCTCGCTGAGAGCGATGCCGCGCCAGCTGGTGATCCGCTGAGAGCACAAGTCGGCTGCGTGGCTTCTCCCAGACCGAGACGTGCTGGCGGCTCTCGCTGGTGAACGGTTCCCTGGCCCAGCCGTCCCAGCGCTCGCGCAGCCGCATCCCGGCCATCTGGGCCATCAGGTCGAGCTCGGCCGGCCATACGTACCGGAACGGGATGTGGCGGTACTCGCCGCGGCCGTCGACGATCTCGACGTAGTTCGAGCTCATCGCCTGGGTGGCGACGTCGTAGACGTCGTACGCCCACCGGGTCTCGCTCACGTGGAACGGCACCACGTTCTGCCCCGGCGGGAGCCTGCGCAGCTCGGGGACGTGAACCTCGATGACGAAGCAGCCGCCGGGCTCCAGCTGAGCCGCGACATTGGCGAAGCAGGCCACCTGCGCTTCCTGCGTGGTCAGGTTCATGATCGTGTTGAAGACCAGGTACGCAACGGAGAACGTGCCGTCGACCCTGGTCGTCGCGAAATCGCCGATCGTGACGCCGATGTCACCGCCGCCCGGCTTGGCGCGCAGCCTGGCCACCATGGCCCGGGACAT
>Ga0335078_10012461_pt1 | contig 12612 bp, 13 predicted proteins | sample Lox_Sample_32_FD_206711 | JGI IMG/M metagenome (GOLD analysis project Ga0335078, IMG submission 206711) | Soil microbial communities from Loxahatchee National Wildlife Refuge, Florida, United States - Lox_Sample_3.2 | ecosystem: Environmental > Terrestrial > Soil > Wetlands | place: USA... | reverse complement strand
AATCCTGATCATGCTGGCGCACGAGCTGGGCAAGTTGCCTAATAGCATCTCCATTGAAGGCCACACAGACTCCAAACCCTACGCCGGCACGGGGAACTACAGTAATTGGGAACTGTCCGCGGACCGCGCCAATGCCGCCCGCCGCATGATGCAGGAAAACGGCCTCGGCCCCCGCCAGGTAATCGATGTGCGCGGCTATGCGGATCAGCACCTGCGCGATACCAAAAACCCCGAGGACCCTGCCAACCGGCGCATTTCGGTGCTGGTACGCTATCTGGATAAGCCGGAAGCCGATGACGAGCCGAACGCGCAGCCGGCGCGAACTAATGCGCCGCAGCAGGCTGCGCGGCCATAACTGGCGGGTGCGCCCCAGCGGGAACCGGCGCCAGCATCTGCTCCTTGCGCATTACCAGCGTGGCCGTGTTGAAGCTGGCGGCTTCGAAACCGTGGCCATGCGTAATGGCGTCGGTGGGACAGGCCTCCACGCAATAGCCGCAAAAAATGCAGCGGTTGTAATCGATGTTGTACACTTTGGCGTAACGCTCGCCGCCGCTGATCCGTAGTTTGTCCGTGTTCTCGGCGGCCTCGATGTAAATGCAGTTGGAAGGGCACGCGGCCGCGCACAGAAAACAAGCCACGCATTTCTCCATGCCGTTCTCGTCGCGCTGCAGCACGTGCACGCCGCGATAGCGCTCTTCCAGCTTAGGCGGCTCGTCGGGATAATTCTCCGTCACCGTGGGAGACATCATCTCCTTGAACGTGACGCCCATGCCCTTGGCGATGGCTGCGGCGGAACCCACAATATCGTCGAGTTTGCTCGGCATCCGATTCCTCTCGTGTTCCTCTGCGCGCTCCCTCCGGGAGGCTAATTCTTGGAGCTTCAACCGGCTTTCCAGTCCGGCACTTTCTCGTGCGGCCGAAACAGGCTCACTCCGCCCTTGCCGGCCACGGCCGCCAGTTCCCGCCGGTTGAACCCCTCCAGGCTCCATGCGATCGTCCCATCTCTTTCCACCAGAAACAGCGAAGGCACGTGCGAGAGGCCATACGCGTTGCTGGCCGGATAGCCGCTCTCTTCGGTATCGAGCAGCATGGGGAAGGTGATCCCGAACTCGGCGGCGAACTCGCGGCTGGTCTCCGCGTCATCCTGCGAAATGCCGTAGACTGCCAGCGACCCGGTTGTGCGGCCGCGATGAATCCGCTCCAGAAAGGGCAGCGTCAACTGGCAGACCGGACAACTGGCTTTGAAAAACGCCAGCAGGGCGGGCCCGGCCGCCAGCAATCCGTCCAGATCGGCGGTACCGCCGGCAGTTCCGTTCTCGCAACGGACCAAGCGGAACCCCGGCGCGCGCTGGCCGGAACGCAGCAGTTCATGATGCGGGGCAGCTCCCATACCTCCAGTGTACCGTGGGCGGCCGTGCACCAGTTTCCCGCATGTGCCCCGCGGGCACACCGGTGCGGCCACAAGCGGCTGATAACAAACCGCCGGATTCTGGCAGCGCGACTGCAAGACTCGCCGCTATGCAGGTTCATCGAAGGAGAGCCGCCGTATGGCGATTGCGAAAATCACTGGACAGGGCCTGACGTCCATCGCGATCCTGGTGGCTCTCCTTTGGACCTGCCTCCTGAGCGAGCGCGCTATCTCGAGTCGCGCCCGCGCTGTCTCGGCCGAAACCGTGCGCGCCATGCGGGAACTGCGGCTCAGACAGCGGGGCACACCGGCTGCCGCACCCTTGCGCCCGAGGCCGCGGCCACGGCGGCGGGACACCTGAACCCGCGCCGGCTCCTATAATATCTACCTATGCGCCATTTGCCGGCGAAACTGGTGCTGGTCGTGTCTCTTGCCGCGACCGCTGGATGCGGCACTTCCGAACAGAACTTCTCGAAACTCGCCAAGGAATTCGCATACACCTCGCTATCGTTTTCTCCAGTAGCGGCCACCGCCGCGGGGCTGCACCAATACCGGGGACGGAAGCTGGACGAAGAGCTGGACGACTTCAGCCCGGGCGCGCTCGACCACCAGCGCCATTATTACCAGCGTTTTCGCGCGCGCCTCGAAAGCGATGTCAGGCCCGGATCTCTCAGCGCCGAATCGCGGGCCGATCTCCGCATCATCCAGGACCAGGTGGCGCTGGCGCTGCTCGATCTCAACGAGGTCCGCAGCGATCTACATAATCCCACCATGTATGTCGAGCTGGTGGGCAACGCGCTGTTCACACCCTTTACGCTCGAATACGCACCGCTGCCTGTGCGCATGGGGCACATCATCGCGCGGCTGAAGAAGCTTCCCTTGTTCCTCGACCAGGCGCGCGTCAACCTGGTTTCCTCGCCGGACATCTGGACCACGGTGGCCGAGCAGGAGAACGAGGGAAACATCGCGCTCGTGGATCGGACGATTCGCGCGGCAGTGCCCGCGGATCTGCTCGCCGAGTACAATCGCGCGGCCGGCCCGGCGCTCGATGCTCTGCGCCGTTTCCAGGCGTATCTCCGCGATAACCTGGCCGTGCGCAACAACTACGACTGGCGCCTCGGGGAAGACCGGTACACACGCAAGTTCCGCTACGCGTTGGCTACCGGCACCTATCCCGGCGAGATGCTCGAAGCCGCCACGCGGAGCCTGCAGGAGGTGCGCGCGCGCATGCTGGCGCTCGCGTTGCCGCTCGACCGGCAATGGTTTCCGCGCCATTCCGACCATGCGGACCTGCCGGCCGCCGCGCGCGAAAACAAAGTCATCTCCGAGGTGCTGGACCGCATCGCGGAGCGGCATTCCACGCGCGAGTCTTACATCCAGGACGCCAAAAACGATCTGGAAGAGGCCCGCCAGTTCGTGGCCCGGTCGCACCTGTTGACGCTGCCGCCGCACGCAAACCTGCAGGTGATCCCGACGCCGGTATTTATGCGCGGCCTTTACTCGGTGGGCGGGTTCGATCCGGCGCCGCCGCTCGAGCAGCAGCTCGGCGCGTTCTATTGGGTCACACCGATCCCCGCGGAGTGGACGCCGCAGCGCGTCGAATCGAAGCTGCGGGAGTACAATTTCTACAAGCTCAAGCTGCTGACCCTGCACGAAGCCATTCCGGGCCACTACGTACAGTTCGAATACGCCAACCAGATCCAGCCTCCCACACGCCGCCTGTTGCGTTCGCTTTATGGCAATGGCCCGTACATCGAAGGCTGGGCGGAATATGCCACCGAGGCGATGCTCGACGAGGGATTCCAGGACCACTCGCCGGAGATGCGCCTCACCTTTCTGAAGGAAGAGCTGCGCGTGATTGCCAACGCCATCCTGGACGTGCGTCTGCAGATGCTCGGCATGACCGATCAGCAGGCGCTCGACCTGATGGAGCAGCAGACTTTCCAGGAAGCCGAGGAAGCCACCGAGAAACTGCAGCGCGCCAAACTCTCATCGGCGCAGTTGCCATGCTACTTTGCCGGCTGGCGCGGTTGGCTGGCGGTGCGTGACAAATACCGGCAGGCCAAAGGCACGGCGTTCAACCTGGCGGCCTTTCACGGGGCGGCGCTCAGGGAAGGCGCGGTGCCCTTGCCCGAGCTTTACGGCCTGTTGCAATAAAGAGGTCGCGCCGCCCTCACCACTGCGCTACCATGGCCTATCCGGAGGCCCGCGATGGTTCTGTCGGACGTGGACATCAAGCGTTACATCGCAACGGGAAAGATCAGGATTTCGCCGGAACTGCCGCCCGAGCAGTTCGGCAGTTGCTCGGTGGATTTCCGGCTGGGCAGCGAGTTTAACGTCTTCGAATACACCCGCCATCCGTTCATCGACCCGCGCGACCGCGCCAGCCTGCAGCACATCATGCGCACCGTGGAGGTGCCGCCGGATGAGCCTTTCGTGCTGCAGCCGCGCGATTTCGTGCTGGCCGTGACGCTCGAATCGCTGGAACTCGATGACGACGTGCTCGGCCGCCTGGAAGGCCGTTCGAGCCTGGGCCGCATCGGCATCATCGTACATGGCACCGCCGGGCTGTTCGATCCCGGCTGGAGCGGCAAGGCCACCCTGGAATTGAGCAACCTGAGCCGCATGGCCGTGGCGTTATATCCGGGCATGCGCATCTGCTCGTTCACCTTCGAACAGCTCTCCTCGCCATCGTCGGTGCCCTACCGCCAGAAGCCCGGCAACAAGTACGCGGGGCAGCAGCATCCGCTGGCCAGCCGCTTGGGATCGGAAGTGACCAGGTAAGAATCGGGCGACTCTGCAAGTGGCAGACGGCGCTACGCTTGAGCGGTGGCCTGCTCGCAGTTGATTTCCCAGGAGACGCCAAACTGGTCGGTGAGCACGCCGAACCCCGCCGCCCAGAAAGTCTTCTGAAACGGCATTTGTACCGTTCCATTTTCTGCGAGGGCGTTGAACAGGCGCTCGCCGTTCACAGGGTCATCGATGCCGATCAACATGTGGCAGCCCTGCGGTCTTTGATATTGCCCGGGAGGCACGTCCGAGCCTGCCAGCATGCAGCCGCCGATCATCAACGTTGCATGCATGATCTTGTGCTCCATCTCCGTCGGTCCCTGTTTAGCCATGGGAGAATCGCCCCACGTCAGCATGGTGATGATCTTGCCATCCAGGCAGCGCTCATAGAACTTGAACGCCGCCTCGCATTGGCCGTTGAAAGTGAGATGGGGAGTGAGCGTCATTTCTATTCAGTGGAGCAGTGTATCATGACCCCAAAAGCACTTCCTCCCGCACTGCGTTACGATGGCGTGTCCGAAGCCTATATGAAGCTTACATTCCGCGGCGCCGCCGGCGAAGTCACCGGCTCCATGCACCAGCTTGAAGTGGACGGCAAGCAGTATCTGCTCGACTGCGGACTGGCGCAAGGACGGCGCAAAGAGGCCGACCGCAAGAACCGCCACCTGCCGGTGAATGCCGCATCCATCTCCGCCGTGCTGCTGTCGCATGCCCACATCGATCACAGCGGCAACCTGCCCACGCTGGTGAAGAACGGTTTCAGCGGGCCAATCTACACGACTCCGGCCACCATCGATCTGTGTGACGCCATGCTCCGCGACACGGCGCACATTCAGGAGAAAGACGCCGAGTTCGTCAACAAGCGGGTTGAGAAGCGGCGGCGCGAAGGTCATGCGAACGGGCCGGAACCGGTCGAGCCGTTGTTCACCATGGAAGACGCCGAGCGCACCCTGCCGCTGTTCCGTCCGGTCGGCTACTGCACTCCCACGGTCCTGGACCCTCATCTCAGCTACGAATGCTACGATGCCGGGCACATCCTGGGGTCGTCGTCCCTGCTCGTGAACTACCACAACAACGGCGCCCACGTGCGGCTGGCCTATTCGGGCGACCTGGGCCGACCGAATCTGCCCATCACGCGCCCGCCCGAGGCGCTCCCACCCGCGCAGTACCTGATCATGGAAAGCACGTACGGCGGCCGGTTTCACAAGAGCGCCGAACACGTGACCGCCAAGCTGCGCGACGTGGTCAACCGCACCTGCGCGCGCGGCGGCCGCATCATCGTGCCCGCGTTCGCGGTCGGCCGCACGCAACAACTGGTGCTGCTGCTGCATGAGCTGGCAAACGCAGGCCGCATCCCGAGCATACCGATCTTTGTGGACAGCCCCCTGGCGATCGATGTGACGGCGGTCTTCCGCAAGCATGCCGAATGCTTCAACGCGGAGACTCGCCAATACCTTCTGGACGGCGAGGACCCCTTCGGGTTCGGCCGCCTCCAGTACGTCCGCGAAGCCGGCGAGTCGAAGAAACTGAACGATCTGCACGGCCCTTTCATCGTGATTTCCGCCTCCGGCATGTGCGAGCAGGGCCGCATCCTGCACCACCTGCGCAACAACCTGGCGGATCCGCGCAACACCGTGCTGATCACCGGGTTTCAGGCGCAGGACACGCTAGGACGGAAGCTGGTGGAAAAGATGCGGGAAGTGCGGGTTTTCGGCGAGCCGATCACCGTCCGTGCGGAGATTTCGAGTCTCGACGAGCTGAGCGGCCATGCCGACCAGGGGGAGCTGATGGCGTGGCTGAAGACCCAGGCTGAACATCTGAAGCAGATCTTCCTGGTGCACGGTGAACCGGCGCAGTCGCAAGCGCTGGCGGACGTGATCCGGTCGCAATACGGGGTGGAGGTGGCGATTCCCTCGCCCGGCCAGAGCTTCTGGCTGCGCAATATATAGGAAACGTAAACAAATCCGTAACAGTCTATAATGAGAGGATTCACACTGAATCGAGGAGTATAAATCTGTGAGCAGTCCGACGTACACACCCCCTCCAAGCGGCTCGGGGGTAAAGACCGCGCTGGTGGCCGGCGCGCTGGCCGCGCTGGTGATTTCGAACGGCTTCATGTGGTACCGGCTGGAGACCACCCGCAGCGAACTGAACAGGCTGAACGACGCCACCCAGACCGAGATCGCCAAATTGAGCGAATCCACTGCCGTGACTACAGCGTCGCAAAGGCGCACGGTGGAGAGTCTCAAGGAAGAACTGGAAGTCGCACGTCAACAGGCGAATCAGGCGGCCGGCCATGCCAAGCAGGAGGCCCAGGCGCACGCCGATCAACTCGCAAAACAGCTCGCCGCGGCGCAGGCCAAGCAGCAGGCCCTGGTGCAGTCCCAACTTACGGACGTGCGCCAACAGGCGAGCACTGCCAACAGCAAGATCGGCGAAGTGAGCGGCGACGTCAGCAACGTGAAGACCGAGCTGGGATCCACCAAGGCGGAATTGGAAAAGACCATCGCCAGCCTGAACAAGGTCACCGGCGACCTGGGAGTGCAGAGCGGCTACATTGCGACCAATTCCAAGGAACTCGACGCGCTCAAGAGACTCGGCGAACGCAACTACTTCCAGTTCACGCTGCACCGTAAGGATAAGCAGCCTAAACGCGTGGCCGATATTTCCTTGCGTCTGAAGCACGCCGACAAGAAACACAACCGCTTCACCCTGGACGTACTGGCCGACGACAAGCTGGTTGAGAAGAAGGACAAAAACATCAACGAGCCGCTGCAGTTCTACGTGTCCAGGTCCAAACAGCCTTACGAGATCGTGGTCAACGAGGTGCGGAAGGATGAGGTCATCGGCTATCTAGCCACGCCGAAGGACACAACCGCGCGCAATTAGCCGTAGCCGGAATTCCGGAAGTGATGCGATCCGCCCTCCTTCTGGTGTTGTTCTTGCTGCAGGGCTGTTCCGGGACGGGCGCTCTCGATTATCTGCGGCAGAACCGTACAATCATCGACTGTCATAACTGTTATCCGGAAGATGGCGCGTGGGCCGACCGGATCCACCGGGCTCTGGTGGTCGGGTTTCCGGTCGCCATCGAGCAGGACCTGGCATCGTACCAGGGCCGTGTTGTGGTGTCCCATAGCGAAAGGCCCACCGGCCACGAGCCTCTGCTGCGCGACTACTTCTTCGAGCGGGTCCGTCCGATTGTGGAGCGGGCACTCAAGAACAACGACCGGTCGCGGTGGCCGCTCATCATCCTGCATTTCGATTTCAAGAGCAACGAAGCGCCGTTGCTGCACGCGGTGTGGAACTTGCTGGGCCAGTACGAGGGCTGGATCACCACGGCGACCAAGACGGGCGATCCACACGAACTGTCGCCGTTCGACGTGAAGCCGCTGCTGGTGCTGACGGAGACGCCGGACGAGCAGGAAGAAGTCTTCTACCGTGAAGTGCCCGTGGGAGGACGGCTGCGGCTGTTCGGCTCGGCGAAGACCCGTGACATCGCATCGCAGGACAAAGCGGAGCGCGATCACCTGCTGGCCACGCTTCCGCCGGAGGCGCTGCTTTCGGCGCCGGCCACGAATTACCGGCGTTGGTGGAACAATCCATGGGGGATCGTCGAGGAGGGCGGGCAGCATGGTGCCGGACCGTGGACCGACCAAGACGACCGCCGCCTGCGGGAGTTGGTAGACCACGCGCACAAGCTGGGCTACTGGATCCGGTTCTATACGCTCGACGGGTTCACACCCGCCGAGAATCGCGGATGGGACGTGGACTATAACTTCGGTTCCCGGGACGCAGCCGCGATACGATGGCGGGCCTGTATCCGGGCCGGCGTCAACCTGCTGGCTACCGACCAGATGGAAGACCTGGCCGCCGTGATGCGGCACGGGCGATAGCGCAGCTACCTGCGCGCCAACGAGTAGGTGACCTTGGTAGACGCAATCTGCTGACCGTCCACGAAGAGTTCCAGCGTGGAATCGTGTGTGTCGAAAGGACCCCACGGAAGGTACACCCATCCTCCAAACAGTCCCATGGCGGAGGTGCTGCTGGCCGTGTCAGAGGGGTCGATCGTGAAGGTGGACCCCGCCGTTGCCGTGCCGCCCGCCTGCCTCAGGAAGACCGAACTCCCTGCAACGGGCGTGTTGGGCAGGGGTAGCCAGTTCAAGGCCTGCATCTGATCGGGGTACAACCTCGAGGCGGGCAGTACGTTATTCGGGAAAGGAAGGCAGAGTCCCGTATCCGGCTGACAAGTGGCCCAGTCATAAAGAACAGGAAACTCACTCTGGCTGAAATCGCCGGCTCGCGACTGGGCGCTCGGCTCGGTCGCGATTGCGTGGTAGGTTCCGCTGACTGGATCAATTGTGATGATCGAGGAGCCGGCTTCGCCCACGGCCGCCACCACGAATGGCTGAGCGGACGGCAGGATCTGGAAGCTCACCGAAAAAGCCACCGCCTGCAACTCCACCGGAAGATCGTACGAGCCGATCGGAGTGATGTTGTATGGTGGAGCACCGGGACTGGTTGGGGGGAAGATGCCGGTAATGGAGCCTGAGACGTTGGTGACGTTCTGCCCCGCCGCGACTCCCGCCTGGACCACGTTGCTCTGCCAGCCGCCCTGGCGGATGTAGATCCGGTCGGTGGCCAGCCCGGCCGGCACCCTCAAGTTGAGTTGGTAGATGCCCGGAAACCCAGGCGCCAAGCCGTCAAACAGGACGTCGCTGGAATCGAGTTTCTGGTCGCCGATGTAAATGTCGAATGCGTCCACTACCCAGCTCAGAGGCCCGTCGGCGGGGGCTCCCGAAGCACTGCTGGCCGGGGGATCCGTAGGGCCGAGACCCGCGGCGTAAACGATGACGACATCCTGGGGCGCCACCGTATCAATCAAATGGAAACCGGTGTCGAGCAGGATGGCAGGTCCGGTTCCCTGCGCGTTGGTTGTGAAGATGGCCGGCGCGTGCCGGTCCAAGGGGATGGTGTAAGGCACGCTGGATCGAGCGGCGGTAGTCACGATCACCGCCGTGCGCGGCGTGGAGGCGTCTACTTCAAACGGGATCAGCACATTGATCTGGTTGGAGGAAACATAGAGCAGGGGCGCCGGGATGCCCCCCACGGTAACCGATGTATCGCCCAAGGTCGTGGGCAGGGGAACCGACACGGCCCCCGCTGTGGATGCCGCCAGGTCCGTTCCGAAGATTACGGCCCAGCAGCCGGGCGCGAGCGATGCGCTGTACGACGCTCCGTTGAGGACAGCCCCCACGGAGGGCTGGGCGAGAGCGCTCTGGACCTGCATGCCAGCGAGTGTCAGAGCGAGAGCAAGGATGACAAGCTTCATCCGGGTTTGCATGCCCCGGTTATAGCATTTAAGTATTCAAGGTACAATACTATTTCTCCACGGTGCGCCATCCCACACAGTTGCTCTCCAACGATGCCATGTCGCCGGTGTTTCAAGCCGTCATGGAGGCAACCGAGGAGGCTATCTACAACTCGCGGCTCAAGGCCGTCACCATGATGGGCAACGGCGTAACCGTCGAAGCGCTGCCCGTCGAGCGGGTGCGTGCGATCCTAAAAGCGCATGGCGCCATTCACTGATCCCTTGGAAGACACCGCCGGCACCCCCGCGGTGCGCGGTTTACTGCACCGTCCGGAAGCACCCACCGGCGACGCCCTCGTGCTCACGCACGGCGCGGGATCGAACGCCAATGCCCCACTGCTGGTGGCAATTGCGGACGCTTTCGCTGCGGTGGGCACGACGGTGCTTCGCTGCGACCTGCCGTTCCGGCAGGCGCGCCCGCATGGTCCGCCCTTCCCTGCGATGGCGCTGCAGGATCGAGTGGGGCTGAAGCGTGCGGTGCTGTTGCTGCGCGAACGCGTGCCCGGGCGCGTGTTTCTCGGAGGCCATTCCTACGGCGGGCGTCAGGCCAGCATGCTCGCAGCCGACGAGCCCGAGCTTGCCGCGGGCCTGCTGCTGCTCTCCTATCCCCTGCACCCCCCCGGCCGCGCGGCCGATCTGCGCACGGCACACTTCCCGCGGCTCGCCGCGCCTGTGCTATTCGTACACGGCACGCGCGATCCGTTCGGTTCCATCGACGAAATGCGCGCGGCGCTGGCAACCATCGGCGCACCGCACGAACTCATCACAGTTGACGGTGCCGCTCACGATCTCGGCGGCAAACGCACCGCCGGGCGTGTAGCGGGTACGGTGCTGGCCGCATTCGAGCGCTGGTTGGCTCACCACTGAAAAGCCACGAAAGGCTCCACCCGCGCATTGCCGCGGTCGAGCCTCTAGGCATAGCGCAAGCCCGCGCGTAGCGGCTGCCGCATCGAGAATGCATGGAAGGCCAAACTGGTCTCAGCGCCCGCCGAACGGTATAACCGGCTGCCGGCCTCGCCGTAATCGAAGAAGAGGTTGCCAGTCACCCGCTTCAGGTAGGCCACTGGGCCCGTGTCGAGGCAATCGCGGGCTGCTCCAATGTTGCCGTGGGCGCCCCGGCTGCGTCGGATGCCAGCACCGTAGAGCGGCACGGGTCAGTGGAATCTCGCCCGAAGCCCTCGCCTGCCTGCGCGAGTACTCCTGGCCGGGCAACATCCGCGAATTGCAGAATGCCATCGAGCGCGCCGTCGTGCTCGGGACCGGCGGCGCGGTCCAGCCCGAAGATCTCCCGAGGCGGTCCTCGAATCCGCCACTCCGGATTCGATCCCTTACGAGAGCTACGAACAGACGCTGAAACGCGAGAAGCGCGACGTCATCGTGAAGGCGCTTGTCGAATCCGGCGGCAACTACACGGAGGCCGCGCGGCGGCTGCGCCTGCATCCAAACTCGCTGCACCGCATCATCCACAACCTGGGCATCAAGGAAGAGATCGAGCGCCGTATCAAGCTTGTGCCATGACCCAATGGCGGGTCACTGCGCTGCTTTTGCTTGCCCCCGCGCTGGGTGCGGCCCACACGATCGAAGGCGACTGGAACGGTGATGAAATCGTCAAGCTGCCGCATCTCAACCATCTGTTTCAAACTGCCAAGACCGGCTCGCCCATGGAATACGCGAAGATCGAAGAGACCTTCGCGCCCGTGGCCGTGGAAGTGATGGGCGATTGGATCAGCAGGCATATAAAATAGAGGCTGCCATGCGTACTCTTCTGCTCGCCTGCTTTGTGGCGCCCTTGCTGTTTGCCGCCGGCAACGGCTGGCAATCCGAAGGCGTGGTCTATGTCACACATTCCCCCTACGCCAAGCTGCACACCGTGCCCATCCGCGCCGTCACCATGGGCAAAGGCTTCTGGGCCGAACGCCGCGCGGTCAACGTCGACAAGAGCATCCCCACGCTGCTTACCGAACTCGAAGACCACGGCGTGGTCGATAACTTCCTCCGCCTGGAAGGTAAGAAAAACGTTCCCCGCCGCGGCCCGTTGTATACCGATTCCGACATCTATAAGTGGATGGAGGCGGTGGCCTTCGTCCTCCAGTCCGGCGACCGGCCCAAACTGCGCGCGGAGTTCGAGCGTCTCACCGGCATCATCGCCGCGGCCCAGGAACCCAGCGGGTATCTCAATACCTACTGGAGCGGCGATCTGGCGCCCAAGCGCTTCACCGAAATGTACCGCTCCCATGAGCTCTATTGCATGGGCCACTTGCTGCAGGCCGCCATCGCCTATTACCGCGCCACCGGAGACCGCAAGCTGCTCGATGTAGGCATCCGCTTCGCCAATTACATGGTGGAGAACTTCGGCCCGCACAAGCGCCCCGCGCTCACCGGACATCCGGAATTTGAAATGGCCCTGGTCGAGCTGTACCGCACCACCGGCGACCGCCGTTATCTCGAGTTCGCCGGCTATCTGCTGAGCGGCGTCGAGCGCCAGCGCCTGCATCTTACCGACGAGCAGGTTGAGTACATGTTCAGCGGCGAGCCTTTCACCTCGCGCACACAGCTTGAAGGCCACGCCGTGCGCGCCATGTACGCGTCCTGCGGCGCCACGGACTATTACATGGAAACCGGCGACCCGGCTTATCTGAAGACGCTCGAAACCCTCTGGCGCGACCTGGTAAACCGCAAGATGTACATCACCGGCGGCGTCGGCTCGCGCGAGGCTGGCGAGGCCTTTGGCGAGGCGTACGAGCTGCCCGACGCGCAGGCCTACGGCGAAAGCTGCGCCGCCATCGGCAACATGATGTGGAACTGGCGCATGCTGCTGGCGCTCGGACAATCGCGCTTCGCCGATGTCATCGAGCGCGCGCTCTACAACGGCATCAACTCCGGCATGTCGCTTTCCGGCACCCTCTACTGCTACCGCAATCCGCTCGAATCCACCGGCGAGAAGATCCGCAACGCCTGGTATGACACCACCTGCTGTCCCCCCAACCTGGAGCGCACGCTGGCGTCCCTACCGGGTTACATGTACGCGACCAGCCCGCAGGGCGTC
>Ga0335078_10012459_pt1 | contig 12613 bp, 12 predicted proteins | sample Lox_Sample_32_FD_206711 | JGI IMG/M metagenome (GOLD analysis project Ga0335078, IMG submission 206711) | Soil microbial communities from Loxahatchee National Wildlife Refuge, Florida, United States - Lox_Sample_3.2 | ecosystem: Environmental > Terrestrial > Soil > Wetlands | place: USA... | reverse complement strand
TGCCCTATCTGGTCAGCGAGGCGGTCGGCGCGCTGGTGGGCGCGCCGGTCTACCGCTGGACCGGCAGTGATGCGGTTCTCGCCGTGCAGGCACGGCTGCACGCCCAGGTGCACCACACCGCGCGCGCCAGCCCCGGCTACGCCGGGCTGCTCGGCTGGTGCGGCATCGACTACGCCTCCCGCAACGGCGGTGAGCGGATCTGGCGCGGGCTGAAAACGCCGGGCGTCCTGGACACCTTCCGGGTGCCTAAGCCAGCGGCCGCCATCTACCGCACCCAGCTCGACCCGCGGGTCCGGCCGGTGATCGTGCCGGTGTTCTGCTGGCACTCCGGCCCCGGCGGCCCACCGCACGGGCCCGGCGCGGATGCCATGATCGCCACGAACTGCGAGCGGCTGGAGATCTTCGGCGGCCCGGAGCACATCGCGACCGGGGTCCCCGATCGTGCCCGGTTCGGCGGCCTGGCCTACCCGCCGGTGTTCGCCGATCTCACCGTGGACCGGCCCGGCCTGCCCGAGTTGCGCATCGACGGGTACCTCGGCGGGCAGCTGGTGACCTCGGTCAGCATGTCGGCCGATCCCGCGGGGGACCGGCTCGTGCTCACCGCCGACCACCCGTCGATCGTCGCCGACGGCTCGGACGCGACGCGGGTCACGTTCCGTGCCGTCGATGCTTACGGCAACCAGCGCCCGCACGTTACCGGGGACGTGAGCCTGGAGCTGACCGGCCCGGCCATCCTGGTGGGCGGCAATCCGTTCCCGTTCGCTGCCTACGGCGGCGTCGGCGGCGCGTTCGTCCGTTCGCGGCCCGGCCAGCCCGGCCAGGCCACCGTGACCGCGCGGCATCCGGCCCTCGGCCAGGACACCGTGACGATCACCTGCTGCGCCGGCGGATTCTGCCGATGACGAAGCACCCGACGCCGATGATCACAAGCGCGATGATCAGCAGCCAGGCCAGGAGGCTGACCGCCATGGCGACCAGCGCCGGAGGCGTCCCCTCCCCGGCCGGGGCGAGGCCGTCCGTGATGAACGTCTGGGGCGTTCGCACCAGAACGGGGTGACCGGCACGCAATACCAGGATCGCCCGGCCCACCACCCGCACAGCCAGCGGGCCAAGTTCGCGTGAATCGTAAGAGATGAGCCGGTGATCCCCCATCAGCCACAGGTGCCCTGGCGGCACGGTGACGTGGAACCGGACCGCGGATGGGGCATTACCGGGGTACACATACGGCTCGTCGAGCGGCTTCCCGTTGACGGTGATGCGGCCCCGCGCGTCGCAGCACGCCACGTGGTCGCCCGGCAGCCCGATGACCCGCCTGAGGTAATCCCCGGGAGCGGGCGACGTTTGGTGGGCAACGATCACGTCACCCCGGTGTACCTGCGCGGTGTGGGCGACAATCACAACGTCGCCGGGCCGGACGGTGTTCTCCATGCTCGTCGACGGCTCGCGGAAGATGCCGCCGGTCAGCTGGACAGTCACTGCGCCGCCGGCCGCGGCCAGCACGGCAGCGCCAAGTAACACCCAGAAGACAACCCAGCCACGCCGCCTGGCCCTGGGCCGTCGCCCCGCCTCGGTCACGGCGGCAGTCTAGCCGTTCTCATCCCCCGGGATGTTTGCCCCCTCGGCGTGCTGTTCGGGCGCGCCCTTGATGGCGATCGACGCGTGGAGTTCGAGAGCGGTGTCGAAGAGTTCGGCCACCGACTTGCGGATCTCGTCGCCCAGGCCGGCCCGGTCTTGACAGAGGTTCTCGATGTTCCGCTGGTAAAGGACGAACCTGTTGCCGAAGGGGACCCGCGAGCGTGCTCCGGCCGCGAAGTCCCCGCCCAGCCCGCCAAACAAACTGTCCGAATCCCCGCCCCCGGCGCTGGGCCCTTCCAGATGCCAGCGGTGGTCCGGGTCTACGCCCCGCTCGACCCGCGACTTGTCCGGCAGCAGCATCACGTCCACCAGGGCGCCGGAGGAAGCGCCCGTCCCGGAGTCATGCGCCCGGATCTCCGCCTCGGCCTGCGCCTGGAAATCAGCAGCCGTCATCCGGTACGGCACCACCCAGGTGCCCATACCGGAGGTCAGCTCGGCCGCCGCGGTGAAGTCGGCCCGTCCCGCCTGAGGGTCGCCCGCGTCGAGCCAGACTTTGACCTGGCCGCGTAGCGCCCACGCGGGCGCGAACCGGCTGGCCACCTTCAGAACCTCATCGAGGCGCTGGCCCGCCTCCTCGAAGAGGCCCTGGCGGTACAGCGCGACGGCCAGACGCCACAGCGCCTGGGCGGACCCCGGATCGGCGTCGGCCGCCGCCTGGGCGGCCCTGCGCGCGTCCTCGAAATGCCCCAGCCACCACAGCGCCTCCGAGGCCAGCACGAGCGAGGCGATCCGGACCGCGGGCACCGGATCGCTGAGGTGGCGATGGGCCACCCACAGGGCCCTCAGTGGCTGATCAGGGCAACTGCGCGTGTGCTCACGCAGCGTCTCCAGGGCGTCCTTGGCCGATTCCCGGCCCTCATGGCGGTGTTCGGCAGGCACCAGGTTGAGCCACCGGGCCGCGGCGCCTCGCAGCGGCTTGTCCAGTTCGAAGTCGGGTGCTTTGGCGTTGGCCACATAGCCGGGCCCGGAGTGGTGGGCGGGCCGGGACCCTGGACTCACGGTGGATGCCACCACACCCACAGTAGTGGGCGGACGCGCGGCGCAGGCGCCGTGAAGCAGTTTGTCCCGGCCCGGGCGGCGGCTCGCTAAGCACTCGGCAGGCCGGCACTTGGCCTTCGCCGGTATAGCCGTTATGCGGGCGCCGGGCCCGGCGCCTGGTTACAGGTTGGCGGCGGTGTCCACGGTCTCCTGGTGCCAGGCGCCGGAACTGTCCTGCCACCAGAAGTCCAGGTCGCCGTTCACGCCGACGACGGCGATGTTGACCAGGCCGCCGTTCATGGTGACAGTCGGGGCGCCCGACTCGCATCCGGCGTGGAGGGGAACTCCGCCGCACACGGTGGTGAACTGCCAGGTGCCGCTGCCGTTGGCAATGGTCTCCTCGGCCACCCCGCCGAAGATGCCCGCGGTGGCCACGACGTGCACGCCGCCCGGATTGCCGGGGTAGGCCACGATCGCGGGCTGGCCGACTTCCCCGCCCGCCAGATCGGACGGGGTCCAGGTGGGGCTGCCGTTGAAGGCCCAGTAGAAGACCAGCCCGAGGGTGTTGTACCGGCGGGCGACGATGTTGACGCCGCCGCCCTGGGCCACCATGGCCGGGGCGGACCCGATGGACCCGGCGCCGGCCACCGCTTCGGGGTTCCAGGTGGGGCTGCCGTTGACGGCCCAGTAGAAGTCGAGGCTGTCGCTGGGTCCCTCGGTGGCGATGTTCACGCTGTTGCCGTTCACCGTCTCGGCCGGGGCGGAGAAGGTCGTCCCGGCGCCGGCCACGATCTCCGGGTTCCACGGGCCGGTGACGCTGGCCGCCCAGTAGAACGCCAGGCTGGCGGACGGGCCCTGCGCCGCGATGACCACGGCGGTGCCGTCCGGGGCCAGCGACGGCGCGGAGTAGGTCGTCCAGTCGCCCGCCACGGTCTCCGCGTTCCAGCCGGAGGCCCCGTTGACCTGCCAGTACAGGTCCATGCTGTTGTTCGCGCCTTCCACGGCGATGACGACGTCGTTGCCAACCTGAGCGATCGACGGATGGGAGAACGTGGTGCCGCTGGCGGCGACCTGCTCGCCGTGCCAGTTGTTCGTGCCGTGCTCGTTCCAGTAGAACCGCAGCCCGTTCTCGGACGTCTCCAGCGCGATGACGGAGTTGCCGTCGGCCACCGTGATGACCGGGGTGTTGTCCGTAGCCGCCCAGGCCGCGGGCCCGCCCGGCGCCAGCGCGGCCGCGGCGGTGAGGGCCAGGGCGCCAGCCGCCGCGAGAGCCAGCATTCTGCCCCTGGATGTGTAACCCCGGGCGCCGGGGCGCGGGCACCCGATTCGAAGCTTCATCTAATCCCCCGGAAGGTCGGAAATGGCCGCGCTGAAGGCCTCAGACGGTTTCGCTGCAGGCTCCCAGATCCGCAGGGCGGCTGGGCAGGGGTACAAATACCCACACGTACTCTTCGGCCTCAGCGGCACTCGCTGCCTCGTCGCACCCAGCCGCGTACGCCGGTACCCTTCCCATTAAGTACGTTTTGCGCGCCGGCGGACTGGTTAGGGACGTGCGGAGGGGTCACGATGAATCCAGACCTAAGCGAGGGCCAGGCGTTCGGCGCCTACCGCCTGATCGACACGGTGGGCACGGGTGGCATGGGGGTTGTCTACCGAGCCGAGCAATTGCCGCTGGGACGCATTGTTGCGCTCAAAGTAATTCGCCCGGAGACTTCCGGATCGGGCGACTACCGGGCGCGCTTCCTGCGGGAAGCTAGGCTCGCCGCCGCAGTTGATCATCCGCACATCGTTTCCGTGTTTGATTTCGGCGAACACGAAGGGCGGCTTTACCTGACCATGCAGTGGGTCGACGGCGTGGACCTGCAGCGCCTCATCGGCCAGCGGCGGCTGGACCCGGGGCAGGCGGTCCGCATCGGGACACAGATAGCCAGCGCCCTGGGTGCCATCCATAAGGTCGGAATGCTGCACCGGGATGTCAAGCCTGCCAACATATTGGTGCGCGATATCGGCGGCGAGGTCCATGCTTACCTCACTGATTTCGGCATTGCCAAACTTGCGGAAGCTGAGAGTGGCCTCACCCGTACGGGGCTGGTGATCGGCACCTCGGGTTACTTGTCGCCAGAGCAGCTCCAGGGACAGCGACCGGACGCACGCAGCGACCTTTATGCGCTGGGCTGTGTCGTGTTCGAGGCGCTCACCGGCCAGCACCCGTTCACGGGGGAAAGCGACCAGGCACTGCTCTGGGCCCATATCAGCAGCCCGCGGCCGGCCGCGGGGGAGATCCGCCCGGGTCTCGGCCGCTACTACGACGAGTTTCTTATCCGGGCCCTCGCCATTGACCCGGATCACAGGTTCCAGTCCGGCCCTGAGTTCGGGGCTGCGCTGAACGCCGCCCACGGGGGCCTGCCGGGAATCCAGACCCCGACGCAGGTGGCGGCGCCGGTGACGCCAGCGCCCGTGACGCGGGATTCACCGGTACCTGAGACCGCGACCGCGGCCGCACCCACCCCCGCATCCGCGCGCGCACCCGGACCCGCACCTGTTGTGGCCCACCACCGTGCGCGCAGGCCGGCCGGCGGGTACGTGGGGCGTCTTGCCGCCGTTCTCGGTTGCCTGGCGTTCCTGGCCTCGGTGACAGTGCTGCATGACTACGTCAACAACGGCGCAGGCTGGAAGAGTCTGTGGGAGGCAACCCACGGTGACATAACGTCACCGCTGTACGCCAAGAATTTCTGGATTCCTGTGGCGCTGGCCGCGCTGGTGCTTCTCGGCACAGCCGCAACCATCGGGGCGCGCGGGCGGCTGGCCAGGGGTGCGGTGACAGTGGCGGCGCTCGGGCTAGCTGGTTACACCCTGTACATACCTACCATCGGCAGATCCCCGGGATTCGGCCCGTACGGCGCGGACTACTGGCTATCGCTGGCCGCCGCAGCCGTTATGACGCTCGGGGCCGGGGCCGCCACCGTCCGGTCCGGGTCACGCGGGGGGTGACGCCAGAGTTCATGCCTGTCCCCAGATCGGGACGGCGCCCACGTCATGGAGGCGGTAGTCGGGCGCGGCCTCGAGGGCTTTCTCCTCACCGCCTGGCGTGTAGGTGACGATCAGCCGCAGCGGACGCCACGTCGTGTTGTCGGTCGAGTGCCAGGCACCCTTCGGAATGTAGACCGAGTCGCCTTCCTTGATCGCGAACGGCTCCCCGTCGCCCACCATCTGCCGGCCCTCACCCGAGATGACGTAGATGACTTCGTCGGCGCCTGGATGGTGGTGCCGCGCGTGGCCCTGGCCGGGATTGACGATCACCTCGCCCAGCGAGCTGCTCGCGCCCTGGATGGCGTGCGGGGTGACGAACCATTTGATCGACCCCCAGCCGAAGGTCATCGTGGTCACGTCGCCCGGGGTTACCAGCATCAGATCTCCAGACTCTTGAACGCGGCTACCTGCTGCGTGATGGCCCGCTCGGTGGGCAGCCGTTCGACCGAGGAGGCGCCGAAGAAACCCACCAGCCCTTCGGTGTGCGACAGCACATAGGCCGCATCGTCTGGCTCGGCGATCGGGCCGCCGTGGCACAGGATGAGGATTTCCGGGCGGACGGCATGCGCGGCGTCCCGCATGGCCTGCACCCGGACGGCCGCCTCGTCCAGTGTCAGGGCGGTGCCCGCGCCGATGCTGCCCTTGGTCGTGAGCCCGACGTGCGGGACCAGCACGTCCGCGCCCGCCTCGGCCATCTCCCGCGCCTGGCCGGGGTCGAAGACGTAGGGGGCGGTGACCAGGTCGCGCTCACGGGCCAGCCGGACCATCTCCACTTCCAGCTCATATCCCATGCCGGTCTCTTCGAGGTTCTGCCGGAACACCCCGTCGTACAGCCCGACCGTCGGGAAGTTCTGCACGCCCGCGAAGCCCATCGCCTTGAGCTGGTCGAGGAATAGGGGCATCACCCGGAATGGATCGGTCCCGCACACTCCAGCCAGGACGGGGGTGTCCCGCACGACCGGCAGCACCTCGGCGGCCATCTCCACCACGATCTGGTTCGCGTCCCCGTACGGCAGCAAGCCCGCCAGCGAGCCGCGCCCGGCCATCCGGTACCGGCCCGAGTTATAGATGATGATCAGGTCGGCGCCGCCCGCCTCGGCGCACTTGGCTGACAGGCCGGTGCCCGCCCCAGCGCCGATCACCGGCTTGCCGTCGGTGACCGTGGCCCGCAGCCGCTGCAGAACGGTCGCCCGGTTCACTTCGGCGCTCCAGTGATCAGCGCGTGCAGCCGGTCGGCCATGGCGCGGCCAAAGGCGGGGTCATTGATATTCATGTCGAGCCGTACCGTGTCCACACCCGCGCTCCGCAGGGCCTCGAAGCAGGCCTCGTCCGCGTTCGGGTCGTGGAACGCCATGCCGGGCGCGTCCAGTGCGGACACCCCGTTGAGCGGGACGAACAGGACGGTCGGCCCGGTCGCGGCGGCCAGCTTCGCGGCCACCCTGCGCCCTAGCTCAGCCATCTCCTCTGGGGTCGTGCGCATCAGCGTCACCGTCGGGTTGTGGACGAACAGGTTCCGCCCCCCGAATCGCTCCGGCACGGTGTCACGCGGCCCGAAGTTGACCATGTCCAGTGCCCCAGGCGCCACCACCTGCGGAACCCCGTTCTTCCCGGCCGCGGTGAGCCGCTCCGGGCCCGCCGACAGCACCCCCCCGACCAGGTCATCGGCCAGTTCGGTCGTCGTCATATCCAGCACGCCCGCCAGCAGCCCGCTGTCGGCCAGTCCTTCGAGCGCCCGCCCGCCTGCGCCGGTCGCGTGGAATACCAGCACCTCATAGCCCAGATCTTCCAGCCGTTCACGCGCTACGTTCACCGCGGGCGTCGTCACCCCGAACATCGAGGCGCCGATCAGCGGACGCTCCTGGGCCTGGGTGGACTGCGTCCCGGCGTGGGCCTTGGCCATCCCGGCCGCCGCGGCCGCCGCGTTTCCCAGGATCAGCCGCGAGACCCGGTTGATCCCCGCGATGTCCACCACGCTGTAGGTGATCGTCACATCCTTCGCGCCCACGTACGGCGACACGTCCCCCGACGCCATCGTCGACACGATCAGCTTCGGCAGCCCGATTGGCAAGTCCCGGACGGCCCGCGCCGCGATCGAGGATCCGCCGCTTCCGCCGAGCGCGAGCATCGCGTCCACCCGGCCCGCCGCGAATAGCCCAGCCACGATGACCGCGGCGCCCTCTCCCATCCGGGTGACCGCCGCCCCTCGGTCAGCCGCTTCCCGCAACGCCTCGAGCGACGCCCCCGCGGCTTCCGCCACCCGCCCGGCCGGCACGTCGGCCCCGATCTGAGGCTCGCCAATCCCCGCGTCGACCAGGACAGTCTCGCACCCCAGCTCCCGGACCCGGTCACGCAGCCACCCGTACTCCGTCCCCTTCGTGTCGAGCGTCCCAATCAGCACGACCGTCGCCATGACCGTCTACACCCCTGTTCCGCGCGTGCCGTCCCGTCCTGGAACGGATCATGCCCCGCAGAGGCCGATCTCGCCAGAGCCGCGAGGAGCTAGCGCATGAAGCGGCGGACGAGGTGGTTGCCGAACAGGACGTTGATGGTGGATTCGAGGGTCTTGACGGTCTTATCGGCGTAGGGGTACCAGATGTTTTCTTTCTTCCGGCCCCAGCGGTCGATCAGAATCGGCAGCGCGTGCGTATAGCCCCGGATCGCGTTCCGGCCGTTGACCTGGCCCAATCCGCTGTCCTTGCGCCCACCGAAGGGCGCCTCGGCGACGCCGTAAATGACCGACGCGTCGTTATGCACCACCGAGCCGGTCTTGAGCTGCTTGCCGATCCGCATGGCCTTCTTCGGGTCCTTGGTGAAGACGCTGCCGCTCAGGCCGTACCTGGAGTCGTTGGCCAGTCGCACCGCCTCGTCCTCGTCCTTGACCCGCATGATCGCGGCCACCGGGCCGAAGGTCTCTTCGCTCATCAGATCCATGTCGTGGGTCAGGCCGACGACGACGGTGGGCCGGTAGAACAGGCCCTTGTCCGTGTCGGCCTCGCCGCCGACCAGGACGGTCGCGCCCTTGGCCCTGGCGTCCTCGACGTGGCGGCTGACGACGTCGAGCTGCCGGTCCCAGAACAGCGGGCCGACATCGTTGCCCTGGCCATAGGTCACCGTCGCGGCCTTTTCTTTAACTAGCCTGATGAACTCGTCGGCGACGCTGTCCACCACGTAGATGCGCTCCACGCCCACGCACACCTGGCCGCTGTTGAACATCGACAGGTAGACCGCGCCATTGGCGGCGCGTTCCAGGTCAGCGTCGGCACACACGATCATCGCGTCCTTGCCGCCCAGCTCGAGCGAGCATGGAATGAGCCGCGAGGCGCAGACCGCGGCGATCTTCTTGCCGGTGCCGACGCTGCCGGTAAACGAGATCATGTCGATGTCGCCGTTGACCAGCGCCGCGCCCGACTCGCCATCGCCCTGCACCAGTTGCAGGACGTCCCGGGGCACGCCCGCTTCCCAGAGCACCTTCGCGGCCCAGCCGCCGGAGTGCGGGGTGACTTCCGACGGCTTGAGCACCACCGCATTGCCCGCCAGCAGCGCCTGCACGGCCGGGTTGATCGACAGCACGAATGGGCCGTTCCAGGGCGTGATCACGCCGACGACACCAAGGGGCTGGTAGTGCATGTACAGCTTTTTCAGCGGCTTCAGGTAACCGTGCAGGCCGACCCGCTCATCAGCGAGATCTTTGGCGGCGCGGCCCGCCCAGTAGTTGATGAAGTCACAGGACGGCACGATCTCGATGGCCAGTGCCTCGACCATTGGCTTGCCGGATTCTCCCTGAACCGTCGCGCAGATCTCGTCCTTGTGGGCCAGCAGCACGTCCAGCGCCCCAGCGATGATCGCGGCCCGCTGCCCCGCCGGGAGCGCCGCCCAGGCCGGCTGGGCCGCGCGGGCCCGCGCGATTGCCGCGGTGACCTCATCCGGCGTGCTCACGGTGATCTCGCCGACCGATTCCCGCGTCGCCGGGCTGGCCAGCCCGAGCCGGCGGTGACCGTCCGGGCCCGGGGACAGGGTTCGCACAATGGCCATGGCAGATACTCCTCAGGCCCGTGACCGGACTTGGAACACGTTCTAGTTTTGAGCGTAGCGCATGCACGGTCGCCCAGCCGATCGCGGCGCCTCCGGCGGGGTTACGCTATTGACGGATGCGCTGATGGGAGGCGCAGTGGGACCTGGGGAGCATGGGGCGGCGGGCGCGATGGGCCGTGGCCATATCCGCGCCTCCGATGCCGACCGCGAGCAGGTGATCGACACCCTTAAGGCGGCGTTCGTGCAGGGTCGGCTGACCAGGGATCAGCTCGGCGCGCGGGCGGGCCAGGCGCTGGTGTCGCGGACCTATGCGGAGCTCGCGGCGGTGACCGACGGCATCCCGGCCCGGCTGAGCGGCGTCGCCGCGTCACCCGTGCTCCCGGCGGGACGCACCCGGCAACCGGGGAGCAGGAAGGCGGCTGCGTGCGCGGCGGGCGTGATCATCCCGGCATCGATGGGCGCTGCTTTCCTCACCTCCTACGGCGGATTCCTGGTCCTGTTCTTGCTGGCCTTCACCGGGTTCGTGGTGACATCCAAGAGCTGAAGTTGCCGTCTAGCTGTCACCTCTGCCCGGTGCTGGGTGTCAGGGTGATGACCCCTGGAGGATGGGAACTGGAGGTAGATCACCTATGCAGGCGAGGATTACCAACCCGGCGGTGGGTGTCGCCGGTGTCATGGAGGCCCTGCGGGCACTGGGCGATGCCGTTGGCAAGAGCGGTGTCCCGCACTCGATAGTCCATCTCACCGGTATGCGTGCCAGCCAGATCAACGGCTGCGGAGTGTGCCTCGATGGCGCCTGGCGCTTCCAGCGGACGCTGGGCGAGACGGACGAGCGCCTGTTCGCCCTGCCCGGCTGGCGGGAGGCGCCGTACTACAGCGACGCCGAGCGAGCCGCGCTGGCCCTAACCGAGGCGGTCACCCGGCTCGCTGATCGCGCCGACCCGGTCCCCGACGAGATCTGGGCCGAGGCTGCACGGCACTTCGACGAGCAGGCGCTGGCCGGATTGGTGCTCGCCATCGCGAACCAGAACCTGTGGAACCGGCTCAACGTCGCCACCCGCCAGGTGGCCGGCGCGTGGAAGCCCGACGAGACCGGGGAGTGGAAGCCCGGCACCTGACGGCGTTCCCCGGCTCAGGCCGGAGGCTGAGTGCTTCCTTCGGCGGTGTTCCTGAGCTGGTCGCGGTGCCGGAATTCGGCCGCACGATCCGGGTCGGGCGCCAGTTCGCCGACTGACGCGCCACCCGCGGGGGACTTCTTGGCGCCCGGGGGCAGGTAGGTCGAGGCCGCGGCCACCGAGCCGTCCAGTTCTGTCCGCCACAGCCAGCCCTCGGTCCGGGTGATCCCCTGCCCGAGCACCACGCTGGCGGCCTTGGAGAACAGGCCTGCTGCGCCTGCGAGCCAGGCGATGCTGCCGGCCACCCGGACGAGGTCGGGGATGGTGTGCAGGTAGGACCCCGCGTAGATGATGCCCCCGGCCAGGATGGCGGTGGCGGCAATGGCCCACCAGAAGCGCCTGATGACCTGCCCCGTTCCTCTTTTCGCGGTGGCTAGATAGTCGGACAGGGACAGGACGTCGCGGGCCGCCTTTTCACCGGTGAGCAGTTCCCGCCAGATGCGGCCCTGGACCCGGATGGCGGACCGTGCGGCGTCCCAGTCGCCTGCTGGCGGGTTCTGCTCGACCCAGTGCTGCCAGTCATGCAAGCCCCGGCTGACGGCGTAAGCGGTGTGATCGGGCAGCAGCGTCTTGAGGTCGGCCAGCCAGTCCTTGATCGTTATCAGCCGGCCCGCCTCGAACATGCTCTGGAACTGCTCCAGGCGCTGAGCGCTGGTGATCGCGTTGGCCGGGAGCATGGTCGTTTCCGCTATGGCGCGGCCCAGCCCATACGCCTTTCCCAGCAGGAAATCCGCGACCGTGAGCGCTTCCAGCAGGCGGCAGTGCAGGGTGAAGATGGCGTCCAGGGTGGCATCCCGGCCGCGGCCCGGATCGGTCAGCAGCGCCAGGACATCGGACATGGCCTCGGCCAGCACCGGTGGCAGTTCGGTCAGCAGCAGGCTCATCTGCGACTGAATCTGCTCACCCAGCCACGTCGACTGGCTCGCGCCGGGGAACTCGGAACGACCCGGCAGGTGATCGCCGCGTTCCGGGTCACAGGCCGCGCCGCGGTGCACCGGAGAATGGAACAGCTGAGCCACCTGCCACCCTAGGGCCACGGCGCGGCAGATCCCCGAATGCGCGTGGGCCAGTTCCTGGGTGCTGGCCCAGCCACCCGCCTGGCTGTCCGCCGGGATTACTGTCACTTGGCCAGGTCCCGCCGGTCCGGTCCGCATCCATCGCCGGGGAGCGGGGGCGGGCGCCTGGGCACGGGGGTGGAGACCACGATCGAGGTGGTGGTGTTGCCGTAGGCCAGGAAGCGGTCGAGCACCGCTTCGAGATCGCCGATCGTGGGGGTGTGCAGCTTGAGCAGGAAGCAGTCCTCGCCGGTGATCCGGTAGCACTCGGTGACTTGCGGGGTTTGGGCGGCCAGTTCGGCGATCTTGGGCAGGCTGCCGGGCATGGGCCGGATCCGGGCGAACGCGGTGACCGGGAGGCCGACCGCGGCGGGGTCGATATCCAGCTGGTATCCGGCGATGATTCCGGCGCGTTCCAGCCGCTGTACCCGTTCGGCGGTGGCTGGGGCGGACATGCCGACCCGGCGGCCGAGCTGAGCTGTCGGCAGCCGCGGGCTGGCCCGCAGCTCGGCCAGGATGGCCAGGTTAACCTCGTCCAGAATGCTGCCCTGATGATCGAAGGCAGATGAACGTACTGGCCGCTGGTTCTTAGGCAAGTCTGTCTCCATGCTTGCGTTCAGCCATTCCTGGCCGGCACTTTAGCTGTCACCCTTGAACCATGGCAACTACGGCACCGGCGGCCGGCGCCCCCGCACGCAACCGGCTCGC
>Ga0335078_10012458_pt1 | contig 12613 bp, 15 predicted proteins | sample Lox_Sample_32_FD_206711 | JGI IMG/M metagenome (GOLD analysis project Ga0335078, IMG submission 206711) | Soil microbial communities from Loxahatchee National Wildlife Refuge, Florida, United States - Lox_Sample_3.2 | ecosystem: Environmental > Terrestrial > Soil > Wetlands | place: USA... | reverse complement strand
CGAGCTCGTCACTACGATAGTATCCGACCAGGGCATCATCAAGAGCCCGGTCCAGGACAACATCGGCACAGTAATTCGTTAATAACCACGAAGACCGGCCCACTTCCGGGCCCGTCGCCTAGCACGGATAGGGCACGGGGCTTCGGACCCCGGCGCCGCGGGTTCAAATCCTGCCGGGCCCGCCACAAATAAGCACGTTCTGAGCTTATTTTATCAGAATGCGGTGGAATTAGCCCGTTCCTGAGTACACGAGACTCCGATCTTGCCGTAGAGTCGACCTTGGACGTCACTACCAGATTCATCTGAACCTATTCCACCTCAATCCGATGTAGAGCGCGAAGAGTACAGCGATGATCGTGCCTGCGATGAAAGCGCCTTCATCAGTTCCTGTGAACGGGTATAGGCCAGTCGAAACGAGGTAAACTCTTCCTGATATTTCAGCGCAAAGAAAGACGATGCCCAGCCCGGCCCCCCATCTCCTCATCGTAAGAACGAACACGCCAGCCAAGCTGTAGCAGGAGCCGGTAGCGACCGCTGCGATTGTATATTCCGTCGAAGTGGTAACGGAGATGCCTCCAAGAAAGTGACCGGTGAAACCGGTTGCCACCTCCGCGATTCCGAAAACAATCATCAGCGCTGCAGCAATCATGATCCCACGGGGGCGGATTACACCGTTGGTCTCTCCTGCCATTCATTCGCGACACTTGAAACCTCATAAGAAGATTGTAGCTAGTATGCTAGTGTACTAGCGGAGTTGAAATACCTCCCGCTATCTGATGTCTCTCTGAATGCGAAGGCTGGTACTCGAGTCGACCACCGAAGACCTTGGTAGGCTCTTGAGTGCAGAATCGTCTCTAGGAAAGATTGATCTCTTTGAGGTGGTCAGCTTTCTCAGGGAGGAGCCGGAGGAGGTCGCGATGATATGCAGGGTGAAATTCAAAGCCGGTGCAGACAGGCTCGAGGAGCTACTGCCCGACGACACCACCATAGCGCAACTTCTCGAAGAAGAAAAGGGCGGCGCACACATCTACTTCCTGCGAAGAAAATACGGCCGAGCAGGTCAATCGTCCAAGATGCTCGAGACGGGAGGATACCTGACCCTCCCGTTTGAAATTAGAGACGGACGGATTAGAGCGGCATTCCTGGGGAACGCCAAGGAGGTCAGGCAGTTTCGGAAAGTCATCGACAAGACGGGAGTGCGTTACAAGGTGATCTCTCTTGGAGATGCGAGATTCTCCCCGAACGCCCCTCTCGCCCATCTCACCGAGAAGCAAAGGAGGGTCCTCGTTTCCGCCTTCAATCTAGGATACTACGACCTTCCTAAGAGGATAAGTTCCAAGGAACTCGGCAGAAGACTAGGTATGCGGAGTTCAACGGTTGTAGTGCACCGAATAAAGGCAGAGCGGCGTCTTCTGGCTGAAGTGCTGAAAGGGTCACAGATCTAGCCGAGCTGACGCGGCGAAGACGAGCACGGCCCGCTTTCATGGAATCCACTTTCAGAACCCGTTCAGGGGCGGGTCCTGCCGGGCCCGCCACCAATACTTCCCCAGAAATGGATTCGAACTTCGCATTTGACGCCATAGCTGATGTAGGTTGTCCCGCGTATTTCTACACATTGGTTGGCCGACTGGTCTGCCAGCACTGTGGCTGACCGAGCCCCCGCGGGCCCTACGCATTTACAAGTTGCCGGCCAAAGCAATATTAGGTGATTTCTTACGTCCAGGCAAGGATGGCAGTAGCACCGGCCGAGGCAAGGCGGATTGCAAGGGATTACGTCGTGAAGAAAAAGGCCCCTCCTTCGGATGCAAAAGTGAGAGTCTCCGACTTCGGTAAGCTAGCCAACGGTAGCTATTCGGTACTGGTAGACGTCACAATCCAGACAAAGGGTACCACGCGGTACAGGGTCAAGATGGACAAGAATGGCAGCATCACGAGCCTTGTCACTCGCTAAAATAGAAAGGCCCCGACGCAGGAAGACGACGACGCGTTCCTTCAGGGTCGACGAGCTCGCTCTTGAAGCGATCGAGAAAGACGCTGCCAGGGCCAATGTTAGCGTGAACACCCTCGTGAACCAGCTCCTCCTCTCTTACGCCAACTTTGATCACTACTTCGGCCGGTTCCAGATGATAAAAATCACCAGCGATGCTTTCGCAGACCTGATTCAATACGTGCCAGACGAGCGTGCGGTTGAAGCGGGCAGGCGAAAGGCCAGCAGCATCGCGAGTTCGGTTATCCTAGCCAGGAACGGTTCGCTAAGCCTGGATGGAGTCCTCGACCATCTGAAGACGATCAGCGAGTACTCCAAGTTTTTCACGTACAGTGAGTCCGAAAGAGGAGGAAGGAGGGTGGTGACACTTATCCACAGCTTCGGTCCCAAGGGTTCCATCTACTTCACCGAGTTTCTCAAGTCCATGTTCGAGATGATAGAGCTCAAGCCCAAGATGACAAGCACCGAGAAAGTCGTGAACGCGAGCTTCTGAGCGGATTTCAGCAGACCTCGGAAAAAAGCCGGCGCGGCGAGCTCTGGTCGGTAATTCGTTGAGAGGAAAATGTCGTTGACGACCGGCGGGTCATCAGCACATAATCTCCAAACCCACCGCCACGCGCCTACAGGTTGCGGTTGGTTGCAACAAATACCTACGATGTAAATACGTCCGACTCAAGATAACGACCCGGTCAAGTTGGAAAAACAAATGCAGGGCGGAATGCCCTCTAGTGCCCAGATGATGACTGAATCGGCCGACCAGTCTTCTGCTGCAACTCTAAGCTCTCAAGCGGAGGCGGCGCACCCCTACATCTACATAGTGGGCGCCGACGCGACGGCGGTCGTCGACCCGACAAACTGGCAGCTGATCGTCATCGCGTCCGGGGTGGCGCCTGGGATGAAGGCCCTCCTTATGGACAACCACTACCGCGACCAATTCGGTCGGCTGTGGGGTGAGTCCCAGGCTACAGCGGACGGTTCTGCTCTAGCGGGCGTCTACGTTACAGACCCCAAGACCTTCAGAAATGAAAAGACCATTCCCTTGGGACAGAACGTTCTGAACACGGTGGGTCTCACGCCCGACGGGAAGTTCGCGGTCGTTCCGGTCTCTACGGCCAACCAGCTCAACGTGTACGACACCGGTTCCTACGAACGGGTTGCGACTATAGGCGTCGGAGTGTTCCCCAACGACATGATGGTGAGCGCCGACGGCAAGTACTGCTGCGAACCCGATAGGGACTCCGACTGGCTCACGATAGTTGACCCCAAGACTTGGAAGGTCACAGCTCAGGTTCCGACAGGCGACGGTAGCGCCCCCTTCATGGACACGATAAGTCCCGACAGCAAGTTCGTTTCCGTCCAATGCGCCGGCTACCATGGAGGAAAATACAACTTCGCGACCGGGCCTCCGGCCGTCCCCACGGGCAAGGGCTTTGCAAACAAGTATGTCGACCTGACGAGCGAGTCGGTCATCAAGAGCATTCGGCTTGACTTCGAACCCGTCTGGGACGAGTTCACGCCGGATGGGAAGTACGACTTCATCTGGGGGCCCTCGGCCCCGAAGACTGTCGTGGTGGACACCGGGACCTTGGAAGTGACTGAAACGATCCCGCTGCAGTCGAGCCCAACGCCCGCCGGCTACATCACGCCTGACCCCAGTGGCAAGTACGTCTACGCGAGCGTCAAGACCGGGCTTCAGGTGATCGACACGAGCTCTCTCCAGGTTGTCGAAACCATATCCACGGGCGGAGTCGTAGGAACCCCCTACGTTCTCGAGTAGGAATGAGACCTTGGGCAAGAACGAGCCAGCTGTCCGCGGAGGTCGAACCGCGATTTGAGCCAACCAGAATACTTCTCTGCCTATCGCAGCCTGAAGCTTCAGCGCGACGCGGACGGTATCCTGACAGCTCAATTCCACACCAACGGAGGACCGCTCAACTTCACCGCGAAAGACCACACGGACTTCGTGGACGCGTTCTACAGGATTTCGCAGGACCGCTCGAACAAGGTAGTCATCTTCACGGGGGCCGCCGGTCAGTTCATCCCCTCAATCGACTTCTCGACGTTCGGTAACGTCGCCGATCCTGGCGTCTGGAGTGCGGTGCACGATGAAGGGGTCCAGATCCTTGAGAACCTGGCGAACATCCGCGCCCTCGTAATCGCCGCGGTCGAGGGGCAAGCTAACGTGCATTCAGAGTACGCTCTTATGGCAGACGTGATAGTGGCCGGAGAAGGAGCCACCTTCAACGATCTGCCTCACTACGCGGGAGGCATCGTCCCCGGTGACGGAATCTTCACGACTTGGAGCTATAGAGCGGGGGCCGGCAGAGCCGAGGCCTTCCTCCTGAACCCGCACCCCCTGACCGCGCGGACTGCGCAGGACTGGGGCGTGGTGGCTGAGGTCGTGCCGAACGGAAAGGCACTCTCACGTGCGCGCGAGATCGCCTCGAACCTTCTGAAAGTTCCTGAAGTTACGCGAAGAAACACACGCGTGCACTTCATCCGCCCGCTGAAAGAGATGATTGTTAGGGAAGTCGGATACGGGCTTTCTCTCGAGGGAGGTTCCGCAGCAGACCTAGTCAAGTCGATGCAGGCCGATCAGCAACGTAAAGTGACATGACCAAGCGCTCAGGCTCTGGAATTGTAGACGGGAGCAGATTGATCCTGGATAGGGATCTCCCAGAGGAAGAGTCGAGACTGGGAATCGAGACAAATCCTGTAGATGTGGACAAGGCTTCGCAATTCACCCTAGAAGCAGAACTTGTCAGACTCTCGAACCTACTCAGACAAAAGGCCAGAACGAGGGCCGACCAAAAGGCGACGAATAATCAAATCAAGACACGAATGAAGCAGGCGGAAGAGGACAAGGACAAACTATCAGAACGTGGGATAGTGGCATTCGACCATCTTCAATCCGTTAGGACGAAATGGTATGAACAGGGAGCATTGTGAATAGAGTATGCCAAAGAGCGGGCAGAAAGGCTTGCGTACTCTGAAGGCAGGTTTGAAGGCCCCGAACTTCACTCTCAAAAGTACTCCAGACCAGAGTGTATCCCTCAGGGATTTCCTCGGCAGGCCGGTAGTGCTCGCCTTCTATCCCGCGGATTGGAGTCCCGTCTGTTCTGACGAGATGGGTCTCTACTCGCAGCTCATGCCCGAGTTCAAGAAGTTCGAAGCCGAGCTGCTTGGGATCTCTGTCGACGGAGTCTGGTCTCACATCTCTTTCGCGAAGGACCGAAAGCTCAGCTATCCGCTGCTGGCCGACTTTGAACCGAAGGGCGCTGTCTCGAAGCTCTACGGGGTCTACGAGAGCGAGAAAGGCGAGTCGGCGCGCGCCCTCTTCGTGATAGACAAGAAGGGGACGATCCGGTGGAGCTACCTGTCACCGGACGGGGTCAACCCCGGGGCCGACGGAATACTATCTGCGCTGGAGAACCTCAGATGACTGACGTGGGCTACGCGCCACCCAGACTGACCCTGCCGGTAGGAGACCGCGACCAGTCAGAAGGTTTGTCGGGAGCGTCGACCGAAGTAACTACGGTGGTAACGAGACACATCAAGCCGGGTCGCGACAAGGAATATGCTGAATGGCTCGCGCGAATGCTCCAGACGGTCAAGAAATTCCCCGGCTACAACGGGGTTACGATCGTTGTTCCTCCGGGAACCGACCATGACGTTCGTGTCGTGCTTTACCGCTTCGCAGACAAGGGCAGCCTGGAAAACTGGGAGAACTCCCCTGAGAGAAAGGGGCTCGTCTCGGAAGTGGACAACTACGCAACCCAGACCTTCAACAATGCCAGCGGTCTTGAAACATGGTTCCAGCTGCCCAACACGCACTCCGTCGTCCCTCCGCCTAAATGGAAGATGGCCATGGTGACTTTCCTTGCTGGGAGCATCACGAGCTTCGTCTCTCATTTTATCCTCGGACCGTATCTCGTCAGTTGGCCGCTCGTCATGACGACTCTGATATTCAATGCGATACTCGTAGTGACCCTCACTTATTTCGCAATGCCGAACCTGACAAGAACGCTCAGAAGATGGCTGTACCCCGGTCCTAGATAGCGTGAATCGTTCTGACCTACACACCACCCAAACTGACCCTGCCAGTGGGAGGCCGCGACCACTCCGAAGGTTCCCCGGACGCGCCTCTGGTTCTCGTCGAGTACGGGGACTACCAGTGCCCGTACTGCGGAGCAGCGTATCCGATCGTGAAGCGTGTCCAGAAGGAGTTCGGAAAAAGCCTGCGGTTCGTCTTTAGAAACTTCCCCATTGCCAACGCCCATCCACAGGCCGAGTGGGCCGCCGAGACGGCAGAGGCCGCCGCAGCTCAGGGCAAGTTCTGGGAAGTCCACGACTTCCTCTACGAGAATCAGAGGTTCATGGGAGACGAGGCATACTTCGCAAAGGCAGAGACGGCGTTGAAGCTGGACGCGAAGAAAATAGCCAGTGAGGTGGCCAAAGGCGCTTACTCCTCAAGGATTGAGGAGGACTACATGAGCGGTATCCGGAGCGGAGTAAACGGCACTCCGACCTTCTTCATCAACGGAGTAAGATACGACGGCTCTCCTGAGTTTGCGCCGATGGTCGAGGCCCTAAAGGCGGCTAACAGGGGTCCCGCTCAAAGGAAGTCACGATGAAGCTCCTCGGAAACCAGTGGAACATGATTGCGGTCAGATATCTTCACGACAAGCCTATGAAGTTCAACCAGCTCAATCGCGCGATGGGAGGGGTAAGCTCTAACACCCTCTCGCGAACGCTGAAGCACCTGACCACAGAGGGCCTTGTGCAGAGGCACGTCCTCGAAACTGCCCCCATTTCCGTTGAATACCGACCTCTACCTTAGGGACAGTGGGCAGCGGCAAGGGATGAAGAAATACGACCTGATAATCATTGGGAGCGGCTCGGCCATGAACATCGTCGACCCGATAATCCAGGGGAACCCAAAGGTCAAGATTGCCGTGATAGACAAGGACGAGCCAGGAGGAATCTGCCTCACACGAGGGTGCATCCCTTCCAAAATCATGGTCTACCCCGCAGAGCTCGTGAGGACCCTAGATGACGTAGAGGCGCTCGGCTTGAAGATCGAGGTGAAGAGCGTGAGCTACGAGAAGATCATGAACAGGATGAGGTCGCTCATCGACAAAGACATTGAGTCGATTAGGGAAGGCCTCTCCAGCTCAGATAACATTGACTATTACCACTCAAAGGCCGAGTTCGTCGCGCCCTATCGGATCAAAGTGGGCGACGAGACCCTCGAAGGTGAGATGATCTTCTTGGGGACGGGTTCCAGGGCGGTCATTCCCCAAGTCAAGGGCCTGGAGTCTGCCGGCTACCAGACGAGCGACTCGGTGATACGCATGGAGATGAAGAGACTCCCGGCCAGTATCGCGATAATCGGCGGCGGATACATCGCGGCAGAGTTTGGCCACTTTTTCGCCGCGATGGGCTCCAGTGTGACCATCATCAGCCGAAACCCTCAGCTCCTGCCAGCCGAGGAGCCGGAGGTTTCCGCCCTCGCCGCGCGCGACATGGGAAAGCACATGTCAATCATGACCAATCACGAAGTGCGCCAGGTGCGTCCGAAAGCCAACGGGGTGAAGACCTTGGTAGCCGTCGACAGGAAGACACTGAAGACGGCCAAAGTCGAGGCGGAGGAGATCCTGGTAGCTGCTGGGAGGGGTCCCACCAGCGATATCCTGAAGCCCGAGAAAGGCGGTGTGAGGACGACGAAGGAGGGTTGGATACACGTGAATGAGTTCCTCGAGACATCACAGCCGAACGTCTGGGCGCTCGGGGACTCGCACGGGAAGTATCTCTTCCGGCACGTGGCAAACTACGAATCCGAGGTTCTCTACGAGAATGCCATCCTAAGGAGGAAAGTCGAGCTCGACTACCACGCTATACCACACGCCGTCTTCACCTATCCCGAGGTCGCCAGCGTCGGACTGAGGGAGAAGGAGGCCGTGAAGAAATTTGGAGAGGACGGATTCCTGATCGGCTTTCACAGGTTTGAGGACACGGCCAAGGGCGAGGCCATGAACGTAAAGGACTATTTCGTGAAAGTGTTACTGGAAAGGGACTCACGAAACATCCTCGGCGCCCATATCATCGGGCCGCACGCTTCAATCCTGATCCAGGAGGTCATCAACCTGATGTATACAAAGGAAAGGGGCTCGCAACCGATGCAGGACGCGATACACATCCATCCTTCGATGAGCGAGGTCGTCCAGTGGGCGTTCGGGTCACCTATGAGCCCTGAAGAGTACCATCACGCGCTCGGGCACTACGGTCTTGCGACTGACCCACCATCTGCTTAGCTCGTCATTGAAGCAGAATCGTTTGAGTACGCGCGCGCGTAGGTTCAAATTGATGCCAGTGGCAGGATTCGAACCATTTTGGTGCCGACCCTGCCGGGCCCGCCAACTTTTCATGCTCAACTAGTTTGCGATACTTCTCGTAATACGAAAGAGCTTATCTTTTTAGCGTGCTTTCATATTTGAAATCGCCAAACACTGAGAGACAATGCAAAACGTCATCCTCAACAATGGAGTGAAAATGCCTATTCTGGGCTTCGGAGTGTTCCAGATAACAGACCAGGCGGAGTGCGAGAGGAGTGTCGTCGATGCCTTGAGCGTGGGCTACCGCTCTTTCGACACAGCGGCGTCATACCTCAATGAGGAAGCTGTTGGCAGGGCGATAAGAAGAGGCGGCGTTCCGAGGGAAGAGCTGTTCATCACCACAAAGCTATGGGTCCAGGATGCGGGCTATGAGGGCACGAAGGCCGCCTTCGAAAGGTCGCTGAAGAGACTTCAGTTAGACTATCTCGACCTCTATCTAATTCACCAGCCATTCGGTGATGTCTATGGCTCATGGCGAGCCATGGAGGAATTGAACCAGGATGGCAGAGTGAAAGCAATTGGTCTTGCTAACTTCCAAGCAGACAGACTGATGGACTTGATGGTTCACAACAAAGTCCCCCCGGCCATTGACCAGATCGAGACCCATCCTCTCGACCAGCAGATCGAGACTCACGAGTTCTTGCGTGCAAACAACGTGCAACACGAGTCCTGGGCTCCCTTCGCAGAAGGCAAGAACAACATCTTCCAGAATCAGATTCTCCTTTCTGTCGCACAGAAATACAACAAGTCAGTAGCTCAAGTAATCTTGCGCTGGCTCGTCCAGCGGGGAATTGTGGTTATTCCCAAATCAACCAGGAGAGAAAGGATGGTCGAGAACTTTGACATCTTTGGGTTCGAACTAAGCAACGAGGACATGGATTCGATCGCTGTCCTCGACACCACGGCCAGTGTCTTTTTCGATCATCGCGACCCTGAGGTCGTCAAAAGGCTGAGCAGCAGAAAGCTCGACATCTAGCTCCAGGGCAAGAACAGAAATCAGAAATTTCAAAGACTATCGACTACGGTCGTAGTGAACAGCGCCGATTTAGCCTCGGATTCGCTTAATTAATTAATCAAATCCTGCCGGGCCCGCCAAATTCCCCAGAATTGGACTGCATGCTCGAATCAGGGGAGGAAATGCTCCCTACTGAGCCTAATAAGTCCGGAGATGGCGGTCTGGTCAAGCCTTAACTCGATGTTCCTCGCAAGAACGGGTCGAAGTCAGTCTCTTGAAGAGCAATTCTGCAGCTGTCAGTTGGCTCCTTGAAGAAGACCAACCCTCGATAAGATATCTGACCCTAACTGGTCTTCTCGGCAAGTCAGCGAGGGACTTTGATGCGAAGTCTGCAAGAGATGGCATTACAAAGTCAGGCTGGGCGAAAGAGATACTCGATAGCCAGCTCCCGAGCGGGTGCTGGATCCATGATAAGAGCCTGTTCCTACCGACGTTCCATGCCACCTTTTGGGTGCTCCTGATTCTGTCCGACCTTGGCCTTACGAAGGATGACCCTCGCATCGACAGGGCGGCCCAGCTGTGGATGAAACGCAACTCGACCAACGATGGTGGGTTCAGTCAGACTGGTAAGGGCAGCGGGCACCTCTGCATAACGGGCAACACCGCCCGCGCCCTAGTCAAGTTGGGATACGTGGACCATCCGAAGGTGAAGGGAGCGTTCGAATGGATTGTGAAGAACCAGGCCGAGCTCGGCGGGTGGTCATGCTGGAACTTCAAGCCTCCATTCCGCGGGAGGACCCTCGACTCCTGGGAGCCTCTAAGTGCTTTTGCGGTGTATCCACGTCAAAAATGGACCGGGGGAATGAAGCTCGCTTGCGAAAAGGGCGCGGAGTTCTTCTTGGAGAGGGAGCTCCATAAGCAGGGAACTCGCTGGGAACCTTGGTACCGCTTCCACTATCCCGTCCACTACTACTACGACCTTCTCGTGGGCTTGGACTTCATGACCGCGCTCGGTTATTCAAGCGACAAGAGACTGGGATACGCCGTTTCTCTGCTCAAGAAGAAGAGACGCCGCGACGGAAGATGGAACCTCGACGCAAACCGGCCAGAAGACTCACCCGCCCTCGCCTCTTGGAGGAAGAAGCATCCTCGCTCGAACGACCTGACCCCATTCGTTATCGAGCAGCCTGGAAGACCCAGCAAGATCATTACCTTGACCGCGATGAAAGTCCTGGCCCGCCTAGACAAAGCGGCCTAGGGCTGAACGGAGTAGGTGTGTGGATGAACCCAATCCGCTGGCTCACGTCGGAACCAATGTTGAGAACCTGTTCAGGTGCGGGTCCTGCCGGGCCCGCCACACTTCAATTTCGACTTAGTTTCACCGATCCTTTTCTCCGCGGAGGCGGGGCCGCTGCGAAGGCTAAATAGTCAGAAGGCAGCAATTTCAGGCGTTATCCTTGGCCAAGCCCCGCTACATCCCAGGCACGGTGTCGAATATTCGCCCTCCCGACCCCGACGTCACCGAATTCCTGGTCGTGTGGGAAGACGCAGATTACGGGGCATACGCGGCGATAATAGGCGTCTTCGCCAAACATCGCGTGAAGATAGTACTCTCCCAGTCCTTTAGAGAGGAAAAATCAGGAAACATGGTTGGCATACTTTATGGCGACACCTCCAAGAGCGATGCTTCGTCAGACGAGATAAAGCGCGAGTTGAAGAGCCTCAAGCACGTCAGTGAAGTTGACTTCATCAGCGGGCGCCAAACGCTATTCGAAAATTTTCTATTCCCTCAGGTCTCGAGAGGAAACCGGTGGTTGTTATTGCGAATCAGAACCTTGGCGAGCATCGAGGAGTCCATCTCCAGGCAGCTCGGTACCCCAGGGAACGCACTGATGTTTTCCGAAGGGCTAGCGACGGCGACGGAGGGCCAGACCTTCCCAGGAGGAGTCCTTGCAACTTCGAACAGAGACGAACTGCTTCGCAATACATGCGAAGGCCTGAGGGCTTGCGGATGGGGCATCTTCAGCATCAAGGTGATACCAGGAGGTTATGAAGCAAAGATCGAAGATCCGCCAGTATTTGAGGGAGCAAAGCAACCTGGCAGGTTCCTGTGCGGGTTAGTAGCTGGAATCATACAAAACGCGCACGGCACAGAGCTCAAGGTCGACGAATCATGGATCGACCCGCGGACTGGGACGGCGTTCATCAGACTCTCGCCCTTGAAAAGTTGAGGCCCAAGGTCCTGTCTCATACACTCCTTGTCAGCGGACAAAAAAAGTCCCCGTTCAAGTCTAAGGCAAGTCCTCCGGGGGTTGGAAACTCGACCTGACTTGTGCCTAAGAAGCCCACTTGAGAACCAGTTCAGGTGCGGGGCCTTTCGGGCCCATCATCTAGCCTATTGACTGATTCTGCTGAATCTGTTGAACAAGACTATTCCGACCGCCAAGATCACCGCGCTGAAACCGACCACGGCGAGGAGGTCGGTCAGGACCGTTTCGCTGGTGACGGCCGCGCCCCTTGTGAAAAGCGAGGTCAGAGCGTCTGTGACATAGTAGGCGGGTACGGCCCTGCCCGCAGACTGTGCGGCGCCCGAAAGCGCCGAGCCAACAAATGTCCCGAGGAACATCTGCGGTAGCACGAAGAGGAAGCTCAGTCCCGTCGCGGCACCCGCGTTCTTCGAAATTGCGGCCGTGACAAGACCGAAGCCCACGTTGCAGGTGGAGAAGACCACGGCGATGAGGAACCCGAGGGCGATGCCATCCGCCCCTGCCTTCGGGTGATATCCGAGCCCGTAGGAAGCGGCGAAGATCAGCAAGACTTGCGCGAAGCCTATCGCCATGTACGACACCACCTCGCTCACCATCAGCTCTGGAGTCGTAGTCGTCGTGACGCTGATTCTTCGGAGCATGCCGCTTTCTTTGTCGGTGGTGAAGGCCTGGGCGACCATCATGATCATGAAGATGGAGGCGAACGAGTAGAGCCCCGGGGCGAAAGTGTCGAACACGGTCGTGCTCGTCACCTGCACCAGCGATGGACTCGAGATTGAGACTGGAGAGACGAATTCCTGCTGCTTCACGTCGAGGATGTTGGAATCGAGCACGCTCTGAATCGCCGATGGAATGACCTGTCCGGCGACCAAGGAGGCGCTATCCACGTACAGCGACAATGAGCTGTTCACCCATCGTGCTGGATCGGCGGGATAGGCCTTGAACGACTGGATGCTGGCGTCAAACTGAGACGGGATGATGATGACCGCCTGAACCGTTCCCTGGCTCA
>Ga0335078_10012457_pt1 | contig 12613 bp, 9 predicted proteins | sample Lox_Sample_32_FD_206711 | JGI IMG/M metagenome (GOLD analysis project Ga0335078, IMG submission 206711) | Soil microbial communities from Loxahatchee National Wildlife Refuge, Florida, United States - Lox_Sample_3.2 | ecosystem: Environmental > Terrestrial > Soil > Wetlands | place: USA: Florida... | reverse complement strand
CGTGACACGCCGCGCAGTAAGTACGATAGACAACTTCCCCCTGCCGGGCATCGCCCGCAGACTTTGCCCTATAGGCGGGCGGATTGGCTCCGTCAAGAATTCCCGGCCGGCTCCAGTGCGAGCGCATGCCCGTAAGGATGATCTCGACCTGCTTACTCGTAAGCATTCCACCCGCACTTTGCGCGAAGGCCGGCATCGAAGTGTTTGGCACCCCATTCGCCACAACTTTGCGCATCGACGCATCATCGGCAACTGCCAGGTAAACGGGATCGGCCAGCGCGATCGCTGCGCCTCCTCGGCCGTCCGAGCCATGGCAAGCTGCGCAGTTTTCCGCATACAAAGTGCGAAAGTCTGTAACTTCACTCGGAGCGGGGATTTCTGAATTCTTGCTCGGCTTGCCGGGTGCAGAGCTGCAAGCTGAAAGAGACAAAATGCTCAGAGCCGCGGTTGCGAGTATGTACCGAGGATTCACGGCCGTCCCCCTGGGTGTGGCGGCATAATTCCTTGCGCCTCAATTCCTGCGCGCATCGCGAGGGGCAGGTTCTCACGAGTCAACATCCGTGACTGGCGCACCACGACCAAGCCTGCGACCAAGCCAAAGGCAACTTGCGAGGCCACAAACCAGTACCAGTCAATATGGCTTGCCAGCACCGGATTCAGCAGGCCGAGCATCGTGTAGATTAGTCCGGACCAGAGCGCGGGGGCGATCAATCCTCCCAGTACAATCGGTCGATGCGCGAACATGGGCAGCATGGCGCCGTAGAGCAGGCCCACAGTGAGGGAGACCAGAATATGCAGTCCACAAGCGATTGCAAAACTGTCAGCATGAAACGAATAAAGTTGGCTCGGCCCCAGCTTCAGTGATTCGGCATACACCGTGGCAGCCAGCAGGTTGATGGGATACCAAATGCTCCCAGCTTTCAGCACGCCATAGGCGCATGCCAACACCGCCATCGCGACGCTTCCTGCTAATCCGCCCTTCACGCCGGCAGAAACCGGATAGGTATGAAGCGGCAGCCATGCGCGTGCTTGTTCCGCGATGCGAATTCGATCCACGGCACGGCGCTCAGTTGTCGCACGGAATTCGTCCGGAACCACTAGGACAGCTACTTCGTGCTCGCGCGGTAGCACCTCGCGGAACCAGCCGATGCACCCTGCCGCAGCAAGCACAGCACCAAGTAGGGTGACCGACATGCTGGTTACCAGGCCAGAGAAAAGCAAAGTGAATCCGAGCGCCAGAATAAAGGGCCAAGCCGTCGGCGCTGGGGATTCAATTTCCCGTGGAGTTCCGGAAGGTTGCTCGAGTTGTTCTGCCGCCAGCAAGGTTGCCATTTCGCGTCAGCGCCCCACGATGTAAACCACGGTGAAAACCACGACCCAAACGGCATCCACAAAGTGCCAGTACAAAGCAAGCACATCGACACGGCGGAACTGATCTTGCCCCACACGCCCAGCCAAACCAAAGATAAGGACGACAGTGAGCATGATCAGTCCTGCGGTGACGTGAAACGCATGCAGGCCAACCAATGAGTAATACGTCGTTCCGAAGAGATTGGTTGAGATCGTCAGCCCATGTTCGTGAATGAGCCGGTGCCACTCCATACCGGTGCCAAATAGAAAGAGGACGCCGAGAACAATGGTCAGCGACCACAGAGCAAGGAATGCGGCGCGATTATTGCGTTCAAGGGATTTGCCGGCGAAGTGGATGGTGATGCTGCTTGACAAAAGGCAGATCGTGAAAAAGATGGGAGTCTCCAGCACTTCTCTCGGAGTCGGCCCGCTGAGGCTCTTGCCCAAGTAGAACAGATAGGCAACCACAAATATTGTGAAGATTGAAGATTCCGCGATAATCAGGCTTGCCATCGCGACCTTGCCCCGGTAGGGAAGAATCCAAGACTTGGGGCTTTCGACTGGTGAGATTACAGCTGTGCTCATTCCGTTCATCCTTTATTCGTAGAGGCTGTCTGGATCTTCCGGATGTTTCAGGTCCCACAATGGACGCCGACTCATGACCACCGGTACGGTTGCAAAGTTGTAGGCTGGCGGGGGGGAGCCTGTCGACCACTCAAGCGTCCACGCGTCCCAGGGATCGTTGCCCGCCTCGGCTCCGTGGATGTAAGAACTGATCAGGTTCCACACAAAGACCATGATCGCGATCGCCTGAATGAAGGCACCGATCGAGACGACTAGGTTCAGCGTGTCCCACCCGCGATTTGGCTCGTAGGTGTAGATTCGCCGCGGCATCCCGAGCAGCCCGGGAATGTGCATGACATCGAAAGTTAGGTGGAAGCCGATGAAGAACAGCCAGAAGTGCCACTTGCCAAGGGTTTCACTCAGCATGCGGCCGGTCATCTTCGGATACCAGTAGTAGAACGCGCCGAACAGGGCAAACAAAATTCCGCCCACGATCACATAGTGAAAGTGTGCCACCACAAAATAGGACAAGCTCAGCTGCCAATCGAAGGGCACACAGGCCAACATGATGCCGGTCAAGCCGGCAATCAGAAACTGGAACAGAAATGCGATGCTGAACAGCATTGGCACCTTGAACTGAATTCGCCCGCCCCACATGGTTCCGATCCAATTGAAGATCTTGATCCCGGTAGGAATACCGACTGCCATGGTTGTGATCGCGAAGAAGCTATTGGCGTAAGAGTTCATGCCGACCGTGAACATGTGGTGCGCCCAGACGCTCAGGCTGATAAAGCCGATGCAAACTGTGGCCGCAACCATGACCGGGTATCCGAAGATCGGTTTGCGCGAGAAAACCGGAATAATCTCCGACATGAAAGCAAAAGACGGAATAATGAGGACGTACACTTCGGGGTGACCGAAGATCCAGAAGAAGTGCATCCAGAGCACGGCTGAGCCACCCGCTTGCGCGTCGAAGAAATGCCCTCCAAGGTACCGGTCGATCAGCAGCATGATCTGCGCCGCGGAAAGCGGGGTTATCACAATCAAGACCATTCCGGCCATCACGAGATTAAGCCACGCGAAGAGAGGCATGCGATTGAGCTTCATGCCAGGGCATCGCAGGCACAGAATCGTGGCGATAATGTTGATTGCGGTTCCGATGCTTCCAAACCCGGAAACCAGGAGCGCAAGCGTCCAATAATCCGAACTATGACCTTGGGAAAACGCCCTCGCGGTTAGAGGTGCATAGGCCCACCATCCAACGTCGGGCGCATTGCCCGCTCCGTACAGCCCGCTTCCTCCGATGAAACTGAAGTAGAGCAGAAGGCCGCCAAACGCCGACAGCCAGAAGCTGAAGGCGTTCAGTCGTGGGAAAGCCATGTCGCGCGCGCCGATCATCAATGGAACCAGATAATTCGCAAATCCAAACAGGATGGGCATGGCCACAAAAAAGATCATGGTCGTGCCATGCATGGTGAACATGCGGTTGAAGACTTGGGGAGAGACAAAATTGTTGTGTGAGTGCATTAACTGAATGCGAATAATAAGAGCTTCAATACCGCCCAACCCCAGGAAAATCAGCGCGTAAACGATGTATAGAATGCCCAGCCTCTTGTGATCGACGGTGGTGACCCACTCATGCAGCAGATCGACCCAAGGCTTCTCTTGAACTGGCAGCACGGGAATTGTGATCGCATTCGATGACATAGCCGGTCTTTCAAAAATCCTCTAGCGAAGCGTCTCCACGTAGTTCACGACCGCGTTCAAATCTTCGTCGCTTAATTTCATAGCCGGCATCAACGAGCCAGGCTTGATCGCGTCTGGATTCCGGATCCACAAGCGGAGATTGTTCGGGGTATTTTCGGCTGCGCCGGCAGCTATGGTCGTGCGGCTCATTAAGTGCGTCAGGTCGGGGCCGAAGCGTCCATCGGCTGCAGTTCCCGAAACCGTGTGGCAGTTGATGCAGGCCGTGTGCTCGAATACCTGTCTGCCCGTCGCAACGTTTGGGTCCTCAACTGCGGGTTGTTGTTGACCACGAACCCATGCCGCAAACTCTTGCGGATTATCGACCGAGACCCTCAGAAGCATCTTCGCATGCTGGGTTCCGCAATATTGGGCGCATTGACCAAGAAACACTCCAGTGCGGTGCGGGTCCATCCACATTCGGTTCGGATGGTTGGGAATAAGGTCAGTCTTGCCCGCAAGCTCCGGAACCCAAAAGCTGTGATCGGTATCAGCGGAAAGCAATTGTAGGAAAGTGGGCGTGGGATGCTCCGGGTCGCTTACCGGAATGTGCAACTCGTTTGCGGTGACGATGCCCAGCTTCGGATAGCGGAATTCCCACCAGTATTGATGTCCAATGGCGGTAACGTCGAGCGCCTCCGCCGGCTCGGGAGCATCTTGGATCGCATGGATCGATCGCGCTGTGGCCAGAAACAGGACGACCACAATCAGAATGGGAATGATTGTCCAAGCCAATTCAATCTGCGTGCTGCCATACACTTGGGCCGGCTCACTGTTTGCCGTGACGGAACTGGCTCGAAATTTCAGAATCGAATACGCCAATAGCGTGACCACCACAACAAAGATGGCTCCCGTGATGCCCAGCACAAACATGGAAAGGCTTAAGATCGACTTCGCCGGTGTGGACGCGGGCGAAAAGATGCTGGTTTGTGAGGGTGCGGCCAACGTTTGTGGCGCCAGCAAGACGGACGTTAGCGCAGACATCGCGAGTTCCCTGGTAGCTTGGATCATTTTCGACTTTGTCGTTCGTGCCATTTGCCTGAACTCGAGTAACTGTCCGCGCGGCCTCTCCAACGCTCATGCATTCAGACTTCCGGCGAACGGGTCCGGTACGAACCGCCGCAAATCCCACAATTGCCAATGCTTGGAAGAGGTGGGGCACAATCCGCAAGCCGCCCTGTAACCTCGAGTGACAGTAATCTGGCAAGTGACAAAATTGGTCCGATGAATCTGGGTTGTTGATCGGTTTCGGCGGGCTATTTTTTGGAGAGAAACATGCACATGAGGAGTCCCAACGTTCACTGGAACGACCATGAATGTGGAGCAATGACCTTTGCCCGCCAAGCCGGTTGTGGGGTGTTTCTGGTTATGCTTACGCTCTGGATTCAGTGCCTCGGGATCGCAGAACTGATTCACTGGGCGAGAGCCAGCATTGATCGCGGAATGGCCCGCCTGAGCGCATTGCACGCCGCCATCCTGATGATTCGATTTTCGACCTTAGTGATCATTATGCATTGTTTGCAGATCTTCTTATGGTCAGGGTTTTACCGCTGGCTTTGCCTTCCATCATGGGAGTCCTCCCTTTACTTTTCAGCCGCCAGCTACTCGACGGTTGGCTATGGTGATGTCACCTTGCCCCGAGTTTGGCGCCTGCTGGGACCGGTTGAAAGTGTCACCGGCGTGCTGATGTGCGGTATTTCGGTAAGTTTCCTGTTTGTAGTGGCAAGCAAGTTAGTGGAGCGCGAGACAGGCGTCTCGCCGCAGCGCTCTCTAGATGACTTAGACAGACGTGCAAAAGCTGAGACTGTGAACCCTGTTTAGCATTGATTCCTTTCACGCGAAAAGGAACAGGCTGAGCCACACCCGCAGATGTATGGATACTGACGCGGTAGCTCCATCTGATTCACCCGTCAGTGATAATGGAATGCTAGCCGGGAGCCTTCTTGCAACATTACTAATGTAAATCGGCTCTGCCTCAAGCGTTCGCCGTTCCCCGGCTGCAAGCAGGATGGAAAGAAGCCTGAGGCCCTGAGTCGAAGGGTCAAGAAGCCACGGCTTTGGCGGGCGCGAGGTTTTGCGAATTGAGGCCCTGAGTACTCGGAGCGGTTCTCGATCGCTTCGAAGCCTCCGTCAACTTCCGAAGCCATTCGAAGCTCGACTGCGATAATATCTCTTCGCGGCAGCGCCAGCGCCAATTTCCACCTGGGCGGCCGGGCACGTTCATACGGCTTTCTGCTCCCAGGTTCAGCAGATCCTGTAATGGGGCTATCGCCAACGCCGCTTTCGACGACCATGCCAGATCCATCAGTGCAGGCGCCGCATCAGCCCCTCCGCCGGGCGTTCGCTTCAGGTAATTCCAAAAGTTCTGCCGCTGATAATCAGGCAATTCCTCGTACCACTCTCGAGTTGGCGCGTTGTCATGTGTGCCGGTGTAGACCACAGTGTTGCTGACGAAGTTGTGGGGCAAGTACGGATTGTCGCTGTGACCGTCGAACGCAAACTGCAAAATGCGGGTTCCTGGAAGTTGAAATTGGTCACGCAACGACCGGACATCCGGGGTAATGATTCCGAGATCCTCGACGATGAATGGCAAGCCGCCCAACTCCCGGGAGACCGCTTCGAACAAGTTCGTGCCCGGACCCGGTATCCACTGGCCGGTCTGCGCCGTTGACGAACCCGCGGGCACATGCCAGGCGGCGGCAAATCCGCGAAAGTGGTCCAGCCGGATCGCATCCACGTGAGCCAGCAAGGCACGGAGCCGATCGATGACCCAGCGGTAGCCGGTTGCGCGAAGGGCATCCCAGTTGTATACGGGATTTCCCCACAACTGCCCTTGCGCGCTGAAGTAGTCAGGAGGAACTCCGGCTACAAATCGTGGTCGGCGATGCTCGTCGAGAAGAAACAGCTCTGGATTCGCCCAGACATCGCTGGAATCCGGGGAGACAAAAAAGGGCAGATCACCCATCAGCTTCACGCCCTTCGAATGGGCATAGGTCTTGAGGCGATCCCCTTGGCGGAAAAGCAGGAACTGCGCGAAGCTGACCTGATCGATTTCATTCGCCAATTCGCGGCGTGCGGTTGCCAACGCCTCTGGTCTGCGCTGAACCACTTCTTTGGGCCAGTCGAGGTGATATGCGCCGGTGTACTTCGCCTGCAATGCGCGAAACAGCGCGTAGTCGTTGAGCCAATGCTCGTGCTTATGTCGGAATTCAGCAAATTCCGGTCGCAAATCGGTTCGGTTTCCAGACTTGAAATTCTTCCACGCAATTTGGAGAAGCCGGATCTTGAAAGGAATCACAGCATCATAGTCAACGGAGTCGGAAGGGAAGTGAGATTCACAATCTTTCGCGGTCAGTAACCCGTCCGATATCAGTTCCTCGGGGCTGATCACCAAAGCGTTTCCAGCAAAGGACGACATCGGCTGATAGGGAGAATTCCCATAACCAGTTGGTCCAAGCGGAAGGGATTGCCACCATCTCTGGCCAGCGTCATGGAGACGATTGACCCAGGAAAAGGCCGACGGTCCGAGATCGCCTATCCCGTAGGGCGAGGGCAGGGAGGTCACATGCAACAGCAGGCCGGATGCACGGCAGTCCGGCAGAAAGGGCGGAACGGTTGGCGGACCGTCGTTGCCGCTCACGCAGCAGCTCCGGAGCTGAGTGCGTTGTTCACAATCTGTTGCGCTTCATTCACAATCGCAAGCAGGTGTGCTTCGCTGTTGAAACTCTCTGCGTAAATCTTGTAGATGTTTTCCGTGCCGGAGGGGCGCGCCGCGAACCAGCCGTTTTTCGCTATGACTTTCAGACCGCCAATGGGAGCCTGATTGCCCGGCGCCTTGGTCAGCTTAGCAGCGATCGGTTCACCCGCCAGATCCAACTCCTTCACCGCATCCGGCGTCAGTTTCTGAAAACTCGCCTTCTGCTCCGGAGTGGCTGCCGCGTCAATGCGCGTGTAATACGGCGTACCGAATTCCGCGGTCAGTTCGCGGTAATGTTCGCCGGGGTCCTTCCCGGTCGTGGCAGTGATCTCGGCCGCGAGCAACACCATGATCAGCCCATCTTTATCCGTCGCCCACGCAGTCCCGTCGTGGCGCAGGAAGCTTGCTCCGGCGCTTTCTTCTCCGCCGAAACAGAACGTTCCATCAAACAGTCCCGGCACAAACCACTTGAAGCCGACGGGCACTTCGGACAAGCGGCGTCCGAGTTTGCTAACCACTCGGTCGATCATGCTGCTGCTGACCAGCGTCTTTCCAACAATCACATCCTGCCGCCACTGCGACCGGTGGGTCAGCAGATATCGGATAGCGACTGCGAGGTAGTGATTGGGATTCAGTAATCCCGCACTCGGACTGACAATGCCGTGCCGGTCCGCGTCGGTATCATTGCCAAAGGACAGCCGAAAGTGATTTTTTAGTCCAACCAGTCTGGCCATGGCATACGGACTGGAACAATCCATGCGGATTTTTCCGTCGTGATCGACCGTCATAAACGAGAAAGTTGGATCGATCTTTCTGTTCACCACTTCCACTTCCAGCCCGTACGTCGAATTGATCGGATCCCAATACGGTAGCGAAGCGCCACCCAGAGGATCCACTCCAATCTTCAAGCGAGCGTTGCGGATCGCGTCCATATCGACGACATTCTTGAGGTCGCGAACGAACGGCATTACGAAATCTTCCTGATGCGTGCTGCTTGCCCGAATGGCCTTTTCAAATGAAACCCGCTTTACCTCTTTATTTCCCGACCGCAACAGATCGTTGGCGCGATTTTGCACCCAACCGGTTACGTCGGTATCGGCAGGTCCGCCATTCGGCGGGTTGTATTTGAACCCGCCATCTGAGGGCGGATTGTGCGATGGCGTAATTACGATGCCATCGGCGAAGTGTTCCTTCCGTCCGCGGTTGTAAACAAGAATTGCATGCGAGATGACCGGTGTAGGGGTTACGCCGTCCTTTTCCTGAATAATCACCTCCACCCCATTTGCCGCTAGTACTTCGAGCGCAGTGCGCTGTGCGGGTTCGGAAACGGCATGGGTGTCCTTGCCCATATATAAAGGACCGTCGATCCCTTGCCCTTTGCGGTATTCGCAGATGGCCTGCGTGATTGCCAGAATGTGCGCCTCGTTAAATGTGCCCTCAAGGGCCGAGCCGCGATGTCCGCTGGTGCCGAACGCGACCAGTTGATTGCTGTCGGTTACGTCGGGCTTGCGCTCGTAATAGTCTTGTTGCAAGCGCGCTGGGTCGATCAGCAGTTCCTTCGGCGCAGGTTTTCCAGCAAGAGGGGAAATCGATGGTCCTTCTGAGACGGATTGTTTTTCTAAAGTATGGGGCATGGCTCCGCCTTCCAGATTTCAGATGCATATTCTTGTATGCTGCGGTCGCTCGAGAATTTCCCTGAGCTGGCAATGTTCAGGATGGCTTTTCGCGCCCACCCGGCGCGATTGGAATAAAGCTCCCCGAGCCGATCCTGCGCCTGAACATAAGAGGTCAGGTCTGCCAAGTGCATGTAACGGTCGCCGTTGGTGAGCAAAGTATCGCGAATTGGTTCGAAGGCCCCCGGCTCGTTACGGCTGAAATAATCGGAAAAGATGAGGTCCAAAGCCGCTCGCGTCTGCGGTTCGTTATCGTAGTGCCAATGCGGGTTGTACCAAGCCTGACTGTTTTGCACTTGATCCACCGTGAGACCGAACAGGAACAGGTTCTCTTTTCCCGCTTCCTCAGCCATTTCAATGGTAGCGCCGTCAAGCGTTCCCACGGTCAGAGCTCCATTCATCATCAACTTCATGTTGCTCGTCCCACTCGCCTCGTATCCCGCCGTCGAAATCTGGTTGGAGACATCGCTCGCCGGGATCAGCCGCTCCGCCAGAGAAACATTGTATTCGGGTAGGAATAGCACCTTGATCCGGCCACGTACGATTGGGTCTTCATCGATCGTGCCTGCCAGATTGTTAATGAATTTGATGATGAGTTTGGCGAGCCGGTAAGCAGGCGCAGCCTTTCCGGCAAAGAAAAACGTGCGCGCTACCATTTCCGCGTTCGGGTTTTCCCGCAAGCGGTTGTAGCAAACGATAATTCGCAGGGCATTCAGCAGTTGCCGCTTGTATTCGTGGATGCGTTTGATCTGTGAATCGAAAATGGTGTCGGGATCCACGATTTGCCCGGATGTCGTCTTAAGCCAATTCGCGAACCTTACTTTGGCCTCGCGCTTTGAGGTGTGGAACGTTTGCTGAAAACCGGCGTCATCCGCCAGCGCTCTTAGATTTCTAAGCTCATTTAAGTTAGTAACCCACTTTTCGCCAATTGCCCGCGTGATTGCCCCGGACAGGCCGGGATTCGCCTCCCGCAGCCAGCGCCGTGGCGTGACCCCATTGGTCTTATTGTTGAAACGTTCCGGAAACATGTCGGCCAGATCTCTAACGGTTGTCGTGCGTAGCAATTGCGAGTGCACCGCGGCGACCCCGTTCGTGCTATGCGAACCAACGATGGCGAGATTTGCCATCCGAATCTTGCGGGGAGGATTTTCGTCCACCAAACTGACGCGTTCTACGCGGCCTTCGTCGCCTGGGAATCGCGCCCGGACTTCATCGAGCAGCCGGCGATTGATCTCATAGATGATCTCCAGCTGACGCGGAAGTAGCGTTTCAAACCACGCCACCGGCCATTTCTCAAGCGCTTCAGGCAGCAATGTGTGATTGGTGTAGGCGAGCGTTTTCCCGGTCAGCTCCCAAGCCTGATCCCATCCCAGCTTTGCATCGTCGAGCAGGATGCGCATCAGCTCTGCGACCGCTATGGAAGGATGCGTGTCATTCAATTGGATGGCTGCCTTCTCCGGCAACTTCTCCCAATCCGTGTTGTGCCGCAGAAAACGGCGCACCAGATCGGCGATGGAACACCCGACCAGAAAGTACTCCTGCATGAAGCGCAACCGTTGTCCCGCCATCGTAGAGTCGTCCGGATAGAGTACCCGGGTCAGCGATTCCGCTTCCAGGGTTCCGGACAACGCACCGACGAAATCTCCCGTGCCGAATTCTTGAAAATCGAAGTAGTCGGCGGCAGAGGCTGCCCAGAGACGAAGAGTGTTAACCGTCTTTCCTCCGTACCCTACCACCGGACGGTCAAACGGAATTCCCCACAGGCTGGACGGGCGATTCGGAATAACCTCAACCTTTCCATCCCGAATCTTGAAGCTGCAATTCAACTTAATTTCCACTTTTTCGTGCTGACGGCAGATCTCCCATGGGTCACTGTTACGCAACCAATTGTCGGGGTTTTCCTGCTGCCACCCGTTCACAAATGATTGGCGGAACATGCCGTACTCGTATCGCAAACCATAGCCGGTTGCCGGAAGCTGCATGGTGGCCATCGAATCCAGAAAGCAAGCCGCGAGCCGTCCTAGGCCCCCATTACCCAGACCCGCATCCGGCTCCTGCTCGATCAGTTCGAGCCAATCGAGATGCTTCTCGCGCACAACATCTTGGACTAATGGATCAAGCAAAAGATTGGTGACGTTGTTCACGAGCGAGCGACCCAGGAGAAATTCCATCGAGAGATAGTAAATACGCTTGACATTCTGTCGCTCATAGGTGGTCTTGGTCTGCACCCAGCGCTGAGCCAGAATGTCCCGCACTGAGTGGGCAAAGGCCTCGAAGCGTTCGCGAGCGCTTGCTACTTTCGGATCGATGGCTCGATCAAATACCAGATGTCGTTCGTAAATGGCGCCTTCTCGCTCGGCAAAGCGAAAGGCATCGCCGCCATATCGCTGAAGAAGCTCGGAGACATTTTCTCGCTTCGCTATGGGAACGATTTTCGCGGGTTTCGATTGGGCTACGGTTTTTGTGCTCATATGGGTACCTCGCAATCTTGTTTCTTTGACTTTGATTATTTAGGGTATCGAAAGGTTACGTGGTCGCCGCTCAGGCCCCACGGGCGAGCGTCATCCACAGCCGAATCGCTGATCGATCTGAAAATTGGTCTTCAGGTTGCAATTAGAATTACCTGACGCAGTCAACAGCTTTTCCTGATCCTCGCGAGAGAAGGGCTATGAATACACTTTTGGATGCACGGGAGCTGGATCGCCGCTTCGGAATTCCTGGTATCGCGCGGATACGCGAAGCCAATGGCGGCCTTGCGCGAGTCGACATTGCCAGTCCGCTTGCGCGCGGCGAGCTGTACGCGCACGGGGCGCACGTGACTTCCTGGTGTCCCGCTGAAAGCGAAGAGGTGCTCTTCCTCAGCACGAAGACGCGATGGGAGGAGGGCCAGGCAATTCGAGGCGGAATCCCGATTTGCTTTCCCTGGTTTCGTGGCAAAGCCGACGACCCTCATGCTCCGGCGCATGGATTCGTACGCACAAGGTCATGGCAGATCTACTCCATCGTAGAAAGCCATGCCGGAGTTGTCGTGACCATGTTGATTGATAGCGATGAACAGACTCGGCGCTGGTGGCCGGGAGAATTTCGTCTGGTGCACCGGGTCACGTTCGGTCTCGAGCTCAAGCTGGAGCTGGTTTGCACTAATACGGGCAAATCACCATTCCATCTCGAGGAAGCGCTGCACACCTACAATCGCGTGGCAGACGTTAGCCATGTGAGCCTGCAAGGTCTCGACGCGACTCGTTTTCTTGATAACACGGACTCCAACAAAGAGAAGACCCAAGTCGGTGACGTGACCATCGCCTCGCAAACCGACAATGCGTTCATGAATACCCAGAGCGCTGTCGACTTGCTGGATTCGAGGATGCGTCGTCGAATTCGACTGCAGAAAACGAATTCGAACACGACAGTAGTCTGGAATCCTTGGCACGACGGGGCGAGCCGGCTGCGAGACCTGGGGGACAGCGAGTGGAAGCAGTTTCTCTGCGTCGAAGCCAGTAACATCATCACTTCGGCGGTCACCCTGGCGCCAGGGCAGGAACACACCCTGTCTGCCGTGCTAAGCGTGACAAAGCTCTGACGAAAT
>Ga0335078_10012456_pt1 | contig 12613 bp, 11 predicted proteins | sample Lox_Sample_32_FD_206711 | JGI IMG/M metagenome (GOLD analysis project Ga0335078, IMG submission 206711) | Soil microbial communities from Loxahatchee National Wildlife Refuge, Florida, United States - Lox_Sample_3.2 | ecosystem: Environmental > Terrestrial > Soil > Wetlands | place: USA... | reverse complement strand
TTGTTCACCGGCCTCGCGTGCATGGCAGCAGAGGACGACAATATCGTCCTTCTCTGGCCTAACGGCGCACCCGGTTCAGAAAGCAAAGGTTCAGAAAACAAAACCGCTGAGGAATCCACGCGCGTCAGTCCCCAAGGCGACTACATCATTTCGAGCATCCACCACCCTACTATCGCCGCATATCTCCCGCCGCCCGACATCGCAACCGGAGCCTCAGTTATCATCGCTCCCGGCGGCGGCCATAGCGAACTGTGGGTGGACCACGAAGGCTACAACGTGGCGAAGTTTCTCGCCGCTCACGGCGTCGCCGGATTCGTTCTGAAATACCGCTTGGCTCGCGAAAAGGGATCCACCTACACCGTCGAAGGCGACGAGTTGCACGATATTCAGCGCGCCATTCGTCTGGTCAAGGCTCGCGCCCAGGAGTATGGCGTGCGCGCGGACCGCATCGGCGTCATGGGATTTTCCGCTGGCGGCGAGCTAGCCGCTCTCGCCGGCACTCGTTATGACGATGGCAACGCCGCGGCCGCCGATTCGATCGACCGTCAAAGCTCCAAGCCTGCGTTCATGGCGCTGCTCTATCCGGCCATCCCGAAGGACATGCGCCTGTCAAAAGAAACGCCGCCCGCGTTCTTAGCGTGCGGCGAAAACGATCGCACCGATATCTCTCAAGGCCTGCCCGAGCTTTACCTCGCCATGAAAAAAGCTGGCGTCAGCGCGGAGCTGCACGTCTATACCGGAGTCGGCCACGGCTTCGGCCTGCGCGAAACCACCAAGGGTCCGGTGGCGGAGTGGCCCTCGCGATTCCTCGAATGGATGGGCGCGAAGGGCTTGCTTGCGAAGTGAGCTTACTTGCTATCCGTGCAGGTCGCGCTCAGCCACTTGCCGGTCCCGTTGACCGTCATATTCATCGGCTGGCCATTGTTCGTTCCGCTGAACTGAAGATTGAACTTCATCGCTTCCGAGCCGCTCGATTCAACGGTAAGCGTACCACTCTGCTTATTGCCGTTGCTGTCGCATTCCATTTTCATCTCTTGCTTCCGCGACGAGGAGCTGACCATCGTTATCTTGCAGTTCTGATCTTTGTTGCTATTCGGATTGAACTTGGCCAGATCTTCTTTTTTGACGCAGTTCTTGTTGGTCGTCGTCGTAGGCTGGCCGTTCATCACGGCCTGCGCTTGTTTCAACTGCGCCTCCACTCTGGCGCGCACGTCAGGCGGCATCTTGGCGAGCTGTTCCGGGGGAATCTGCGGCATCTGCTTCGGCGCGCCGGCCGGCGTTATGCCACCCATCTGCGTGGTGACGGTGTATTCCCATTCACCGGTCTTCATGTCCAGCGGAACAGGATCGGCGGCCCATGCTGCGGTGCCCGCCAAAAGGGCGATCGCGAGAAAGGTTTTCATCCCTTGAGCATATACTACATTTCGGACTACTTTTGTACTGAGAAGCGAAACACCGTAGTACTGTCGTAGTGGCCGCCGGGCATCAACTCGGTTGACGGAAAGTCGGGATGATTCGGCGAATCCGGGTAATGCTGCGTCTCCAGGCAAAACGCCCCGCGCCGTTGATACGCCGTTCCGCCTTTGCCGTGGAACGATCCATCCAAGAAGTTGCCGGTGTAAAACTGAATGCCTGGCTGATCCGTCAGCACCTCGAGTACCCGCCCCGATTTCGGGTCCATTACACGAGCCGCCACTTCCAGCCCATTCGTCGATCGATTCAACACCCAGTTATGATCGTAGCCGCGGCCGAGCTTGATCTGCTCATCATCCGAGTTGATCCGTTCGCCGATCGCATGCGGCTGCCGGAAATCGAACGGAGTCCCATCCACCTTCCGCAGCTCTCCGGTCGGAATCAATCCCGCGTCCACCGGCGTGAACCGGTCCGCGTTGATCGTGAGCATGTGATCCAGAATGTCTCCCGATGCCGGCCCGGACAAATTGAAGTAGGAATGATTCGTCAGATTGACCACCGTGTCCTGATCCGTGCTCGCGGTGTAGTGGATGCGAATCTCGTTCGCGGACGTGAGCGTGTACGTCACCGTCACGTTGAGGTTGCCCGGATAGCCTTCCTCGCCGTCCTTGCTCAGGTATGTGAGGTCGAGACTCTGCCCCGCTTCCGTGGATCGCGGCTTCGCGGTCCACATCACCTTGTCGAATCCCTTAAGCCCACCGTGCAGCGAATTCGCGCCATCGTTCTTCGCGAGCGTGTACGACTTCCCGTCGAGCATGAACTTCGCGCCGCCGATGCGGTTGCCGTACCGTCCGATCGTCGCTCCGAAATACGGCGGAGCCGGATTCTGCGTATAACCCTCCACCGAATCGAACCCCAGCACGATGTCCGCTAAAGAGCCATTCTTGTCCGGAACCTTGAGCGACACCAGCGTGCCGCCATAAGGAGTGATCCGCGCTTCCATGCCCTGCGAGTTCGTAAGCGTGTAAATCTGCACCGTGCTTCCGTCCTTGTTTTTGCCGAAATCGCTTGCGGGGATCGCGCTTTCCGAGGGCCTTGTGGACGAGCACGAGACGCACACTAGAGCCGCTACGAATGCGACCGCGGTTGGAGCCTGTTGCAAAACGCGTCGAAAGAGTTTCGACCCGGCACGCAGGAGTGCTTGCGCCACCACAGGCATTGTGGCGCACGCTTCAGCTTGCCGCGTCGCCAATCCTGGCGACGCATGCTTCGAGCTAATTCTCGCGCCCATGCCAATGGACATCCCAGCCCAAATACTTGGTCGTCGCTTCATGCACAGCCGCGGCGCAGGTGCTCATGTTCGCGGCCACATGGTGCTCGAAGCCGTTTTCGCAGATGTAATGCAGGAGGTTCTGCAACCGTGGAATCTCCACCACGCCCGCTCCGCCGAAGGTATTCAGCGGATCGTCCGTGAACCGGCCTTCGCCCAGGTATCCGCGCATGCGCCCGCTCACATCGTGCGTCGAAAAACGCGCGAATGTCATCGGAGAAGGCCGCACCGTGCCCACGCACGTGCCGAAGGTGTTCAGCTTGCCCACCGTCCCCGCGATAATCTCCTGAAAATCCATCCGGACATCTTTAAAGAAATGTTTCGGTAAATTCGAACAATGAAAGCACACCGCTTTATCCGGATTATCGCCGTAATTATTATTCCAATCGAGCAGCGCGCTGGGCGTTTCGGACGCCAGCCGCAGAGCATGCATTCCAACCACGCCCGGAATATCCACCTCACAGGCGCTGGACGCAAGACTGTTGCTCATCATGCTCATCACCGTGCAGGGGACCACGCCGAAATATTCTTCCATCGAGGTCCAGCACTGCACCGCGCTGATGCAAAGATCGTTGGCCCGCATCCATTCATCCAGCACCGCGCCGAGCTTGGCCATCTTGATCAGAGACTCGCGCGGGATGCCCGCCGTCGATACATACGCATTGATCGCGTCGAATTTCGCCGTCACCGGTTTGTCGGTATCGGTCAGCCGGTTGATTCGGCCGAAAATCTCCGAGAGATCGATCGGCTCGACCGTGATGCCATTGGATTCCAGAATCTTTTCGCTATAGCGGACCGTGTTGAACGCCGCCGGCCGCGCGCCCACCGCTCCGATCCGAAGCTGCCGCATCCCGTTCGCCACGCGGCAGACCGCGGCGAAACTGGCGACATCCGCCGCAAACTCCGCCGCCGCCGGATCGACAGTATGGAGCTTGGTGAGCGAGTAACGAATTCCGAATTGTTGAAGGTTATTGCACGCGCTCATCTTGCCGCAAAAACTATCGCGGCGGTCCGCGATGGTCATTTTAGACGGAGTATCGGGGAACGCGTGAATGAGCACCGGAACGTCGAGACCGGCAAGGCGCAGCGTTTCCGCGATCGTTTTTTCGTCGCCGAAATTGGGAAGCGTCACGATGATTCCGTCGATCGCGCCGCGATGCTGCGCAAACAGCGCCGCGCACGCCTTGGCGTCGGCCCGCGATTCGACGGCTCCATGGCGGGTCTGCCCGGGAGTGGGGCAGATGACCGTGTGGCCGAAATTCTGGAGCGTCGCGATCATCTGCTCGCGGCCCGTAGAGACTAGATGCGCGGGAAAGAATCCGCGGTTGCCGACCAGAAGTCCGAACGTCATCGCGAGCTCCTTTGCGCCCGCCGCTTCGGCGAAAACACGAACGTGTAAATCGCGCCGAGCACGATCAGCAGCGCGCCCCACCAAATCCCCGCGTGCAAATTCGCGAGCACCACCGGGTGCGCCGCCGGTTTTCCGAGATCGTACAGGCTCGCGCCCAAAATCAGGACGCCGTAGATATCGAGCAGCAGGCCGATAAAAAACCAGAGCGAAGTATGCGCGTCATGATGCGCTGCGTGGGGCATGGTCGTAGGCACAGGACAGGATAACATGGGGCGCGCGTTATTATGAATGCATGCTGCGATACCACGTGGCCTTTTACCTGCCGAAGGAACAGGGGCGAATGGTAGTCGCCGAGGCGCTCGATTTTCCAGGTGCGGTGACGCAAGGGTTTGATTTGGCCGATGCGCGAGTGATGATCGCGAGTGCGCTCGAGGATCTGGCTCAGCTGCTGCTGGAAGAGGGCAAACCGCTGCCGGCGCCTGCGCAAGACGCGTCGGCTCCAGACGCTGACTTGATCGAGCTAGTCCCGCTATCAGTCCACGCAGGTATCGCTCCCAGGTGAAGCGGCACGAACTGCTGGAGCATTTGCGGCAGCATCAATGCGTGCTCCATCGGGAAGGATCTCGGCACAGCATCTTCACCAACCCACGAAACGGCGCGAAGGCTCCAGTGCCGAGGCATTCAGAAATCGACAATCAACTGGCGCGGAAGATTTGCGATCAGCTCGGTATTCCGCGCGCGCGATGATTTGCGCTTCAGACGTGGCCGAAAGCGTCGCCGTATAAGGGGCACAAAACGGTAGCATTCTATCGAATATGAGCCATGTTACGTACCGGGCAGGGGTGATGCTAACGGCGTATTTGCTTGACGACGGGTTAGTACAGACTGAGCCTTCCCTGCCTGGCGGCGGGCGAAACTCCATTAAGCAAGCGACAACGCGCGGTCATGCTGCACATGCAGCTAGACAAGTGTGTAGCCCTGACGGCCGTTGAAAGGAAGCGTTTTTCGAGGAACTGCAGGCGAAGCGCACCGCGCAGATTTTTCTCCCCAGTAACCCTTCCACATTCTGCGCTCTATAACCATCACAGTTCACTGCTGTCCAAAACAGACCGTAGTAGTGTAATGATCCACTGAAAGCAAACGGGTTGAGATCGGGAAGGCGGGATCTTCAGATGGAGGTTTCCTGTTTTCACCTGCGGCAGCCTGTCCAAGTCATGCTAGCCCGAGGTTAAGTTGCTGAGGATCGGGCAGCAAAGGGGGCGTGCCGAAAGGATTATGCAGCCAGGCGGTCAGGTCGCGATAAGTAAAGAGGTTCATGCGCAGCATGGAGGCCAGATTCGACAGGGACCATCTCGCTTTTGACAGGTGGTGCATCCATTTGAGCAGCAGGAGGGCAATCAGGGCTGTCCAGATCTGGATGCGCAGGGCGTTTTCGCTAGTGCCGACGAAGCTCTTCACCTTGAGGTTCTGCTTCAAAGCCTTGAAGAAGAGCTCGATTTCCCACCGGTCTTTGTAGATGGCGGCGATGGTGGTGGAACCGAAGTCGATGAGGTTGGTCAGCAACACGATCTCCCGCTGGTTTAGCGGATCCCACACCGCCACGCGGCGGAGCGGGAACGGGCAGTCCGTTTGAGCTTTCCCTCCAGTGAACTGAATCAGCTGATCGGCCCGGATATTCCGGCTGGCCGGCACGGGCGCCTCGTCCAGAACTTCATAGGCCGCATTGTCCTTCAGCCGGGTGACGAAGAAAATCTTCCGTTCCGTCCAGCCGGCGAACAGGGAGTAATCGTTATAGCCGCGATCCATTGCCACAATCGAGCCCGGGTTGAGGGGAAAGGTATCGGCTAATTTCACGTCGCTGCGGCGGGCTTCGCTAATCAGCACGTAGCTCGGCATGTAATCGTCGTGGTCGAGAAGCACGTGAGCCTTGACGCCTCCCTTCGCCCGCCGGAAGCTGGCCCATGGAAACAGCTCCAGACAGAGGCTGATGGTGGTCGAATCCAACGACAACAGTTTGTTTCGGAAGCGAAACTTCCGTTTGCGCACGCCCAGTCCGTCCTGGCTGCGGAAGCGCGCCAGCGCCGTGTAGAACAATTCCTCATAAAGTCCCGCGGGACGATGCTGGTTGGCGTAGGAAAGCGTGGACTTGTTCGGCGCCAACCCGATTCCGAGGTGCACCAGCTTGCCCGCGCAGCAGGCAAGACCGTTGCAAATATCGCGCAGAGAATCCGCGTGTGCGAGTTGGCAGAACAGCATCGCCACCAGTTGCGCCCTACAACTGAACCCTTTCGACGCGCGCTCGGCGTTGTGCTTCTTTACCAGTGCCGCGAATTCAAGTACCGGAAAATGCTGCAGCAGTTGATTGAACAGGCTCATTGCCTGTATCATCGTTTTGCCCTCCCTGTTCGGGATTCGGTTACCGAAACAGCTCCGCAAAAAGATGATTCGGCCCGGAACAATTATAGGAGGGCTCGTCCTTTACCCCGGCTCAGATTGTTTTGGACAAGAGTGTTTCTTGAACGAAGCGGTATTTAATGCCGGTTTCGATATCGCCCAGGCCGAACGATCGAGGGCCGGTTCCCGAGGGGGAGAACGTGGGATTGTTGGAGGGGAAAATCGCGGCCGCCGGAATAATGATGTGCAGGTGGACGTTAGGGAGGGCTCCCCAATTGAATTCGATGGCGGGTCCCGCAGTGTCTGTTTCGACGGCGGTACCGTCGGAGTTGGCGAAGGTGTAGAACTCGTAGTGCCGAAAATCGATCGGCTCAGGGTCGTCGGTTTGGAAGGGCGGACCGGCGAAGAGCGCACTCGGCAGAAAAGCAAGCCGTAGAGCCAGTCGCACGGCGTTCATTCGGTTCTCAGGGCGTGGGCCGGATCGACCGAGGCGGCTCTGCGCGCGGGGAGCCAGGCGGCGACGAAGGTGAGCAGGATGAGGCTGGCGGCGGCGATCGCGAGAGACGCGGGATCGAACGGCGAGATCCGGTAGATCAAGCTCTGCATCAGCCGCGCGAAGGCGAGGAAGAGGGCGGCTCCGGCGACGATGCCGGGAAGGGTCGCAATCGCCGCTTCGCGAAGAATCATCGCGGTGAGGTTGCGGGAGTTTGCGCCGACGGCGGCTCGGACGCCCAATTCGCGGACGCGGGCGTTCACCGAATTCGCGAGAAGGCCGTAGATTCCGGCGGCGGTGAGGAAAGCAGCGATGCCCGCGAAGATTGTAAGCAGAAGAAGAGTGAAGCGGCGGCGGGCGAGGGAATCGGCGACAGACTGCTCCATGGGTTCGATCTTGGCGACGGGAATGTTTGGATCGGCGCGACGGATGGCATCGCGGATAGCCGCCGCGATTTCCGGAGATCCAGCCGCGGTCTTGATGAGCAGCGTTTCCACCGGGCCGGTCGAGATTTCGTAGAACGCGGGCTCGGCAGGCTGGTCGAGGCCGAACTCGCGAACGTCGCCAACCACTCCGACGATCTGATAGAGCGTCTGCTGCGGATCGACGACTCCCATGATGACCCGCTTGCCCACTGGGTCCTGATCGGGGAAGAAACGGCGAGCCATGGTCTGGTTGATGACAACGCGAGACTGATTTTCGTCGGTTCGATCGAGCGCCCGGCCGCGCTCCAGAGGAATGCCGAGGACAGAGAAGTAATCGGATGTGACCCAGTGAATCACCGCCACCGGAAATTTGCCCGAGTCGAACGACCGGCCTTCGAGTCCGAAGCGGGTGGCGAAGCGAGTTTGCTCAGTCGGTCCGAGGCTGAATGGCGCGGAATTGGCCGCAGCGACCTGCTGAACGCCCGGAATGGCGCGCAGGGCAGGTGTGAGTTGATTCGCAAGGAAACGCGCGGATTGATCCCAGTCGGCACGCAGAGGAAGATTGGGGACCGTAAGCACGCGGCGAGCGTCGAAGCCGGGATCTTCGCTGAGAATGGCGGCGAAGGACCGGGTGAGAAGCGTGGCTCCGGTGAGAACCAATAACGCCAGGCCGACTTCGCCGGCAATCAAGATCGATCCGAGACCGGACCGCGCGTGGATACCGGTATGAATGATGGATCGGCCCGGAGCCTCGAGGCGCATGCGCGGACGAAGAAGCTGCCAGCAGGCCGGGAGCCCGAACAGGATGCCGCTGATTAGCGAGATCGCGAGCGCGAAGATCCAGACGGGCGCTTCGGCCGAATCGGTGCGAGAAAGCTGATCGGGAGCCATGCGGCGAAGAAACTGCGTCGCCCAGTCGCCGAGCACGAGCCCAAGGCCGCCACCGATAGCCGCAATCAGCAGGCTCTCAGAAAGAACTTGCGAGATGAGGCGGAGCGTGCCTGCCCCCAGCGCTTCGCGGATGCGCATTTCGGGAATTCGCTCTGTCATGCGGGCCATGAAGAGATGCGCGAGGTTCGCGCAAGCGATCAGCAGCACGAGCCCAACCGCGAACCAGGCAATCAGAAGCGCGGGACGGATCGACTGCGTGAGCCCACGCGAGAGGGGAATGACGTAGGCTCCAATGACACCGTTGGTGTCCGGGTAGGTCTGCTGGAGCTGGCGAGCCAGGCTCGCAACTTCGGTCTGAGCTTGCTGTTCCGTGACTCCGGGCTTCAGGCGCGCAATGAGTTCGAGTCCGTGAAACTTTCTCCGGTTCTGGTAGTCGGGCTCGATGAGCGATAGAGGGATCCACAGATCGGCCCATTCGGGGAAGGCTTGGCGTTGCGGAATGACGCCGATGACTTGAAAGGAATCCGAGTCGAGACGCATCTGCGAGCCGATGACCGCTTGGGACGCTCCGAATTTGCCGCGCCAGAGTTTTTCGCTGATCATCGCCACGTGCTGTTTGGTGCGAACGTCTTCAGAGTTCAGAACGCGGCCTAACAGCGGCTCGATTCCCATCGTGGAGAAGAGATTCGCGGAGGACATCGTTGCGTGGACCAGTTCGGGCTCGCCTTGGCCGAGGAGCGTTCCGGCGTTCATCGATGAGATGGTGTGCGCAGCGACCTGGTCGAACGATCGGGTTCGATCGCGAAAATCGAAATAGTCGGGCACGGTGACTTGTATTTGCGGTATCGCGGGATAGGTCTGCCAGATCTGGACGAGTTTGGATGGGTCGCGGAAGGGAAGCGGCTGGATCAGGACCGCGTAGACGGCGGAGAACAGCGCCGTGTTGGCGGCGATGGCCAGCGCGATGGTCAGGATCGCAACGGCCGCAAACGCGGGCTTGCGGCGCACAGCCCGCAACGCGAGCTTCATTTCTTTGACGATGCGCCTACGGGGTGGCGGTAGGGTCGAACCAGGACGAACCGATTGACGACTCGGGTTTGCTTATGTCGTTATTACTCACAAGGTCTAGTATAGTGCCAGTTCCGACATCTTAAACACGTCAATCAATGCCACACCAACGTAATCGGGAATCCAACCGGTTTACGGCCTAACGCGGAGCCGTCCTTAGCCAGCGGTCAAACCAGGACAGGAAATCCTGAACTGCCGTGCAGTTTGTCCGAACGTACTGGCGCAGAACGGCCTCCGAAATACGCGCGCCGGGCGATTCCTGCCATGCGAGCCACGTATGAACCTCCGCCTTCTTTGATCGCGCGGAAGGAAAACGCCGCTCGACGGCGCTTAGGCCCTCGACGCAGGCAACGGCGTACGGCCATAGTTGATCTCCGACATCTATCATCTCGGCCAGGAGGTGCTCTAAGTAACCTTGCTTACCGTTTCCGGGCATCAGCCAGATACCCACTACCGGCTGGGACGGCTGATCCAGGACGGCCCCCTTGCCTTCAAGTTGACCGAAGCCCGAGACTCCCGCCCTCGCGATGGCGCTCTTGACCGATTCCCACCTGGCGTTTGGATCATCATCCGCATCTGCAATTACGGCAAGCCGCTGAAGATACGCAGGGGTTAATTCGACATGCAAATCAGAGACAAGCTTCTCGAACCCACCCTTCGGCTTGAGTTCGATCCGCTCTTCGAACCCAGATCTTACCACCGCCCACCGTTCCGGATGAATCAGATCTGCTCGTTCATATTCATTCTGATAAAGCAGGTTTAGGGCAAAGTGAAGATCATCTGAACCCTCGAGGAGCACCAAATTTGGGGAACGGTTCATCTAACTTCAATAGCTTCCATCATTGCTACGCCCAAATCCGCTTCATCGAGTTGCCGAACGCCTAAAATACCCTTCCGATCTTCGATCCGGGTTAGAAGCACGTCGGACTGGCCCCCGTCCCTTGCTGCCCACTGAAGTGCCCGTATTGCATCAGAGCTATGAGTCGTAGCGAAAACTTGCACGTTGAAACGTCTGGAGGCCTCGATCAGAAATTGCCAAAGTTGAGGCTGAATCGAGTAGTGGACTCCGTTCTCGATCTCGTCAATGAGCAGAAGACCGGCCCTGGCGTTTACTAGCGCAAGAGCGATTCCGAAAATTCGGCTAACTCCGTCGCCTAACGTCCTAAGAGGAACCGGGTGTTGCTCATCGCGCATCTTAGCTCTCGGTGTGCGGGTGCGTTCATCCACACCCGCTGCTAGCGAGACGCGCGTCAATGCAGGGTATATCATTGCCAGCGCGCTTATCACGTCATCCTCGAGGTTCGTCAGGGCAATGTTGTCCCAGAGGCGTGCAGTCTCTGGAGCAGAAATACCGGCTGGACCAACGTACATGCACGGATACTCCCCTCCGACGTCAGGCACCGGTCGCGGGTACCGACGTCCGATATTTACGCGACGATGGATAGCCTCTGTGCGAAACTCAATCATGGGACGGAATGAGGCCGTGTCTGCCTCGGCGGCAAGACCGTTGAAGGACCTCCCCATAGGGTCGAGCGACACCCGCTCAGTGCGTATATGCTGATCGCCCTCCCAAATCTCCCTGTACCATCCAAATTCGGCGCGCAGGTTCCGCTTACTTGAGGCGATTGACATGCTTAAGCCGTTAGCGCCCCTCCTAAACAAATTCGCGAACCCCTGCCCTCGCTGGTCGCCCACAAAGGCTGGGCCTTGTTCGTCACGCGACGCGAGAATCTCCCAGAGGACGTGAGGCGCGCCGATCGTAGCCAACAGTCTTATCGCCTCGAGGAGGGAGGTCTTGCCGACTCCATTCTTCCCGACAATGAGATTGACGCGCGCTAGTCGATCGATTCTTAGGTGTTCGTATTGCCGAAAGTCACGAATCTCAAGGCAGTCAATCGAGAGATCGTTGTGGTCGGCCTCTGTGGACATGAATCCAATCGTATACTATGAACCCTAGCTCTTTCCGAGTGGTCTCTAGCAGAACTCTGATGTGCGGAAGAAGACTCTCGGGCCAGTCGGTCCGCAAGAATTAAGTATCTCTGTACCCAAGGCTACTTAAAATCGACGACGAGCTTGCCGCCCTGGCCGTTGTAGATCAGCGAAAGATCTTTGGGCTTGACCTTGGTATCGACGGCGAAATACAGCAGGCCTTCGGACGTGCTTTTAATCTCTTTGTCGGGCAGCGCCTTCTGGGTGAGCAGAGCAACCATCGGATTTTCTGGTTCTGCGCCCGGTTTGGCCACGGAGCCATCTTCGTTGGTCACTTCCGTCGAACGCTTGCGGACGCTGACGCCGGCCCAAACTGTTCCGCCGGAAGCCGTGCCGTCGCCGCCCGGTTGATTCGCCGCCGGCTTCACGATCAGCACTGCGCCTCCGCCCGCTACTTGATGAGGCGAAGCCGCCGGAATCCGCTGGCCATCCTTGCGCGAGAGCAGCGTGAAGTCGTCAGGACCGACACGGAGAGGAGATTCCGTCTTGGCCTGAGCCTTGATCCGCACGATGACGTAGCCATGCTGCATATCTTCGCCGCCCAATGCCTGACGCATTTCAGGCGGCGTGAGCAGCGCCGCGGCGTGAATGTCGAGATTGTCGTTGCCAGCTTGATTCGGAAGTTGTTTCTCATCGCCCGCGAACGAAATCACGCAAGCGCAGAGAAGGAGCGCGAAATATTTCATAAGCTGAGATCTCCCGGTTTCTGGCGAATTTCCATGCATCCCCTGCCGGTGGGCAGAACCTTCCCTGGGTTAAGACGGCATTCGGGGTCGAAGAGTTTCTTGAAGCGCGCAATCATATCCAGGCTGTCGGAGGAGAACTGGTGCGCCATCATTTCGTTTTTCTCCATGCCCACCCCGTGCTCGCCGGTAATGGACCCTCCCGCGGTAATGCAGTACTGGAGAATCTCGTCACCAGCCTGCTTCACTTTTTCCATCTGCCCCGGGATGCGGTGATCGAACAGGATCAGCGGGTGCAGATTACCGTCGCCGGCATGAAAGATATTGCTGATCACCAGGCCGTAGCGGCGGCTCACGTCTTCGATGAAGCGAAGCGTGGCCGCGGTCTTCGTTCGCGGGACGACGCCATCCTGGGTGTAGTAATCGGGCGAGCAGCGCCCAACCGCGCCGAACGCGTTCTTGCGGCCTTTCCAGAGGAGATCGCGCTCATTTTGATCGCGGGCGACTCGGAATTCGCGGGCGTGGCAGGAGCCGCAAGAGGCCCGGATCTCTTCGACTTGCTCCTCCACGGCCTCG
>Ga0335078_10012455_pt1 | contig 12613 bp, 13 predicted proteins | sample Lox_Sample_32_FD_206711 | JGI IMG/M metagenome (GOLD analysis project Ga0335078, IMG submission 206711) | Soil microbial communities from Loxahatchee National Wildlife Refuge, Florida, United States - Lox_Sample_3.2 | ecosystem: Environmental > Terrestrial > Soil > Wetlands | place: USA... | reverse complement strand
TGTTTCGCAACCCGCTGGCCGACCCTTACACCCTGGGGATCTCCGGCGGCGGCGCGCTGGGAGCGACCGTCGCCATCGCGCTCGGGTGGGGCGCGCGCGTGGCGGGAGTCCCGCTGGTGTTCCTGGCGTCTTTCGCCGGAGCGATTCTGGCAGCGACACTGGTGCTGGCCATCGCGCGCACGGGAGCGGTGGTGCTGCCCGGAGCGCTGCTGCTATCGGGCGTGGTGGTCAATCTCGTGTCGCTCGCGGCGGTCATGACCATCGAGTACGTGGCGGCGCCCAACAGCTCGCTCGAAATACTCCGCTGGATTGTCGGCAGCCTGGATGTCATCGGCATCGCGCCGGTCGGGTACATGCTGGTGCTGCTGGTCCCTTCGTGGCTGGCGCTCCTGGCGCTGTCGCGCCAACTGAATTTATTGGCCATCGATGAGGACACGGCGGCGACTCTGGGCGTGAACGTGCGGCGGGTGGAAACCGTGGTCCACACGCTGTGCTCGCTGATAGTGGGAGTCACGGTGGCCATGGGAGGCTCGATCGGGTTCGTCGGCCTGATTGTGCCGCACGCCGTGCGGCTGATGTTCGGCGAAGATCTCCGCGTGGTGCTGCCGGGCTCGCTGCTGCTCGGCGCCGCGTTCCTGGTGTTGGCCGATGCGCTCGGGCGGTGGGTGCTTCCCTCGGGCGAACTGCCGGTGGGGGCGATCACGGGACTGCTCGGCGGGCCGGCGTTTTTGTGGCTGCTGCGGCAGCGCCGGCAGTACGCCGCCATGTGAGATGGTGAAGATATGCCGGCGCCTCCATTTTCAGACGAAGAAAAGCGCGGGGTCTACCGCGCCATCCATGAGCGGCGCGACGTTCGCGGCCAGTTCCTTGGCGAGACGATCCCGGCGGAGGTGCTCGGGCGGATCCTCAACGCCGCCCACCACGCTCCATCGGTGGGATTCATGCAGCCCTGGGACTTCATCGTCATCGAAGATGCCACCGTACGGCGCGCGGTCTACGAAAACTTCGACCGCGCCAACCGCAGCGCCGCCGCGGGGTACGCAGGCGAGAAGCGCGACGCCTACCAGCGCCTGAAGCTGGCGGGAATTCTGGACGCTCCCATCAATATCTGCATCACCTGCGACCGCGAGCGCGAGTGGGGCCGCGGCCTGGGCCGCCAGACCGACGCCGCCACCGATCTCTATTCCACCGTCTGCGCCGTGCAGAATCTCTGGCTGGCGGCGCGCGCCGAAGGGCTCGGCGTGGGGTGGGTCAGCATTCTCGATTTCGACGACCTGAAGGCGCTGCTGGGAATCCCGCCGGGCCATACTCCGGTGGCGTACCTGTGCGTGGGATATGTTTCCGAATTCCGCGAGAGGCCCGATCTCGAAGAGAATGGGTGGGAGCACCGCCAGCAGCTCGCCGCGCTCCTGCATTTCGATCGATGGGCGAATCGCGATGAGCGGCGCGCGGGGGCGCTTCTGGAGAACTCGTGAGCGACATGAACTTACTCGAACGGACCATTGCGGCGATCCAGCCGGTGGACCCCAATTGGATTGCGGCGGCTGAGCGGCATCAACTCGAGCTGACCAAGCCGCCGGGGAGCCTGGGCAGGCTGGAAGAGATCGCCAATCGCTGCGCCGCCATTCACGAGACGTTGGCGCCGCCGGCCGACCGGCCTCGAATCGTAATTTTCGCGGCCGATCACGGCGTCTGCGCCGAGGGCGTGAGCGCCTACCCGCAGGCGGTGACGGCGCAGATGGTGGCCAATTACCTGCGCGGCGGCGCGGCCATCAATGCCCTGGCGCGCGCCGGCGGGATCGAATTGCAAGTGGTGGATGTCGGCGTGCTCGCTCCCGTTGCCGCGCCCGATGGGCTGATCAGCCGGCGCGCCGCAGCCTCCACGCGCAATTTCTGCCGGGAGCCGGCCATGACGGATGCGGAGATGCAATCCGCCCTCGAGACCGGCATCGATCTCGCCGCCGAGGCTGCCGCCGCCGGATGCCATCTGCTGGGCTTCGGCGAAATGGGCATCGGAAACACAACTTCCGCCAGTGCCATCGCCGCCGCGCTGACCGGCGAACCAGTCGAGAAGGTGGTGGGGCGCGGCACCGGGCTCGACGATGAGGGCATCGCGCGCAAACGCCGCGCCATCGAGCGCGGGCTCGCGCTGCACGCCGCGCGGATGGCATCGCCGCTGGGGATTTTGCAGTGCGTCGGCGGGTTCGAGATCGCTGCCATGTGCGGGTTTTGCGCGGGCGCGGCGGCGAACCGCCTCCCGGTGGTGACCGACGGATTCATCGCCACGGCTGCGGCGGCGTTGGCCGTCCGCCTGTGCCCCGCCGTGGCCGGATATCTTTTCGCCGCCCACCAATCGGCCGAACCGGGCCATGCGCGCCTGCTCGCGGCCATCGGACAGCAGCCTCTGCTGAACCTGGGAATGCGCTTGGGCGAAGGGACGGGCGCGGCGTTGGCCATCGGAATCGTGCAAGCCGCGGTCGCGGCCTTCACTGGGATGGCGACCTTCGCCAGCGCGGGCGTCTCCAACCGATGAAATCGTTGGCGGCGGCAGTTTCCTTCCTGACGCGCATTCCCGTGGGCCGGTTCGTTTCCTGCGGCGCCGCCGATGTGGCGCGGTCCTCGGGTTGGTTTCCGCTGGTGGGGTTGGCGATCGGCGCGATGGGCGCGGGCGCCGCGTTCCTGCTGCGCGGCCATTTGCCGCTCCCCGTGGTGGCCGTGATCCTCCTCGCGCTTGATGCGCTGCTTACCGGCGCCCTGCATTTCGACGGCCTCGCCGACACCGCCGATGGATTCGGCGGCGGCAAAGATCGCGAAGACGTGCTGCGCATCATGCGCGATCACGCCATCGGCAGCTACGGCGCCATGGCGCTCGCGCTCCTGGCGCTTTTCAAGGCTGCCGCATATTCCGCTTTGCTTGCGGGAGACCGGTGGCTCGCCGCCATCACGCTGGCTCCGGCGGTGGGCCGATGGTCGATCCTCCTGTTGACCGCCGCTCTGCCCTATGCGCGGCCGACAGCGTCGGTCGTGCGCGGTATCGGGAAAATATCGCTGGTTTGGGGCACGTTGATTCTGGCCGCGGCTGTCGCCGCGCCGCGTCTCTGGTGCGCCGCCGCCGCCGCGATCGCGGCGATCGCGGTGAGCGCTCTCTTCGGTTTCTACTGCCGCCGCAAAATCGGCGGCATCACTGGCGACACGCTGGGGGCGAATGTCGAGCTTTGCGAATGCGCGGCGCTGGTGGCCTTTCTGTGGAGCGCGCGATGAATTTCGATACGCACGTTTGGCTGATCCGCCACGGCGAGCCGGCCGGGGTCCGCGGGCGATGTTATGGCAAGCTGGACATGGGCCTCTCCGACGCCGGCCGGGCGCAAATGAAGCGGGCGGCCGAATGCCTGCGCGCCGTGCCGCTCGCCGCGATCTACGCGAGTCCACGCCGCAGGACCATGGAGAGCGCGCGCATTCTGGCCGGATTTCACCAGTGCGCTTGCCGCGAGGATGGCGGCCTTTGCGAGATCGATTTCGGCGACTTCGAAGGGCTTACTTACGACGAAATCGCGGCGCGCGATCCCGCCATCTATCGACAGTGGATGGAATCGCCCACCGAAGTGCAGTTTCCCCACGGCGAGAGCTTCGCCGCCATGCGCGTTCGCGTGCTGCGTGCGTTTCAGGCGATCTGCATGCGCCACGCCGGCGAGACCATGGCGATTGTCACCCACGGCGGCGTGATCCGCATCGTGCTCGCGTGGGCGCTGGATATGCCGGACCGCTGTATCTTTCGTCTCGCGCAGGATTACGCGGCGATGAATCTGTTGAGCTGGGTTGAAGGCGTGCCGATTCTCGAAAGGATGAATGCGCATTGACCCGGAACGCGGGCTCGCCTAAGGTGGCGGCGGCGATGCCCATCACGGTCGGCATCCCAGAGAAACCGCGCCGCCGGCGTGCGCCCGAAGCGGTCTCGAAGGCATGATTCGTGAGCAGAAACGCCGCCGCGATGAGCAGTTTGAGTCGCGCGCAAGCTGATCCAACTTCCCCTGTTACCATAGGATGCATGTCCCCCAACCAACCGGGCCAAATGCCCAAGATGCCGATTCCCGGCGTGAAATATCTCATCGCCGTCGGCTCCGGAAAAGGCGGCGTGGGAAAGACTACCGTGGCCGTGAACCTGGCCGTCGGGCTGGCCTCGCTCGGCTATAAATCGGGCCTCATGGACGCCGATGTCTACGGCCCGAACGTGCCCCTCATGATGGGCGTCAACAGCACCCCCCTGGCATATGGCGACCGCATTCAACCGCTCCAGCAGTTCGGCGTGAGGCTCATGTCGATGGGATTTCTAAATCCCGGCGACAAGCCGTTGGTGTGGCGCGGGCCGATGTTGCACAGCGTGATCCAGCAATTTCTCCGCGGCGTCGATTGGGGCGAACTCGACTATCTCGTAATCGATCTGCCCCCCGGCACCGGCGACGTGCAGCTTTCCCTCATCCAGACCGCGCCCATCACCGGCGCTATCGTGGTCACCACGCCCTCGGATGTATCGCTCGAAGACGCCCGCAAGGCCATCCACATGTTCCACCAAGTGCGGGTGCCGATCCTCGGCATCGTCGAGAACATGAGTTACCTCGAATGCCCGCATTGCAACAACCGCATCGATGTTTTCAGCCACGGCGGAGGACGGCGCACCGCCGAGCAGATGCAGGTGCACTTCCTCGGTGAATTGCCGCTCGATCCGCAGGTGCGCGTGGGCGGCGATTCCGGCAAGCCGGTGGTCCTGCGCGAGGGGCAGGGCGGGCCGTTTCTGGAACTGGCCCGCAACGCCGCCGCGCGCACCGTGGAAGCGGCGCAGGAAACCGGGCCGCCTATCGAGATCAGCGACTGATTGTCCGGGTTTTCGGGCTGGTGGAGTACACTGGAGGAATCGACGCTCCTGGTGGGAGCCGCGAAATTCGCATTGCCAAGGGAGACTCAGGCCAATGATCGCGCGCGATATGATCGATCGAATCGCGGGTGCAAGCGAAGTAAAGAAGCGAGCCATCACCGCGCTTTCGGTGCTCAATGAAGCTTTCGAGTATCCCAAGCCCAGTTCCTTTTCGCGCGGCATGCGCATCGATCTGGGTGGCGTCGCGATTCTGCTGATTTCGGGCACGGCCAGCATCGACGAAAACGGCGCGACCGTCCACGCGGGCGATTTCCGCGCGCAACTGCGCCGCACGTACCACAACATTACCGGCCTGTTGGCCGCCGAGGGCGCCACGTGGAAGGACGTGGTCCGCACCACCTGCTACCTGCGCGATATCGAGCGCGACTATGCCGCGTTCAATGAGGGCCGCACGGAATTCTATCGCGAGCAGGGGCTCGATCCGCTGCCCGCTTCGACCGGAATCCAGGCGATTTTGTGCCGGCCCGAGCTGCTGGTGGAAATCGAAGCCATCGCCATTTTCGTCCCGTCGGTCAAAGACGCGTCGCGCAACGGCAACGGGTAATTCGCCGCGGCGCCTATTTCACCCAATTTCCGGCGGCCATGCGCAGCGCCACCTTGCGCAGATTGCGAATATCTTCGCCCGGGTTGGCGCTGACAAGCAGCAGGTCGGCGCGTTTGCCCGCCTCAATGGTGCCGGTCTGGCCGCCTTCGCCAAGCGCGCCGGCGGTGTTGCGCGTCGCCGCCACAATCACGTCGATAGGGGGAATGCCGGCGGCCGCCAACAACTCCGGTTCGCGGCTGGCATCGCCGCCGTTCGATGCCAAGGCGATCGGCACGCCCGCGGTAAAGAGGCGCTTGGTATTGCGCTCGGCAATTTCCAGGTTGGCGCCCTCGCTGACCAGCGCGGGCGCGAAGAAAATGCGCAGATTGCGCAGCCGCGCCAGCAGCCCGGCATCGAGATCTTCGGTATCGGCGATCATCCCGATAAAGCCGATGGCGCCGCCATCGACCAGGGCGCGGACATCGGCTTGCGTCGAGACATGGCCGATGATGCGCTTGCCGGCATCGCGGGCCGATTCGAGCGCGGCCGGATCCACTTTGAATATCTGGACGTCGCGCGGGTTCTTTGCCGCCTCCGCGGAGGGGTAGGCATCGAGCGGCGCCGGCGTCAGGAATTTTCCGGAGCCATCGATCCGGTCGGCGTTGTCGGGAATCTCCACGGCCGATCGTGCGCCGGCCTCGCGAATGCGGTCGCCAGCCACCACCACGACCGAATCGCTGAGCGGCGGACCGCCGATGCCATCGATGAGCACGGCGCCCACGATCGCCTTGACGTGGCCCTCTTCGGCGGGCTTGCAGGCGCACATCCAGATCGCGAGCAGGAACAGGACGGCATGCGGACGCATCATGAGTTTTCATCATAGCCGAGCACGCCGCGGCCCGAATGCTGTACAATCTGCCTAATATGACTCCGGAAAACACAGCGGCTGTGGAACCCGAGCCCTCGGGAATGGGCGCATTCGCCCGGATCTTCGGCGTCTTCTTCGAGCCCGGAAAGACGTTCCGCGATATCGCCCAGCGGCCTACCTGGCTCGTCCCCATGATTTTGGTGATCGTGGCGGTAATCGGCGTCACCAGCACTATCGGCCAGCGAATCGGCTGGGAGAACGTAATCCGCCGCCAAATGGAAAACAGTTCCCGCGTCCAGCAGATGTCGGCGGAGCAGCGCGACCAGGCAGTGGCGATGCAGATGAAGTTTGCTCCCGTGTTTGGCTATGTGGGTGCGCTGGTGGGAGTGCCCATTTACGATCTCATCGCGGCGGCGGTGCTGTTGGGTATCGCCGGCGGCCTGATGGGCGGCGGCATGCGATTCAAGCAGGTCTTCGCCACGGTCTGCTGGTCGGGATTGCCGGGAGTCATTTCCGCCATCCTGACAATCGTCGTGCTCTTTCTCAAAAACCCGGATGATGTCAACATTCAGAACCCAATCGCGTTCAATCTGGGCGCGTTCATGGATCCCAACACCCCCGCCAAGTTCGCTTACTCTCTGGCCAGTTCGATTGACCTGTTTGCCTTCTGGACCATCTTCCTCCTGGCCACCGGACTGAAGGCCGCGGCAGGCAAGAAACTCAGCTTCACCGGTGCACTGGTCGCCGTCGTCTTACCGTGGGGCGTTCTGATTCTCTGCAAAGCGGCGTTTGCGGGCATGTTCAGCTAGTGCCGTCCTCGCCATTGGGAATCGCTCGGAACCGCTCCCTGGCGGCCGCGGCTCATCCCCAGTCGGCGCTGCAACCTGTTACCGAGCCGCAACCGCCAGGCGAGGGAGCGGTGGTTTTTTGTAGGGAAGGACGAATTCTGCAAGCACCTCGATCGTACGCCGATTCTCCTCGCAGCCGCTCGCTCGGCTAGAATGGACAAGTCTGCTTCCAGGGAAAAACAGTGGACGAACCTCAGGATCTCACGCGTTTATTGATGAACTGGCGCAACGGCGACAAGTCGGCGCTGGACGAAATGACCCCCGTTTTGTACGACGAACTCCGCCGCATGGCGCGGCGCCTGCTATCCGCCGAACGCCCCGATCACACCCTCCAACCCACCGCGCTCGTGCATGAGGCATACCTCCGCCTGATCAACCAGCGGGCGGTGGATTGGAAGAATCGCGCGCATTTTCTCGGCGTGGCCGCCACCATGATGCGGCGCATCCTCATCAACCATGCCAAAGCGGCGCAGGCGGCCAAACGGGAGGGCTACGCGGCGGCGATTTCTCTCGAAGACGCGCTGGGCGTGTTCACCAATCCGCAGGTCGATTTGCTGGATCTCGATCACACGCTCGACAAGTTGACCGAGCTCGATCCGCAACAGGGAAAAGTGGTCGAGCTGCGCTACTTCGGCGGCTTGTCGATTGAAGAAACGGCGGAGGTGTTGGGAATCTCTCCGGCCACCGTCAAGCGCGAGTGGGGCACGGCACGGCTGTGGCTGCTGCAACAGATGGAAGGGCCGGCGGCCTGATGACTTCCGAACGCTGGGGCGAGATTAAGGCGGTGTTGGCCGGCGTTCTGGAGACCGACCCCGGCGAGCGGTCCGCCACCCTCGACCGGCTATGCCATGACGACGCCGAATTGCGCCGCGAAGTGGAAGCGCTGCTGGTTTACGAAGAAAAGGCGGACCGCGTGCTGAACACCGTCGATGCGCCGGGAGCTTCGCTGCGCGCCGAAGTTCCGCTGCCGGAGGCGATTGGGCCCTATCGCGTGCTGCGGGAACTGGGCCATGGCGGCATGGGAGTCGTCTACCTCGGAGAGCGCGCCGACGGCCAGTATCGCAAGCAGGTGGCCATCAAGCTGATTACCAGTGGCCGCGGCGATTCCGGCACCGCCCGCCGTTTCCGGCGCGAACGCCAGATCCTCGCGCAACTGGAACATAACGGCATCGCCCGTCTTCTGGATGGCGGCGCCACCGCCGGGGGCCAGCCGTACTTCGTCATGGAGTACGTCGAAGGCCGGCCGCTGGTGGCGTATTGCGACGGCGAGCGGTTGGGAATTGCCGCGCGCCTCCGCTTGTTTCTGGAAGTATGCGACGCGGTCGCTTACGCGCACCGGCAGCTTGTGGTGCATCGCGATCTCAAGCCCGGCAACATTCTGGTGACCAGGGACGGCACGCCTAAACTGCTGGATTTCGGCTTGGGCCACGTGCTGAACGCGGAATCCGGCGAGGAAGAAACCACGCTCACGGGTTTCCCGCTTTTAACTCCGGCTTATGCCAGCCCGGAACAGGTGCGCGGCGAGCCGTACACGGTTTCGAGCGATGTCTATTCCCTGGGCGTGATTCTGTACGAGCTGTTGTCGGGGCGGCGGCCGTACAAAGTGCCGACCGGATCGTACCTGGAGCTGGCGCGCGTGATCTCGGAACAAGAGCCCGTTCCGCTCAGCCAGGCGGCGGCGCAAGCGCCCGCGGAGGAAGCCGAAAAACGCGGCCTCACGCCCCCACAGTTGCGGCGCCAGTTGGAGGGAGACCTGGAGCGGATCGCGGCCAAGGCGCTGGCCAAAGATGCGCGCGTACGCTATCACGACGTCCGCGAGCTCGCCGCCGATTTGGGGCGCTACCTGGAAGGCCGGCCGGTGCTCGCTCGTCCGGCCACGTTGCGGTACCGCGCGGCGAAGCTTTTACGGCGGCACCAAGTGGCGGCGCCCGCGGTGGCGCTCGCCGCGCTGCTGATCGTCGGCTTCGCGGCCGCCACCTGGTGGGAAGCGCGGCGCGCGCAACGGCGTTTCCAGGAAGTGCGCGGACTGGCCCATTCGGTGATGTTCGAATTGCACGATGCCATCGCCGTACTTCCGGGATCCACCGCCGCGCGCGAATTGCTGGTGCGGCGCGCGCTCGAGTACCTGCAAAACCTGGCGCGCGAGGCCGGAAGCAATGCCGATCTCCAACGCGACGTGGCTCTCGGGTACGAGCGCGTCGCCATCGTGCAGGGGTATCTCGGCGAATCGAACCTGGGCCGCGTGGGCACTGCCACCGAGAGCTTTCAGAAAGCCGAGGAGATTCTGGAACGGTTGCGTGCGCGCCACCCGTCCGACCAGCCGCTGGTGCAAGACCACCAGCGGTTGTTGAATGAGCTGGCCATCTCGTATGGAAGTGGCGGGAATTTCCAGAAATCCCGGGATGTGGCCCGCAAGAGCCTCGCCGGCGCGGAAGCCCTGGTACGATCGTCGCCGGCCGACCTGTTCGCGATCGGCAATCTGGCGACCGCTTCCGGCATTCTCGCCGACACCTACACGAACGAGGCGCAATACGCGCAAGCCATCCCGCTGCGCGAGAAGGCCGAGCAACTGGCGCGCAGGGTTGTGGAACTGAAGCCCGGCGACGTGGAGACGGCGCGCAACCTGGCGCTGGCGGAGAAAAAACTCGGCGCGCTCTATGGGGTGACCGGCCGTTTCCAGGATTGCTTCCGCGAGTACGAACTCGCCCGCGACATCGATGAAAAACGTTCCGCGGCCAACCCTTCCAGCATGTCAGCCAAGCTGGATCTTTCTTACGACTACAGCGATCTCGGCTGGGTTGCGGGGCGCATGAACAACTTCGACGATGCCCTGGCATCCCATCGCCACGCTCTGGCGCTGCGCCAGGAGGCGGCCACCGCCGATCCCAACGATGTGCGAGCCGCTGTGGCCGTCGCCGCCAGCACCGATCGCATCGCCAAGGTCCTGCGCAGTAAAGGCGATTACCCCGGCGCGATGGCCGCGCTCCGGGACGCCGCCGCGCGCTATGAAAAGCTCACCAGCCGGCCCTCGCCCGATTGGCAGACGGTGCACGATCTGGCCGAAACCCATGACGATATCGCCGAAACGCTCGTCATGATGGGCGACCGCAAAGGCACGCCGCCAGCTCAGCGCCAGGCATTGCGCGCGCAAGCCGCGGGCGAATATCGCCAGGCGCGCGAACTCTACCAGGGGCTGAAAGATCGCGGCGTGCTGCCCAAAATCTATTTCCAACACATCGGCGAGTTGCAAGCCTTGGAAGACGGCCTCAAGCCCGCCGCGCGATGATGCGGGCCATTCGCCGCGAGCGGCCCGCGTCGCCGCCTTCGGAATAGAACAGCACCTTCCAATCGTCGAACAGGCCGCGCAGTTCGCCCGGATTGAGCAGAAAATCGGGATTGTGCGTAGTGCCCTCGCCATCCTTCTGCACCAGGTGGATCGCGCCGGCGAAAATCCCTCCGGGGTGGACGCCGGCGCGAATGTGCGGAAAAAGATCGCGCTGCAGATACAGGAAATCGCAGATCAATTGGTAGGCGTTGGGCGCGATCGCGAACCCGCCGCGTTCGAGATCGGCGAGACGGGCATCGATGGCAAGGCCGGAGGACTGCGCCTTCAGCAGGCCGATGGCGATGGCGGAGGAGTCGACCGCGGTGACGCGCCAGCCGAGGCGCGCGAGGTACAAAGCGTGGCGGCCGGGACCGCAGGCGAGGTCGAGCGCGTGGGCCGGCGCCAGCAGGTCGGCGGCCTCGATCAGAAGCGGATCGGGGGCGGATTCCAGATGAGCGGGGTCGGCGAAATGCTGGTCCCAATTGCGCGGCACGTTATGATGATCGCAAATGCGCATCGTGGTTTTGGTTGGGCTGCCGGGCTCGGGCAAGTCCACTTATCTGGAGCGATTGGGAGTCCGCGGGCTATCGTCGGACAAGATTCGCGGCTTGTTGGCCGATGACGAGCGCGATCAATCCATCCACGAGCGGGTGTTCCAAACCATGCGGTATCTGCTGCGCCAGCGGCTCGAGATCGGCCGGCCGGTGACCTATATCGATGCCACGAATCTGCGGCCGGAGGAGCGGCGCCCCTACATCGATATAGGACGCGAGTTCGCCTGCGGCGTGGAAGCGGTCTGGTTCGATGTCCCGCTCGCGGTGTGCCGGGCGCGCAACCGTGACCGGCTTCGCGTAGTGCCGGAAGCGGCGCTGGCCGAGATGGCGAGCCGGCTGACGCCTCCGGCGATCGAAGAGGGATTCTCGAAAGTGACGCGCGTGGCCTGAAAGTTCGCAAAATCCGTCAAGCGCGAATCTGCGTCCCCTTTTATACTCGCAGTGGAGGTGAAACATGATTGCCTGGAAACGGGCCGTGCCGCTGGGCCTTGCGAGCTGGATCATTCCGTTCGTGGTCTCATTCCTGATCTTCCCGCTGAAGAAATCGAACGCGCCGCTGTTCGAGACTTCGATGGCGCTCATCGAGCTCATCACCGCGGGCATTCTCTTTCAACGCTATTTTCGCGGGCGCACGGCCGCGGCCGGCGAAGCGCTCGCGGTGGGCCTGCTCTGGCTCGCCTTCAACCTGGTTTTCGACTATCCCATGTTCGCCTACGGTCCGATGAAGATGCAGGTCTGGGCGTATTACAGCGAAATCGGGCTGGTCTATCTCACCTTCCCGGTATTCGGATTCTGGGCCTCGCGTCTCACACAGAAATGAAACGTTCCACCGAGCAGGATTACTACGAGCGCATCGTCCGCACGCTCGTCTACATCCAGCGCCACCTGGATGAAGAACTGGAACTGGAGAATCTGGCGTCCGTCGCCGCTTTCTCGCGGTTCCATTTCCATCGTGTATTTCACGGCCTGACGGGCGAATCGGTGAAGGAGCATGTCCGCCGCCTGCGGCTGGAGCGCGCGGCGCAAGCGCTCAAGCACTCCGATGCCGCCATCACCGATATCGCGTTCGCCGCCGGCTTCGACACGCACGAATCTTTTACGAGGGCATTTGGAACCATGTTTAACGTATCTCCTTCCGGTTTTCGCGCGGCTCATCAACCCGCGCCCGAGTCCGCTTCCGGCTCGCACCTGGACGACGTTTCCGGGTACCATCCACCCGATTACGGAGAGCCTCTCCCGGTCGAGGTGAAAGAGCTTCCGCCCGTCAAAATCCTTTTCCTGCGCCACGTCGGCCCCTACTCGCAGGTAGGCGCCACCTGGGGCCGCCTGATGAGTTGGGCCGGCATGCGCGGCCTGCTGGGTCCGCGGATGCGCACCATCGGCATCGTGCACGACGATCCCGAGGTCACTCCCGCGGACAAGGTGCGCTACGACGCCGCAGTCGTCGTGAACCGGCCGGTCGAGCCGGAAGGCGAGTTCGGCGTCACGGAAATCCCCGGCGGCAAGTATGCCGTGTTCATGCATCGCGGATCGTACGAGACGCTGGGGCAGACGTACCATCGCTT
>Ga0335078_10012453_pt1 | contig 12614 bp, 12 predicted proteins | sample Lox_Sample_32_FD_206711 | JGI IMG/M metagenome (GOLD analysis project Ga0335078, IMG submission 206711) | Soil microbial communities from Loxahatchee National Wildlife Refuge, Florida, United States - Lox_Sample_3.2 | ecosystem: Environmental > Terrestrial > Soil > Wetlands | place: USA... | reverse complement strand
TAGTCTTGTTTTCCGGCCGAAATAGGCTCAGCAAGTACGCCAACGATTGGGATCTGGACAACTTCGGTCCGCGGGTGGGGTTCGCCTGGAGGTTCAAGGAACAATGGGTAGTGCGCGGGGGCGGGGGAATTCTCTATCCAGGCGAATACGACTCTTCAACACCAGTCAATGCCAGCCTCGGGTTCGCAACAGCGGGCAGCTTTGTGTCGCCTGACAACGGGATCACGCCGGCGTTCATCTTGGCGGACGGAATGCCCCCGGTGTCATCGCCAACCGAGGCCCAACTGACTGCGGGCTTCGGGGCCGTGCCGCCGGGCGCAATGCCGAACACGGCGGTGCAGTTCTTCGAGCGAAACCGCAAGACGGGGTATCTCTACCAGGCGAGCCTCGACATTCAACGCCAGTTTCAAGGCAATTGGCTCGTAGATATCGGCTACCTCGGCACTTTTGGCCATCACCTGGCTTCCCCTGACCTCCAGAGCATCAACCAGGTTCCTCCCGACCTGATGGGACCTGGCAAAGCTCAGAGTCGGCGACCCTTCCCGCAGTACAGCAACGTGCAGATCATCGCGGCGGATATCGGTGTATCCAGTTATAACGGCCTTAATGTGGGCGTAGAGGAAAAATATTCCACAGCCTTGTCTCTGACTGCCAACTATACCTACTCGCAGTTCATTGACAACCTTGATGCTCGGAACGAGTTGGCGGCCTATCCGGGCGTGAATGCGTTCACAAACTACTACAATCAGGCGTCGGATAAGGGCCGCTCCGGAAACGATATCACCCATCGGTTTATTCTCGGTTCCATCTACGACCTGCCGGTAGGCCGAGGGAGGCGCTATGCTCCGAGTTCCGCACTCGTGAACGCGATCGTGGGCGGATGGACAACCGGTCTTATGGCTGAAGTAAGGAGCGGAACGCCTCTCAGCCCCGTCGAGCTAACGAATAATACCGGCTCGTTCTCAGATGGGGTCCGGCCTAACGTCGTCGGTAATCCCAACCTACCAGGTTCCCGGCCTCTCGGTCAGAAACTTAAGGAGTGGTTCAACGTTAACGCATTCGCGGCTCCGGCTCCCTTTACCTTCGGGAACGCTGGACGGACTTTTGGCGAAGGGCCGGGCGCCGTGAACATCGACGCTTCCCTGCTGAAGGATTTCAATATCGGGGAGAAAGCCACGCTCCAGTTCCGGGCGGAGGTGCTTAATTTTCTGAACCACCCGAACTTCGCCAATCCAGATACCCGCCAAGGTGCCCCAACGTTTGGGCAAATTGCCAGCTTGGCGCCCGGCAACCAATCTCGGATCATCCAATTGGGACTGCATCTGAGGTTCTAGCGTAGGTCTGAACTTTGCCAGGAGAGCGAAGACCAAAGAGACGGGAGCGCATCCGCGAGATGAATGTTGACCCGTCCAAACGTGCACGCTGTCAGCTACACCAGTAGACTACTCTCATACGCCGTATATGAAGATGCGTGAGATAGTATAGCTCGGGTGAGCCCAGTGGCCGGTCCGGGACTGTCGGCGATTCGCGGGTCGCGCCTAGGACCACGATCCGCCACTCATTGGTTGCGTTGCTTCCCCTTCAGCGCTTCGAACGCCGCGACAATATCGAGCAGCTCAGAAGTGATCGAGGCCTGACGAGATTGGCTAAATTCCGAGGTGAGTTCTTTCAGACGGTCTTCGATGTTGCGCTCGGCGACCTGCATGCTGGCCAGCCGGCTGGCATTCTCGCTCGCCAAGGATTCCGCAAAGGCCCGAAACAGCGATACAAACAAGTACTCGCGAATGAGGGACCCAAAGAGGCGTTCGGTCTCCATGCGGTAGGTCGGTATGACCCTCGACGGCCAGCGCCGCGCCTTCAGGCTGCGGATCCACTGCCGATCGACGGGCAAGATGCGGATGCCGCGGGGTCGGTAGAACACGCCGGAGATCAGCCTGCAGTAAAACAGCACGACCATCTCGATACCGCGCCGGCTATGCCAGGCCTCGATGAAGCGCAGTGCGTCGTGGACCGTGGATGTGATGCCGGCGGGCGAACTGGGCACTTCCAGCGTGGCTTCCACCGGCCGTCCCGAGTCTTCCAGTTGGGCGGCGGCTCGGGCGCCCACGGCCAGGATGGTCTGACTGTCGCGCCGCCGTGCAAACCGGGTCAAGGCCCGCAAGGCGTGGTCGACGATGAGATCGTTGAGTTGCCCGCACATACCCTGGTCGGAGCCGAAGACAATAATGCCCAGCTTCCTGTCGGGTACCCGGCGAGGTGAGACGATAGGCTCGGCCAGGCTCTGCAGGGCGACCTGCAGCCCCATCTCAATGGTGCGGTTGTACTCGGCGACAGCGTGCGCGGCCCGTTCGTACAGGCGGATGTTCAAGCCTGCCAGGACCTTCATCGTCTTGACGACCGAGTGCAGTTCTTGGGTGACGTGAATCGTCTTCTTCAGGGTTTCGATGGCTTCCATTCGTTACCGACTGCCCTTCGAATCAGCTCGATCAATGCTTGGCGCTCTTCCTCGCCGAGCTTCTGACCGTTCTCGACCAGGTCGTAGAAGCCGCGCCGGTTGAGCCGCAGCGTCTCGCGGATCTTCGCCGATGCTGTGACCACCGCTTCCGACGGTAGATTGTCGAAAAAGCCTTCGATAGCCGCCAGCAGGATCGCAATCTGCTCGGCCGCAGGCAAGGGATCGTAGAGCGGCTGCTTGAGGGCCTCGCGGACCGCGCGACCCCGAGCCAGAGTCTGGCGCGTGCGTTCGTCCAGGCGCGTGCCGAAACGGGAGAAAACCTCCAGTTCCTCGAATTGCGAATATGACAGCTTAAGATCTGCGGCCACGGCCCGGTAGGCAGGCAATTGTGTCTTGCCTCCGACTCGCGAGACCGACGTTCCCACGTCGACGGGCGGAAGAACTCCCTTCGAGAAGAGGTCGGGAGTGAGATAGATCTGGCCGTCAGTGATCGAGATGAGGTTGGTCGGAATATAGGCAGCGAGGTTCTGCTCTTCGGTTTCGATGATGGGAAGCGCGGTGAGGGACCCGCCGCCGAGTTCGGGGCGCAGGTGGGTGGAGCGCTCAAGCAGACGGGAGTGGATGTAGAAGATGTCGCCGGGAAAACTCTCCCGTCCGGGCGGGCGCCGCAGCAGCAGCGAAAGCTCCCGGTAGGCGCGGGCGTGCTGGCTCAAATCATCGAAGATCACCAGTGCATCACGGCCGCTATGCATGAAGTACTCGCCCATCGCCATGGCCGCGTACGGGGCGATGAACAACTGGCCCGGCGGGGCGTCGCCGGGCGCAAACACGACAATGCAGTAAGGCATAGCATCATGAGCGCGCAGGTCAGCAATCACCTTCGCTACCGAGGAGCTGCGCTGGCCGATGGCGCAGTAGATGCAGATGACCTTCTTTCCCTTCTGATTAATCATCGTGTCGACGGCAATGCCAGTCTTGCCGGTCTGGCGGTCACCCAGAATCAATTCACGCTGTCCTCGGCCCACGGGAATCAGCGCGTCCACCACCTTGATCCCGGTGGCGAGCGGAACCGTGACGGGAGAGCGATCCATAATGGCGGGAGCCGGCGCCTCAATGGGGGTGCGCTTGGTGGTCTTGACCGGCCCAGCATAGTCCAAAGGGCGTCCGACGGCATCGACGACGCGGCCTAGCAATGCTTCACCAACCGGGACGTCGAGCACGCGATGAGTTCGCCGCGCCTCCGAACCGGCCTGCAGCCCTGGACCTTCGTCGAGCAGAATCACCCCGACCTCATCCGGATCGAGGTTGAACGCCATGCCGAGCAGATCATCCGGAAGCCGGACGATCTCGTCGGAACAGACGCCCGGCAGCCCACTAACGCGCGCCACGCCATGGCCCACGTAAATGACTTCACCGTACTCCTCGACCTTAAGTGCGTCGCGCGGGGCGCGCGCCACGCGATCGACAACCTCGAGGGCTTCGTCGAGAACAAGGCCGAGTTGGCCAGGATCAGTGTCCATCTCACCCTCTTCCAGCCGCAGCCCCGGCATTCTCTTCGAGGGCGACCCGGAGGTCTTCTTCCATCGCTTCGAGGTAAGCCTCGAAATTCCAGCCGATGCGCCGGCCGTTCCCGCGAAGTTCAAGTCCTAGACCTATGGCGGGCGCGCGTTCAAATTGGAGGCGGACGGGCGCGTGCAGCTTTTCTTCGATGGTCTGCTGGATCTCGGCGCGCGTGTCCTCAGGTAAGTCGAAGGCACTTCGTATAGACAACTCCCCTTTTCCCAGATCCTTCCACGCTTCGCCGTCCAGCCCGCGAATCTTGTCCAGAAACACTCTGACCGTGCAAAGCTGGACGTCCATGCAGGCCAGGTCTGCCACCGCGCGGCGGACCACGGTGAGGATTTCCGCCGCCGCGCGACCCCGCAGGTCTACCAGAAACGCGTGCTGCTCCCGCTCCAAGTCCTCCCGCCACTTCTTCTCCAGCGCGCGCACGTCATTCCGCGCCCTCTCAATCATCTCGGCGTGCTGCTTCTCGGCATTCTCGGCCACCTGCGCCAGCATGTTCGCATGGCGCTGTTCGAAGTCCTTGAGTTTGGCCTGGTAAACCGCAAGTAGCTCCGCGGCCGCCTTCTCCGCGGTCTCCGCTTGGGCCACGCGGGCAGCGATCGTACATTCACGCGCCTGGATAGCCCCGACAATGCGCCCGTACAAGACGCGCTTCAAAACCCAGACCAGAATGAGGAAATTGACGATCTGCGCCGCAACAGTAAACCAATCGATCAGCATGAGGTTTGTCCCCCGGAGACTCTCTTATCCCGCCGTCTTCGCGATCACGTGGTTCCAGAACGGGTTGGCAAAGATGAGCACGATCGCGACCACAAGACAGTAAATGGCGATGGATTCGATCATGGCTAGGCCGATGAACAGAGTGCGGCTGATGGTGCCCGCTTCGTCGGGCTGTTGCGCGATAGCGCTCAGCGCCTGTTGCAGGGCCCTCGCTTCGCCTAAGGCCGGGCCGATTGAGCCGATAGCCATGCAAATGGCAGAAGCCGAGACCGAAATGACCCCGATCCAAGTAGAACTTTCCATTGGCGTGCTCCCTCTTATGGTTGTTGCTCCCGTGGACTCTCTTCCTCGCGGCGAACCGCCGCCGCGATGTAAACCATGGCCAGAACGGCAAAAATATACGCCTGAATAAGGCCTATCAGGAGGCCCAGCACTTGCATCAGGACGGGGAGGAAGAGCGGAGCGATGGCCAGAAGGAGGGCTACGATCATCGCACCGCTCATGATATTGCCGAACAGCCGCACAGCCAGCGCAACTGTTCGAGAGATCTCGCTCATCAGGTGGAATGGCAGCATAAAGAAGGTGGGGTTCAGATAGTGATGCAGGTACCCTTTCAGCCCTGCTTTGCGAATGCCGAAGAACGGTACGCCAACCGCCACACAGATCGCCAGGGCCGCGGTGGTCGACAGAGATCCCGTCGGGGCGTGCCAGCCGGGGACGACATCCAGCACGTTGGACAGTGCTATGAATAGGAACAACGTGCCAACGAAGGGAAGATACTCGTCGCCTCCCTCCCGGCCACTGATCTCTCGAATCTGCCCGCGAAGCAAGGCCACGATACCTTCCATCGCGCCCTCCCAGGTGCTTCGGGGCGCATTCGCCGTCCGCTTTCTTTTGCGCGTGGCTACCCAAGCCCCCGCAACCAAAAGGATCATGACCACCCAGGTGTAAAGAATGGTGGCGTTCAACTGCACGAAGCCCCATCGAAACAGGACGAGATGATCGGGTGTGATCTCCATGTTTACACGACCGTTCCCCCGGTTGCCTTGCGTCCCGGAATCGAGCGGGCTAGCAGCACGCGGGCAATCACAAAGCCCACCAGACAGAGCGCTGCGTTCTGCCAGCGGTGCGCCGTCGCTACAAATCCTGCCAACACCAATCCCGTCCTCCCCCAAAAGCTGGCGAGCGCCAGCACGACAGGATGACCTGAGCGAGGCAGAGCGCGCACGGTGAGCCAAAGGCCACCGTAGAAGAGCAGTCCCAGGACGAGGCCGAAAAGCAGGAACAAAGTGAGTGAGAGTGAGCCGGCCATCAGCGGTCCTCCTGTTCGCGCTTTATCCTGGTCCAGGCCAGCAGACAGCCAAGCCCCAGCCCGGCAAAGAGCAACATCAACGTCCAGGAGAAGCGGCTGGGCCATCGGTGGTCGATCCACGTCCCGGCCGCAATCCCAATGAGCATGGGCAGAGCCACGGTCCATCCGATCACGCCGATCATGGCCATCGGCCGCCAGAAACCCCGCTCGTCCCGCAGCCTGCCGCGCATCATGCGTGCCTGCTGCGATCCGATCCGTTGGACCAGTCTCTCCGTCGAGGATCGCCGGTCCGGTTTCGATGCGTCTTCGGGTTCAGGCATACTTCGCCACCTCGAGAAGCTGGCGCACGATGTCCGCCTCCAGCTTGGCTTCAAATTCACGAGCCGCTTGCTCTTTCTCTTGCAGTTTCTTGAACTGGTTCTCCACGCTTTCCTTTAAAGTGCCCAGGTTCACGCTGCGTGCCGCACGCCGCGTCGAGAGGCACACCTCGGGCCCACACTTGATCATAGTGCCGTGGTCGATCGCCAGATACTCGGTCTCGAGGTTGGGCAACTGGAACGAGAGAATTCCAGGAACCAGCGAGGTTACGAAATCGATGTGCCGCGGGAGAATACAAAACCACCCGTCTTCTGCCTGCGCCTTGATCTTCTTCACCTCCTCGTCAAAGAGGACTTCGGTTGGTATCCAAACCTTCAGCCTCATGGCCGTCGCGCCTCGTCGACCGAACCGATCATGTAGAGTGAGCGCTCGGGATAGTCCGCGAACTCATCGCCGAGAATGCGCTCGCAGCCCTCGAGCGCGTCCTCGAGCGGAACCAGCTTGCCTGCGTGACCGGTAAACTGCTCGGTCACGAAGAACGGTTGCGTCAGGAAGCGCTCCAGGCGCCGGGCGCGATAGACTGTTCGCCGGTCCTCTTGCGAAAGCTCCTCAATGCCCAGCATGGCTATGATGTCCTTCAGTTCTTCGTAGCCCGCCAACGTCTTCCGAATGGCCTGCGCGATGCGATAGTGCCGTTCCCCGGCGATCAGCGGGTTCACCATCTTGGACCCCGACCGCAGCGGATCGATCGCAGGGTATAGACCTTCACTGGCGCGTTTGCGGGAGAGCACGATGGAGGACGAGAGATGGCCAAAGGTGTGCACCGCGGAGGGGTCGGCGAAGTCGTCGGCCGGCACATAGACCGCTTGGACCGACGTGATGGCGCTCGTCTCCGTGTTGCAGATGCGCTCCTCCAGGTTGGCCAACTCCGTACCAAGGGTGGGCTGATATCCCAGCCGCGAAGGCAACTGCCCCATCAGGCCCGAGACCTCCGACCCCGCTTGGATGAAACGAAAGATGTTGTCGATGAGCAGCAGGACATCCTGGCGGGCGTCGTCGCGGAAATATTCCGCCATGGTGAGGGCGGAGTGGCCAACCCGAAAGCGGGTGCCGGGCGGGTCGTTCATCTGGCCAAACACCAGGACGGTCTTGTCCAGTACTCCCGCCTCCTGAATCTCGCGGTACAGTTCCTCCCCCTCCCGGCAGCGCTCGCCGATGCCGCAGAACACACTGACCCCCCGGTGGTGGCCTATCACGTTGTGGATCAGTTCCGTGATCAGCACCGTTTTGCCCACCCCGGCACCGCCGAACAGTCCACCTTTGCCCCCGCGCTCCAGAGGCGAGAGCACGTCAATCGCCTTGATCCCGGTAGCAAAAATCTCCGAAGTCGTGGCCCTGCGCGTCAGAGGAACCAGGGGCGCATGGACCGATCGCCACTCCCCGCCCTGGACGGACCCTTTGCGGTCAATGGTCTCGCCAAAGACGTTGAACACACGACCGAGCACGCGCTTCCCCACGGGCACGCTCAGGCTCCGCCCCGTATCAAGCACGGGATCGCCGCGGGCCAAACCCTGGGTCGAGGTCAGTGCGATTCCGCGGACGGTGTCCAGGTTAAGGTGGGCTACGACCTCGACCACGACCTTAGGACGACCATTGCTCGTGACAGATGAGGGGTCATGTGTCGCTTTGTCCGGTGCGGGAAGCTGCGGGCCCTTAGGCCGATCAACTGTCGGGCCGAGCCCCTGACCGGCTTCCAAGAGATCGAAGAGTGGCGGCATTCGAAACGGGAAGCAAGCGTCGACCACGCTCCCGCGCACCGCAGTCACGATCCCGCGCTCAGGCACAGAATCACCCATCGCCTTTCTTGACTCCCACCTTTCGGCCGGGCGACCTTCGTTACGCCGCCGTCGCGACCGAGCTCATCGCCTGATCACTCACATCCAAGCGCTGCGCGATTTCCTTAACCAGCCTACGTTTGGCTAGACTCATCCCCGCTGTCCATGCCAGGAGTCCCCGAGACGCGAATGCCACCGCCCTACAGCACTGCAAGAGGGTGTTTCGAGTGGCGCTTCGTTCGTCCGGAGGTCGGGAGGCCAAGATCGCTTGAATTGAGCTCAATGTCCCCTCGAAAAACTCATCTGAAGGCCGCTGATCAAGCCAAGCCATCAACTGCTCATGAGCGGGGGTGCCCTCGTTGACCCCGCGGTGAGCGGCCAGAGTGGCAATGCACTCCCGCTCGGCACGGCTGATCCAGCCATCGACCCACGCGACATGAACCAGTGGCACGAAGTGAAGCAGCGTCACGGTCGTGGGATCGTACCCCAGTTTCTCGAGAGCGCCCAGAATCCGCTCGTCTTGGGTCTGGGCGGCCTGCGCCATTTGCATGTGCCGCGATTTGGCAGCCTCATGCCGGTGCATCTCGTCGATCTCGTCGACGTCGAGTTGGTGGAAGTACTCTCTGTCGCTCCGTATTTGACCGGGTCTGTACCGCATACCAAGTCTCTCGGCTTCCGCCCGTTTCAGTCATGAATGACTCCAGATCCAAGACTTAAACCGGCGGGCGGGCGCCTCTGAGGCGTTGCCAGAATCGGAGGTAGGTTACAGCCTGCCTCTCTAATCATCGTCATTCGTCGCCGTGCCCACGTCTCAGTAACTAAGGCATCGATCACCGTGGAGCAACTCGCCCAAACGGCCGTCTGGCAAAGCAACGACCGATTTCGCTGATTTGGACAGGAATTCCCGGGGCAGGTCAAAACGGCATCGGCGCCGTGCTTAAGATCCGGCAACCACTCGTGTTCGTGTGACATGGCTCACCTCCGAGCTCATGTCATCTTCAAGACTTCACCTCGAGCAAACTGAACCCGTTGCAGGACCCCTCTCCTCGGCGTCCAAGCCCCTTTTCGGTTTGCTCGATACGCAGCTCCACTAGCTCACCACCTAAAATGTCGTAGCACGACGGGCGCTGGCGCAGTGACGCAAATCACGTCCTTCCGTGTCCCTTTCAACAGCCCCAACAGGAAGACCTGAGAGGCGACGCTCTGGCACTCAAGCACGGTCTCGGGTTCCTCTCCTCGATCGCGGCGTCACGGGCCTGCCCGTTGTGACATCAATCACAGCGCCCTCCGGAGTACAGCATGAGACTGAGGTCGGGCGATGAGCCCAAGCCACACAGAGGGAGAAAGATGGGCAGCGTCAAGCCATTACCCGCCGAGGCGCTTTACAAGCGCTGTGATCCAGCCGAACTGACTTTCGAGACCACGGCTGAGCTGGAGGACTTAAAAGAGGTTCTCGGGCAGGCCCGGGCAGTCGAAGCCGTGCGTTTCGGGATGGGCATCCAGCGCCAGGGTTACAACCTGTTTGCCCTCGGCCCGACGGGTCTGGGCAAGCATTCGACCGTGCGTGCCTTCCTGGAGCAACAGGCAACGCAGGAAAAGGTCCCTGCCGACTGGTGCTACATCAATAACTTCGCGGACCCGCAGAAGCCTTTGGCTTTATCTCTGCCTCCCGGCAAGGGTGCCGACTTGCGCGACGACGTGGCGAAGCTCGTCGAGGAATTGCGCTCCGCCCTGCCCTCGGTGTTCGAGAGCGAGGACTATCGAACCCGCAAACAGTCCATCGAGGAGGAGATCAAGGAGCGGCACGAGAAGGCCTTTGACGAAGTACGGCGCGAGGCTCAAGCAAAGGGCATCGGAATGCTGCGGACACCAACCGGTCTGGTGTTCGCGCCCGTCCGTAATGGTGAGGTCATCAGCCCGGAAGAGTTTGCGCAGCTTCCTCAAGACGATCGGCGCCGCGTGGAATCGGACCTGGCAATGCTGCAGCAGCGAATGCAAAGTGTGATGCGGTCGTTTCCCCAGTGGGAGAAAGAAGGCAGGGATCGCGTGAAGGCTCTCAGCCGCCAGGTGGCTGCCCTCGCCATCGGGCACTTGATGGACGAACTACGCGGGAAGTACGCGGAACTGCCGGAGGTGGTCGCCTATCTGAATGCTCTTCAACAAGACGTAAGCGGCAACGTGGACGAGTTCGTGGCGCCGCCCGAGCCGCCACTGGCCGCCTTGGTGGGTGGTGCGCAGCGCGGCGCGGCGGGCCAAGCCTTCTTCCGCCGTTATCAGATCAACCTCCTCGTCGGTCACCTGGACGGCCAGGGAGCTCCGGTGGTCTACGAGGACAATCCCTCTTACCAGAATCTCGTGGGTCAGGCGGAATACAGCGCCCAACTGGGTACCCTGGTGACGGACTTCAGCCTGATCAAGGCCGGAGCGCTGCATCGGGCAAATGGGGGATACCTGATTCTGGACGCCCACAAGGTGCTGATGCAGCCCTACGCCTGGGAGGGACTGAAGCGCGCCTTGCGGACTTCGGAGATCCGCATCGAATCCCTGGGACAGATGCTCAGCCTCATGAGCACGGTGTCGCTTGAGCCGCAACCGGTTTCGTTGAAGGTCAAGGTCGTCCTGGTGGGGGAGCGGATGCTTTACTACCTGCTCGCCCACCTTGACCCCGATTTCAGCGCCCTCTTCAAAGTCGCGGCCGATTTTGAGGAGTTCGTAGATCGAGACCAGGCCAACAGTCTGCTGTACGCCCGGCGCATCGCCACTTTCGCGCGTGAGGAAGGGATGGTCCCCTTTGACCGGAGCGCCGTGGCCCGGATCGTTGAGCACATGGCGCGGGTGGCGCAGGACACTGAGAAGCTGTCGACGCACCGCAGGATGCTGACCGATCTGTTGCACGAGTCGGACTACTTCGCCCGGCAGGCGGGACGAACGGCCACCCAGGCCGAGGATGTGCAGCAAGCCATTGACGCGCAGGTCCGGCGCGCGGACCGCGTGCGCGAGCGGCTGCAGGAGCAAATCCAGCGCGGCACCCTTCTGATCGACACCCAAGGCGAGCAGATCGGCCAAGTAAACGGACTCTCCGTTCTGGACCTGGGTCCGTTCTCGTTTGGCCATCCAAGCCGCATCACGGCGCGCGTCCGGCTGGGCAAGGGAGAAGTGATCGACATTGAGCGCGAGGTCGAACTGGGCGGGCCAATTCACTCCAAGGGCGTGCTGATTCTGTCGGGCTTTCTGGGGGCGCGATACGCACCGGACCGGCCCCTGTCGCTCTCGGCCAGCTTGGTTTTCGAGCAGTCTTATGGCGGGGTGGAGGGTGACAGCGCTTCTTCGGCGGAACTGTACGCCCTGCTCTCAGCGTTGGCGCGGGCGCCGATTCGCCAGTGCTTTGGGGTGACGGGTTCCGTTAACCAGAATGGACAGGTCCAAGCCATCGGGGGCGTCAACGAGAAGATCGAAGGTTTCTTTGACGTTTGCAGGCTGAAGGGTCTCACTGGCGAGCAGGGCGTGCTAATTCCGGCTTCGAACGTCCGGCACCTTATGCTGCGGCGCGACGTGGTCCAGGCGGTGACGGACGGGCAGTTTCACATCTACCCGGTCGAGACTATCGACCAAGGAATCGAGATTCTCACCGGGATACCGGCTGGGGAGCGCGATGCCCTGGGCTTCTTCCCGGAGGGATCCATCAACCAGCGGGTAGAATCGCGGCTCGTCGAGCTGGCGGAGAAGCGCGCGGCCGCCAGCGAAGCGAAGCCGGCTCAGGTCGAAGTATGAGCAGGCAGGAAGGTGGATGGCGGATTCGCCGGATTCTGGTGGCGCTGGACTCGTCGCGGCACAGCCTGGCGGCGCTGGAGGCGGCAGCGGAGTTGGCAGCCCACACCGAAGCCGAGCTGCTCGGCCTCTTCGTGGAAGACATCAACCTGCTGCGCCTCGCGCGGCTGCCGTTTGCAAGCCAGGTCAGCTCCACCTCGGTCGGCGCTGAGTCGGTTGACTCGGCCCGCATGGAGCGAGAGCTGCGTGCCCAGGCCCAGCAGGCTCGCAAGGCGCTGGAGGCCGCCGCCCTCCGCGTGCGCGTGCCATGGTCGTTCAGGGTGGCGCGCGGAGACGTGGCCGCCGAGGTTCTGGCCGCGGCCGAAGAGGCGGACTTGCTCACCCTCGGTAAGCGCGGCCTGGCTCGGAACGGTCAAATGCTTGGATCGACGGCCCACGCGGCTTTGACGAACGTCCGCAGATCCCTGCTGCTCTCCCAGCACGGCTCTCCCTTGCGTCAGCCGGTGTTGGTGTTGTATGACGGGTCTGAGGGATCACGCCAGGCACTCGAGGTGGCGCTGAAGCTGGCCGGCGCCGCTGGCCACCGTTTGATCGTGCTGCTGCTCACGGAGCAGGCTGGCGATCTGCGGGATGAGGTGGC
>Ga0335078_10012452_pt1 | contig 12614 bp, 7 predicted proteins | sample Lox_Sample_32_FD_206711 | JGI IMG/M metagenome (GOLD analysis project Ga0335078, IMG submission 206711) | Soil microbial communities from Loxahatchee National Wildlife Refuge, Florida, United States - Lox_Sample_3.2 | ecosystem: Environmental > Terrestrial > Soil > Wetlands | place: USA: Florida... | reverse complement strand
CTGGGACGAGACCATGGCCGTCGTCAAGCAGGCCGTGGCCGCGGTCGCGGCCCGGGCGCCGCGGGTGAGCCTGGTACGCAAGGCCGATCTGCGGCCGGGGGTCAGCGGCGCGCTCACCGGCAAGGTCGAAACGGTGGAGCGTTACCTGCACGCGGGCGAATGACCGTACCGGCCCGCGGCCGCCACGGGCTGGCCGGTCGGCTCACGGGCTGGCCGGGACGGCCTCGATGAGGGCGGCCAGGCCCGCCTCGTCGAGCAGGTCGGCGGGGCGGACGGTCAGGCCGGGCCGGACGTAGTGGAAGGCGGCGCGGACCTGCTGTACCGGGACCCCGGCCAGCGCGGCCCAGGCCAGCCGGTAGGCCGCGAGCTGGACGCCGACGGCGTGCCGTTCGGCGGGCGAGGTGGGCGGCTGCCCGGTCTTCCAGTCCACCACGTCGAACACCCCGTCGGCCGCGTCGCCGAAGACCGCGTCGATCCGCCCGCGGACCAGCCGGTCGCCGATCAGCGTCTCGAACGGCACCTCCACCTCGCGGGGCCAGCGCCCGGCCCAGCCGCTGGCCTCGAACCGGTCACGCAGGCCGGCCAGGTCGGCGTCGAGCCCGCTGGCCGCGCCGAGGTCGTCGTCCGCGCCGAACAGGTCGTCGGCGTCGATCAGCCGCTGCTGGCCGAAGCGTTCCTCCAGCCAGCGGTGGAAGGCTGTGCCGCGCCGCGCGTACGGGGCCGGCGGCCGGGGCATCGGCCGGCGCACCTGACGGGCCAGCTCGGCCGGGTCACGGGCCAGCGTCACCAGGGCCGACACCGACAGGTGCCCGGGCAGGCTGACCCGCAGGCCGCCGTCGGCGCGGCGCCGGTCCCGCTCGGTGAGCAGCAGATCCGCGTCCCGCCGCCACGCCGCCACCAGGTCCCGGTCGGCCGGGGCCAGCGCGGCCAGATCCCGGTCGCCGTCCGCGTCCCCGGCCTGGCCGGCCGCGGGCGGCCCGGCCATGGCGTGCAGCGCCCCGCTGACCATCGCCGCCGCCTCGCGGACGGCCGCGTAGCGCTGCCCGGCCGGGGACGCCGGCCAGGACGCCGCGGGCGGCTCGGCCAGCGCGGGGTTCTCCGCGTCCTCATCGGGCGGCGGGGCCCACCGGTCCACCCGGCCGGCTCCCGCGGCGCAGGCGGCGCGGGCCTCGTCCAGGAACGGCGAGGGGCCGAGCCGGCTGGCGCCGTCGCCCCACCAGTACCCGCAGCAGCCGAGCCAGAACGTGGCCCGGGTCGCGGCGACGTACATGAGGCGGCGCTCCTCGGCCAGGTCACGGTCGGCGCACCGCTGGGTGAAGGCGTCCACCGAGCCCGGATCCAGGTCGCGCAGCCCGGGCAGGTCGGCGGCGTCGCCGCGCAGCCCGAACGGCAGCAGCCGCGGGTTGTCCGTCCAGCGGGTGGACAGCCGCGGGCGGGCCGGGAAGACCTGCGCGCGCTCCCCGGCGGCGAGTCCCGGCACTAGCACCGCCGCCCATTGCAGGCCCTTGGCGGTGTGCACGGTGGCCAGCTTGACCGAATCCGTTTCACCGACCCGGCCGGTCTCCAGGCCGAACTCCTCGGTCTCGGCCGCGTTCAAATAGGACAGGAACGCCGCGAGGGTGGGCTCCTCCCGCGAGCCGGCGAACCTGTCCGCGGCGTCGGTGAACGCATCCAGGTCGGCGCGGGCCGACAGCGGGTCGGCGGCTGGCCGCGACGCGACCTCGATATCCAGGCTGAGGGTGCGCTCCACCTCGCCGATCAGGTCCGGGAGCGGCCGGCTGAGCTGGCCGCGGAGCGCGCGCAACTCGGCGCCGAGCCCGCGGAACCGGGCGTATCCGGCGGGCGAATAGGCGGCCGGATCGCCCAGGTCGTCCAGCGCCTCGACCAGGCTGCCCGCCTCGGTGGTCAGGTCGGTCAGCGCTTCGGCCAGGGCGTCCTCGAGGTCCTGGGCGGGACGGGGCGGGGTGTCGCCGGCGCGGGCGAGGGCGCGGGCCCGGCGGCCCAGGGCGACGAGGTCCCGGGGCCCGATGTGCCAGCGCGGGCCGGTCAGCAGCCGGACGAGCGCGTCGGAGGCGGCCGCGTCGTTCAGCACCCGCAGCGTGGCCACCACGTCCTGCACCTCGGGCACGGTCAGCAGCCCGCCCAGCCCGACAACCTCGACCGGAATGTCCCGGGCTTCCAGGGCACGGCGCAGCGCGGGAAACTGCGACCGTTTGCGGCACAGCACCGCGATGTCGGACGGCCGGACCCCGTCGTCCCGCCGGTCCGGCCAGCGCGCCCCGTCCGGGGCGATCCCGGGCGGCAGCGCGAGCAGCCCCGCGATCTGGCCCGCCGCCCATTCGGCCTCGTCGGCGACCGTGCCCAGCAGCGCGCACGTCACCCGGCCGCGCCCGGCCCGGTCCGGGGCCGGGGCCAGCAGGGGCACGTCCGGCGCCTCGGCGCGCAGCTGCTCCTGCAGGGCGGCGGCGGCATCCAGGACCCGGCCGGCGTTGCGGAAGCTCGTGGACAGCAGCTTGACCGGCGCGGGCCGGCCGCCCGCGCCGGGCTGGTACGGCCGCGGCAGCACCGGGAAATCCTGGGCGAAACGCCGCAGGTTCCCGGCGCTCGCGCCGCGCCAGCCGTAGATCGACTGGCACGGGTCACCGACCGCGGTGACGGGATGACCGCCGCCGAATGCGGCGCGCAGCAGCACCAGCTGGGCGTGGCTGGTGTCCTGGTACTCATCGAGCAGGACGACGTGGTAGCGGCCGCGCTCGGCCAGGCCGACCTGCGGATGGCGGGCGGCGATCCGCGCGGCCAGGGCCATCTGGTCGCCGTGGTCGAGTACTTCACGGGCGGCCTTCGCCGCCGCGTACCGGGCCACCATCGGCAGCAACTGCTCGCGGGCGCGCTGGCTCTCCCGCATCTTCCGCACGTACCCGGGCGGGCGGGCGCCGAGCGCGGCGCCGCGGACCTCCAGCCACTCCCCCACCGCCCGGACGTCGGCCGGGTCGCACAGGTGCTCGCTCAGCTCACCGGACAGCGCGAGCACGGCCGCGGTGACCGTCGGCGGCCCCCAGCCGATGTCGCCCATCGGGCCGTCGTAGGCGGCGACGACGCGCGCGGCGAGCTGCCAGGACTCGGCCGGGGTGATCAGCCGCATGGACGGTTCCAGGCCCTCGCGCAGCGCGTGATCGCCGACCAGCCGGCCCGCGTACGCATGATAGGTGCTGATCACCGGATCGCCGCCGAACGGGCCGGCGGTTTCCGCGATCGCCGCGGCGGCCGCAGCGGGCGCGGCCGGGGTACCGGCCAGGCCGGCCGGCGGGGCGGTGGCGATGCCACACCGGCGCAGCCGGTCGAGGCGGGACCGGACCCGGTCCGCGAGCTCGGCGGCGGCCTTGCGGGTGAACGTCAGGCCGAGCACGCGGTCAGGGCGGGCCAGGCCGTTGGCGACCAGCCAGACCAGCCGGGCGGCCATGGTCTCGCTCTTGCCCGAGCCTGCGCCGGCGATGACGGCGAGCGGCTCGGCGGGCGCGGAGATCACCGCGGCCTGCTCGGCCGTGGGCTCGGGCAGGCCGAGGGCGCGGGCGACGTCTTCGGGGCTGAACGCGGCGGTCACGGCCGGACCCGGGCGCCGCTGTCGTGCACCGGGCAGCACGACGCCACCGGGCAGGTCCGGCAGCCGGGATTCACCCGCGCGGTGAACACCGGGCCGGCCATCCCGGACGCGACCGTGTCCACCAGATCCTTGGCCCAGGCTGGATCGTCGTCGTCGCCGAGCGCCCGCTGCGGCTGGATCCGGGCCCGCGCGGTGAGCGCCGCCTTGCCGACCTGGATCAGCTCGGCGCCGCCCGGCTCGGTCAGGCCGAACCGCTCGAACGCACCCAGCAGCACCGCGAGCTGGTACACCCCGAGCTGGGGATGACGGCCCAGATCCTCCTCGCGCGGCGCGCTGCTGCCGGTCTTCAGGTCGACGACCACCGCGCGGTCGCGGGAGTCCCGCTCCAGCCGGTCGACCCGGCCGGTGATCTGCACCTGCCCGATCTGGACCTGGAGGGCCTGCTCGACGGCGACCAGCTCGCGCGGGTTGGCGGCGTGCCAGGCCATGAACTTGCGGACCATCCGCTCGGCCTGCTCACGCTGCTTGGCGCTGTACCAGACGCTGCCGAAGTCGAGATGATGCCAGATGTCGTCGATCCGGCTGTCGATCTCGGTCCCGGAGGCGCCGCCCGCGGCGAGGACCGCGGCCGCGTGGATCACGGTGCCGAGGTGCCGCAGCACGTCGGACCGGCCCGCGCCGGCGGCTGATTCGAGCAGCCAGCGCAGGCCGCACCGGGTGAACGCCTCGACCTGGGAGGGTGACAGCCGGACCTGCTCCCCCGCGGCCGCGATCGGGCCGTCGTCGGACAGCGGCATGAGCGCGTACCAGTGTGCCGGGTGCGCGCCGCGCGCACCCGCCCCGGCCAGCCGGGCCAGCTCGGCGGCCGCCGCGCGGCGGACCGCCGGCGGGCGGGTGCGGTCGGCGGCGGCGCGGCGCAGGTCCGCGGTGAGCGCGGCCAGCGACAGCCACCGGTGCCCAGGCTGGCAGGCCCGTTCCACCTCGATGTCGTCACCGGCCAGCTCGGCGAGGAACCGGGACGGCCGGGTGTCGGCGCCGTCGCCGCCGACCGCGGTGACCACCAGCGTGCGCCGGGCCCGCGTGGCGGCCACGTAGAACAGGCGGCGCTCCTCAGCCAGCAGCTTGGAGGCGAGCGCCGCCGCGGCCGCGTCGGCGGCCTCCGGGCCGGCCGGGCCATCGGACGCCGCGTCGGCCAGCTCGCCGGTGCCCAGCAGCGAACCCCGCAGCCTCAGGTCAGGCCAGGTCTCCTCCTGCACGCCGGCCACCACGACCAGGTCCCACTCCAGGCCCTTGGACCGGTGCGCGGTCAGGATCCGGACAGCCTCGTCCCGGGTGGCCTGCTCGGCCAGGGTGTTCCCGGCGATCTCCTGCCCGGCCAGGCTGTCGAGGAACAGGCCCGGCGCACCGGGCGGCAGTGTGTCGGTGAACCGGGCGGCCGCGTCGAACAGGGCCAGTACGGCGTCGAGATCCCGGTCGGCCGCGGCGCCGGCCGCACCGCCCGCGGCGCTGGCCGCCTGCCAGGCCGGGGCGAGGCCGGACGCGTCCCACACGGCCCACAGCACGTCCTCGGCGTTTCGCCCGGACCCGATGGCGTCCCGGGCGACCGACAGCAGCAGGCCCAGCTTGCCGGCGGGCGCCGCGACCTGCTGCGGCACCATGGTCAGCTCGCGCGGATCCCGGATCGCGGCGGCCAGCAGGTCGCCGTCGGGCGGGAGCCCGGCCGGGCCGGTGGCATCGGGGCCGGCGGCGAGGTCGGCGGCGGCCCGCAGCCAGCGGCGCAGGCGGCGCAGGCCGAGGGCGTCGGTGCCGCCGAGCGGCCCGGTCAGCAGCTCGGCGGCGGTCTGCTCGTCCAGTGTCCCGGGGGCCAGCGCGCAGCGCAGCAGGGTCAGCAGCGGCCGGGTCCCGGGTTCCTCGGGCAGCGGCAGTTCGTCCCCGGCGACCGACACCGGCACCCCGGACGCGCTCAGCGCCCGCCGCAGCAGCGGGACCTGCCGGGTCGCCGAGCGGACCAGGATCGCCATCGACGACCACGGGACGCTGCCGGCCAGGTGCGCGCGGCGCAGCGTGTCGGCGATGAGCGCCGCCTCCTGGCTCGCGCTCTCCGCGACCGCGATCCGTACCGTGCCGGGCTCGGCACCGGGGCGCGCGCGCAGGTCACGGTGGCCGGCCTGGACGGCGGTGGCGGCCGTGGCCGCGGGCAGGCGCTGCGCGATGCGGCGCGAGGCGGTGATGAGGACGGGGCCGCTGCGGCGGTTGGTCCCGAGCGCGGCGACCGGGGCGGGGCTGCCGTCGGCGGCGCGGAACCGGTACGGGAACTCGGTGATGGCCCGCACGTCGGCGCCGCGGAACGCGTAGATCGACTGGTCCGGGTCGCCGACGGCGATCAGCTCGCGGCCGTCCCCGGCCAGCGCCTGCAGCAGGGACTCCTGGGCCGGGTCGCTGTCCTGGTACTCATCGACCAGGACCACGTCGTAGGCCTCCCGCTCCCGCTGCCGGGTGGCCGCCCGGCTCAGCAGCGCGGCGGCGATCCGGACGATCTCCGCGTAGTCGTAGGCGGCCACCGGGGCCAGGTCGAAACGCGCCGCGTAGCGGTCCAGGAAGCGCCCGGCCGCCACCCAGTCCTCGCGGCGGCGCTGGCGGCCTAGCACGGCGACGCGGCGGCCGTCCAGGCCGCGCTCGGCCGCCCGGAGCAGGAAGTCGCGCAGCTCCTCGGCGAATCCGCGGGTCGCCAGGGCCGGCCGTAGCGCCGCGGGCCAGTGCGCGGCGCCGTCAGCGAGCTCGCCGCGCAGCAGCCGGCGGACCTCCAGCAGCTGCTCGGGACCGGACAGCAGGCGCGGCGTTTCCTCGCCGAGCAGCGCGAACTCCCGGCGGACGAGGGCGTAGGCGTAGCTGTGGAAGGTGAGCGCGAGCGGCTCCCTGATCGTCCGGTGCAGCCGCGCCGCGATGCGCTCACGCAGCTCGCCGGCGGCCTTGCGGCTGAACGTCAGCACCAGGACCCGGGCGGGATCCAGGCCGCGGGACTCGATCCGGTGGGCGACGGTCTCCACGATGGTGGCCGTCTTGCCGGTGCCCGGCCCGGCCAGCACCAGCAGCGGGCCGCCGGAATGGCCGACCACCTGCTGCTGGGCCGCGTCGAGGCGGAGCGGCGAAGCGGCCGCGGCCGGGTGGCGGACCAGCCGGTAGGGATGCAGAGCGTGCCCGGTGGTGGTTTCCATCTCAACGGCATTTCAGCAGACGCCACCGACATTTCGCGGCAGTTTCCGGCCCCGCGGCCCCGCGGCCTCGGGGCTCCGCGCGGGGCGTCAGGGCCGGGGCTGCTCCACGGGCAGCGGGCCGCGCCAGCGGGCGCGGCGCATGTCCACCCGCCAGGAGGTGCCGCCGGCGCCCGGCCGCAGCGGGGTGCCCTCAGCGCGATAGTGGCCCAGCGCGGCCTGCTGGTGCCCGGCCAGCAGGGATCCGTCCGCGTGGATCACCCGCCACCAGGCGACCGTGCCGCCGCGGGTGGCCAGCACCCGGCCGACCCGGCGGGGGCCGCCGCACCCGAGGTATTCGGCGATGTCCCCGTAGGACATCACGTAGCCGGGCGGGATCGCCTCGACCACCTCCAGCACGGCGCTGGCGAAGCCGTCCGGCGGCGCGGGGCCCGGATCAGTCATCGGGCGGATAGGTGTCCCCGGGATAGCCGGGAGCCGCGGTGACGGCGAACGCGGGCGCGCCGGGCGGGTGACGGTGCGCACGGCGCCGGGCCCGGCTGAGCGCGGCGAGCCGGCTGACCGCCGCGCCGGCCAGCGCCAGCGTGGTGACGGCGAGGACGGCGAACACGATGAGCTGGCCCGTGCCGCGCGGCGGGACCGGTTCGCCGCCTGCCGCGGCGGGGCCGCCGCCGAAGTGCACCGCCGAGGCCACCCCGGCGCCGGCGGAGTGCTGGGTGGCCAGCTGGCCGGCCGCGGCCAGCGCGGCGGCCGCGTCCACCGTGCCGAAGCCGACCTGCTGGTCGTAGCCGCCGGGCGGCCGGAACCGGGTGGTTGAGCTGAGCGCCCGGGCCAGCAGGTTCGGCGCGAGCCCGGGATAACGCGCCTTGATCAGCGCCGCGACCCCCGCGACCAGCGCGCACGCCGGGCTGGTCCCGGTCACCAGCCAGTACTGGCCGTCCCGGCCCTGGGCGGAGATGCTCACTCCCGGCGCGGCCACCTCGACCGAGAGGTTGTCGCTGGAGAACCCCGCGACCGACCCGCTGGCGGTGACGGCCGCGACGCCGATCACGCCCGAGTAGTCGGCGGGGAACTTCAGCGGCGCGTAGCCGTTGCGGCTGGCGCTGGAGGTGTCGCCGGAATTGCCGGAGGACGCTACCACGGCGACGCCGTGCCCGTACGCGTAGTGCAGGGCCGAGCGGACGGCGGCGCTGGGCGAGCCGTAGCCGATCGACATGCTGATGACGCCGGCCCCGTGGTCGACCGCGTACCGTATCCCCTCCGCCAGCGAGTCCTGGACCCGGTCCTCCTGCTCACGGTCGTAGCTGCTGTAACCCGGATCGTCGCGGTCGGGGATGACCCGCACAGACAGGATGTTCGCCTCCGGCGCGACGCCGGTGATGCCGTTCCCGGCGCCGAGACCATGGCCGTGGCCGGCGATGATCGACGCCATCCAGGTGCCGTGCTGGCCCCAGTCGGGACTGGACGCCGGGGTATCGATCCCGGTCAGGTCGGGGCCGGCGATGACCGAGCCGGCCAGGTCGGAGACGGCCGGCGCCACCCCGCTGTCCAGGACGGCCACAGTCACGCCCTGGCCGCGGGTCACCGCCCATGCGGCCGGGACGTCCAGCATCCCGAGGACCTCCTGCTGGCCGTCGCGGACACTGTCCGCCGCGGCCGGCGGCGCGGTCACGCCCACCGTGCCCAGCATGGCTGCGCACGCCGCGGCCAGGCCCGCCGCGGCGGCCGCGCGCAGCCTCAGCATCCGGGGGCTCCGGGGCAGGAGGGCGCGGCCGGCGGCGTGGCGAGGGTGGCGGCGACCGCCTGGGCCACGCCCTGCGCCGCGCTGGACATCTCGCTCGCGGCGTATGTGTCGTCGCCGATCGCGACGCGCGGCCGGCCGTCCGCGTACCCGGCCGTGTACATGATGAGGTACGGGCCGGCGCTGAAGCTCCGGGCGATCTGGCGCTGCACGTCGCCGAAGGAAGCGGCCGGGGTACCGGCGAAGGGTACCGTGCGCACCCCGGGGAACACGTAGCCGCCGCCGGCGGCGGTGATCGCGGTCTGCGCGGCGGACGCCTGCGCCGCGCTGGGCAGCACCGCGACGCCCACGGTCAGCACGTAGGTGGCGGATTCGTCGGTGTAGGTGGCGCGCAGCAGCGCCCGGCAGCCGCGGGTGTCCAGAGCGTGCCCCGCGGCCGGGTCGGTCGCGGCGGCACAGGCCGACTGCGGGGCGATGCCCACCCGCGCCGCCCGCAGATCCACGCCGGTCAGATCGGCGAGCGCCGAGGCGGGCAGCACGTAACGGACGGAGGACGCGAAAATGTCGCCGGCCGGCAGCGCCCGCCACCGCTTGCTGACCTCCCACGCCATGATCTGCTGCTGCTGGCCCGCGGTGAAGTGCCGCGGCAGCAGCTGGATGGCCAGCCCGGCCAGCGAGACGACCAGGCCGATCCCCCCGGCGATGGCTATGGCCAGCGTGGCGCGCACGCCGCCGCCCCGGGGGCGGCGCGCCGGGCGGGCCGCGCCGGGACGAGGCGCAGGGCGTGGCTGGTCACGCCACGCATCCGGCTCGGTCGGCACAAGGGAATGGTACGGCCTGGTCCGGGCAGGCCGGCGCCTGTTTTGCACCGATCGTTCCGAGCCGCTGCGGTCTGGCGATGTCTGGCTCGCCGACCGGACGGCGCCGGGGCGCGGCCCCCGGTGGCACGCGCCCCGGCACGGGTTCCGGTATGGATCAGTAGCTGGGCAGGCTCGGGTCGACCTGGCTGACCCAGGCCAGGACGCCGCCGCCGACGTGCACGGCGTCGGAGAAGCCGGCGTCCTTCACGACCGCGAGAGCCTCGGCGCTGCGCACCCCGCTCTTGCAGTGCAGCACGATGCGCCTGTCCTGGGGGAGCCTCTCCAGCGCGGCGCCGGACAGGAACTCGCCCTTGGGGATGAGCGTCGCGCCGGGGATGGACACGATCTCGTACTCGTTCGGCTCGCGGACATCGACGAGGAAGATGTTCTCCGCCGCGTCCATCATCGCCTTCAGATCACGCGCGGTGATCGTCGAGCCATGCGCGGCCTGCTGGGCCTCCTCGGAGACCGTGCCGCAGAACGCCTCGTAGTCGATCAGCTCGGTGATCGACGGGTTCTTCCCGCAGACCGGGCATTCCGGGTCCTTGCGGACCTGGACCGTCCGGTAGCCCATCTCCAGCGCGTCGTAGATCATCAGCCGCCCGACCATCGGCTCGCCGATCCCGGTGATGACCTTGATGGCCTCGTTGACCTGGATCGAGCCGATCGAGGCGCACAGCACGCCCAGGACACCGCCCTCGGCACAGGACGGCATCATCCCGGGCGGCGGCGGCTCGGGGTACAGGCAGCGGTAGCACGGCCCGTGCTCAGCCCAGAACACGCTGGCCTGCCCGTCGAAACGATAGATCGAGCCCCACACGTACGGCTTGCCGAGCAGCACGGCGGCGTCGTTGACGAGGTAGCGGGTGGCGAAGTTATCGGTGCCGTCGACGATCAGGTCGTACGGCTCGAAGATCCGCATCGCGTTGTCGGCGTCAAGGCGCTCCTCGTGCAGGATCACGGTGACGTAGGGGTTGATCTCGCGGATGCTGTCGCGGGCAGACTCCGCCTTGGGGTGACCGACGTCGGATACTCCGTGGATGATCTGGCGCTGCAGGTTGGACTCGTCAACGACATCGAAGTCGACGATGCCGAGGGTCCCGACGCCCGCGGCGGCCAGGTAGAGCAGCGCGGGCGAGCCGAGACCGCCGGCGCCGACCACCAGCACCTTGGCGTTCTTCAGCCGCTTCTGCCCGGTCATCCCCACGTCGGGGATGATGAGGTGGCGTGAGTAGCGCTTCACCTCGTCCACGGAGAGCTCGTCGGCCGGTGAGACCAGGGGTGGCAACGACACAGTGCTCTCCCGATTCATATGCTCAGCGATGATGGCTCCTAGTGCACAACCGGGATGGACCGTAGCTCATTCCCGCTGCGCATCCGGCGGAACCCGGCCAAATGAGATCGCGCCGGCCCACACACTGCGCATGGCCGGAGTAATACCCAACCAGCCTGGGGCGTAAAGGGCGGGCACGCGAGGGCCCCGGCTGAGATGATGGCCTAACCTGCGCAACCCGGGCGCTGTGCCGGGGCGGGGGATGGGAAGGTGATCGTATGGCCGAGTTCGATGTCGTCGTACTCGGCGGCGGGACCGCGGGGGTGCGCGTCGCCACCGAGGTCGCCCGGGCCGGCCGGTCCGCCGCACTCGTGGAGGCCGGGCTGGTGGGCGGTGAGTCCCCGTATCTGGCGTGCCGGCCGTCCACGGCCCTGCGGGAAGCGGCCGACCGCGGCGAGGCCTGGGAAAACGCGGTCGCCCGGCGGGATGAGGCGGCCAGCCGGCTGGACGACACGGCGGCGGCCGCCCGGCTCACCGGCGCGGGTGTGACGCTGCTGCGCGGCACCGGCCGGGTGGTCCGGCCGGGAACGGCCGAGGTGACCACCGCGGCCGGCGACGGCGGCCCGGCCGAGGCCGCGCAGGCCAGCACGCTGGGCTACGCCGATCTCGTGCTGTGCACCGGCAGCGAGCCGGTCGCGCCGCCGATCGAAGGCCTGGCCGACATCCCGGCCTGGACCAGCGCCGAGGCGCTCAGCTGCCGGGATCTGCCCCGCAGGCTGGTCGTCCTGGGCGGCGGCTGCACCGGCTGCGAACTGGCGCAGGTCTACGCGGCGTTCGGCTCGCAGGTGGCGCTGGTCGAGACGGAAAATGCCCTGCTGCCGGCCGAGGCCGCGTTCACCGGGGAGATCCTGGCCGGGGCGCTGCGCCGCGCCGGTGTCGATGTGCGTCTCGGGTCCGCGGCGGCGAAGGCCGAGCGGATGGACGAGGGGCTGGCGCTGACGCTGGAAGACGGGACGCGGATCGAGGCGGACCGTGTGCTGCTGGCCACCGGCCGCCGGCCGCGGCTCGGTGGCCTGGGACTGGACCGGCTCGGCATCGAGCTCACGCCCGGCCTGCCGGTCCCGGTGGACGCCACCGGCCGGGTGGTGCCGTCCCGGCCCGCCGGCGCATCGCCGGCGGCCGGGCCGCCCGCCGCTGCGGCGCCGACCGCACCCGCCGGCCCGGGCGGGACGCCGGGGATGTGGGCCGCGGGCGACGTGACCGGGCTGGGGACGCACACGCACACGGCCCGGTACCAGGCCGGTGTGGTCGCGGCGAACATCCTGGGCCGGCCGCGGGCGGCCGATTACCGGGCCATCCCGCGCGCGGTGTATACCAGGCCGCCCGTCTTCGCGGTGGGCGTGTCGCCGCAAAGCGCCGCCGAGGCGGGGATAGCCCTGCTGACGGCGGCGGCCGGGCTGCGGGACACGGCGCGCGGCGCGGTGACGGGCGGCGAAGCAGGGCGCGTGGAGTTGTACGCTCATCCCGAATCGGGAACGCTGCTGGGGGCGGCGGCGGTGGGGCAGAGCGCGCCGGACTGGATGGGTGAGGTCACGCTGGCCATCCGGGCCGGACTCCCCCTGGCCATCCTGGCCGACACGGTGCACGCTTTCCCCACGTGGAGCGAGGCGCTTGAGCCGGCGATCCGGGACCTGGCCAGCAAGCTCCCGTGACCCACCGGGCCGGCCCGGGCGGCGCAGCGAATAGACGAGGAGTGCCGCAAGTTGAGCGACATGGGCATAGAAAAGCCGTCGGACGACGCACTGGAACAGGAGCGGGACCTGGTCGAAAGCGATGAGGACGCCGAGCCCCGGCGTGCCCACATACCGTTCGACGTGAACGAGGCCGATGCGGCGGAACAAGAGCGGGCGGTCGATACCGGCGATGA
>Ga0335078_10012451_pt1 | contig 12615 bp, 16 predicted proteins | sample Lox_Sample_32_FD_206711 | JGI IMG/M metagenome (GOLD analysis project Ga0335078, IMG submission 206711) | Soil microbial communities from Loxahatchee National Wildlife Refuge, Florida, United States - Lox_Sample_3.2 | ecosystem: Environmental > Terrestrial > Soil > Wetlands | place: USA... | reverse complement strand
ATCAGCTGCTCTACCGATTGAGCTACGTCAGCGCGCCGCGCCGTCGAGTTTGCGCCAGCCTCGAAGCTTAATCGGCCCGCGCGGGGGGGTCAAGTCGCGGTGGGAGGCGGCTTTCGGAACAGCGTTGCGGTGCCGTCGGGGTTGTCGCGGACCTCGTAGCCCTGCTCCGCCAGCAGCCGGCGGGCGAGGTCGGCGCGGGGCCAGTCCTTGGCCATCCGGGCCGCCCGGCGGGCTTCGGCGACGGCGGCGGCCCAGGCGTCGGGGGCCTCGCCGGGTGCGGGGGGGGCGAGCGGGGCCGGCGAAACAGCGCCCGAGCCGCGCATCGAGGGCGAGCCCAAGGAGAGGCTCCCGCTGGGGCCGACGGTCCTCGACCTGCCCACCACCTGCAGCACGCCCGACACGCGGTCGAACAGGTCCAGCGCCCGCTTCCGATCCTCGGCGCTCTCGCCGCCGGCGTCGAGCGCGGCGTTGGCGGCCCGCGAGTACTCCATCAACGCCGCGAGGGCCCGCGGCGTGTCCAGGTCATCGTCGAGAGCGGCCCCGAACTCCGCCAGCAGCCGCTCGCCGAGCGGCGCGAGCGGCGCCCCGGCGGCGCCACCCGCCGCCGGCCGCGCCAGGCGCGCGCGCAGCTCGGCCAGCCGCGCCGCGCCCGCGTGGGCCGCCTCCAGGGCGGCGTCGGTGAAGTTGAGCTGGCGGCGGTACTGGGTGCCGGCGAACAGGAACCTCAGCGCCGCCGGGTCCTTGCCGGCATCGGCCAGGTCCCGCACGGTGAGGAAGTTCCCGTAGCGCTTCGACATCTTGGTGCCCTCGACCAGCAGAAACTCCCCGTGCAGCCACGTGCGCACGAACGCCTTGCCGGTCGCCGCCTCCGACTGCGCGATCTCGTCCTCGTGGTGGGGGAAGATCAGGTCCACGCCGCCCGCGTGGATGTCGAGCGTCTCGCCGAGGTAGTGCTGACTCATCGCCGAGCACTCCAGATGCCAGCCCGGCCGCCCGCGCCCGAACGGCGCGTCCCACGCCGCGCCGGCCCGCTCGTCCTCCGGCCGCACGGCCTTCCAGAGCACGAAGTCGCGCGCGTCCTCCTTGGCGTACTCGTCGGAGCTGACCCGCGCGCCGACCTGGATCTCCCGGGTATCCAGGCGCGACAGCCGGCCGTACGCCGGGAACCGGGCGATGGCGAAGTACACCGAGCCGTCGTCGCCGACGTAGGCGACGCCGCGCTCGAGCAGCCGCGTGACCAGCGCCACCATCTGGGCGATGTGCTCCGTGGCGCGCGGGTAACGGCCGGCGCGCTCGAGGCCGAGCCAGGCGCAGTCCTGGAGAAACGCTTCCAGGTAGCGCGCCGTGTGCTCCGGGAGCCGGACACCCGCGGCACCCGCCGCATTGATCGTGCGATCGTCCACGTCGGTGATGTTCATGACGTGGTCCACCGTGAAGCCCGAGAATGCGAGCCAGCGCCGCAGCACGTCCTCGAACACGAACGTCCGGAAGTTGCCGATGTGGGCGAAGTTCCACACCGTCGGGCCGCAGGTGTAGAGCGTCACCCGGGGCGGCGCCAGCGGGGCGAAGGGCTCCACCGCGCGGGTCAGCGTGTTGAACAGGCGCAGCGTCACGGCCGTGCCTCCGCGCCGGGGCCCGCCGGCGCGCCGGCCCCGCGCGTCCCGGCGCGCGAGCGGTTGTTGACGGCCGTCACGCCGCCGTTGGCGAGGTAGTGCAGCGTCCCGTCGGGCGCCTGGAGCACCGTGGTGCGCAGGGTCAGCTGCTGCACGACGCCCTCCACGTCGCCGATCCGCACGCGGTCGCCCACCGTGTACTGATCCTCGAGGACGATCAGGAAGCCGGTGATCAGGTCCTTCATGACCGCCTGGCCGCCCAGCGACACGGCCACGCCGAGCACGCCGGCGCCGGCCAGCAGCGGCCCGATGTCGATGAAGATGTTGAGGAACAGGAGCCCCGCGACCACGACGATCACGATGTTGCCGACGTGGGTGATCAGCCCCGCCAGCGTCGCCGCCCGCTGCGCGCGGGCGCTGCGCGTCGCCGCGTCGCCCGGGGCCGCCCGCGCCTCGATCCGGCGGGCCAGCCGGCGCAGCGCGCCGCGCGAGAGGTACGCGACGGCGAGAATGACGACGGCCTTGAGCACGCCGCGCAGCAGCAGGTCGAGGTCCAGCTCCCAGTGCGGGAAACGGACCGCGACCGCGCCCGCGGAGGCGGCGGCGAGCAGGACGGGCATGCGTAGAGCGGCCAGCACGGCGCTGCGAAGCTAGTCACTCGCGGCGCGCCGTTCAACCGGCGCGGCGACGCGGACGCGCTAGGGACGGCCCATCACGACGAGGAGATAGGCGGGGAACAGCCCGGCGTGCACCGCATACCCGGCCCCATACGCCGCGAGGGCGAGCGCGTACGGCCAGCGCGGGCGGCGCGCGGCGCGTCCTGCCGCGCCCGCCAGCCGCGCCAGTCCCCATCCCCACAGCCCGACCACCCACAGGCCGATGCCGTTGGCTGCTTCCGCGGCCACGCTGAGCGCGCCACCCACCGGCACGCCCGCCGCGGCGAGGATGCCCGCCGCGCCGACGTTGAAGCGGACCGGCAGCGTGACGACCTCCCCCGTGGCCAGCCCCGTGGCCGGCGTGAGCCAGACGACCGCCAGCTCTCCGAGCCGCTGCACGAGCAGCGGTGCCGCGCCGGCCACCAGCACGCCGAGCACCGCGCGCGCCGCCACGCCCCGCGGCGCGAGCGCCGGGACGGCCACCGCCGCCGCAAGGAGCGCGGCCGCAACGAGGGGCAGCGGCGGCGCGAGGCGGTCCGCCACGAGGTACCGTGCGAGCCCGGCGTGCAGGACCGCGAAGTGGCGCACGAGGGGGGCCGAGCCGCCGGGGTCGAGGCTCGCACGGAGCAGGCCGCGCAGCCGCGGCAGACCCGCCGCGCCGAGCGCCGCCAGGAGCGCCGCGAGTCCGAAGAGCGCACGCACGGGGTGGCGGGCACCCGCCGCGTCCATCGCCGCCCCCGGGCTCCACAGCGCCCGGAGCGGCAGCAGCGCGCCACGCCGCCGCCCGCTCACCGCGCCCCCGCGGCGAGGAGCGAGCGCACGGTCACCTCCTCCAGGGTCCCGGAAACCACCCGCGACGCGCGCACGCCGATCCGCTGCTCGCGGCAGTACGCGAGGATGCCCTCAGGCGTCTCGGACGCGCCGAGGGCGACGCGCGCGCCGGCCGGCTCGCACGCCACCTGCGCGTAGCGCCGCGCCAGGATGTCCGCGGCCGCGCGAGGCGAGCCCTCCACCATCAGCACCAGCGAGCGCTCCCGCACGAGATCACTCGCCTCCAGCACGCGGACGGTCCGCCCCGCGTGCAGCACGGCGATGCGCGAGGCCAGGCGCTCGACCGCGGCCAGGTCATGGGACGCGAGCACGACGGCCGCACCGTATTCCACCAGCGCCCGGATGCGTTCCCGCGCGTCGCGTTGCGCCAGCGGATCGAGGCCCGACAGCGTCTCGTCGAGGAGCACCAGCTCCCGGCGGCCCATCGCCGCCTGAGCGAAGGCGAGGCGCTGCGCGATCCCGCGCGACAGGGTGCCCGCGCGGCGCCCGGCCCACTCGCCCAGGCCGCCCCGGGCGAGCGCGTCGTCCACCATGGCGCGGCGCGCGCGGGGCTCCCGCGCGTGGCCGGCCGCGAAGTGCGCCAGCACCTCGCGCACCGTCAGCTCGGGATAGAAGGCCGGGTGCTCCGGTGCGTAGCCGGCGTGGCGGCGCGTTTCCGGCGAGCACGGCCGCCGCCCGCACACCCACACGTCCCCGCCCTCGGACGCCAGCAGCCCTGCCGCGATGCCGAAGAGCGTGCTCTTGCCGGCGCCGTTCGGGCCCACCAGGCCGACGCACTCGCCCGCCAGGACGACGAGGTCGGCGCCGTCGAGCGCCCGGACCGGCGGCCGCCCGCGCCCGGCGCCGAAACTGCGCCGGACCTGCCACGCCAGGAGCGCGGCGCGCATCAGTCGCCCCGCACGGCCAGCTCGGCGCGGTCCAGCGTGCGCACGCCCGCGGCCAGCCAGGCGACCGGCTGGAGCGCCAGGGCCAGCGCGAGCCACGGCACGGCCGGCCCGCCCGCGAGCATCCACACCTCGAGCCGGCCGAGCGCCCACGAAGAGGGCAGCGCGGCCGACGCCGCGACCGCCGCATCGCGGGCCCAGCCCGGCCACCCCTGCGCCGCGACCTCGGGCGGCACGGCACCGGCGACCAGGACGGCGAGCAGCAGGAGGACCTGCGCGGTGCTTCCCACCCGGCACGACAGGGCCACGGCGAGCGCCGCAAAGGCGGCGAGGTGCGCCAGCGCCGCGGCGGCGGCCGCCGCCAGACGCACGGGGTCGGGCCACGCGCCGGCCACGCCGAGCAGGAGCGCGCCCGCGACGGCCAGCACGGCCGAAGCGGCCAGCCACAGGGCGAGCCACCGCCCGATCACCCACGTGGCGGCGGGCGCCGGATGCGTGGCGGCCAGCGCCAGGCGCCCTCGCTCGCGGTCGTCGGCGATCACGCCGGCCGCCGCGACGATCAGCATGACCGCGGCGGCGGCGGACGAGGCCGACAGGGCGTCGCGCGCGGACGCGACCGGCCGCACGACGCCCGCGTAGCTCACCAGCACCGCGCCCGGCAGCAGGGCGCCGGCCGCCGCGCGCCGCCGAGCCAGCCGGCGCAGCGCACACCGCACTTCGGCCGCGAGCGCGGTCACGGCGACGCCGGCCCCAGCGCGGCCACCGCGTCGGCGAGACCGAGGGCGTCGCCGGTGGCGTCGAGCCGCACGACGAATCGCTCGACGCCCACGATCCGCGGCACGAAACGGGTGGGCACCGCCGAATCCATGATCGCGCCGTTGACGTCCGAGAGCACCGTCAGGTTGCGCCGCGGCGACGGCCCGAACACCGCACGCAGGCGCGGCGCCCCCTCCCGCGAGACAAGTACCAGCGCCGGCGCACCCGGCCGGGCCGCCAGCGCCCGGGCGGCGGCCACGCCCGCCGCGCAGTGCGCACAATCGGTCCGGAAGAAGTAGATCACGGCGCGGCCCGCCAGCAGGGTCTCGAGCGCGACGCCCCGGCCATCGACATCCACCCGTGCCGCGGAGGCCAGCCGCGCGAGCGCCGCATCCGTCGCGGCCGGCTGGCGGGGGCGCGCCGCGCAGCCGGCGCCGACGAGCACCGCCAGGGCGGCGGCGCGGGCCGTGCCCCGGCGGTGGGTGCGGTGCTCCGCGCGCCCCGACGACATCGTTGGCTCAGCGCTCCATCCCGGCGAGCCGCCCTCAGCTCGCCGTGCAGATGCCGGTGGTGATCATGTAGCACCACCCCCGGATGCTGATGGTGTAGTAGTCGTTCGGCGGGAACTGCTTGTCGCACTCCTGGACCGCCTCGATCATGCACTTCCAGAAGGGCTCGGCCACGGCCGGCGCGGGCCGGCCCACCAGGGCCGCCGCCGCCGCGAGCGTGTAGATCGCCTTCTTCATCGGCACCTCCGTGTGCGAGGATGCAGGGAGGGGCCCGGAGGCCGCACCGCCTCGTTCGTCGAGGCGGCGCGAAGCTAACAGGGGACGGCGGCGGCGGCGGTATCGGAAAGGGGCGCGGGCGGGGCGATCCTACGCGGGCGTGCGGCCGGCGCGGCGCTCCCCCGCCGCCCGCGCGACGGCGTCGACCAGCGGGGCGGGCCCGAAGCGCACGGGATCGGCGGCGGGAAGCCCGGTCTCCCGCGCGGCGCGCTCGACCGCCGCGGCCGCCGCGTCGGCCGCGAGGCCGTGCGTGTTGAGCGCGATCCCGATGACGCGCGCCGGTTGCACCCAGCCGGCGGCCTCCTCGTAGATCCGCACCAGCTCGGCGAGCGGCGGGATCGGGCGCCACGCCTCGCCCGGGTGATACTCGCCGATCAGCCGCCGCGCGGCGTTGTGGCAGAGGATCATCGCCGCCGGGCACGCGCCATGGAGCAGCCCCAGCGTCACGCCCGAGTAGCCCGGATGCACAAGGCTGCCCTGCCCCTCCACCAGCACGACGTCGGCGCCGGGCGCCGCCGCCAGCACCATCCGCTCGGCGGCCCCGCCGATGAAGTCGGCGACCACCGCGTCCACCGCGATCCCTTCGCCGGCGATGAGGATCCCGGTCTGGCCGGTGGCGACGAAGCGCGTCCGGAGGCCGCGCGCGCCCAGCGCCCGCAGCAGCTCGAGCTGCGCCGTCATCTTCCCCGTGTTGCAGTCGCTGCCGACCGTGAGGACCACCAGCGCATCCACGTCCCGCGCCCGGCCGTTGGACACCGGCAGGTCCGCGGGAGGCACGCGCAACTCACGGAGCCGCACGCCCCGCGCGCGGGCCAGGGCCGCGAGCTCCGGATCGTCGGCGATCCGCGTGTGGAGCCCGCTCCATACGTCGAGCCCGCGCTCGATCGCGGTGCGGATCCACCCGCGCCACGCCTCCGGCAGCCGCCCGCCCCGCGGCGCGATGCCCACGAGCAGCGCGGTGGGCGCGAGCGCCAGCCCGGCGTCGAGGCTGCCCACGACCGGGATCGGGCCGCCGAAGCCGAGCACCTCCTGCGCCGTGCGGCCCGCGGCGGAGGCGTCGAGGACGCCGGCCACCTGGCCCGGGATGTAGCGGATGGCGCTGTTGGCGGTCTTCGAGGTCTCGGGCCCGAAGGCGCCGTCGGCGAGGATCAGGAAGCGGAGCGGCGGCATGGCCGGTGGTCCGGGGAACGGGGCGCGGCGGCGGTCGCGCCTAGGGGCCGGCCCGGCGCACCGCGGCCGGCACCGGGGTCTCGCGGGTCGTGCGCAGCACCGCCGGGGCGAGGACGACCGCCTCGGCCCCGCGCTCGCCGTAGGCGCGGTGCACGAGCAGGTGGCGCACCAGCACGGTCACGCAGGCCAGCGCCGGCACCGCCACCAGCATGCCCGGCAGGCCGCCCAGCTCGGCGGCCACGAGCACGCTGAGGATCGTCAGGACCGGCGGCAGGGCCACGCGATGGCGCATGATGAGCGGGCCGACCAGGTTCGCCTCGGCGAGATGCACGACCACGCCGATCGACGCCACGGCCAGCGCGCCGACGAGGCCGCGCTCGGGCAGCACCAGCAGGGCCGGCAGCAGAGTGGAGAACAGCGTGCCGAAGAACGGCACCAGCGCCACCACGCCGGTGAAGATGGCGAAGGCCAGCCAGTAGGGGACGCGGAGCAGCCACAGGCCCAGGCCGGTGAGCACCGCCAGCACGACCATCGCGAGGAGCTGGGCGCCGACCCACGAGCGGAGCGTGGCGATCACGTCGCGCGCGATCGCGCGGGCGAAGCTGCGCTCCTTCGGCGGCACGAGGGCGAGGAGCCCTTCCTGGTAGAGCGCGGGCTGCGCCGCCAGGTAGACCGCCATGACCGCCACGGCGACCGCCTCGACGGCCACCAGGCCGGTCGCGGCCGCGGTCGGCAGGATCCCGTGGCGCACGAAGGTGACCGCATCCTGGAGCACCGTGGAGACGAGACCCGTCTCGGGCGAGCCGAACCCCGCGCGGCCGAGGAACGGGAAGCGCCGCGCCCACCCGGCGATCGTGGCGTCGAGGTCCGCCAGGTAGCGCGGCACCGCGGCCACCAGCTCCTGCGTCTGCACCAACACGGGCGGCGCCACCAGCGCGGCGACGCCCGCTACCCCGCCGAGGCTCGCGAGGATCGCGACCGCCAGCAGCAGGGGACGCGGCAGGCGCACCCGCCGCACCGCCAGGTCGGTGACCGCCGAGAGGTAGACCGCGACCAGCAGGGCGATGAACAGCAGCAGGAACAGCGCCGCGAGGCGGTACGCGAGCACGGCGGCGGCGACCGCCGCCAGTGCCACCAGGAGCGGCGCCGCCCGCCGGGCCGTGGGGAGGGGGGCGGCGTCACTCACGACCGCTCAGCCACGCTTGGCAGGCGGCCCGTCGTCCTCCGCCTCGTCCACCACCTCCGCGTCGTGCACGTCGGCGACCTTCCCCGTCCCGAGCTGCTTGGGCGGCTCCGTCTTGCCGGCGCCCAGCAGCCCCATCTTCTGCTTCAAGGCCAGCAGCTGCGTGTCGGCGTCCGCCTTGTACTCGAGCTGCTCGAACTGCTTGGCCAGCGAGTCGCCGGACAGCTCCTCCGACAGCTCCGCGGCCGCCAGCGCCTTGCGCTCGTTCTGCTCGATGCGGTCCGCCATCCGCTCGAAGGTCTCGAACGCGCTCTTGTCGCTGATCGATCCCATCGTCTCGTGGATGCGCTTCTGCGCCTCGGCCCGCCGCTGCCGCGCGACCAGGATGTTCTTCTTGCGCTTCGCCTCCTCGATCTTGTCGTTCAGCGCCCGCAGTGAGTTCTTCAGCGCCTCCGTCTCGGCGGCGTGCTTGCGCCACGTCTCGTCGAGCTGGACGGCGCCCTCCATGTGCTCGGAGTGCCGCAGCAGCGCCTGCTTCGCGAGGTCGTCGCGGCCCTCCTGCACCGCCAGCATCGCGCGCTTCTCCCAGTCTTCGGCCTGCTTCTTCTCCTGCTCGGCCTGCGCCTGGAGCTTCTTCTCGTCCGCGATCGCCGCCGCCACCTGCTGCTTCGCCTTGGCCAGCTGGCTCCGCATGTCGAGGATCAGCTGGTTCAGCATCTTCTCCGGGTTCTCGGCGCTGGAGATCAGGTCGTTGAGGTTCGACCGGACGAGCGTGGACAGACGATCAAAGATTCCCATAGGGCCTCACGCTTCCCGGTAGGGCGCCAGGGTTGCGAGATGGGACGCCAGCGCCAGCGTCATGGATTCGAAGCTCGCCTGGAACTCGGTGAAGTCCAGGTTCTCCAGCTCCAAGGTGTCGGACAGCACGATATCGCTGCCGTCCACCCCGTAGGAGCCGTGCACCAGGTCCTTGGCGTTCAACTCCAGCAGGTGCAGGTACAGGTCCGGCTTCTTCAGCTTCCGGGGGAGCGTCATCACCTTGACGCGCAGCACGACCACCGGCGGCGCGTAGTGCACGGCGACCTCCGGCCCGTCGCCGTTGGCGCTCAGCACCCACAGATCCGGCCCCACCTCGCGCGCATGCACGCCCTCGGCCTCCAGCCGCGCGATGAAGCCCTCCAGGTCTTCCTTGCTGATCATGGCCTCTCCCCCGGAGCGGCGGTCCGCCGCCGCCCTCAATGTTTCACCCGCCGGCATCCTTCGCGCCAGTCAGCCGCGCACCCCGCGGGCTCAACGCCCTCCGGCCGGAGGCGGGAGCTTCGGCTCCCGCTCCCGGGCCCGCGCCAGTAGCCGCTCGGCGAAGTCCTGCCGCTCGGCCAGCTCGGCCAGCTGCCGCTGCTGCGACTCCAGGCGATCGCTCTGGTCCTCGATCAGCGCGCGCAGCTGCGCGACGTCCCCGGCCGCCAGCGAGCCCTGCCGCTCGACCCCGAAGAGGTGCAGGATCACCCGGCCGATGGAGCGGCCCACCGGGCCCATCACCACGAAGCCGGTGATCACGATGCCCGTGATCATCCCGAAGATCGGGATGACGATCGGCACCATCTCCTGGGGCGTCGGTCCCTGCATCACGCCGCACCTCCCGCTTGCGGCGTCTTCGGCGCCGGCAGGGCGCCCTTCTCCCGCGCCTGGGCCAGCAGCCGCTCGGCGAAGTCCTGGCGCTCCGCCAGCTCGCCCACCTGGCGCGCCAGAGCCTCGAAGCGGTCGGCCAGGTCGTCCAGCGCTTCCCGCGTATCCTGCGACATCCCCACGCCGCTCTTCTTCTGGATCGCGTTGGAGATGGCGCGGCCGATCGGGCTGAAGGCGACGACGCCCAGCATCCCCGTGCCGAAGACCATCACGACCGCGACGAGGCCCGTCCAGTCCATACGCCGCCCCTATGGCTCCTTCGGTGCGGGCAGCAGACCCTTATCGCGGGCCTGGGCCAGCAGCCGCTCCGAGAAATCCTGCCGCTCCGCCAGATCCGAGACCTGCTGCCGCAGATGGTACAGCTCCTCCCTGAGCGCCTCGACCTCTCCGCTGTCCAACCCGCGCTCCCTGTCCCTGCCCCGCAGCCGTTCCGCGAAGGCGCGCCCGATCGGACCGATGAGCACGATGCTGGCGAGGATCGTGATGAAGAAGGCCACGCTCGCGATGACCGGTCCGGGATCGCCCATCAGCGCTCCTTCGGCGCGTTCAGCACCCCGCGCTCCTTCACCTGCGCCAGCAGCCGTTCGGTGAAATCGAGCCGGTTCTGGATCTCGTCGATCGGCTCCACCCGGCCATGCAACGCATCCACCTCGGCCCGGAGCTGCGCGACATCCTCGCGCAGGCCCTCGATGGCCCGGGCATCGTGGGCGCCCCCGGCGATCCTCCTGGCCACGCCCTTCGCGAGGGTCAGCAGCACGCTGCCGGCACCGGCAAACACGACGACCGCGACGATCGCGTCGGGACCGCTCACCTCAGGCTCCCGCGTCCGGGCTCACCATCACCGTTCCTTCGGGGCGCCGAGCAAACCGCGCTCCTTCACCTGCGCCAGCAGCCGCTCGGTGAAGTCGAGCCGGTTCTGGGCGTCGTCCAGCTCGCGTCTGAGGCCGCCCACCTCGTCCCGCAGCGCATCCAGCTCCGCGGTCAGCGCGCGCACGGCGTCCATCGGCCCCGGGTCCGTGGCGTCGGCGGGTCCCCGGAGGCGGCGGCTGCGCCACCCGCCGACGGCGATGCGCCTGGCGATCCCCACGGCGACCGCCGTGCCGGCGAAGGCCGCGACGATGGTGAAGACGTAGCCCGCGAAGTCCCCGGGGTCGATCACGACGATCCCTCCTCCAGTGCCGGCTCCCGCCCCGCCACGACGGACTCGGAGCGGCGGAAGTTTCGCCTAAGCGGCCAATCTAGGCCGACTTGAGGAGGGATGCCAGCGACGGCGGACGCACGGGCGCGCGCGGTGAGCGTGCCACCCGGAGGTGGGCGCCCGGCTAGTGGGCTCCGCCCAGGCGCGCCAGCTTGGCCCGCACGTCCCGCACCTGCGGCTGCAGGTCGGGATCGGCGTCCTTCCACAGCTCGACGAACCGCCCGTAGTAACGGGCCGCGTCCTGGCGCTTGCCAAGCTGCGCGGCCAGATCGCCGGCGCGCTGAAGCACCCAGGGCCGGAGGTACCCGTCCCAATCCCAGCTCAGCGCGTCGGGCTCTTCGAGGTAGCGCTCGTAATGCGCCAGCGCCGAATCTGGGGCGTTCTGCGCTTCCCAGGTGCGCGCCATCCACGGCTCCAGACAGGCGTTGCAGTTGAGGCTCTCGGCCGCGACCTGGAAGGCCGCGCGGGCGTCCGCGGGATGATGCTCCGCGGCAAGGACGAGCGCGAGCGACGGCCGGTAGTTCGGGCCCCGCTGCCCGGCGGGTACGTCGCGGCCCCACTCATCGGCGAGCGACCGGGCCAAGTCCGTCCTCCCCGCGATCGCCGCCGCCGTGATGAGCCGGTGCCACGGGCGATTCTGGGGATCCATGGCGTCGAGTGGATAGCGCCGCAACGCGGAGTCGAGCATCCGCCCCGCGGCGTCGGCGTGGCCCACCAGCAGGGCTTCGTCGAGGGCACGGTCGGCCGCGTAGCCGAGCGCGGTGCCGCTGTCGCGCGCCTGGGCCGCGATCGCCTCGCGGCGCAGCGACAGGGCATCCGCTGCCGCGAGCCTGCCCTGCACGGTGAGGGTGGCGAGGAGCACGTCGTCCGCGAACCGCTGCAGGAAGGCCGACGCCTCGGGGTCGGCGGAGAGCCGCCTGGCGCGGGCGGCCGCCGAATCCCACTTCCCGTCGGCGTAATCGAACACCGCGTCGTACAACGCCGCCGCCCGGACCGTCGGCAGCTTCCGGTGGAGGGCGGCGAGGGTGCGCCGGGCACTGTCGGCCTGGCCGAGGTCGTACTGGACCAGGGCCAGGTTCTGGAAGTTCTGGAAGACCGTGCTGTCTCCCACCTTCAGCGCGCGCTCGAGCAGCGGCACCGCGCGCGCCCACTGAGCGAGCTGGATGTACTCCACCGCGAGGTTGTTGAGCGCCACGTCCTGGTCGGGATCGAGCGCCAGGGCGGACTGATAGGCGGCGATGGACCGCCCCGGGTCGTCCACCACGACGTCGTAGTAGTACCCGGCCGCCAGGCCGCGCTCGATCGCCGGCAGCCGGTCGCTGTGGCGGAAGGCCGCGCTCGCGGCCGCATCCACCGCGCTGACCGGCGCCCGGGTGTTCTGCAGCATCACGGCCAGTTTCCGGAACGCCATCGCGAACGAGGTGTCGACAGCCGTCGCCTGTCGATAATAGTCGGCCGCCTGCACCATATCGCCCGCCAGCTCGACCTGGCTGCCGCGCGTGTACAGGCGCAGCGCCTCCAGGGAGGCGGTGGTGACATCCTCGAGCGGCCGGGTGTCTCGCAGCGACCGGTACGATTCACCGATCTTCGCCCGGATGCTGGAGGACAGCCGCCCGAGCGCGGCGAGAATGCCGGTCTCGCTCTCCGCCGTTTCGCGGTCGGCCGCCAGCTCGGAGCCGTCGCCGGTGGAGAGCACGCGCGCCGACAGGAGGTAGCCTTGCCCCACGGGCGCCACGTCGCCCACGATGATCGCCGGGATCCCCTCGCGCTCGGCGATCTCCTGGGCCACGTCCTGCGTGACCGCCGTGCTCTCGGGCTGCTCCATGCGCTTCAGGACCGCGCCGATCTCGTCG
>Ga0335078_10012449_pt1 | contig 12616 bp, 8 predicted proteins | sample Lox_Sample_32_FD_206711 | JGI IMG/M metagenome (GOLD analysis project Ga0335078, IMG submission 206711) | Soil microbial communities from Loxahatchee National Wildlife Refuge, Florida, United States - Lox_Sample_3.2 | ecosystem: Environmental > Terrestrial > Soil > Wetlands | place: USA: Florida... | reverse complement strand
CTGGCCGATTAATTCGGAGCCCACGATCTTACCGTTGGCCACGACCAGGCTGCCGTTGGCCTGGTGGTGGAACAGCGCCTGCGCGAGGCCGGTCACCACCAGCGGATAGACCAGTCCGGTCAGCACCGTCAGCACCAGTGTCATGAGAACCGCGGAAATCAGAATCTGTTTCATACCAATTGCTCCTCACCCATCTCAGGCCAGCCGCAGCAGGCCCAGCAGGCGGTCGATGAGCCAGATGCCGGGAAACGGCGCAATCACCCCGCCCACGCCGTAGATCAGGAGATTGCGGCGCAATAACGCCGCCGCGCTGAGCGGCTTATAGGCCACCCCGCGCAACGCCAGCGGGATCAGGGCGATGATAATCAGCGCGTTGAAGATCACCGCCGCCAGCACCGCGCTCTGCGGATTCCGCAGATACATGATGTTCAGCTTCTCCAGCGACGGATAAGTAGTCATGAACATCGCCGGCAGAATCGCAAAGTATTTGGCCACGTCATTGGCGACTGAGAAAGTAGTCAGCGCGCCGCGCGTCATCAACAACTGCTTGCCGATGGCCACCACTTCGATAAGCTTGGTCGGATTACTGTCCAGGTCCACCATGTTGCCGGCTTCTTTGGCGGCCATGGTGCCCGTATTCATGGCCAGGCCCACGTCTGCCTGCGCCAGCGCGGGCGCGTCGTTGGTGCCGTCTCCGGTCATCGCCACCAGGCGTCCGCCGCCCTGCTCCTTCTTAATCAGGTCCATCTTGTCTTTGGGAGTAGCTTGCGCCAGAAAATCGTCGACGCCGGCCTCCGCCGCGATGGCCGCCGCAGTCAGCGGATTGTCGCCGGTGATCATGATGGTGCGGATGCCGATGCGCCGTAGTTGCTCGAAGCGCTCGCGCATGCCGCCTTTCACCACGTCCTTCAAGTGAATCACGCCGAGCACACGGTCGCGGTCCGCCACGGCCAGGGGCGTGCCGCCCGAGCGCGAGATGCGCTGCGTCGTTTCCATCAGCTCCGGCGGGATCTTGCCGCCGTGCTCTTGCACGAATTCCACGACCGAGTCGGTGGCGCCCTTGCGAATGCTGCGGCCATCCAGATCCACGCCGCTCATCCGCGTCTGCGCCGTAAACGGGATGAAATGCGCCTCGTGATGCGCCACTTCGCGCCCGCGGTAAGCGTATTTTTCCTTGGCCAGCACCACGATCGACCGGCCCTCCGGGGTCTCGTCGGCCAGGCTGGAAAGCTGCGCCGCGTCGGCCAGCTCGCCCTCCGTGGCGTCGGCAATGGGGATGAACTCCACCGCCTGCCGGTTGCCCAGCGTGATGGTCCCGGTCTTGTCCAGCAGCAGGGTGTTCACGTCGCCGGCCGCTTCCACCGCTTTGCCGCTCATGGCCAGCACGTTGTGCTGCATCACGCGATCCATCCCCGCGATGCCGATCGCCGAGAGCAGCCCGCCGATGGTGGTGGGAATCAGGCACACCAGCAGCGAGATCAGCACGGTTACGCTGGGAGCCTGGCCGCTGCCGGCCGATTGCACGCTGTATTGCGCGAACGGGTAGAGGCTCACCACGGCCAACAGGAAGATGAACGTCAGGCCGGCGATCACGATATTCAACGCGATCTCGTTGGGCGTCTTCTGCCGCTCGGCGCCTTCCACCAGCGCGATCATGCGGTCCAGAAACGTCTCGCCGGGGTTCGACGTGATGCGGACCTTGATCTCGTCCGATAACACGCGCGTGCCGCCCGTGACCGCGCTGCGGTCGCCGCCCGATTCGCGGATCACCGGCGCGCTCTCCCCCGTGATCGCGGATTCATCCACGCTCGCGATTCCTTCGATGACGTCGCCGTCGCCTGGGATAATATCGCCGCGCTCGACCAGCACCGTGTCGCCCCGCCGCAAGAGCGTGGCCGCCACGGTCTCGTACTTCTTGCCGTTCTTCAGGCGCTTGGCCATGGTCTCCGTCTTGGTCTTGCGCAGCGTATCGGCCTGCGCCTTCCCGCGGCCTTCCGCCATGGCTTCCGCGAAATTCGCAAACAGCACCGTGAACCACAACCAGATGGTGATCTGCAGCGTGAACCCGGCATGCGCGCCGGTGGCCAGATCCTTGAAGACCTCGACGGTGGTCATGGCTGCGCCGACTTCCACCACGAACATGACCGGGTTCTTCATCATCAGGCGGGGGTGCAGCTTGACGAAGGAATCCCGGATCGCGCGCTTGACGATAGGCGGATCGAGCAGCGGACGCGCGCGGACCGCCTTCTTGGAGATCAGCAGCGGCTCCGTCACGTAGGAAGAACTCGAGGGCGGCGGTTCCATTACAGGCATTATCTTAGCTCCAGAATCCGGTCAACAGAAACGAAAACAGTTTGCCGTTGTGCATCAGGAAGTGCTCCACGACCGGGCCAAGCGAAAGCGCGGGGAAAAACGTCAGCGCGCCGACGATCAGGATCACCGCCACCAGCCAGCCGACAAACAACGCGCCGTGCGTGGGAAAAGTTCCCGCCGAGACCGGCACCATTTTCTTCTGCGCCAGGCTGCCCGCGGCGGCCAGCAGCGGAATCATCATCAGAAACCGGCCGATCAGCATGGCGAGTCCGATGGTGGTGTTGAAGTACGGCGTGTTGCCGTTGAATCCGACGAACGCGCTGCCGTTGTTGCCGGTGCCGCTCGAGTAGGAGTACAGAATCTCGGAAAGGCCGTGCGGACCGTTGTTGGTCAGGTTGCCGGCGACCGGTCCCGGCGGATTGAGCCACGCGTTCTTGGCAAAGTTCACCAAAACGCCGCCACCCGAAAATAGCAGGATGCTGGCGGCCAGAACCAACATGGCGAGCATGGCCATCTTCACTTCCTTTTGTTCGATCTTCTTGCCCAGATACTCCGGCGTTCGCCCCACCATCAGCCCAGCAAGGAAGACCGCCAGGATGGCGTACATCAGCATGCCGTACAGGCCCGCGCCGACCCCGCCGAAGATCACTTCGCCCAGTTGGATATTGACCAGCGGGACCATGCCGCCCAGCGGCGTGAAGCTGTCGTGCATGCCGTTCACCGCGCCGCAGCTCGCATCCGTGGTGACCACCGCGAACAGCGACGAGGCTGGAATCCCGAAGCGCACCTCCTTGCCTTCCATGTTCCCGCCGGGCTGCGTCGCGGTAGCTTCGCTTTCCAGGCCCAGCTTGGTCAAGTTCGGGTTGCCGGCCTGCTCCGCCGGGTACACTACAAACACCCCCAGAAAGAAGACAATACTCATTGCGGCGAAGAGCGCCCAGCCCTGCCGCGTATCCTTCACCGTCTTGCCGAACGTATACGTGAGGCCGGCGGGGATCACGAAAATCGCCAGCAATTGCAGGAAGTTCGAAACCGGTGTCGGGTTCTCGAACGGATGCGCCGAATTCGCATTGAAGAATCCGCCGCCGTTGGTGCCCAACATCTTGATCGCTTCCTGCGAGGCCGTGGGCCCTTGCGCGATGGTTTGCGCGCCGCCTTCGACGGTCGCCACATGCGTATAAGCGCTGAAGTTTTGAATCACGCCCTGCGAGACGAACGCCAACGCGATGACGATCGAAAGCGGCAACAACAGGTACAGCGTCGCGCGCGTCAGGTCCACCCAGAAGTTGCCGATCGATTGGGCCGAGCGCCGCGAAAATCCGCGCACCAGGGCAATCGCCGTCGCGATCCCGGCGGCCGCGGAAGTGAAGTTGTGCACCGCCAGCCCCGCCATTTGCGTCAGGTAACTGACCGTGGTTTCCGGCGTGTAAACCTGCCAGTTCGTGTTCGTCCCGAAGCTTACCGCGGTATTAAACGCCAGGTCGGGCGAAATCAACTTGCCGCCAAAGTGCTGCGGATTGAACGGCAGCCATCCTTGTATGCGCTGAATCAGGTAAGTGAGCAGGATGCCGGCGAGGCTGAACGCCAGCAGCGAGCCGGCGTAGTGCGTCCAATGCTGCTCGGCGCCTTCGTCGACCGCGCTCAGCTTGTATACCAGGCGCTCGAGCGGTCTCACCACCGGATGCAGAAACGTGCGCTCTCCTTCGAACAGGCGCGCCATAAATACGCCCACCGGCTTGGTCAGCGCCAGCAGGATCGCGAAGTAGAGGAAGATCTGAAGAAGTCCGGCTGAAGTCATTTGTTCTGTCTCTTGCCGGCGGGTAGGTCCTGCCCGCCGTCCTAGAAGCGTTCCGGCCGCAGAAGCGCGTAGATCAGATAAGCGCCCACAGCCGCCGCGATGATTGCTGCAATGATGAACTCCATAAGCGTCTCCTAGAGCCGGTCGCAACCGCGCACGTAGGCCCAGGCAATTCCAAAAAACAGGATCGTGATGACGACGAAGAATAGATCCAACATAGGCTCAATTCACCTTAACCACGGCGACGCTATGGCCGCCGGCGGCCAGTTGCCGCGCCAGGCGTTCCTCGCGCGTGCGCCACCAGCGGTCCCGCGTCCCCATCACGACCAGCGACTGGCGCGGCAACAGACTCAGGTACGCTTCCCGCCGATCCCTCGCGAAGACCAGCTTGACGCGCATCGCCACCGGACTGGTGCGCGCCACCGAGGCCAGTTCCGCTTCGAGCCGTTTTCGGATGCCTTCCTGGCATTCGAGCGGCGTAGGGTACGGTAACACATGCACGGCCAACAACGTGACCGCCGCCTCGAATCCTCGCGCGAGCCGGATCGCCGCCGCCAGCGCGTGGGCCGCTAATGCAGGATTCGTGTACGGCACCACCAGATCCAGGGGCCGTTCGGGGGATTGCGCATCCGCCGCCGGTAACCGCTCCGCAACGCGTAGAAACGCAATTCGGCTTTGCATCGCTTTCGCCTCTTTCAAGGATAGGCAGCGGTACATAAGGAAGTCGTTAGGAAACGATCATGATTCTGTGAGTCCTTGATACCTTCGCGCCGTGGACTTCTCAACGCTCCCGGGCCGCCAGCCGCTTCAGCTCGCGTTTGGCCGGCGATTCGGAATCGAGGCGCAATGACTCGGACCACTGCTCAATAGCTTCCGCGCGGCGCGCCTGCTTCTCCAGGACCAGCCCAAGCTGCCAATGCGCTTCCGAGATGGTGGGCGCATTGCCTTCGGGCTCGGCGGCCAGGTATCTTCGCAGCAGGCGCTCGGCTCGCGGCAGCTCGCGGCCGGAGGACCGTATGGCCTCCGCCGCGCGCACGTACGGCGTGAGATCGTCGGGCACGGCCTTCTCCGCGCGCGCCAGCAACTCTTCCATCTCACTCCAGCTCCCGCGGGCGGCGCTCGCTTCCGACAGAATCGCGTAACTTGCCACGCGGCCGGGATCGATCCGTAGGGCTTCTCGGGCCTGCTCCCCGGCGAGATCGTAGTTCCGATGGCCGGCGGAAAGATAGTGACTCGCCAGCGCGATGCGCGCCTTGTAGCTGCCCGGCTGCGCCTCCACCGCCTTTCGCAGGAAGGCTTCCCCCGCTCCCGGCTCCTGTTCGAATTCCGCCAGCCGGGCTCGCGCCAGCCAGCCCTCGGCCGCGTTCAGCCGTAATATGCGATCCGCCGCCGCGCGCGCCTTGTCTTTATCTCCGCCGGCGATGCCAGGCGCCAGTAAGTAGAACTCCATCAGGTCACGCAAAGCTTGTAAGTCGCTTCCGTCCTCCGTGAGCGCGATGTCAATCTCTTTCTTGAACCGCCGCGCCAGAAAAAGCTGCTGCAGCATTCCGGAGTGCTGCGCCGTCACGCCCAGGACTTCCGCGAGCTGCCGGTGGTACTTCCCAGCACCGCTCTCGAGCCGCACGGCGTTTTCCGCCAACGCCAGCGGAGACTGGCGATCGTGAAACGCATTGCGGATCTGCGAGTACAGGAAGTTCGCCAGCGGATCGTTGGGCTTGTCGCGGATCCACGGCGCCACGATCGCGCGGGCCTGTTTCCAGTGCCCTTCCTCGATCAGCTTCTCCGGCAAGGATGGCGCCGCCGCCGCGGCGAAGGCCAGACCGCAACCTAGCAGGACGCCGGTCATCACGCCGCCGATGTCTCGGCGCGCTTGCCTGGAACCTCTGCCGCTTCCGGCGGCCGGCCGGCGAGAATCGCTTCGAGCAGACCCGGCACTTCGTACACCGCGGAGTTCCGGAGCGCGGCGGCGTTGGCGCGATAGCGCCGGTAACGCTCCGGCGCCAGCAGCTCCGCCACGGCTTCGCCCAGGTGAGAGAGACTGTTCACGACCAGCCCGACTTCTTGTTCCACGATCCAGTCGGCATTGTAGCGTTCATGCGCCAGCGTCCATTGGTTGCGCTCGACAATCACCGGCAGGCGCATCGCCAGCGCTTCGCTAATGCTGCCCGGGCCGGGCTTGCCGATAAAAAAATCGGCCAGGCTCATGTAGAACGGCACGTCACTGGTAAAGCCCTGCAGGAAAACCGGCGCCCGGTGACGCATCGCGCGGAGCTGCTGGAAGGCTTGCTCGTGCCGTCCGCAAAGAACGATCATTTGCGCTTCGCAGCCGGAACGGTTGAAAATCTTCGCTACTTTGACGGCGTCCATCGAGCCTTGCCCGCCAAACGACACCAGCGCCGTGGGACGATCCGGGTCGAGTCCGAGCCGCACCCTCTCCGCCGCGCGATCGAAGTCCAGCGGCTGGTAGAACCTCGGACTGAGGATCATGCCGGACGTCTGCAAGATCCGGCATTCCGGATATCCGAGGGCCCGCGCCTGCGCCGCCGCGCGGCTCGAACCGCAGATCACGTATTGGTCCTGGCGTTCGATCCAGAAGTGCGGCGGATAGTCGGCGATGTCCGTCAGGATCGTAACCATGGCCGAATCCGGGCACACGCGCGCCAGCGCTTGCTTGATCGCGCGGTTGTAGTGCGGGATCAGCGAGACCACCATGTCGGGCGGGTCCTGGCGCCAATGTTCGGCCAGCACCTGCACCTCGGCGCTATGGAAGATCCGTATTGCCGCGTGCATCGAGGGAATCAGTTGCGCCGTGCCCAGCGTCCAGCCCCGCCGCAGCATGATGTTGTAGACTTCCTGAAACGGAATGCCGGTGACTTTGCGGATGACGTCGATGGAACTCAGCAGGTCCTGAATATTGTGCAGCCGCACGTCCCAAGGCAGTTGTTGCTCGCGGATCACGGCCTCCAGAGCCGTGGCGGCGGCGCGATGGCCTCCCCCAGCATCGATGTAGATGAAGTCGATTCTCGGCCGGCTCAAGGCGGTCCCCTCAGTTGGTCCGCCCGGAATGCATCGCGGCGGGCACGGCCTTTTCCAATCGCTGCGTAACGACGGCGCCGGTCAACTCCCGGCCCGGCGCGCAATCCGGAGGCGGCGCCGGCGCGGCATTACCGGCGCGCGCCACGATCCAGGACTCGCGGAACGCCGCCAGAACGGGCCGGCCAATCCAACATGGCGGCGGCTTGAGGTCGAAGATCCACGCCACCGTGAGCGCCGTGTCGAACGTGTTCACCGGCGCGAGGATTTGCCCGGGCTGCACACCCGGCCCGGCCAGAATCCATGGTATTTGAATCTCGGCAAGCGAGTTCTTGCCGTGGCCGTGCGCGGTTCCGCCATGATCCGAGGTCACCAGGATATACGTAGACTCGCGAGCATGGAGCCCGTCGATCATATCCAGCACCTGGCCAATGTATCCATCCGCGGCTTCCACGGCCTGGTAGTATTCCTTCGCGTACCAGCCGTGCGCGTGTCCCGCGTGATCGACGTTATCCAGGTGGATGAATGTCAGCACGGGACGATTCTGCTTCCAGTAAGCGATGGCCGCCTGCGTGGTTCTGGCCGCGCCGGATTCGTGCCGCAGCACGTCGGGGGCGTCCCTTTCGAGCAGCTTGGAAAATCCCGGCCAATCGTGAAACACGGCGATGCGGCTGGCCGGCGACTCCGCACGCAGCACGCCGAATATGGTCGGAAACGTACCATCTTCCGCGCGGCAGGCCGGCTGAATCTCCACCATGCGGCGAAACCAGCCGTTGGAAGTGATCCCGTGCTGTTCCGGGCCCGCGCCGTTGATGGCCGACGCCCAGTTCGGACTGCTCAGCGTCGGCATGACGCCGCGCGCTTCCAGGGTCCACGCCGCGCGCGCCATCAGCTCCCGCAAACGCGGCGCGTGCGCGGTGGAGACGCCATCCACGCTCAAGCCGTCCACGCCGACGATGATCACCCGCCCGCCGCGCCCGGCTTCCCCCGGTTGCGCCGCGACCGCCGCACAGCCGCTCAGTACCAGAACAAACAGAGCAATTATTGTTTTGGCCCTCATGGTTCATTGATAGCACTCGAATTGCTGCTGTATGGTTACGATGGGATGAAGTTCGTCTTAAAACTGGATCGTGGCCGGGAGTTTCCTGCTGCCAACCGGGGGGCGCCTCCGCCTGCCGGCCCCCCCGCGGCCCCGGGCAGTCCCGCCATGCGGCGCCAACAGCGCCCGGCCGGCTCAGGGCGCGAACTCCACCATGTACTGGCTGCCCTTGATGTGCTCGTGCTCCGACACCTTGCGAAACCCGTTCGCTTCGATCTCGCGCACCAGGTCCGGCTCGTCCAGACGGATGTGCTTCACGGCGTCAAGACCCGGAATCGCGTTGGGCCGCTTGTAATACTCCACCACGAACAGCCGTCCGCCGCCGCGCAAGGCCCGGTGAAACGCCGCCAGCATTTTCTCCGGGTAGTCGTAATGGTGGTAGGAATCGAGCGCCAGGATCACGTCGACGCTGCCCGCCGCCAGATGCGGATCGGTCTCCGTGCCCTTCACGAACACCACGTTGGCAAGCTTCTGCTGCGCGACGCGCTCCTTGGCGGCGGCCAGAAAATCGTCGAAGATATCCTCCGCCAGGACTTGGCCGGCCGGTCCGACGGCGCGGCTCAGGTACGGCAGCATGTAGCCGACACCCGTGCCGATATCCGCCACCGCCATGCCCGGCTTGAGCGCCATCGCCTCGACAAGCTCTAGCGGCCTTTCGATCGCATCGCGCTCCGCGCTGCCCAGGTTCGCGGCAATCGATTTGCGCCCTTCCGCGGTCTGGTATCGCGCATTGGCGTCGGCGGCGACTTGCGCCCAAAGAGCCGGGCAACAGGCGCTCAGAATCAGGATGCGGCGTAGGTTCATAAGGCGGTCTCCATGGGCAAGGCGAGCGGCGGCTCCAGCAGGAAGTCGAGCTGGGCCATCTGGGCTACGGCTTCGCGCATGGCGTGTTCGTAAGTGGGTTCCACGGTGATGACGAACGGCAAGTCGTTCTTGGTGTCGACGGGCAATTGCAGAACCGCTTCCAGGCTGATCTGTTTCGCGGCCAGTATCGCGAACAGGGCGGCGAGGATGCCCGGCTTATCCCTGACGCGGAAGCGCAGGTAATAAGCGCGGGTCTGCAAGACCACCGATACCGGTTTGTACTCCCCCAGCCTGTCGTGCGCGAACGGCGACACGCGCTCCGGACTGCCGCTGCGGATCTCGCGCGCCACCCGCATCAGGTCGCTCACCACCGCCACTCCCGTCGGCAGCGGCCCGGCGCCCCGGCCGTAATAAAACGTGTCCTCCCCGTAGGCGCCCTTCACCCAGATGGCGTTGTACGCGCCTTGCACCCCCGCGAGAATCGTGGACCGCGGAATCAGCGCCGGACGCACCGACAGGATCAGCCCCTCGGACGTCTGCCGCGCCGCGCAGATCAGCCGGATGGTGTGCCCAAGCTGATGCGCATAACGGAAATCGAGCGGCGATATGCGGCGGATGCCTTCCAGGAAAATGTCCGACGGCGTGATCTTTTCGCCGAACGCCAGCGCCGCCAAAATGGCCAGCTTCGAGCGCGCGTCGATGCCGTCGAGGTCCGCGCTCGGATCGGCTTCGGCATAGCCCAACTGCTGCGCCTCCGCCAGTACCGTTTCGAGCGGCGCGCCGCGCTTCTCGATCTCCGTCAGGATATAGTTGCAAGTGCCGTTCAGGATCCCGTAGAGCGCGGTCACGCGATCGCCCGAAATGCCTTCGCGCAACACCGCGTGGATGGGAATTCCACCCGCCACGCTGGCCTCCATCGCCACGTTGATGCCCGCCCGTATGGCGCGATCCCAAATGTCCGGCCCGCAGCCGGCGATGAGCTCTTTGTTGGCCGTCACCAGCGACTTTCCATGGGCGATGGCGGCGTTCACAATCTCGGCGGCCACCGTCGTCCCGCCCACCAGCTCCGCGACGATGTCCACGCCGGGATGCGAAACCACCTCGCGCCAGTCCGCCGTCTTCAGCACGGGGCCGAGAGATTCCGGGATCGGCTTCGTCGCGATCGAGCGGCAGCAAACCGCGGCGACCTTGAGCCGGAATCCCAGCTTCAACGCGATCTGGTCCGCGTTGCCGGCCAGAATCGCCAGCGTGCCGGAGCCTACGTTGCCCAAGCCCACGATCCCCACGCGCACTTCCTGCATATGGGCATTATGGCATGGCGCCGCGGAACCTCCGGACGCGGCGCAAGCTGGCTCGCCGCGGCGAACCTCGGTTCGCCGGAACCCGCCAGGGGTGCCGCTCTCTCACGGTCGCGGCTGTGCAAGCTTGTTGCGAAATCGAGACTCCGTTTAAGGGCCGCGAGCGTCAGCAAGCCGCCACACCTTTTTCGCCACCCTCTTCAGCTTGCCGCGGCGAACCTCGGTCCCGCCTCCGCTACACCGCCCAATCCACCGGATCGCTGGCCATCTCGATCCAACCCTGTTGCGGAACCGCGTCGAGAGGCAGCCCGCCCTGCCACAGCGAAAACTGGAACCGGACCGGCGCGCCCGCCGCGCCGAGCGCGCTCAGTGCCAGACGCGCTTCCAGCACCTGCTCGAACGCCACCTCTACGGCCGCCTCCGCCAGCGTTGTCTCCGTGACCTTGGCGTGGCCGTAGCCGAACTGCACCGTCACACGGTTGGCCGGCGCTTGTTCTCCGGCGGCAATGCTCAGGCGTAGCTCCGTTTCCGGCAGCGACACCGGGCCTTCGTGAAAATCCACCCGCAGGTAGAGGTTCTCGCCGTCGCCCCCGTAATATACCTCGCGCACCAGGAACGGTTTTCCATGCATGGAGCCGGACCGCTCGTCCGCCCGATACAGCCCCGCGCCCAACCACTCGAAATACGACGTGACCCGGCCGTCGATCGCCGCCCGTATCCGCCCGCTGGGCGGCGTGTGTGCCGCGCTCACGGCGATGCGCAATATGGGCCGCGACAGCTCCTCGGGCGGGTTCAGATTCAGGAACCGGTAGACGTTGGCAAGATGGCTGCGGTAAAGCTGGTCGAACTCCACGCGGTTGGCGGAATCGTGCTCCGGACCGTACCACCAACACCAGTCGCTGCCCTCGGCGATCAACAACTCTTCAAACGCCAGCCGCCGCCGGTCCTCGGGAACCTGGCGCGCTTCCTGATACGTCTCCCGCGCGCGCAGAAGCTGCGCCCACGCCTGGTTGTCCTCTTCCGCGCCGATCCACACGTCGAAGTTGGCGTTGATCCAGGAGCCCGGAAACACGTGCGGCAAAGGCTCCGGCTCCATCTTCTGCAGCGCCTCGCTCACCGTGACGGCCGACATCTGGCTGTCTTCGGAAATGAGCCGGTACAAATGGCGCAGGAAAGGCCTGCCGTTCTGATCGTAATATTCCCACGCATTTTCGCCGTCCAGGATGATCGGAACCAGGGCGTCGCGGCCGCTCGCCACGATGCTGCGTCCATTCTCGCGGATGCGATGCAGGAAATCGTGCGCGGCCGCGGCGGGGTCCATCGCCGAATAAACGAATCCGATCAGGTCGCTCAAAAAATGGTCCCGGAAGAGCACGCCGATCTGGCGGCGGTTCTGCTCCCAGCGGTACGGACGGTAGATGGCCTCCACCCCGATCGCGCGGCCCAGCGTGCGGCCCAGCACGCCGCTGTCGCTGGCGGCCCACTGGAAGCCCACGTCCGAGGCGATGGCGAATACTTCGTCGGAAACCGAACCCTCCGAAGGCCACAGGCCCACCGGAGCCACGCCGAACTCGCGCTCCACGTACTGCCGCGCCATCTCCAACTGCGTGTGCGCGTCCTCCGGATAGCGGAATCGGGGAGGCAGCGGCGCCTTGGGGTGGGACACTCCGGCAATGTTGGAATCGCACAGCAGCGGCAGAATCGGATGGTAGTACGGCGTGGTCGAAATCTCGATCTGGCCGGCGGCGGCCATGCGGCGGTACGCCGGCGCCACTTGCCCCACGATCTCCTGCTGCTTGCGTCCCATGAGCTTCTGGTCGTCCCGCGTGTAATCGCGGCCTTTGGCGAACAACGCCCGGATTTCCGGATCGCTCGTGCGAAACTCTTCGTCGAACCACACCAGTTGGGAGAGAACCTGCAGGTCGCGGAAATCCTGCGTCGAAAACCGCGATCGCCCCGCCGGTCCGTTCTGGGAGCGGCTCGTCTCATACAGGCCCGCCAGCCGCGGAAACGGTTGGATCATGCGCGGCGGGTGCGGCAGCGAGCATTGCTGCATCAGGAATGCCTGGTCCGCCGCGGTCAGCGCCTCGGCGGGTTTCAGAGCCACCTCCAGGTAAGGATCGCGCGCCTCGCCCCGCGCGTACTCCGCTACCTGCACCATCATCGACGGTACCAGGTTGAACGTCTGCCGCACGTCGGGAAATTCCCCCAGCATCTCGACCATCCCGTAGTAGTCTTTCAGGGCGTGCAGGCGGGTCCAAGGCAGCTTGT
>Ga0335078_10012448_pt1 | contig 12618 bp, 16 predicted proteins | sample Lox_Sample_32_FD_206711 | JGI IMG/M metagenome (GOLD analysis project Ga0335078, IMG submission 206711) | Soil microbial communities from Loxahatchee National Wildlife Refuge, Florida, United States - Lox_Sample_3.2 | ecosystem: Environmental > Terrestrial > Soil > Wetlands | place: USA... | reverse complement strand
CCCTGTGGGCGAATCTGATCACCCTTGAGCAGGACGGCCAGGTCGTGCTCGGCGTCGTGAACCTGCCCTGTCTCGGCTGGCTCTGTCACGCCGTGAAGGGCGAGGGCGCATACCGCAACGGCGAGCGGCTCCACATCTCGGCGCGCACTCGCCCTGAGGAGTCCATCGTCTGCGCCAACGCCTACCGCTACCTGAACGATCTGCCGTATCACACCCGGCTCCTCGACTGGATCTCGCGCTTCTGGGCCGTGCGCGGGATGGGCGGCGCGGCCGATGCGGTGATCCTTGCCGCGGGCGGAGTGGAAGTGTGGGTCGAGCCCGTGGCGAAGCCCTGGGATTTCGGCCCGCTGAAGATCATCGGCGAAGAAGCGGGCGCGGTTTTCCTGAATCTGCAGGGCGGGAGCGACATCTATTCCGGAAGCGGATTGCTGTGCGTGCCCTCACTGGAGCCGGAAGTACGATCGTTCTTCGGCATCGCCTGACGCCGCCGCCATTCGAACAGCACCACGCCGGCGGCCACCGATACGTTGAGCGAGGCTATGGGGCCGGCCATGGGGATGCGCACCACCACGTCGCAATGCGCGCGCACGTTCTGATGGAGGCCGTGTCCTTCGCCGCCCAGCACAAAGACCGACGGCGTGGCGTATTCGGTCTCATGATAGAGCTGCCCGCCGCGCTCATCGAAGCCGTAAACCCAGAATCCGCGCCTCTTCAGGTCGTCGAGCGCGCGGCTGATGTTCGCGGTACGAACGATGGGCAGATACTCCAGGGCGCCCGCCGCGGCTTTGGAGACTGTCTCATTCACCCCGGCCGCGCGGCGCTCCGGGATCACCAGGGCACTGGCGCCCGCCGCGTGCGCCGTTCGCGCGATGGCGCCCAGATTGTGCGGATCTTCCACGCCGTCCAGCACGACGAGCAGCTTCGCATCCGGGCCGATGGATGCAAGGTCCGCATAGGCGTGCGCCGCCGCGAACGCCACCACGCCCTGATGATTGGCTTTTGCCGCCGCCCGGTCCAGCGCCTCGCGCGGCTCGAATCGAACCGGCGTGCCCTCGCGGCGGCACAGGTCCACCAGCTCCTGAATGCGCGGGCCGCCGGCGCCCCGCGCGATAGCCAGGTGATCCAGGCGTCTTCCCGCGCGCAACGCCTCGCGCACCGGATGGATGCCTGCGATAATGTCCACGAATCCAGATTACGTTATGAGCACAATGCTGGAAGCCTACGATTTGCCCATTGCCGTCGATCGCGCCGACATCGACGAGCTGGGCCACGTCAACAACGTCACCTACCTGCGTTGGGTGCAGGACGCCGCCGTGGCGCACTGGAGGGCGGCGGCCTCCGCCGAGGACCAGGCGAGGCTCTACTGGGTGGTGCTGCGCCACGAGATCGATTACAAACAGCCGGCGTTGCCCGGCGATGAGATCATCGCGCGCACGTGGGTTGGAAGCGCCAGCCGGGTCCGGTTCGTGCGCTATACCGACGTCCTGCGCGCCCGCGATGGCGTTGTGCTGGCCCGCGCGCTGACCACATGGTGCCCCATGGATGTGCAGACGCGAAAACCCGCGCAGGTAAGCCCGGAAGTTCGGGCGCGTTTCTCCGTGCCCGCGAAATGAAGAGACCGCTGCCTTCGGTCGCGGCTCCGTTTATCCGCAGGCGGCCAGCAGCTTCTTACGGATCTCCGGCTGCATCTCCAGTGGCACGCGCGCCCCTTCCCAGGTGACGTAGAAGACGTCCATGGCCTTGTGCGCTTCCGTGTCGATGAGCACTACCTCGATGTTCAGCCCCGCCGACGAAAGCACCTGCGTCATGTCGTAGAGCAATCCGGGCCGGTCCTCGGCCACAATCTCGATAAGCGACGAAATGGCCGAGGCTTCATTATTGAAGGCCACCGAGGCAGGGATCCTCGCGCCGCGCGTGAGCGCCGGTTTCCGCCGCCCGGAAAGCAGTTTCTTCACGTCCACCTTGCCGGTGATCGCCCGCCGCACGGTATCGCGCAGCCGGTCCAGCTCGCTTGCGTTAAGCTCCAGCGTGCGGTGCGGATCGGAAAAGGCGAACGTGTCCAGAACCACGCCCCGTGAATTGGCGAAAGCCTCGGCCTTGAGAATGTTCATGCCGAATGCGGCCAGCGTGCCGGAGAGCGACGCCAGCAGGAAAGGACGATCGCTGGTGATGACGGCCATGCGCCACGTCCCTTCCGATCTCTCGATGGAAATGGCCAGGCCGGCGGCTTTGTTCTCGCTCCACAAAACATGATGGGCGCGAATCTCGTCCTCGGTGTGCGTGTTCAGGTAGCGCGTGGGGAAGCCTTCAATAAAGGCGGCCACTTCGGGGGTCACTCGCGGCGATTGAATCCGGTCGGTCTGCAGTTCCCGGGTGAACTCGTCGTACCCGGCCAGATACGTGAGCCAGAGCTGTTCCAGCCGCCACGGGGTCATAGCCGAAGAATTCACGGCGCTGATATCGGCCCATGTCAGCAGCGTCAGCATGCGCAGGCGTTCCACGGTGCCGATGCGCTCGGCCATGTAGCGAGCGGTGGACGGGTCGATGAGATCGCGCGAGTTCATGACGCTGGACAAATCCAGATGATGCTCAATCAGGAACAGAACCGTCTCGCGCTCGGCGGGCGGAACTCCAAGCCGTTCCATCACCGCGGAAGCCAGTCGGACCGACTCGCGCGTGTGCTCGCCGGTGCCGCCGCCCTTGCCGATATCGTGCAGAAGCAGCGCCAGCCGCAGGATCTCCCAGGCGGCGGTCTCGTGCAGCAGGGTGCGGAAACGCTGGCGCTCCTCGTCCTTGGAATCGCGCAGGACTTCCAGTGCTTCCAGGGTTACCAGCGTATGCTCGTCCACCGTGAACTGGTGGTAGAAGTCGCGAGTCACCAGGCAATCCACGCGGCTCCACTCCGGAACCAGCCGGACCAGCATCCCGGTTTCATGCATGACACGCAGAGCGGCGGCGGCATGCGGCAGGGTAAGCAGTGCGCGCAGGGCGGGCCAAGACGGCTGGCGGTCGATCCACATGCTTCCCAGCGCGGCGGCAATGCGGTTCTCCGTCTCTCGGGACAGCCGCAGATTGTGACGCGCGATGAACTGCATCAGGCGGACGGGATACTCGGGATCGCGTTCCAGCTCGAGCGGCTCGCGCAACAGCACGCGCTCCCGCGATACAGTGAACTCGTTGTTGGAGACGCGGCCGCGCCAGTCGCGGAACTGCGAAAACAGGCCGAGATCGCGCCGCTCCGACGCTTCCATGGCCTGGTTGGCCGAGCGCCAGATCTCGCGAGCGCTTCTGTAGTACTCGCGCATCCAGGCCGCCGGCTCCGGCGAAATCGTTTCCTGCAGATCGAAAGTCAGCTGATTGGCGTCGCGGCCGGCCGCGCGATGCAGAAAGATGCGAATCGCGCCCAGCCAGTCCGCGGCCGTTTCCGGAAGATAATCGGCTGCCGACTCTCGCAAATTGGCCAGCCAGCGGATGACGTGCAGATCGCGCAGACCGCCAGGATGCTCCTTCACGTTCGGCTCGAGGTGATAAATGGTGTCGCCGAATTTCGCGTGGCGCTGGCGCGTCATCTTGCAGAGCTGGTCCATCAGGCCGGCGCGCTCGCGATGAAGGAACCGGGGCAACTCGGCGGCCAATTGCCCATGCCGCGCTCCGTCCCCACAAAGGAAACGATGATCCAGCAGGCTGATGGTGAGCTCCAGATTCCCCTGGTGCAGTTGGAGACAATCCTCCACCGTGTGGACCGACTGGCTCACCCGCAGACCGGCATCCCACAGCGCCCGCAGAAACTCGGAGATCAGCTCGCGCGCTTCCTTCGATTCGTCCGGCGCCGCGTTCAGCAGCAGCAGATCGACGTCGGAGTAAGGGAACAGCTCGCGCCGTCCATAACCTCCGACGGCCACTACCGTTACCGGCGGCCGCGTCTTCTCGAAGATCGCCGTTACCGTCCGGTCGACTTCGGCCGAACGCCGGGAAAGCTCCTCCCGCGCCCCGTCCGGCTGCCAAAGCGTCGCCGGCGCGGGGGCGGAAGATTCGGATTGGATATAAGAGTTGGTTCTGGTTGTCAGAGCGCGCCCTCTCCGCGCTCGTCGTTACGAATCCGGATGGCTTCGGCGACGTCGTAGAGGAATATCTTTCCGTCGCCGATTTTGCCGGTGCGTGCAGAATTCAGAATGGTCTGGACTACCTCGTCCGAACGCGCCGAGGGCACCACCATTTCGATCTTCATCTTGGGCAGCAGATCCACTTCGTACTCCATGCCCCGATAAATCTCCTTATGGCCTTTCTGGCGCCCGTGCCCGCGGACCTCGGTGATGGTCATCCCATCGATGCCAATGGCTTTCAACGCGGCCTTGACATCCTCCAGCTTGTGCGGCTGAATCACGGCTTCAATCTTCTTCATAAAGGTTACGTTTCGATTCTACGCTTCGAGATTATAACCTTCTTCGCCGTGGAGGCTGAGGTCCAGACCTTCTTCCTCCTGCTCCGCGTCAACTCGCACGCCGAGCAGCAAATCACAGACTTTCAGAATCAGGAACGTGCCAACTCCGGCCAGGGTCCACGAGATGAGCACTCCGATGCATTGGTTCAGAACCTGAGACGGGTTGCCATCCACCAGGCCCAGCGGCTTCCCGTTCAGACAATCGTTGATGATGCGGGTGGCGAACACGCCGGTCAGAATCGCACCGATGGTTCCGCCGATTCCGTGGACACCGAACGCATCCAGCGTGTCGTCATACCCAAACTTCTGTTTCACCGCCGCCACCATGAAGTAGCAGACGATGCCCGCCAAAAAGCCGATCAGCAGCGCGGCCATCGGCTTGACGAATCCGGATGCCGGCGTGATGGCCACCAGTCCGGCCACCGCGCCGGAGATGCCGCCCAGCACGCTCGGTTTCCCGTTGCGCAGCCATTCCACCAGAAGCCAGCCGAGAACCGCGGCCGCGGTAGCCAGGTGTGTCGCCACGAAAGCGCTTGTCGCCAGTGGCGAGGCGGCCAGCGCGCTGCCCGCGTTGAATCCGAACCAGCCCACCCACAGCAGACAGGCGCCGATGAAGCTCAGGGTCAGGTTGTGCGGCTTCATGGGCTCGTGCGGATAACCGACGCGCTTGCCCAGATAGAGCGCGCTCACCAGGGCGGAAACACCCGAGCTGATGTGCACCACCGTTCCTCCGGCGAAATCGAAGCAGGGGATCTTCCCGCCCAGGGTGGCGTTCAGGAGGCCGCCCTTGCCCCACACCATATGGGCCAGGGGGAAGTAGACCAGCAGCATCCACAACGTGGTGAACAGCAGCATGGCGCTGAACTTCATCCGCTCGGCATACGCGCCCGAAATAAGTGCCGGCGTGATGACGGCGAACATGAGCTGGTAAATCATGAAAGTGCCCTGAGGGATCGTTGGCGCGTAATCGGGGTTCGGCGCCGCGCCCACCCCGTTCAGGAACGCGTAGCGAAGATCGCCCAGCACGGACGAGCCTTCCCCGAAGGCGAGACTGTAGCCCACAATCGCCCAGATCACCGTGACTACGGCCATCAGGATGAAGCTGTGCATCATCGTGCTAAGTACGTTTTTCGGCCTTACCAGGCCGCCGTAGAACAGGGCCAGACCAGGCCCCGTCATCATAAGCACCAGCGCGGCGCTCATCAGCATCCAGGCGTTATCGCCCGCGCTTTGAGCGGCTTTGGTCGCGGTTTCCACCGCCGCCAGCCTTGCCTCAGTAGTCGGTGGTATGGATTGTGCCCAGGTCATCGTTGAAGCCAACAGAGCAAGCACGCACGACGACGTGGCGAGGAAAATGCGACGTGGCATAAGACTTGATTATGCCGGGCCGCAAAGGGGCGGCGGAACCAGGAAAATTTTATCGGGGCGATTTGATTTTTCGACTGAGACCAGACGCCTTACTGCCAGACGTGTTTGCGGGGCACCCAGACATTGCCGCCGACAAACTCAGCTCCCACAACGAACTTCGTGCCCTGGCGCTTGCAGAAACGGACCGTGGCCTGGCCCTGGATCTTCATGTCGTCGGAAGCAAGGTTGAGCACCGAGCGGGCGTCAACGGCTTCGGGCATCTCCATCTGCACCCCGGAAGCGGACAAATCGAAGATGCGAACCAGGGCGAATTTGTCCCGGCCGGTCCGGTCGGTCCACATCGCGCGTCCCCGGGTGTCGCATTCCGTGCGCTTGTGGCGTCTGATGTCACCCGCATCCCTCATCCGGTCTGCCTTTGCCACGATGGGCCTATCCACATGGTCAGCAGAAAGCGTAGCTGGAGTGAATGCCGCTCGACTCCAGCACGGCGGCCATCTTTTCCAGGGCCGATTTGTGGATCTGCGACACGCGGCTTTCGTTGATGCCCAGCACGCCGCCGATCTCCTTCATCGTCATCTCGTTGGTGTAGTACAGAACCACCACCTTCTGATAACGCTCCGGGAGGGCTTTCATCGCGCTGCTCAGCACGGTGCGCATTTGCGAGTGCGCGCACAGATTGTCGGGATGGGTTTCCGGTTTGCTGGGGAACTCAGGGGCAGGCAAATCGTCGTGCTCGGTGTTGCGGGCGGAGGCCGATACCAGCCCGACGTTGCGCAGGTCGATCATCATGTGCCGCCACCGTTCCACGTCCACGCCGATCTTCTCGGCGACTTCACTTTCGGTGGGCATGCGATGCAGGGTGGAGGCGAGATCGCGGGTCGCCGCTTCCACCTGCTTATGGCGCCGGCGCAGGTCGCGGGAGGCCCAGTCGAGCTGCCGGAGGCTGTCGAGAATGGCGCCCTTGATGCGATGCTTGGCGTAACTGGAGAAGACCACCTGCTTGCCGGGATTGTACTTTTCAGCGGCGTCGAACAGCCCGAGAACGCCGGCGTGCACCAGGTCGTCAAGCTCGACGTGCACGGGAAGGTTCTCATGCACGCGAATGGCGATGGCCTTCACCAGTGGCAGATGATCGAGAATGACGCGGTCCCGCCACGCGGTGCGGGCTGTCTGTTCCTTCTCCGATTTCTTCCCTCTCATGGCGATCACAAACCCTTTCTGCATTCTCATCGCGTTCGCCTCTCGGCCTCATCCGAAGCAAACCTTAGTCCAGAGCCCAGGAACCCTCAGAGGTCGTCAAATCGTTTCGTAGCCAATTCGAGCTACGTGCCAGGTAAGCCTTGCGACTGAGGTACTTGGCATCCTGGTCCTGGACCAACGCGACCGGCTTTCCCATTACCCCGGCCCACGGCGTCCACTCCCTCTCGTCTCGTTCTGAAACGTTCAGGCGAAGCCCCGATTTCAGTTCGGGATTCCAATCCCAAAATGAAACGCGGCATGGACCGCCTCGGCCTTACTTGCTATATCGGTACGCTTAGGTAGTTTTAGAGTGAATTCACGGCCTGGGCAGGGCAGAGAGCCAGGTCTTCACCAGCAAACCGCCGAGAAAGATCCAGACGGCAATGCGCATCTTGCCGGTGAGCGTGAATTCGGCGGCCAGCGCGAGCAGGGCGTAGGCGGCAAGCGCAGCAATCAGGCGGGCTTTCCGGGGGCTGTCCATGGGGGGTAACTACTGAGAAATGGTACCCCGGTACGGGGGTCGCCGATGTCCACCGGCCATTCGCCGATATTACAAGCCGGCAAAGCGCCGTCGCGATATAATCCTCCAGAACCGAGACTACCAGGAGCCCAACATGAGCGACACCCCAGTAAACCCCGCGGCGCCGCCCGCGCCACAAAGCGCCAGTCTGAAGGAAGGCATTCTCGGACTGCTGAATGTCTATATCGATCCGGTCAGCACCGCCCGCCGAATGCAGTTGAAATGGTTCTGGATCTACCCGCTGATCGTGGTTGGCATTGTCACAGTGATCGTGCAGCTCCAGATGATTCCATTCACCCTGCAGGCCATGCGCGTCGATCCACCGGGCAACATGAGCGGAATGAGCGGAGCGCAGCTGGAGCAGGCCCTTTCCATGGCGGGCAAGATATCCACCATCGTCGCCTTCGTGATTCCGGTTTTCGTCGTCGGCATCGTCGCCCTGGCCTCTCTGCTGGTGATGGCCATGGGCGCTATTGTGGATGCAAAAACGAAGTTTCTGCAGATTTTCAACCTGCTGATGACCTGCGGCATGATCTCCATGCTGCAGTTCGTCGCCACGGTGATTGTGCTGAAGGTAAAAGGACTCGATGACATCCAGAGCATGAAGCAGTTGCAGGTGCCGCTCGGCCTCGACATCTTTATCAACGCCAACGGAGCTCTGGGCGGCCTTCTCAACTACTTCTCAATCTTCACGCTCTGGTATATCGTCATGCTGACCCTGACATTCTCCAGCATGGCGAAGGTCTCGAAGGGCAAGGCCTTCTTCGCCACGCTGCCGCCCTGGGTGATCGGCGCGCTTTTTGCGATGCTGGGCGCGATGTTCCGGAAATAGGCTTAGCTACAAGATGGGCAGCAGATCCTGCTCCGCTGCTGCCTTTCCATCAAGATCCAGATATCGCGCGTCGAGCAGCCGTTTCAGCTCGACGTTGCCCATCGCTGAGAGCAGCGTTTCCTGCAGATGCGGGTGCTCCTGCTCCAGTTCCGCGAACATGGAACGCAGGGATCGCCGCACCGTGCCCGCCCGCTGCGAGCATCCGCATGGGATGACCGGCGCCCCCAGCGACGCCGCAAACTCCGCTGTAATCTTCTCGCTGACGAACACCAGCGGGCGAATCAGCCGGAAATCCTTCTTCCCCGAGTAAGTCACAGGAGGCAGCGCGCTCACGCGCCCGGTGAACAGGGCATTGCGGAGGAACGATTCGCAGAAGTCATCCGCCGTGTGGCCGAATGCGATCACATTGGCGCCCAGCCCGCGCACAATCTCATAGACCGCGCGCCGCCGATACCGGCTGCACAGGTCGCAGCCGTGATCGGGCTGTTCCTCGATCAGGCGCTTCGAGGGCTCATCGTGGAAATAGGTCCAATCGATGCCGCGCTGCTTCAGGTATTCGCCCAGCGGCTCGATGGGCCGCAGGAACTTGCCCTGCTCCACCGTGAACGCGCACGCCGTAAACTCCACCGGCGCGCGTTGCTGCAGCCGCACCAGCGCTTCAAGCATGGTCAGCGAGTCCTTGCCGCCGGACAAGGCGACGGCGACGCGATCGCCATCCCGGATCATCCGGTAGCGATGAATCGCCTCGCCGACCTTGCGCAGAAGTGTCTTTTCCAGCTCCAAGTCTCCAGAATAGCGGACAAGCAGAATGGCGACCGGCCACAATAGGAATACGTGACCACATTTCTGCTCATCCGGCACGGCCTGACCGACGCCGTCGGCAAGGTCATTACCGGCCGGCGTCCGGGCATACGCCTCAACGCCGTGGGAAGGAAGCAGGCCGAGGAGCTGCCCAGTCGGCTGGCTGGGTGGAAGATCGACGCTATCTGCAGCAGCCCCCTCGAACGCGCGCAGGAAACCGCCGAGCCGCTCGCGCGCCTGCTCCGGCTGAACGTCGCCGCCAGCGAAGCCTTTTGCGAAGTGGACTTCGGCTCATGGTCCGGCCTGACGCTCGATCACTTGAATCAGCTCCCCGAGTGGAAACTGTTCAACACCTTCCGCAGTTCCACGCGCGCGCCCGGGGGCGAGCTGGCCACCGAGGTCCAGACCCGCATGGTGGAGCAACTGGTGGCACTCGCGCGCCGGCATCCCGAGCAGACTGTGGCCGTGTTCAGTCATGCCGATGCGATCCGCCTGGCGCTGGTGCACTTTCTCGGCATGCCCATCGACCTTATGCATCGTCTGGAAATCCGCCCGGCATCGATCAGCGCGGTCCGGTTGGCGGAATGGGGCCCGCAGGTGCTGCTGGTGAATTCCCTTTGAATCGAGTACCGTAAGCTTTGGCACTTGTCAACCTGCAGGACCCGATCCGGCGGCTGGATCGCGTGCTGCTCTGCTGCTCTCCCCTCCCGATTCTGATTGTTCTGCTCAATGTGACCCGCTATCTGCTTCACGGGCCACAGTGGCTCTGGAACGAAGCCCGTCTGGCGCCGGCCTTCTCCATGATGTACGGCTATCATCTTTATCCGGGGCACGATACGCTGGCGCCGGTCGTTGGCACCCTGCACGCGCCAGTCGGCTACATTCTGTTTGCCGGTTTGTCGTTCCTGAAAGACCCGACGATCGCTCTGCTGGCCGCCTGCGGCCTGGCCACGGTTCTGTATTTCACGCCGCTGGTGTGGCTGCATCTGCGGGCCGGCGGAAAAAAGGACCGCCTGATCTCTCTTTATGCGCTGCTGGCCTGCGCCGCGATAGTCGTGGCAACTCCCGGAACCAGCTATGCCGCATTCAGCGTTCACGTGGATGCGAGCGCGACGGCAGCGGCTGTTCTGGCGGCCGGCCTCCTTGTGGTTCCTCGCGCCGATTCAGGCGGACGAGGCGGAACGGCGGCCCTGACGGTTTCGGCCTTCCTGGGAGTGCTGGCAGTGGGCTGCAAGCAGATCATGGCGCCGGTCCCGGTGGCGCTCGCCCTTTTCGTTCTCCTTGTCGAAGGCAGGCGTACCTTCGCGCGCTACATCGTCATGCAGGCGGTATCGGCCCTGGCGATCGCCGGGGCGTTGCTCGCGATTTTTCGGCCCACGCAGGACTTTCTCTTCAACACCGTCTGGCTGGCCACCCACCGCCCGCCCTTTCACATCGCAAACAGACTGGCGAAAGGCATGTACTTCGAGCGCGAGTCCCTGGCTGCGGTAATCCCGGTGTTGTTTGTCCTCGGCGGCAAGATGCTGTGGCTCGATTCCGGCAGCCTGCGGGCCCGCCTGCGGGAGAATCGCTGGCTGGTGTTCGCACTGCTGGCTGCGTTTCAGGTGCCGTTCTCGCTGCGCGCCTGGACCACCGTGGGGGGCGACCATAACCACCTCGCCGTGGTCACGCTGTTCGGTACAATCGCCGCCACCCTGGGGCTCGCGCTCCCCTGGCATTCCGGAAACGGGGTAGCAGGCGATTGGCCGGCCCTGCTTCGGCGGATTCTGCCTGTTGGAATTATCGTGGCAGTGTTTCCCCTTCCGTGGGGGCTGAAGGCCTCGGCGGAGAGGCTTTTCGACAATCACGCCGAGGTTGCTTTTCGCTATGAGAAGGCGCATCCGGGACGCGCCTACTTCCCCATGAATCCCCTCGCCTCACTCCTCGCAGAAGGACGTCTCACCCATTTCGATCCCTCTCTGGTCGACCGTGAGATCACCGGATGTGACACGACTCCAGCGCTGCTCGCTGCCGGGCTGCCACCGCACTTTCAGCTGGTGGCATGGCGTCCCGATGCCGGCGGACCCAGCTCCGGGCAGATGCTTCTTCTGCTCCAGTCGATGACACCTGTGCGTGAGCCGGATCTCGAAGGGTGGCGGGTCTTCGCCTGGAAGGACGGAGCAGCCCCGCGCTGAGCGTCTGGCGCAGTAAATCCGAAACGATGGCATTTTCTTTACGTCCAAACGAGTGACAGCTTCGTCTAAGGGGTTAGACAGGTTGGGATCGCGATGAGTCTGCAATTCCTCAATTGGGAGATCGACGGCGTGACCGTGCTGACGGTGATCGGCCGTCTCACGCTGGGCGATGCGACAACCATGTTCCGCGCGTCCATTGAGGAGCTGATCGCGGCGGGAAAGCCGAACATTCTTCTGAATATGCACGAGGTCACCCGGCTTGACAGCAGCGGCATCGGAGAACTGGTGGCGGCCACCACGGCGTGCCGGGATCACGGCGGCGCATTAAAGCTGATTCATCTGGGCAAGCGCACGGAAGCGATGCTGCAGTTAATGAAGCTGTACACGGTCTGCGAAGTGGTGCCCGATGAGGAAGAGGGCATTCGCAGCTTCTCCGCCCCGATGGTCTCGGATCCTCTCCCCCAGGAAGCCGTGTAGCATTACTCACGCCAGCTTGTTCAGCCCATCGATATACGCCCGCGCGCTGGCTTCAATGACGTCCGTTGAAACGCCGCGGCCCTTCACCCGCCGGCCGCCTTCCTCCAGTTGCACGGTGACTTCGCCCATGGCTTCGGTGCCGCTGGTGTTGAGGACGCCAGCCGGCGAATTGGCAACAGCCAGGCCAAGGTCATCGTGACAATGCACGCTGATGGTGGCGCGCTCGATGCCGGGGAACTTTGCACCAATCTGGTGCATAATGGTGTCGTGCCTGCCTCCAAAGTAGTTCGTCAGAGCGTCAGCCTCCCGTCAACTGTTGCGCATCAGGTCCGCACAATGGCGAAGGCCCGTCACGTCAGCGCTAACCGGATGCTGGTAGAGCTCGTCGAAAACGGAATCGCCGCAGAGAAGCGGAGACAGCAGGAGTTTTTTGAACTCGCCGGGCGCTTCCGGAACGCCACCGATCCCGAGGAGGTTCAGCGCCTCGGGGACCAGTTGGGACGAATGGTTTTCGGCTGATGCCGAGAATCCGCTGGGACAATTTGCCAGCCGGCGTGCGACGTCACCTCATTGACCGGATGCGTGACCGGGCCATCAGTCTTGCCGACATCGATGACCTTCGTACGTGGATTGCGTCCAGCCCGGAGTTGCCCGAAGGCGACTGGTACAAGGACTTCGGTTCTTTCAAGCTCTGCGGCACGGGATCGTTGCCGAAGACATTCCTGCTTCCCGGTCAGGCGGCCAAAGGACGAGCCGTGTAGCTGGG
>Ga0335078_10012447_pt1 | contig 12618 bp, 11 predicted proteins | sample Lox_Sample_32_FD_206711 | JGI IMG/M metagenome (GOLD analysis project Ga0335078, IMG submission 206711) | Soil microbial communities from Loxahatchee National Wildlife Refuge, Florida, United States - Lox_Sample_3.2 | ecosystem: Environmental > Terrestrial > Soil > Wetlands | place: USA... | reverse complement strand
CCCAGCCCGGGCCGCCCCAGCCCCGGGCCGTCCCAGCCCGGCCCCCGCCCCGCCCGGCCCCCGCCCAGCCCGGGGCCCGCCCAGCCCGGGCCCGCCCCCGCCCGTCCCCCGCCTTGGCCGAGGCCGTCCCAGCCCGGGCCGCCCCAGCCCCGGGCCGTCCCAGCCCGGCCCCCGCCCCGCCCGGGGCCCGTCCAGCCCGGGGCCCGTCCAGCCCGGGGCCCGTCCAGCCCGGGGCCCGTCCAGCCCGGGGCCCGTCCAGCCCGGGGCCCGTCCAGCCCGGGCCCGCCCCGCCCGGGGCCCGCCCCAGCCCGGGGCCGCCCTGGCCGAATTGCGTGGATGTGGCAGCCATGCACATCCCACCCGCTCAGCCAACTACGTGAATGCCACAGCGATGCAGTCAGGACTGCGTGGCTGCCACAACCATGCACACCTGCCGTGCGAGTGGGACTACCTGAACGCCACAACCATGCACATGGCGCGCAGCATCGGGGCGAAAGGGTCAGGCGGGGTAGGTCAACGGGGTGCCTGGACGGGGCAGGTTTGGATAGTCGGTCACTTAGGGTAGTTGACTAGATGTTTTGGGTAACCAGAAGGGCTTCCGGGACACATGACCGCGCCAGTCGCCATCGCCATTGGGTCGACTACGGCCCGGCGGGCGGCGCTGTCGCCGGGTGCCATGACCGTGGCTGGCCTCACCACACCGAAACTGCAGCCGCCCACGGTGGCCGGGCGCCCCGCCGGGCTGGCCCATGGGCCGGTCACCAGCCGGAACCCGGCCGCATTCTTCACCGATCCCGGCATGAACGAGCAGACGCTGTTCACCGTGGGGGCAGCCGGCTACGGGGCCGCCGAGTACGGCGAGGTCGCCGCGGCGGTGTCCGGTGTGCACCGGGACGGCGACACGTACGACGCCTATTACCGCGAATTCCGGGTCATCGGCACGGTGGTCAGCCGTTTCGGCAAGGAAGCGTATGGCCGCGGAAATCTGGCCGCCGCCCGCGGGGCATTCTTGCGCGCAGCCAGTTACCTCGCGAATCCGCTGTACTTCGCGCTGGGAACCAGCCACCCCCGCCGCCAGGCGGCCGCCTACCGGGCGATGGACGAGAGCTGGGCGCGGGCCGCGGGGCTGTTCGAGCCCGCAGGCGAACGGGTGCAGATCCGGTACGGGCGGACCTCGATGCCGGGGTGGCTGCTGCGCCCGCCGGGCGCCCGGGCCGGGAGCCGCCGGCCCACGATCATCTTCACCAACGGCAATGCCGCGCAGAACATCAGCCTGTACGTGCACGGCGCGGCCGAGGCGGTGGCGCACGGGTACAACGCGCTGATCTTCGAGGGACCCGGTCAGGGGTCCATGCTGTTCCTGCGCGGCATCCCGTTCCGTCCGGACTGGGAGGCGGTCATCACCCCGGTCGTGGACCACCTGCGGGACCGGCCGGATGTCGATCCGCGGCGTATCGCCCTGATCGGCTGGGGCCAGGGCGGCGCGCTGGCCGCGCGGGCCGCGGCCGTCGAGCACCGGCTCGCCGCGCTGGTGCTCGATCCTGGGGTACGTGACCTCATGACTGCGTTCCGCCTGCCTGGCCAGCTGGCCGGGCTGGCCCAGTCCGATCCGGCTGAAGCCGACGCGGTCTGGGCGCAGATCTTCGGCCGGCTGCCGGCCAGCGAGCGGTTCGGCTTCACCAAGGCCAGCTACCCATTCCGGGAGCCTTCCTTCTCGGCGCTGGTCCGGGCCGTCGCGCAGTATGGCACCGCGGCCTGCCTGCCGGAGATCACCACACCGACGCTGGTCACCGGCTACCAGGGGGACACGGCCTTTCCCGGCCAGGACGGCCAGGCCGCCGAGCTGCTGCGCTGCCCGCACGCGCGGCATGAGTTCACCGCGGTGGCCGGGTGCCAGGGACACGGCGCGCCGATGGCGCCCCAGCGGCGCAACCAGGTCATCTTCGACTGGCTGAGCGGGATTCTCGGCTAGCGGCCTGCTGCCGGGGCCGATGGTGGCCAGAAATCACTTTGCCATCCACCAGCTGAGCTGGTTATCTCGGCGGGAGCAGCGTAGCGGGCCCGCGGCAGGATGCGGGCAGCCGGAGAGGGGCCTGAGGTGGGTCACGTAGAGGTGGCACACCTGGACCAGACGCTCCCCGATGGGCGGACGCTGCTCGCCGATGCGTCGTTCCGGGTCGGTGACGGCACGATCGCGGCGCTGGTCGGCCCGAACGGAGCGGGCAAGACCACCTTGCTCAGGCTCATCGCTGGCGATCTGGTCCCGGAGTCCGGCACGGTCACCGTCAGCGGTGGGCTGGGCGTGATGCGGCAGTTCGTCGGCGGAATCCGGGGCAGCGCTTCGCAGTATGCGGGGAGCTTCGGCGGGATCCCAGGGGACGAGGTCACGGTCCGGGACCTGCTGGTCTCGGTGGCGGCGCCGCGGGTCCGCGAGTCAGCGGCCCGGCTGCACGCGGCCGAGCAGGCGATGGCGGGGCGTGACGACGAGCGGACCCAGCTGCGTTATGCCACGGCGCTCGCTGACTGGGGGGACGCCGGCGGCTATGACGCCGAGGTGCTGTGGGACGCGTGCTGCGTAGCGGCGCTGGGCATCAGCTACGAGCGCGGCCGTGAGCGCCACGTCGGCACGCTGTCCGGCGGTGAGCAGAAGCGCGTTGTCCTCGAGGCGCTGCTGCGCGGCCCGGCTGAGGTACTGCTGCTCGATGAGCCGGACAACTACCTGGATGTGCCGGGCAAGCAATGGCTGGAGGAGCAGCTGGTCCAGACGCGCAAGACGGTCCTGCTGGTCAGCCACGACCGGGAGCTGCTGGCCAACACGGCCCAGCGGATCGTCACCGTCGAGGACGGCAACGTGTGGGTGCACGGCGGTGGGTTCGCCAGCTACGCGCAGGCCCGCCGGGACCGCATCGACCGGCTCGACGAGCTGCGCCGCCGCTGGGACGAGCAGCACGAGAAGCTCAGGGAACTGGTGCGCACGCTGCGGCAGAAGGCGTCCTATAACGACGGCATGGCGTCCCGGTATCAGGCGGCGGTCACCCGGCTGCGCAAGTTCGAGGAGGCGGGCCCGCCGGAACTGGCCCCACGGGAGCAGAACGTCCGGATGCGGCTGCGTGGTGGCCGCACCGGCAAGCGCGCGGTCATGTGCGAGCAGCTCGAGCTGACCGGGCTGATGCACAGCTTCGACCTCGAGGTCTGGTACAGCGACCGGGTTGCGGTGCTCGGTTCTAACGGCTCGGGCAAGTCATTTTTCCTGCAGCTGCTGGGCGGGGCGGACATCCCGCACCGGGGCGTGGCCCGGCTCGGTGCCCGGGTGATACCCGGGTTGTTCGCGCAGACGCACACCCGTCCCGACCTGGCCGCCCGGCACCCGGGAGAGATCCTGATGACCGAGCATGCGATGCAGCGCAACGAGTCCATGGCTGCCCTCGCCCGGTATGAACTGCAGCACTGCGCGCAGCAGCCGTTCAGCACGCTGTCCGGCGGTCAGCAGGCGCGGCTGCAGATCCTGCTGCTGGAACTGGCCGGGGTGACGCTGCTCCTGCTCGACGAGCCCACCGACAACCTGGACCTGGCCAGCGCCGAGGCGCTGCAGGCGGGGCTGGAGTCGTATCAGGGCACGGTGCTGGCGGTGACGCACGACCGGTGGTTCGCTCGTTCGTTCGACCGGTTCCTCGTGTTCGGTTCGGCTGGCGATGTCTACGAGTCTGACGTTCCGGTGTGGGATGAGAGTCGGGTGGTCCGGCCGCGGTGACGGGTGTCTCTGGTTCGGTCTTGGTGACGAGTGTCGCGGTCGAGCCCCGGTGATCGGGGCGCTTGCTAGGCTGCTTGATGCGCAGGGAGCCTGGCCCCCTTTCCCGGGGTGGCTCCGCGATAGCCGAGGTGAAGGGGTCCACACCGTGAAGAAGTTGTTCCTGCTCGCCCTCGCGGCGGTTGGCGCTTTCGCCGTCTGGCGGAAGGTCCAGGCCGACCGTGCCGAGCTTGACCTGTGGACGGAGGCGACCACCGGCGACGACTAGGGATGCACCTAGGACTCCTGAGCGAGCAGTCGCCCGGCTGACCCGCCGGGCCTTAGTACGGGGGTTCGAGTGAGCGGCGCAACCCCGGTCACGCTGTTGTGCTGCGGCCTGCTCGGGGTGGCCGCCGATGACGGCGGAATCCTGGAGCGGGCATTCGCTGAGGCTTTCGCCACGCAGGGCATCGTCCCCGGTACCGCCGCTTACGCGCGGAGCATGGTCCACGTCCACCAGACTCGCGGTCAGCCCGCGGTAGATGTGTTTCGCGCGCTGTTCCCGGATGCTCCCGGCCGGGCCGAAGCCGCCACGCTGGCGTTCGACAGGTCCTACCGCCTCTCGGTAGACCGGTCCGGGCTGGCGCCGATGCCGGGGGCGTCCGAGGCCCTGGAGCAGATCCGCGACGCCGGGACGCGGATCTGCCTGATCACCGGGCTGTCCCGGAGCCTGCTCGGCCTGGTGCTGGACACGCTGGGCTGGTGGCGGCGGATCGATCTCGTGTTGTGCCCCGAGGACGCACCACGGGGGTATCCGTGGCCGGACCCGGTGCTGTGCGCCATGCTCCGGCTCGGCGTCACCGACGTGCGGGAGACCGCGTACGCCGGCGGCACCGAGAGCGGTGTGCTGTGCGGCCGGCGGGCCGGCGCGAGCGTGGTCGCGGGCATCCTGACCGGCGGCCACACCCGGGACCGGCTGCACCGGGCGGGTGCGACCCACCTGCTGGGCAGCATCGCCGAGCTGCCTGGGGTGCTGACCGAGCCGGCCGGCCAGGAAGAGGGCGGGGAGAACCCCGGGTCTCCTGGCGTGGCGGTGCCGCCACGGGCGGAGAGCAGTGGTGCCGGTCCGGGAACCGGGCCGTCCGGGGTGGCCGAGCCGCCGTCCGGGGGGCGCCGCCGCACACAGCCGCGCTGATGATCTCGCGCCTTGAACGGGTACCCTTGTACCGCCGTCGCGGGGCTATAGCTCAGCTGGAAGAGCACCTGCTTTGCAAGCAGGGGGTCAGGGGTTCGAGTCCCCTTAGCTCCACCTGGCACAATCTCATCTGTGGCGGGGCTCGAAGTGACCCCGTGCCCGTTCGTGCCCGACCGGTTTCCAGCGCCGAGGTCGCACGAAGCGCTGGTGCCTGCTGGCAGCGGGCTGCGGGGCCGGCCTGATCCTGCATCAGGCTGTGTTCTCACCCCACCTCTTTCGTATGTCCGGTTAGGAGTGGGAAGAAGTGACCGGCGATCTGCCGGAGGACGCTGACGACGAGCCGGGGTGGAAGGTCTGCTTGGGGGTCGTTCAGTTCGGCTGGGAGCTGCACCCCCATGTCTCTGGCTCTGGTAATGAGGGCGGGCGCGATGCCTTTGCCGAGGGTGCTCAGGGCCTGGCCGACTACTTCGGGGTCCATCGTCCACGCGGGTACGGGATGCGCGCGGGGGGCCGCCCAGGTCTCAGGGTCGCGGGGTGTGGCGAGTGAGAAGAGGTGGTCGAAGGTGCGGGCCGAGGCGTCGCGCTGGGTGAACGGCTCACCCAGTCCCCAGGCCTTGCGGAGGGTGGCGATCAGGGAGGTGTGGCGGTACTCCTCGTTGTACACCGATCCCGGTTCGACCCATGGCGACACGACAATGGCGGGTACCCGGTAGCCGGAGCGGTCGAAGGTGAAGCCGAGCTCGCCAGCTGGAGCGGACGGATCAGGTGGTGGGACTGGCCCGGGAGGGACGTGATCGTAGGTGCCGCCTGGCTCGTCCCACCCGATCAGCAGCGGGGTGTTCCACACGTTGGCGCCGGTCGGGGAGGTGGCGGACCGGTAGGCGCGGTACACCCGGTCGAGGAAGGCCTCACCCGAGAGCATCGAGGACGGGGAGTCCATCGCCAGGTCGACAGTGTCGGAGAACGAGCGGCCGAACGCGGGATGGTAATCACCGTGGCCTCCCAGCATGTTCGGCTCGATCAGCGAGAAGTCGGGCAGGGTACCCGCCGCGGCGTCCTTCTCGAACTCGGCGAACGGCACGAAGTGGGTGGCCAGCCGGTCCTTGAGCCGGGGGAAGTGGATCACCCCGGTGAACGAGATCGGCATCGGCTCCATGACGTAGACCTTCCAGGTCCTGCCGTGGGCCTCCAGCCGGTCGAAGATCGTCTCAGCGGTGTTCTGTGCCAGCCATTTGGTCATCGGGCTGTTCACGACGAAACCCGACGAGGTGGCCGCCGTCCAGAACGACCGGTTCATGAAAGTCTGGGACGGCACCTCGCAGAACCAGTGGTCGAAGACCCCGAAGTCCCGGGCTATGCCGTTCAGCACCGGGAGTTGCCCGGGAGTGCAGCCGGTCATGATGTGGGCGTACTCGCCGTAAGTCGGCTGGCGGCCGGTTTCCCCGGTGAAGGTGGAGATGTAGTCGGTCACGAACCCATCCATCGTCGGCACCGCCCCGGCTGGCGGCGCGTTCCATGGCTCCGCCGCGGCATCACCGATCTTGAACCGGTTGCGGTCATCGATGACGTTGAACAGCTGTGTGTTGGTATGGAAGTACTCCTCACCCGAGTCCGGGTTCGGCGAATCCATATCCGTGGCCACGGTGTAGGGAACCACCCTGCGGTCAGCGCCGTGCTCTGCCCACCCGGGAATGGGGTTGCTCAGGTCCTTGCCGATGACCCCGTCGAAATTCTTGCCGTCCACCGGCCCGTACAGGTGCCCAAGCACATTGTCGAAGGAACGGTTCTCGAACAGCACCACCACGATGTGATCAAGGGCGCGAGACCTATCCGGTACCGGCATGAGCCCGCCTCCCTTACCCCGCCGACCATGATCACGGCCGATTCCTGGCACCCACAAGGTCTACTAGCCTCGTAGCTCACCAGCTGCCTAATCAGGATCATGTCTCTATCTAGGTTGCGAGCAGATCACCCGCCACAGGCGATCTCGAAGGCTGGCCGCCCGGCGTGCCCGTGCCGTGCCCGGCCGGACGGTGATCAGCGGTGATTAACGGTCGCTCACGGGCACGCCACGTTGACGTCCACCTGCGGCGGGGCAGGTCAGACCCCAGGCCCGCAATCTTTGCAAGCAGGGGGTCAGGGGTTCGAGTCCCCTTAGCTCCACTTTGAACTGCGAAAACTCCCGGTTGTGATCTTGAGCTAGGCATGTCGTGCCATTGGCGCCAGCTCGGTGGCTGTCCGATGGCTCCATGGATGGCGCTTGTCGAGTGCGTCGCCGACCACCGCGGCGAAGGACGCCGGAATGCTCTGAACAGACGCGCATGCGCATCGCTCGAAGAATCGAGCTGCCGGACCAATCCGAGTACCTACGAGTCTCATGACTGTCTGCGCGGTAGACGTTTGCCGACCCTCAAAGTGTGGAGGCTGGTCCCTGGCGGCTCCAGGCCGGGTGAATCACTATGGACGAGCTGCGCGCCCTGGTAGCCGGTATCAGCCCGCCGGTGCTCGCCGAGCGTGGCCTCGGCGACGCGATACGGGCGCTCGCGCTGGACGCCCCGGTGCCTGCCACGGCGGACATCGATCTGCCGGGGCGCCTCCTGGCGCCGGTGGAGGCGGCCGCGTACTTCGCGGTCGCCGAGTTGCTCGCCAACGCGGCCAAGCACGCGGAGGCGCGCAGCGTGCACATCCGGGCGGCACACCCGGCCGGGATGCTGCGGATCGAGGTCACCGATGACGGCACCGGCGGCGCCGACCCGGCGCGCGGGACTGGGCTGCGCGGTGTCGAGCGCAGGCTGGGCGCCTTGGATGGAGTGCTCGCGGTCAGCAGCCCGCCTGGTGGGCCGACGATCGTGGTCATTGAGGTGCCCCTTGGAGCTGCCCGCCTCCGCGTGGCGGCATCAGGACGTGCATGAGGCGCTGCGCCAGCGTGATGTGGCCGCCTTGCTGCGATTGGTCCAGCGGTACAGCGGTGTTAGCCAGGCCCGGCTGGCCACCGCTTTGGGGATGGGGCAGGGCCGGGTCAACGAGATCGTCCACGGCCGCCGCCGGGTCACGCAGGTCGACGTGTTCGAGCGGATCGCCGATGGTCTGTCCATGCCTGATGAGGCCCGGGTGCTGATGGGCCTGGCCCCGGCCCACGCGGCGGCACGGGGCGTGTTCACCGGCCACGCCGAAATCGCGCGTGTCTTCCGGGACCAGGCCGAGGCGAACGGCGAGCTGGTCGCCCAGGCGGCGAGTGCCGCGTGCGTTGATCTGCTGGCGGTCCGCGCATTAGGGCTCGTTGCGCTGAACGACTCGCTGTTGCGCGGTCCGCTCAGCCACCGGAAGTCCCCGGTTCAGATGCGTGTGCTGCTGCTGGACCCCGATGCGCCCTCGGCCGCGGTCCGGGCTGCCGAAATCGGCGAATCGCCGGAGTCTTTCGCTGCGGCCATCCGGCTCTCCCTTGCCCGCCTTGCGGAGTTCGCCGGTCATCGGTTCGTCAGCCTGCAAACGGCTGTGTATGTCGACTTGCCGACGTGGCGGATGCTTCGGTTCGACGACACTCTGTACCTGTCCGCGTTCGGTGCCTCATCTGAAGGGCACCGGTCTGGCATGTACAAGCTCACGGCCGCCACCAACGGTGTCCTGCACGCGGGATTCCTGCGCCAATTCGATGATGCCTGGCAGCGGGCACGTCATCTGCAGGAGGCCTGAGGTGATCGAGGCCGAATTGAAAGCCCGCGTCCGCGACCCTGAGCAACTGAGGGAACAGCTGGGCAAGCTAGCGGCCGGGGAGAACAGCACGTACCACGACACCTACTACGACTGGCCCGGCGGGCAGCTCACCTCGGCTGGCCGCGAGCTGCGCCTGCGAGTGGTGGAGATGGCAGGCCAGCGGAGGGCGTTGCTCACCTACAAGGAACCAGCCATCGATACCGCCAGCGGCTCCAAGCCAGAGCACGAGACAGAGGTCGCGGACCCCGCAGCCATCGACGTGATGCTTCGTGGCCTTGGGCTGACCTGCCTGGTGGCGTTCGAGAAGCGCTGCACCAACTACCGTTTCACCGCCCTGGACCGCGACATGCTGGCCACCGTCGTTCAAGTGCCCGAACTCAACGGCACATTCCTTGAAATGGAAACGATGACCGGCGAAGCGGGCGTCCAGGCGGCCCTCGCGGACGTCCGGGCCGTCCTCCACCAGCTGGGGATTACGGACGGCGACCTGACCACGGAGCAGTACACCGAAGCAGTCCTTAAACGCCGTCAGTAGTCCAGACCAGGCTCCGCACCTCCAGCGTCCGTCCCGTGGTTGCAGCAGTGCTGACGCCTACCGTCTGCGGCTAGGCGAAGGTGTTGTCGGCCCGCGTGGGTAGCTCGGACCGGACGAAGTGGGGGCGTGCTGCCTCTGAGGCGGCGGCATTGCGCGCGGCGTTGCACCGGGAGGGAAGGGGAACTCCAGGCCGCTGCGCTCGGCTGCGGTGCGCGCCTTGATCCGCCTTCTGGGTGCTGGAGTGATGTAGCTGAGCATGGCCGCCCGCAACTGCTCGGTGGCCTTGCGGGCGGCCGCTGCCTGGGCGGCTTGGCGCTGTGCTTCCCGCATGTCAGCGATGGACTCGGCCAGCCTGGCGAAGCGGCCAAGGAGCGTCATCTGGGCCGAGGCAGGGTCACCGACGATGGGCACGGCTGTGGATAGCAGCCGGGCTGCCCGCCGCAAGTTGTTACCTGGCTGGGCAGGGTGGGGAATCCGGCCGTACGGGGCACGGGCGGCGCGGTCGCAGGAATCGGCTGCCTGGCGGAGCACCCGGCTGCCCAGCGCAGCGCCGGCGGCGTGCAGCGTGTCGGCGGCGGCCCAGGCGGCGTCGGCGGCCGCAGTCGGGTCGGTGACGGTGAGGTTGCGGATCTGCTCCGCAGCACTTGCCGCGGTGCGGGCGGCGTGCTCCCAGATCGCGGTGCGTTCCGCCGCGGTGAACCGGTCGCCGGGCTCAGGGCCTGTCGCGTTCCAGCGGCGGCGGAGCTTCGGCAAGCTCAGGTCCGCGGCGAGCTTGCCCCCACCGAACCAGACTGGGTTACCGGCGCGGGTAGTGTCGGTGGGCAAAGCGACGGCATAGCCGGTGATCTCGCCCGGCTTGCGGGTGCTGTACCGCCTGCGGACCAGCACCCCGGCCCGGTCCAGCCGGGCGAAGAACTCATGCTCGCTGGCCGCCCCAGCCGCTGCCGTGCTGACCACCCGCCGGAGCGTGACACGGGGTGCCTCCTGGAAGCCACGACGCTGTGCCTTCTCCGACTCCGCCCGGGACGGTCGGCGCGCGGCGGTGCGGTCCCTCGGAGCGGTGCGCCGCAATCCGAACCGCTGCTCCGCGCCCCGGCACGCTTCACCGACACGGAAGTAATCGTTCCACGTCTGGGGTCGCGTGCCGTCCTGGCGGGCCAGCATGGCGACGACGTGGATGTGATCCGGAGCGTGCCGGACCGCGACCCAGCGAACCGCATCGTCTTCCTGGCCGTGGGGTGCCAGGCCGGTCCGGTGCATGATGTCGGAGGCGACCTGCGCCCACTCGTCATCGGACAGAGCCCGGTCCTCCGGGGCGGACCGGACGGAGCAGTGCCACACCGGCCGAGGCGATCCGCGTGAGCCGAGCGCGGCGTGCGGTTGCAGGAGCAGGCCGTTCAGGTGACGGAAGTCGCGGCGGCCGTCATCCCGCAGTGCAGGCTCCAGCTCGGCAGGGTGGCGCCAACCGGCAACAATGTGCAGGTCGGTGTGCTCCGTACTCCGGCCGGGCCCGAAAAGGTAGTAGATCAGCCCGGCCACCCGCTCCCCGTGCGGGCTGACCTTGCCGATCATTGCCGGATCCGCTTCCGCACTTCTTTGGCGGCCTGGTCGAGAAGCCGGGCCCGACGCATGCTCTCAGCCGCGTACGGGAGAAGGTCATCGCTGCGCTGGCCCATGGTATTCAGCTTCGCTACCGCCTGATTCAGGTCGACGCCAATCCGCCGGACCAGCCCGGCGGCCCGGATGAACTCCGCCAGCGCTTCCCGCAGCGGAAAGTCCCCCGGGGCGGCTCCGGTGTGGGCAGCGGACAGCACCACCTGCGCCGCGAACGCGCCTTTGGCCAGCCCGGCCCGCTCAGCGGCCGCACCTACCCGAGCGAATTCCTCGTCGCTGAGATCGACCGGACCGTACGTGTGCGCTTCACAGGCTGACGGGACCTACGCCGCGGTTTCGCCATCGGCGATGCCGCACCGTGCTGCTTGCTATCCATTGCCTTATGCTGCCCCGGGTACTGATGCCCTATTGCGGACGTTCCCATTTATCCGGCGCCCACCAGGGGTTATTTCTTCCTCAGTGGGTTGGTTGTTATAGCAATTGTGCGCCATCGGACCGCGCCGGTCCAGGGCTAGCTGAACGTTAGGCTATATCTTGCTCCAACCAATTTCGGTCAGCTCAAAGCTTTAACGTGCTTGCTTCATTCAGAGCCACGCATCCCCCGGTAGCCTATGCTTGAGAAAATTTCAGGGTCGTCCGGGTAAGCTCAGTGCGGTTGGGTTTATCGGTGCACCAATGCAACGGCGATCAGAACCCAGTTGCTCGGCGAGCCGTCTGGGCCAGCTTGGTGGCTGGTCCCGCGGCCGTCGATCCGGGCCGCCGCCCCAGCCATCTCTAAGGGGTCCGGCGTGGGCAGCCGCCAAGGTCACGGTCCCAGGTCTCTTGCTCCACCCATCTGCCGGGCGGCACAACCTGGCACTGCCTTGGCTTAGTGAGGCTTGCCGGGAGTTGACGGATATAGGCGGAAGGCAACCATCTCACGGCCTGGGAACTGACGGTAGAACCGCGGTCCGTCATCCTCGGTCTGCAGGTCCAGGCGCTTAGCGCCAGTGGTTTCGAAGACCGCATCCAGGAGCCGGGTTCCAAGGCCCTCGTGCCGGGCGGCAGGTGCGACGATCATCAAACCAACGACCCAGTTGATCTGACCATCTGTGATCACCTGAACCGCGCCGAGCAGCTCATCGCCGTGCTCTGCAACCAGCGTGGTGACGCCAGGTGCCCCAAGAGCGCGGGCCGCCCGGTCTGGGTCGTCCCAGTAGTCCCACCCCTCGGCTTGACAGAGAGCGCAGATCGCCGTGGTGTCCTCGACGATGAATTGTCTGATCTCCACGGGCGCGTTCACGTCATCATCGTAGAGATCGGCGGGTTCCACCGGCCTCACTAGCGGTGTTGCCCCTTGGGGTTCGCACAAGTTTGAACTGCGCTGGCATACCCCGCAACGCCACCCTCTCACTCGCCTGTACTCGACCCACGCCTGGTCCAGCACGCAGCCTCCCGCAAGCGTCGCGGGGCCCATCGCGACGTTGATGCTGACCTAATACTCCAGCCGGACTTCGTGATCTCGCGGTCCGCTGGTGCCAGTTACGGACCTGGTACCTGGGCGTGCCCGGCGTGGGAGACTGCCGGTGATGGAGACGGACTACCCGGAGCACCTGCTGGCTCGGGAACCGGCGCCGCGGTATGAGGGAGAGGGCCCGTTCGTCCTGTGGCACTTTAGCGAGGACGCTTCTCTTGGCCGGTTCCGGCCGCATGTTCCTGTTACGAGCCCGGAGGCGCAGCCGCTGGTGTGGGCGGTCGATACCCGCCATGCGCCGATGTTCTGGTTCCCGAGGGACTGCCCGCGCGGGTGTATCTGGCCGGGACCGGCTACCACGGCTGAGGATCGTGAGCGGT
>Ga0335078_10012445_pt1 | contig 12619 bp, 9 predicted proteins | sample Lox_Sample_32_FD_206711 | JGI IMG/M metagenome (GOLD analysis project Ga0335078, IMG submission 206711) | Soil microbial communities from Loxahatchee National Wildlife Refuge, Florida, United States - Lox_Sample_3.2 | ecosystem: Environmental > Terrestrial > Soil > Wetlands | place: USA: Florida... | reverse complement strand
ACGCTGGAGGAACCTCCTCCGGCCGGTTTTTCTGCTTAGTTATGGTAACATTGCCGAAAGGCCTGCGCGGAAAGTCCGCGGGCGTCCGCAAGGCCAAGACGCGAGGAGGAATTCACTATGAAGATCGATAGTCCTTTTGTTCCAGACAGACAGTCAGACTACCGGTTGAGGGGCCGGACAATCGCCGTTGGGCTGATGCTGGGCTTGGCGCTGAGTGCTGGTACTGCGACCCTGCGCGGTCAGGGATTGAGGGTCGTGCAACTGAAGTTTCCGGGTGCCACCGCGACGTACGGGGCCGGCGTCAACGGCAGTAATCACGTGGTTGGTCTGTACGTGACCAGCGCCAATGCCGAAGAGGGCTTTGAGTGGCTGGGCGGGACCGGCTATAAGGCTATCGTCTTCCCCGGCTCGAACAAGTTCACGCGGGCCTTGGGCATCAACGATTCCGGTGAAATTGTGGGAGACTTCATCAGCAAGAAGGATGGCTACTATCACGGCTTCACCGATGTGGGTGGCACGCTGACGCAGTACGATGCGCCGGGCGGTCTAGGGCATTTCTCGACTTCGCTGTTCGGCATCGACAATAACGGGGATCTGGCCGGCGCGGCCAACGGCCAGGGGTTCGTGAGCATTGGCGGCACAGTGACCATGTTCTATGGCAGCGGCGCCGACCTGACCTACGCTTACGGCATCAACGATTCGCAAGTGGCCGTGGGACAATACTTCGACTCCAGCAACCTCTCTCACGGTTTCATGTGGCAGGCCGGCACCGTTACCGAAATCGTTTACCCCGGCGCCGTCCAGACGGCCTGCGAGGGGATCAACGATTCCGGGGAGATCACCGGCTATTACATTGACAGCAGCAATGTAGCTCATGGATTCACCTACACCGCCGGCGTTTTCGCCACATCCGACTTGGCCTTCATCGAAGGTGTGAACAAGAACGGCGCCTACGTGGGGAACTACCTGGCGCCTCCCGGGGTGACCTACGGCTATGTGGCCTATCCTACGGCGTTCAAGCCCGCTACGGTGAAGATCAAGAGCGCCGAGAGCACCAGCACGATCGGCGTCAACAACGCGGGCGTCCTGGTGGGCCAATATACCGACTCTAAGGGTAACATTTATGGCATGATGCTGAACGGCACGACGCTGACCAAGATCGACGATCCGAATGCGGCTACCGGTACCACCTGGTGCTATGGCATCAATAACAATAATCAGGTGGTGGGCTTTTACACCAGCAGCACAACGGGCCAGACCGTGGGATTCTATTACGCGAGCGGCGCCTTTACCGACGTTACGGGTCCCGCCGGCGCCACCACCGCTGTGGCGTGGGGAATCAACGACAGTGGACAAATCGCCGGTTACTTCATCGACGCGAGCGACGTCGAACATGGATTCTTGTTGAGCGGTCCGGGCGGCACCTACACGCAGTTGGACGTGCCCGGAGCCACCGCCACATATGCCTGGGGCATCAACTCCGCGGGGACGATCACTTTGGGTTGGGTCGACTCGGCTGGATTCACAGAGGCTTCGCTCTATAACGGCTCCACCTACACCAGCATCAATCTTCCGGGTGCCTACAACTTCGCCGTCCACTCCATCAACACCGATGGCGACGTAGTGTATGCCTGGGCGGACGCCGGTGGAAACTACCACGGTGGATTGCTAAGCGGGGGGGCCTACTATCTCTTGGACGTGCCCGGCGGCACGAACACCCACGCCGACGGCATCAACGACTCCGGCCTGATCGTGGGCCGCTATAACCCGGTGGGAGCCACTACCGACTACGACGGCTTCAAAGGCGCTAAGTAGCACGCCGATTCCTTGCGGGACACGCGCAACCGCCAACGCGCCGAACGGGACGGTTCCTGAAGCGAGTGGATTGGGGACCAGCCTGTGCTTCCGATCATACATCGCAGGTCGATACACCCCGTCGCAGTGCTCTAGTGGAGCTAGTTCGGTGCCTTTCTCGTAGCGTTCTCCTCGAATCATGAGGAGCCGTCAAGGGCATGCGTTTGCTGATCGTAGGCTTGACTGCGAGCGCCGTTCGCCACCATCGTGAAACTGGAAGGGGAGCCCTCTGCCACGTCCAATAAGTGTTACTGATGAGCCACGTTTGTATCGGTTTATCGATCAATTCTCTCGAGGATCGCAGGGTAATTGGGGCCGTCTCCCTTCGCAGCACTTTTCTATCTCTCGATTTGTTTGCATAAGATATTTGGAAAAGAATTGGACCCCTAAGTACTAAAAGCTGCCATCGCGTTGACTAAGCATTTAGACCGGTACGGTCGCTCTGTCTCTCGATCTTTGTTTGCAATGGATTAAGCCCGTGAGTACTATAAAGGTGCCAGGGCCCCTACTAAGGATTTGCACCAGTTCAGAACTTCTAGTACCAGCTTTTTCTGGCCTAAATGTCTGCAAATCTGCGTTGACAAATGTCTGTCAAATAACTTACTGTCAGTTCTTTCCGTCGCTCAGGTGTTTTTACATACCTTGTGTGACACGAGGGGCGGTAGCTTGTCCGTTTGTAGCGAGCATGCCGAATGAGACCCATCCTTGGTATGCCCTGCAGGTCGCGTCGCACTGCGAAAGGTCGGTGTCGGCGGGCTTGGGCCTCCGGGGCTACGACAGCTTTTCACCGGTCTTCCGCACCAGGCGTAGGTGGTCCGATCGTTATCGGGATGTCGATCTCCCCATCTTCCCCGGTTATGTGTTTTGCCGGCTGGACGTGAGCAGGCGTCTACCCGTGCTCCTGATGCCGGGTGTGGTGCGCATTGTCGGATCGGGTAGGACGCCGATTCCGGTAGATGAAGCTGAGATCGCCTCGCTACAGACTGTCGTTCGATCCGGCCTGATGATGAAACCCTGGCCGTTTCTCAGGATTGGGCAAATGGTTACGCTGGAAGAGGGACCTCTGCGAAACGTTACCGGAATCCTGACCGCGGTCGACGGTTCCGAGCAGTTGGTCGTTTCCATCAGCCTCCTGCAGAGATCTCTGGCTGTGGCCGTCCCGCGGCGGTCGATTCGACCCGTCGATAAATCGAAATTTGTAGTAGCAAGAGCATGATGTAGCAAGAGCATGATGTAGCAAGAGCATGATATAGACATGGCTTCCGAACCGCGCCTCATGCGAAGCGGATTCCACCGCGCCCGTAACTCTGAAACACCGGGCCGGTGACGGAGCCTGCCAAACCACTCCGGCATGATCCAAAAAACACGACGAAATCCAGGAGTTTGCCTTGTTCAAAACCAGAACGCGGATGGTTAGTTTTCGACTTTCTGAAGAGGAATATGAGCGCGTCAGGGACATGTCCCTTATGGAACATGCGCGAAGTGTCTCGGATTACGCCCGCGCCGCCCTGTGCAGGCTACCCCACGGGAACGGTGTTTCCCGCGACTCGATGGATCCCAGAGTTGACGGATTGGAAGGCGCCGTGAAACAGCTCAGAGCCGACCTGCAACAGCTTCGTCAACTGATCGAGCACACCCTCGGGAGGGGCCAGAGTGGCGCGGCGAAGTCCGGCTTCCCGGAAAATATCAATCCGGCGGAAGGAGCACAGAAAGAGCTGCCTCGCGCGCACAGAAGAGGCTTTTATCCTTCGTCGGAGTCCTGTTTGAGGGACCCGTTATAAATCACCGAAAACAAGAACCCGGCGATCGCGCCGGTGAGGAAACCGTAAACGAAGCCGATCACGCTTCCAAAATAGCTGACAGCGTAGCCGGGGTAGATGGTATTCAGGTGGCGAATGTGCTCCCCGACTCCATGCCCTACCGCTACCAGCGTGATGACGAACAGGGCCAAGCCCAAAAGCACACCCGATGCCAGAGCAAACCGCTTCGTGTTCAATTGCATGGGTTACAGGCCTCCCGACCTGCGACACTTCGGGGGAATTATCGCGCGTCATCCGGGCGGGCGCAACCGGAATCGTCCGTAGCGTTCTGGCCGGCCTTTGTATGCGCCCCGCTGTCGCAGCGCCGTAATACAGGCCGGCGGTTGGCCAAGCCGCCGTTGCGGACCTTGATCGATCACGGCCAGACCGGCGATTGCGGAAAGCAACGATGAGAAGCAAACTACATTGAATGAACAGCTTAGCGCCATTCGACGAAGTCATGTGGCGATCCTGGGCAGCCGGTACTAGAGTTCCACCTAGCCCGTTGGTTAGTGCTCATAGAACTTCAGAACCGGCTGATATTCGTTGACAAATGTTGTCAGGTCTCATACATTTGAGTCTCGGCAGTTTCTTCGCCGGAATTGAGAATCCCAGCGACTCGTGCGAAAGGGGCGGCAGCTTGCATCAAGCGCGTGGAGAAAATCTGATGGCGTCCGGGCAGGTTGAGCGGTTTCCATGGTATGCGCTGCGCGTGTTGTCAAACCATGAAAAGCCTGTTTCGGCTGCCTTGATGCAGCGGGACTACCCGGAGTTCTTGCCGATGTACCGTGCCCGGCGCCGCTGGTCCGATCGCTATCAGGATGTCGACGTCCCTCTGTTCCCCGGTTACGTCTTCTGCCGGCTCAACGTCGCCAACCGCTTGCCCGTGCTCATGATTCCGGGTGTAATGCACATCGTCGGGATTGGCAAGGTGCCGGTTTCCGTAGATGAACGGGAGATCGCGTCGATCCAGGCGGTCGTCAGTTCTGGAATGCTGCTGCAACCCTGGCCTTTTTTGAAGGTGGGGCAGACGGTACGGATCGAAGAGGGCCCGCTGCGGAATGTGCAGGGGATTCTGACCGAGTTCGACGGTTCGCAAAAGCTGATTCTTTCCATTACTCTCCTACAGAGGTCTCTGGCTGTCTCCATCCCGCGAAATGCGGTGCGGCCCGCTGAAGAAGCGGACGAGTGGAGAATGCTGGGAGCCCTCGCCCAAGCCTGACGCGCTTAACGCGTCCAAACGCCCCAAACACTTCCCCACTGCAAGGAGGTTTTTCCGTGTTTAAGACCAGATCGAGGATGGTGAGCTTTCGTCTGTCCGAAGACGAATACGAGCGCCTCAAAGACATGTCTCTGATGGAGTGCGCGCGCAGCGTCTCGGAATTCGCCCGCGCCACCTTGTGCAAACTGCCTGCGGGGAACGGCGATGCCGCCGCTGAAACAGCTCCCCGCATGGACAGACTGGAGGGGGCCGTGCTGCAACTGCGACTCGAGATGCACCAGCTCCGCCAATTGGTCGAGTCGACCCTCGATAGGATCCCGGAGCGAAACGGCGCCAGAGAACTCCAGGAGAGCAACCAATGATACGCCAAGGGTGCGGAATCGCCATACTCGCCGCGGCGCTCCTGGCGCTTGGCCCGGCTGTTGGGGCGCAGCAGACGCCGGCCGCGGGCGCTCCTCCGCAGCAGATTCGCGCGCTGGCAGCGGCTCCGCAAGAGCCGTCCGGCGCCGAGCAGACCGACCAAAGTCGTAAGACGTACCTGCTAGGTCCCGACGATGCGGTAACAATCCACGCCATGAACGCCCCCGATCTCAGCGATAAGCCGTTCCGCGTGGACGCGGACGGCGAGCTCAAGCTTCCGATGGTGGGGCGGATCCACGCCGGGGGTTTGACCGCCGAGCAATTGGAGGCCGAGATCGCGAAGCGGCTGAAAGTGTATCTGGTGGACCCGGAAGTCACCGTGAGCCTCACCGAATTCAAGAGCCAGCCGGTGTCCGTCCTGGGCGAAGTCGCCACTCCGGGCGTGCATCAGCTTGAGGGACAGAAGACGCTCCTCGAAATCCTGGCCGTGGCTGGAGGTCTCCGGCCGGATGCCGGCACCACCATCAAAATCACCCGGCGCCTCGAATACGGGCGCATCCCGGTGCCGGACGCCGTGGACGATCCTTCGCATCAGTTCAGTATTGCGGAGATCAATCTGAAAGCCGTAATGGAAGCCAAGAGCCCGGAATACAACATTTTGATCCGTCCCCACGACGTGCTTTCCGTCCCGCGCGCCCAGCAGGTTTACGTGATCGGCGAGGTGAACAGAGTAGGCCCGCTTCCCCTCAACGAGGGGCAGTCGATTTCTGTCTTGGAGGCGGTTTCTTCGTCCGGCGGGATGTTGCGCACCGCCGCCGCCAGCCGCGCCAGGATTCTGCGCCCGGTCCCCGGACAACTGAAGCGCACCGAGCTGCCCGTGGATGTCTCCAAGATTATGGCCGGGAAATCCGAAGACATACGTCTGCTGGCCGGCGATATCTTCGTGATCCCGGGGAGTACGGGCAAACATGCGGTGGCGCGCGCTCTAGAGGCCGCCGTTGCAGCCGGCACCATGGTTGCCGTGCGCTACTAGGAGTTTAACGTGATGGAAGATTTTCCGCAGATACCGAACGGCAACGGCCGCGAATTGGCCCGCGTAATGCCCCACCCCGAGCTGACTCCCATGGCGCCCCTGGGCCCGGAAGCCGCCCGCGGCGGCGTCAAGCGTGAATACGCCGGGCTCCTGGAATACTGGCAGATGGTGCGGCGGCATAAGCTGGCCGTCGTGGCGGTCTCCGTGCTCGGCGCTGTCGCGGGCTTTCTGTATACGCTCCCGCAGCCCCGTATCTATCAGTCGCACACCACCATTGAAGTGCAAGGACTGAACGAGGACTTCCTGGGCTTGCACAACGTCAACCCGACCGTCAGCCCCACCAGCAACTACTATCCCGATTTCGACATTCAGACCCAGGTCAAGATTCTCCAGAGCCGGTCGCTGATGGAGAGCGTGGTGGCGGACCTCATGAAGGGCAAGCCGCCGGAAAACATGCGCCCGCCGGACCGGCTCACGAACTGGAAGAAGGTACTGGGCATCAACCCTCCCACACAGGATCAGCTCTGGAAGATGGCCCTGGGCACCGCGGCGGGAAGCGTGCGGGTGCGCGCTTCGGGAACCAACCGGATTGTCGATATCACCTGCGACTCGACGCAGCCTCAGGTGGCCGCGGCTTTCGCCAACACGCTGACCAAGGAATTCATCGAGCAGAACCTGGAAGCCCGTTGGAAGAGCACCGAATACACCGGCGAGTGGCTGACCCGCCAGTTGCAGGATATCAAAATCAAGCTGGAGAAGGCCGACGAAGCCCTCAACTCTTACGCCCGCGTCTCCGGCCTGACCTACACCGACGAGAAGACCAGCGTGGCCGACGAGAAGCTGCGCGATCTGCAGAAGGAGCTGATGCAGGCCCAAGCGGATCGCGTCAGCAAGCAATCCAAGTATGAAATGGCCACCAACAGTCCGCCCGAAGCTCTTCCGGATGTGCTCGACGATTCTTCGTTGCGCGAATACGAAACCAATCTGACCGAACTGCAACGCCAATACGCGCAACTGCGCATCGCGTTTACGCCCCAGCACGCCGAAGTGCGGCGCGTACAGGCGCAGATCGCCTTAATGGAAGCCACCCTCCAGAAGGAGCGCGCCAATATCCTGACGCGCATCAAGAACGACTACCAGGCGGCGCAGCGCCGGGAAAAGCTGATCTCCAGCTCTTACCTCGATCAGGTTCGGCTGGTTTCCGACCAGGCCGAGAAGACTACGCATTACGGCATCCTGAAGCGTGAAGTGGATTCCACCCGGGCGCTCTACGAAACCATGCTGCAGCGGCTCAAGGAAGCCAGCGTCGCCTCCGCCCTGCGCGCCAGCAATATCCGCGTGGTGGATGCCGCCGAGGCCCCCTCCGTGCCGTATAAGCCCGATGTTTACCGCTTCATCACCATGGGTCTGCTGAGCGGTATATGCCTGGGTGTGAGCCTGGTTGTTTTAAGGGAGCGCGCCGACCGCACGCTCCACGACCCCGGCGATATCGCCTACTACCTGCACCTTCCGGAGTTGGGCGTGGTCCCCACCGCCAACCTGGATCTGATGCAACGCAACAGGAAGCTGGCGGTGGTTCCGAAGGGCCGCACAGCGGTGCTGGAATTGAATGGCCAGGCGCAAACGGAAGTGGAGATCGTGGACGACCGCGTGGAGCTGGTTACCTGGCTCCGCAAGAAGGCCTTGATTTCGGAGTCCTTCCGCACCACCCTGACATCGATCCTGTTTTCCGCCCACAACGGAGACCGGCCTCGCATCCTGGTCCTCACCAGCGCCAGTCCTAAAGAAGGCAAGACTACCGTGGTCTGTAACCTCGGCATCGCCATGGCGGAGATTAACCACAAGGTGGTGATTATTGATGCGGACCTGCGCCGGCCGCGCATGCACCAGGTGTTCGGTGTGAAGAACGATGAAAACGGCCTGAGCGAGATCCTGCTCAGAACTGAGCCTCTGGATGCCGAGACAGTAGCCGCGGCCGCCAAGCCAACGGCCATTCCCGGACTGTATGTCCTGCCGAGCGGCCGGTCGCGCTTCAATGCCGCAAGCCTGCTGCACTCCGAGCGCTTGCCGGAATTGCTGCGCGGTTTGCGGCAACAGTTCGACACCGTTTTGATCGACACGCCGCCCATGGTGAACATCCCCGACGCCCGCGTGCTGGCCCGCCAGGCCGACGGCGTGATTCTCATCCTGCGCTCGGCCCTGACCACGCGCGACGCCGCCCTGCTCGCCAAGCAGCGCTTCGTGGACGACGGCATTCCGCTGATGGGCACCATCTTGAACAACTGGAATCCCAACACTCCCGGCTACGGCTACTACCGGAATTACTACGCCGGCTACTATCACTACTACGGCGAAGGCAACGGTAACGGCAACGGCTCTCACTCCTAAAGCGATTAACCACCCATGTGCGGCATAGCGGGGATCTTTCGAAGCCGGAGCGATACGACTCCGGCCGACCGGTCGGCGGTCGAGCGCATGTCGGTTGCCGAAAAGCATCGCGGGCCGGACGACTTTGGCTTGCTCCAGGACGCCCGCGTCGTGCTCGGCCACCGCCGGCTTTCCATCATCGATCTCTCCCCCTCGGGGCACCAGCCCATGTCCAATGAGGACGGCACGGTTTGGGTGACGTACAACGGGGAGATCTACAATTATCCGGAACTGGCCGCGGAGCTCCGCCAGCATCGCTTCCAGTCGCACTCCGACACCGAGGTGCTGATTCACGGCTATGAAGAGTGGGGCATCGCCGGGCTTCTCGAAAGGCTCCGCGGCATGTTCGCCTTCGCCATTTACGACTCCCGCTCCGCCGAACCGCGCTGTCTGCTGGCGCGCGACCGCCTGGGAATCAAGCCGTTGTACTATGCGATGCGGCAGGACTCGCTGGCCTTCGCCTCGGAGGTGAAGGCGCTGGTCGGATCGGGCTTAGTGCCGAATCAGAAAAATCCGGAGGCAATTACCGGGTTGCTCCTGTTGGGCTCTGTGCCGGCTCCCGCCACCGGAATCCGCGGCGTGCGCTGCCTGATGCCCGGGCATTACTTGGTCGCCGGCCCGGCGGGCGTCACGGTTCACAAATACTGGGACCTGGAGCCCTGCGGATGCGGCGATCAGACCGAGCTCAAGCGAACCCTCGAGGATGCCGTCAAGCGGCACCTGGTCAGCGACGTGCCCCTGGGCGTGTTCCTGAGCGGCGGAGTGGATTCCGCCGCGCTGGTGGCTCTGGCCAGCCGGTCGAAATTCTCGCTGGCCACTCTGACCGTGGTTTTCGACGAGACCGAGTTCAGCGAAGCCGCCGAGGCGCGCAGCGTCGCCCAGAGCTTCGGCGCCGACCACCGGGAGGTGCGCGTCACCAGCCAGCATTTCATCGATGAAGTGCCCAACGTGCTGCGCGTGATGGACCAGCCCACCAACGACGGTGTGAACACTTACTTCGTCTCGCGCGCCGCCCGCCAGGCCGGACTGACGGTGGTGCTCTCCGGATTGGGCGGCGATGAAGTCTTCGGCGGATACAAACACTATCGTTGGCTGGCCCGCTACGGCGATTCGATCCGGCGGTTCTCCGCGCTGCCCGCCTTTCTCCGCAAGGCCCTGCTGGGAACCGCGGTTCGTTACGGGCGCATGCGCGGGCGCGAAAACTGGATGCGCCTGTCGAGCCTGGAAGACCGCGTCAGCGATGAGGGGCTGTATCTGGCGCTGCGCGGATTCTTCGCCGCGCGCCAGGTCCGCGCGCTGCTGGACGTGGATGAGCGCGAAGTGCGCATGGTCGCCGAAGAGTACCTGGGCGCCTTCCGCCCCACCGCCGCCCATGGAATCGCCAGCGGCCCGGTCTTCCGTCATCTCGAGATGCAGCGCTACCTCCACGATCAGCTCCTGCGGGATACGGATGTGTTCAGCATGGCACATTCGATCGAAGTTCGTGTGCCGTTTCTCGATCATAAAGTGGTAGAATGTGCCACAAGAGCGCCACGGCCTGAAGCGAATCGTCAGAATCGTCATGGCAATAAGCCATTGCTGACCGAAGTGGTCGGCGAGCCGGCGGTATTTGAAGCCGCCCGGCGGACCAAGCGCGGATTCGCTTTTCCGTTCGCCAAATGGATGAGGATGCATAGCCACGAGCTGCGGGAGATGGCTTTGGCCGGGGGGTATTTGAACCGCCGGACCATCGGGCAGTTGTGGAACGAATTCGACAGTGGACGATTGCACTGGTCGCGCGCCTGGATGCTGGCGGTGATCGGGGCGGGGAAGTAGATGGGTTCAAATTGCAGATCCGCGCAGGTACCAGGCTGGCTATACATGGGTCTTTGCGCTTGTTGCCGGGCTACCGCGACTCCACGTTCGCGGCAGGGTTCGCTAGTTCTTTCGCTGGATGAATTGCGGGCAGCCTCGATGCTTCTCGCATGAACGCGTTTTGTGATTAAGGGACGCCACGCTGTTCGTCCGGTTTGCCGCAGAGGGTCGCCGATTATGCAGTTCAGGTGGGGAGGACACTTGAGTGCCAACGAATTTCAAACTGGGTTCTAAGAAGGAAATCTTCGCTGTACTCGGAGGGATGTTTACCGCGGCGCGAGCCGGGAAGGGAAGACGGCCTGCGAGCGTAATCCAAGTCATCGCCGCGTGTGCGCTGTGCCTGGCATTTTTTGCGCCCACCGGCTTCGCCCAATCTACGGATTGTTCGGGGTTGCCGACTTCGTTCAACGGGAACCAGTTTCCTAAAGGCGATTTCTTCAGCAATTTCGATAACCCCTGCTACACCATCCGTCTCGGGACGGGCTTGGGCAGCGTGGAATATGGCGATCTGAACGCCGTCTATTACCAGATGTTCTTTAAGGTCGATCCGCAGTATCAGTTGATCCTGGTGGGCACCTTCCCGAATACCCGATACTTTTCGATTTCGCTCAACGATGCCCACAAGGCGTTGTCTCAATCGATTCTGGACACCGATATCGTGCCGTTGACTTCCCATTACATCAATCCGTCTCAGCCCGGGGTTTCCTACGTCGCAGGGCAACAGTATGCCGTGCCCATCGATTTGGGCGGCACGCCCGGCAATCAGCAAAAAGGTTGCATGATGAACGGGTACAACGTGAGCGTGAACCAGCTAGACGCTACCCAGCGGCATCCGGGGATGGATTGGAATAGCGACCTCGCTTTCTTCCAGCAATTCCCGAACTTCGTGGACCATAAAGTCGACACCCCGCAGCATACGAATCCCAACACGGCGGGACTGATCATGGTTCGGGCCTATTTGAACGACAGCCCGATTGACTCCAACGCGAGCCCGCACCTCATTGTGCGGGACGTGGCCTCGGGGTGCGCCTATCCGGCGGAGTATGCTTTAAACACGCTGCAGATCCTGGCGGGAACGGACGCGACGGGCAGTCCGTGGCTCAGTCCCGTACAGTCTCATGACCACAACACTTACGAGACTACTTACCTGTCGAAACTCTGCAACGCGGCGCCCGCCCCGCCCAATGAACTGTATTGGTCGCGGCCGCCGGAGTACATACCGGTCACCAATCCGAATGCCGCTTACATCACCGCCTCCGTGCCGTCCAACTTGCCTGTCAAGCTCGCTGCGGCATCGGAAGTCATGCGGATTCGCTTGCGCATACCGACCACTCCGCCTACACCGTGCACCAATGGCTGTTCCCGCTCCGGAGCCGAGGAGATGCGCTACATGAGCCTGTCGTTTATCGGTTCCGGCGGAGGTACGCTGGCCAGCCTCGCGGATACCGCCTTCACCAAAGATGCGAACGGCTTTGCCACGCTGATCGTGGGCACCGGCGCGTCCATTCCAAAGTGGATCGCTCCGGAAAACGGCTATACCTATCTCGACTTGACCGCGCTATCGGGATATCAGCAGCTCACCTTGCTCGATCTGCGGAACATCATACCCGGCAGCGGGTTCAACTGTGCCGGTCAGTTTGTTCCCTATCGCACCGCTATAGACACTCCCGCCGGCAGCCTGCTGGGCGACTACACGCCGGTAGTCGACTATCCTTCAGCGGCCAGCCTGCCCCATAAGGCGACTGCGCTCGAAGGGCCCAGCGCTTGCCGGGTGTTTCCGAACGGTCAGGCCGGGGTCCGCCCGAACTGTGGAGTTTTTCCGGCGCCCGCGATCTCCATCGCCGGCGTAGTCACCCAATGCTCCGCGCCCGGCTGCAACCAGTTTGCCGCCCAGGCGAATCCGCCGGTAACCGTCCTCGGCGAGGGTTTCGGAACCTTCCCGCTGGGAGCCCCGTTCACCGGAACTTCGAGATTTCTCGCGCTCCAGGATATCACCCAACGCTGGACCGCCGGCTACACCGGCGACACCTGCACCGTTTCCATCAGCGAGTGGGACTCCGGCGACATTCA
>Ga0335078_10012443_pt1 | contig 12619 bp, 11 predicted proteins | sample Lox_Sample_32_FD_206711 | JGI IMG/M metagenome (GOLD analysis project Ga0335078, IMG submission 206711) | Soil microbial communities from Loxahatchee National Wildlife Refuge, Florida, United States - Lox_Sample_3.2 | ecosystem: Environmental > Terrestrial > Soil > Wetlands | place: USA... | reverse complement strand
AGTACGCCAAGATCCGCCATCAGTTCGGGCGGCCGATCGGCCAGTTCCAGGCCGTGAAGCACCGCTGCGCGTGGATGCTCACGGCGGCGGAGCAGGCGGCCGCCGCGGTCTGGGACGCGGCGCGGACCGAGCCCGACACCACCGGGCCGGGCGGTGCGGGGCCGGGCGGTGCGGGGCCGGGCGGTGCGGGGCCGGGCGGTGCGGGGCGGCAGCGCGAGTTCGCGGCCGGGGTGGCCGCGGTGGTGGCGGTCGACGCCGCAGCCCGGTGCGCCCAGCAGTACATCCAGGTGCTGGGCGGGATCGGGTACACCTGGGAGCACGAGGCGCACCTGTACTACCGGCGGGCCTTGTCGCTGCGCGCCCTGCTCGGCTCGTCCGGCGAATGGGCCGAGCACGTGGCCGGTCTGGCCCTGTCCGGGGTCAGCCGGCCGGTCCAGGTGGAGCTGGCAGGGGGCGATGGCCAGCCGCGGGCCCGGATCCGCGAGGAGCTGTCGGTGATCGCCGGGCTGGCCGGCCCGGAACGCATCCGGCGGCTGGCCGACGACGGCTGGGTCGTGCCCCACCTGCCCCGTCCGTGGGGGCGGGGCGCGGGCGCGCTGGAGCAGGTGATCATTGCGCAGGAGATGCGCGCGGCCGGGGTGCGGGCCCCCGGCCTGGTCATCGGCGCCTGGGTGGTCCCGGCGCTGGTCCGGTACGGGACCCCGCAGCAGCAGGAGCGGTTCCTGCCGCCGACGCTGCGCGGCGAGATCAGCTGGTGCCAGCTGTTCAGCGAGCCGGGCGCGGGCTCGGACCTGGCCGGGCTGACCACGCGGGCGGTGCGCGCGGACGGGGGCTGGAAGGTGACCGGCCAGAAGATCTGGACCTCCCTGGCCAGGCAGGCCGCCTGGGCCATCTGCATCGCGCGCACCGACCCGGCCGCGCCCAGGCACGACGGGATCAGCTACTTCCTGGTCGACATGTCCTCGCCGGGCGTCGAAGTGCGCCCGCTGCGCGAGATCACCGGCGACTCCCTGTTCAACCAGGTCTTCCTGGACGATGTGTTCGTGCCCGACGGCTGCGTGGTCGGGAAGGTGAACGGCGGCTGGCGGGTGGCCAGGACGACGCTGGCCAACGAGCGGGTGTCGCTGTCCCAGACGTGGACGTTCGGATCGGGCGTGCCCGAGCTCCTCGCCGTGGCGAAGGCGGCCGCCGACGCGCCGCTCGGCCAGGTGGGGATGCTGGTCTGCGAGGGGCACGCGATCGACCTGCTCGGGCTGCGGGTGACGCTCAAGCAGCTGTCGGGGACCGAGCCGGGCGCCACCGGCAGCGTGCGCAAGCTGCTCGCCATGCGCCACGCCCAGCAGGTGGCCGAGACCTGCCTGGCGATGTCGGGCCCGGCCGGGGCCCTCGGCGGCACCGCGGGCACCCCGGTCGCCGCGTCCGGCGCGCCGGATGGCGGGCACTGGGCCCGCCAGGTCCTGATGACCCAGGCCCTCACGATCGGCGGCGGCACCACCGACATCCAGCTGAACATCATCGGCGAGCGGATCCTCGGCCTGCCCCGGGACCCGGACCCACCGGGCGCGTAGCCGGCCGGCAAACCCGGTCACCGGCGCGGCAAAGTGCGGACCCGCCGGCGATGGAACCGCTCCCCGGCCAGCCGCCGCGCTAGCCTACGAGCAACGGCATCCCGGGGGAGCTGATGACCGGCAGTGACAACGGCGCGCTGGGCGGCGAACCAGGCCCCCGCAGCGATGCGGGCATGCCGCTGCGCCGGACGGTGTCCTCGCCGGCCTCGCCGCGGTCCGGCTCCCCTGGTCCGCTGCCGCCCGCCGCGCGCGCCCCCGGGTCCGCTTCCCCGACACCCGGCGGGCCGCGCCCGCCCGGAGGCGGGCAGAGCAGGCACAGCGGAACCCGGCGCAGGCCCGCCCCCGCCCCCGCTCAGCAGCAGCTGATGGCGCGCATCTCCGCGGGCCGCCGGGCCCGGCGGCGGCGGGCACTGCTGGTGGCCGCCGGGCTCATGTCGGCGCTGGTCATGCTGGCCTCCGGCAGCGCGTGGGCGCTGACCAGCTATATCAACGACCATCTCGGGCGGCTGAATGCCGGCACCACGGGCACGCCGTCCAGCGGCCCGCTCAACATCCTGGTGGCCGGCCTGGACGAGAGGACGGGCCTGACCCCGCGCCAGCAGGCCCTGCTGCACGTGGGCCGCAGCACGGGCGAGACCAACACCGACACGCTCATGCTGGTGCACGTGCCGGCCGACCACCGCTTCGTCCGGGTGGTCAGCCTGCCCCGCGACTCGTGGGTGAACATACCCGGCCATGGCATGAACAAGATCAATGCCGCGCTGGGCCTGGGCGGCCCGCAGCTGATGGTGCAGACCGTCGAGCAGGCCACGGGGCTCACCGTCAACGACTATGTCGAAGTGAACTTCCTGGGCTTCGTCAAGGTGATCGACGCGCTCGGTGGCGTGAACATCTGCCTGCCCTACGCGGTCAACGACGCCTACAGCGGGCTGCGCATGTCCGCTGGCCTGCACCACGTGAACGGCATCACCGCGCTGGAGTTCGCCCGGGACCGGCACTCGTTCGCGACCTCCGACCTGGCCCGGATCCAGGATCAGCAGCAGCTGATCTCCACCGCGCTCAGCGAGGGGATCAGCTCCGGGGTGCTGGCCAACCCGGTCCGGCTGGAGAGCTTCCTGTCCGCGGCGTCCGCCGCGATCCGGGTCGACCAGGGGTTCAACGTGGTGAGCCTGGCCGATGAGCTGCGCGGGATCTCGCCGAGTGCGGTCACGTTCACGACCGTGCCCCTGGCCAGCACCAACTACATGACGCCGACGGGCGAGTCGGCGGTGCTGTGGGACTCCGGCGGCGCGGCGGCGCTGTTCAACCAGCTGAAGACCGACCAGCCGCCGTCCGCCCGGGCCCCGGCCCGCGGCCACCGCCCCGCGCGGCACGGGCTGCGCCGCAGCCAGGTCTCGCTGGACGTCTACAACGGGACGCTGATCGCCGGCCTGTCCGCCGGCGCCGGGCGCCAGCTGGCCGCGCTCGGGTTCCGGGTGAACCGGTCGGGCGTCGACTGGACCAGCCAGAACATCACCCAGACGGTCATCCAGTACCCGGCCGGGCAGAAGGCATCGGCGCAGCTGGTCCGCCAGGCGCTGCCGGGGGCGGCGCTTGCGCAGGTGAACGGCCTGGCCCGGGTGAGGATCCTGCTCGGCCAGAATGACCACGCGGTCACCGGGCCGGCCGCATCGCCCGCGCCGGGCGGCCAGGGCCAGTCCCAGCCGAGCCAGAACGCCCAGCCGGGGCAGCAGCGGACGGCGGCACAGGACGCCTGCCGCTAGACCTGCGTGGTGGTCTCCTCCGGCGGGGTGCCCCCGCCCGGCTGGCCGGGGGATGCCGTCTGGTCCGCGGATTCGGCCTGGTCCGCGGATTCGGGGGCGAGGTTGATGCCGTTCTCGGCCTCGTGCGCCGAGATGTCGGCGATCAGCTTCTCGATCTGGGCGTCGGTGTCGGGCGCGGCCCGCCCGGTGCGCTCGGCGTAGACCGCGGCGCCCAGGTTGCGGAGCATCGCGTCGGCCCGCCGCTTGGCCTGGACGTGGTCAAACCTGACCTTGCCGTCGCGCGCCGTCTCCTGGGTCTTCTGCGCGAGCACGGTGGCCTGCGCCTTGACCTTGTCCATCAGTCCCATGGCTGCCTCCGGAGGTCCGCGGCTTTCGCCCGGGCGGGCGATCCCCGCCTGCTTATCCCAGCAGCTTAGGCCCCGGGCCGGCGCCGCGGCGGCCCCGCCCGCTGCCTCGGGCCTGGCGTCGCTTATTCCCGTCTTCACCCAGAGTGACAAGACTCATACACGGCATCAAATGGGATGCTCCCGGCTTTGACCAGGCGTTATACGTGCGATCCCCGTCCGGGAGCATGCGCCCCTGCCAAAGACGCGCGCTCCTGTGCCTGCCCGGCCGCCCGGCCGCCGCGTCCCCCGCGGCATAGTGCCGGCCCGCCGAATCCCAAGGACGTACGCGAGGCAGTCCTGCGCGCACGTGCCGGGGCAGGCAGCGTCAGACCCTCCGGCCCGGGCTCAGCGCCCGGCCGGGCGACGGGGAACCGAGGAAAGGAACCACCCTTGCGGAGCATTGCTCATTTCCCCAGCCCCCCGCGACCGCGCGCGATGGCCCTGGTCTTCCTGGGCTCCGCGCTGGTGCTCGCTGGCGTAGGCACCGCCAGCGCCGTGCCGGACGGCCCGGGTGCCAGCCAGGCCGCATCCGTCACTCATCGCTCCAGTACCCACCACAGCACCACCCAACACATCAATTCCCTGCAGATCGCCACCGCGGTGGCCGCTCACCGCGAGCGGCACCACCACCGGGCCCGCCACGCCGCGGCGCACCGGCCCCTCAACAGCTGGAGCGCGATCACCCACGCGGCGGCGGGCCAGTCCAACGGGCCGCTGCCGGCCAGCGACCGGCTGCTGCCGGCGCCGGTCAGCGGGCCTCAGGCCTTCCTGCCCATGACCCCGGCGCGGGACGCCAACGCCGCCACGATCGTGCAGCGGGCCCTGGCCAAGCACATGGGGCTGCGCTCGGCGGTGATCGCCGTGGCCACGGCCATGCAGGAGTCCACGCTGCTGAACATCGACTACGGCACGTACGACTCGCTGGGGCTGTTCCAGCAGCAGCCGGACATGGGCTGGGGCACCTCTTCGCAGGTCCTGGACCCGGCCTACGCGTCCGACGCGTTCCTGAACGGGCTGCAGCACTACCAGGCCAACAACCCCGAATGGGCCACGCAGCCGCTGTGGCAGGCCGCCCAGGGCGTGCAGAACTCCGGCTTCCCCTACGCCTACGCCAAGTGGGAGAGCCAGGCGGCGCACATCGTGGCCAGCGTCGCCCGGGGCATGTTCTGACGGTCCCCCCGGGCCGGGGCCCCGCAGGTAACCCCCGCCCCCGCCGCGCGCCCCGCCAGGAGACATTCCTGGCGGGGCGCGCGAGCGCGCGGTCAGCCGCGGGCCGCGGCCAGTTCGCTGGCCGCAGTGCGGGCCACGGCCAGGGCGTCCACCGCGACCGTGATCAGCTGGCAGCCGTTCTCCCGGTACAGCCGGGCGGTCGTCCCGTCCGAGGCGTGGACCCCGCACGGCTTCCCCGCCGCGGCGCAGGCCGCCCAGACCCGTTCCAGTTCCTTCCGCAGCACCGGATCGTGCGGGTCCAGGGCGCAGCCCAGCGAGTACGACAAGTCCCTGGGGCCGACGTAGATCCCGTCCACCCCGTCCAGGGTCAGCGTCGCGGGCAGGTCCGCGATCGCGTCCGGCGACTCCACCATGACGAAGCAGAGCGGCTCGGCGACCGCGATGGTGCCGCCCGCCGAGCGGTAGCCGACCGGCGGGTAACGGCACGCTCCGGCGACCGCCGCGGCCTGCTCGGCGGACTCGACGTTCGGGACGATCACGCCGTCGCAGCCGAGATCGAGGGCCCGCCCGATGTCGGCCGGGTGGGCATGCCGGACCCGGCCCACCGGGGTGGCCCCCGCCTGCCGGATGGCCAGGGTCATCGCGGGCAGGTCGCGCTCGGTGGCCCCGCCGTGCTGCAGGTCGACGACGACATAGTCGAGGCCGGCCGCGGCCAGCGACCGGGCGCTGAGGACGTCGGGGATCGTCGACCAGCCGCCGTACACGGCCTCGCCGCCCCGCAGGCGGTCGCGAAGTGAGGGGGTCGTCATGGCCTAAGCCAAGCAGACCGGGCCAGCGCTGATAGATCTGGGCGGCCCCCGGCTGGCCCGGGCCCAGCCAGACCCGACCGTGTCACCGCCGGGCGTTCTGCGCGGTGCTGGGCCAGGCCCCCGGCTAGCGCAATCGCCGCCGCCGCGCGTAACCCGGGTGACACCATAGGGCTGCGCAACGGCGGAAATGTCCGTCGCGCCATTGGCGAAATGGGGGCGGAAATGAGCAACGGTAACGGCCTGGCCACGGTCAACCACGTCGTGGTGCTGATGCTGGAGAACCGGTCGTTCGACCAGATGCTGGGCTTCCTGTACACGGCCCAGGGCAACGTGTCGCCCGCCGGCCAGCCGTATGACGGCCTGGCCGGGACGGAGTCGAATCCCGGCGCCACCGGCGCGGCGGTGACCGTGTCCCGGATCGAGCCCGCCACGCCGAACGCTTACTTCATGCCGGGCGCCGATCCCGGCGAGGGCTACATGGCCACGAACGACCAGCTGTTCGGCACTGAGAGCGCGCCGGCCAGTTCGTCGGTGGTGCCGGGGATGCAGGGCTTCGTCAAGGACTTCAACTACACGCTCGGCTGGCAGTCGCGCGAGGGCACCTGGTCCATCGTGGCGGGCACCGTGGCCAGCGACATCATGGGCTGCTTCACCCCGGAGGCGCTCCCGGTGCTGTCCGCGCTGGCCACCTCGTACGCGGTCTGCGACCAGTGGTTCGCCTCGGTGCCGACCGAGACGCTGCCCAACCGGGCGTTCGCCTGCTCGGCGACCAGCCAGGGTCACATGGACGACAAGACGCACACCTTCACCTCGCCATCGATCTTCGGGCTGCTCGGCCAGCACGGCATCGGCTGGGCGATCTACGGCTACGACGCGCAGCCGCTGACCAAGTCGACGTTCACCGACGTCGCGAGCGCTGCCAACGGCACGACCGGCCGGTTCACCGACTTCCAGGCCGCCGCGGCGGCCGGCACGCTGCCCGCGTTCACGTTCCTCGAGCCGAGCTGGGGCTCGACCGGCAACAGCCAGCACCCGAACTACAACGTGGCCCTCGGCGAGCAGCTCATCCACGACGTCTACGAGGCCCTCCGGGCCGGGCCGGGCTGGCCGCAGACGCTGCTGATCGTCACCTACGACGAGCACGGCGGATGCTACGACCACGTGCCGCCGCCGTCCGGCGCGGTGCCGCCGGACAACGACGCCGGCGAGTTCGGGTTCGACTTCACCCGGTTCGGGGTCCGGGTCCCCGCGGTGCTGGTCTCGCCGCTGATCCAGGCCGGGACGGTGTTCCGGGTGCCGGCCGGGAGCACGCCGGTCGACCACACGTCGATCCTCAAGACCGTGCAGGAGCGCTGGGGCCTGCCGTCGCTGACCGCGCGCGACGCGGCCGCGCCCAGCCTCGGCGGCGTGCTGACCCTGGCCACCCCGCGCACCGACGACGCGCTGGCCGGCGTCACCGTGCCGGTGGCGGCGGCCGCGGGCCCGTCGGCGGCGCTGCCCTCGCACCTGCAGGAGATCCAGGCGGAACTGATCTCCCGGCAGTACCCCGCGGGCCGGCACCCGGCCGCCGACGCGCTGGCCGCGCAGAACTCCGGCGCCGCGTACGCGAGCTATATCAGCCACGCCGAGGCGCCGGAGCCGCCGCCGGCGTGACCGCTCACCCGATCAGGGGCAGCCGGTTGTCGTCGAACGCCGTCCGGCCCGAGGCGGCCAGGATCCAGTCCAGGTCGTCCGACAGCACCGCGGGCCGCCGTCCCACGGTGCGGCGGGCCAGCAGGTCGTCGAGTATCTCGGCGGTGGTCTTGATCCCGTCCGTGGTGGCGATCGGATTGAGGCCCAGGGCCTGAGTAAGGTCGATGCCATGCACGACGGCCTCGACGATGCGGCTTGCGACGAATTCGTCCACACGCATCGGGGCGAAGTACCCGGGGCCGACGGTCCCGGGCGGAACGGACCGCGCCTGCGAGATGGCCCTTTCGAACGTCGCGCCGAGCACGCGCCGCATGTCGGCGGGCGTCTTGCCCGCCACCATTGTGTACGCGTAGTCGTACACGACCGGCGCGGTCTCGGAGCGGGGGTTGATGAAGAAGCTGGTCCGGTCGCGCGCGGGCTGGCTGTCGTCGCGTCCGTCGATCAGCAGGCTGGTCAGCCCGATGGAGATGTCGAAGTGGCCGGCCAGCTCGAAGACCGTCCACCGGGGCAGGCCCGGGTCGACCGGGATGAGCTTGGTCGGCATCTGCCACTCGTCGGGCGACAGCTCGCCGAAGACCTGCTCGACGCGCGCCAGTTCGTCGGCCAGCGTGCCGATGACGACCTCGTAATCTCCCATGCCCCGCCTCCTCGCGGGTCAGTCTGGCAGATCCCCGAGGTCTGCGGAACGCCGCGGCGGTGAGCGTGCCGGGCTGGGAGTGGCGCTCGCCCCCGGGCTGGCCGCCGCCCCCGCCGGGCTGGGTACCCGCGGCCGGCTGGCGCCCGTCGCCGGACTGGCCGCAGCCCCCGGCCGACTGGGTGTACTGGGTCCCGGCCGCGCCGCCGCCCCCGGTCCGGATCGAGGAGGCGTCCCGGCGCGGGCTGGTGCTCGAGACCTGGTTCGTCCAGGTCGCGTTCCTGGTCCCGGGGGTGCTCGCCGCGGTCGACGTGCTCGCCGCGCACGTGGGCGGGGCCGGCGCCATCACCCGGTTCCCGACGCTCATCTCCGGCCACCCGGTGGCCAACCTGATCCTCGGGATCATCAGCTACGCCGAGGTGGCCGCGGTGGTGCCGCTGGCCCTGCTGCTGCTCAGCCGGACCGGCCAGACCCCGGCCAAGCTCGGGCTGACCAGGATCGGCTGGACCAGGGACGTGTGGCCGGGCCTCGGCCTCGCCGCGGCCGGCTACGGCGTGGCCGTGCTGCTGACGATCCCGTTCGCCGCCCTGCTGGTCCGGCACAAGGACCTGATCAACCAGGTCCCGATCGGGCACGTGCCGAAGTACTACGTGATCTACGGGATCGCCGTGTCGGCCATGACCGCGGTTGCCGAGGAGACCCTGGTCAGCGGGTACCTGCTGACCAGGCTGGAGCAGCTCGGCTGGAACCCGCGCTGGGCCCTGGTGCTCAGCCTGACCCTGCGCACCAGCTATCACGTCTACTACGGGCTCGGCTTCCTGCTCACGATCCCGTTCGGCTACTTCGTGACCCGGTCCTTCCAGAAGCACCGGAAGCTGATGCGGCCGGTCGTCGCGCACTTCCTCTACGACGCCGTGCTGATCACGATCAGCGTGCTGGCCTCCTGAGCTCGGATCGGGCCCGGCCAGCCGGCGCCCGGCGGCCTCGCCGGGCACCTTGACCCTGAGCCGGTGATTTCTTTGTCCGAGGGTGACCGCGGGATGGTCCTGGCTTAGAACCCCGCCGCATACCGTGACTCCTGCAGGTACCCCCGGTGAATGAGGAGTCCGGCGTTGAGCCTCGTCCCATCGGCGGTCGAGCCAGCCCCGGTCGCCGTACTCCGGCCTCCCCGCGCCCCAACCCGGGCCCAGTGGCTGATCCTGTGCTGCTACCTGGCCGGCGCGCTGGCAGTGACCTGGCGGCTGTGGGCCGACCCCGCGGGGCAGGCGCAGATCGGCGACACCCCCGACGTCAACCTGTTCGCCTGGTTCATGCGCTACGACGCGGCGGCGGTCGTGCACGGGCACCTGCCCGCGCTGGTCACGACCGCGATGAACGCGCCGCGCGGCATCAACCTGATGTGGAATACCTCGCTGCTGCTGCCCGGGATCCTGCTGACCCCGGTCACGGTGCTGGCCGGCCCGCAGGTCAGCCTCACGATCCTGCTGACCCTGGGCATCGCGGGCTCGGCGGCCGCCCTTTTCTGGGTGCTGCGCCAGTGGGGGGCCAGCCTCAGCGCGGCAGCCCTCGGCGGCGCCGTGTACGGCTTCTCCCCCGCGCTGCTGAATTCCGGCATCGGCCACTACCACCTGCTGTTCGCCGTGCTGCCGCCGCTGATCATCGACGCGGCGCTGCGCATCATCGCCGGCCGCGGCAGCGTGGCCGGGACCGGGATCTGGCTGGGCCTGCTGGTCGCCGCCCAGCTGTTCACCGGCGAGGAACTGCTGGCCGACAGCGCGCTGACGATCCTGCTGCTGGTGGTGGTGCTCGCCGCCAGCTATCCGCGCTCCGTGGCGGCCCGGGCGCGAGACGTGGCGTCCGGGCTGGGAATCTCGGCCGTGATCGCGCTGCTGATCTGCGGGCACGCGCTGTGGGTGCAGTTCTTCGGGCCGCTCACCGAGCACAACCATCCCCGGGGACCCGACCCGATCACGAACCAGTTCAGTTTCTTCGTCAACCCGTCGGGCGGCTTGCTGCTGCATACGCCCGGCAGCGCCGCCGCGGCCGCCGCCTACAGCCGGGGCCTGCCGGAATACCTCGGCTACCTGGGCTGGCCGCTGCTCGCCGCGCTGGTCGTGGCGATGATCCGGTACTGGCGGGATCCGAGGATCCGCACCGCGGCCGTGTGCTGGCTGGTCCTGGAGGTGCTGTCCCTGGGGGGCGGCACGGTGCACGGCCGCTGGCTCGAGTTCCCCGGGTTCCTGCTGCCGTTCCACTGGCTGCAGGGCTCGCCGGTGCTGAGCCAGGTGCTGCCGGACCGGCTGTCCATCCTGGCCGACGGCGCGGCGGGCGCGGTGATCGCGTTCGGGATGGACCGGTGGCGCTCGGCGGCGCAGCCGCGGGCCCGGACCTGGCTGCGCGCCGTGCCCGCCTCGGTCGCGGTGCTGGCGGTGGTGCCGCTGATCCCGCTGCCGTACCAGACGGCGCCGGTGGCGGCGACGCCGGCCGGCTGGCAGGCGGCCTTCGCCCGGCTGCGGCTCGCGCCGGACGCCCGCGTGCTCGTCGTTCCGGTCGCGCTGCAGCGCTGCACCGAGGTGCTGCGCTGGCAGGCTGATACGGGCTACCCGGGGTCGATGATCGGCGGCTACTTCGTCGGGCCGAACAAGGCCGGGCAGCAGGAGATCTACGTTCCCGGCCCGGAAACCGCCTTCGACCAGTATCTGGACAGCCTGTGGACGGATACGCCGCCCGGGTCGCTGCCTTCCAGGCTGGTCCGCGGCGATCTCGCGTACTGGCGGCCCGCGGCCGTGGTCGCCGTGACCAGCCGGGGCTCGCGGCTGGGGCACTACCTGACCGGGCTGTTCGGGCCGCCCTCGTTCGGCGCCGGCAGCGTGCTCGCGTGGCGGCTGCCCGGGGCGGGCGGGCCCGGGGCACGCGGCCAGGCATGGCCCGGGCCCGCCCGGGCGCGGGATCTGGCGGCGCTGCGGCCCGGTTCCGCGGCCGGTTACCGCCGCCGGGCGTAACCGACGTTGATGACCCCGATGACCAGCCAGATCAGCGCGACCACCGAGCCGTTGCCGTGGCTGTTCAAGACGGCGTTCGCGGTGATGCCGCCGATTGCCATCGACCCGAGCGCGAGGACGATCGTCTCCCCGGGCGAGCGGGCCATGCGGCCCCGCGCGCCGGGCCTGGTCCGCGGAACGGGAAGCTCGCCGGCCCGGCCCAGCCGCATGTCCACCCGCTTGTCGATCTCCGCGCCGATGCGCTCGACCAGGCTCTCGGCGAGCGCGGCGTCGTAGTCGCGGCCAAGGTCGCGGCGCACGGCCGCGGCGGCGGCGATATCTTCCCTGGCCCGCTGGTCCATGGCCACAACCTAGGGCCCGCGGCCGCGGGCCGGAAGGAGGCTAGCCCCCCGCTGCCGTTCCGGCCATCCCCCTCCCGGCCGGCCCGGGCTCACCGCAACGGCCAGTCCACGCGGGCCCAGACGACGCGGCTGTCCTCGTCGCCTTCCACGCCCCACTCGGACGCGAGCGCGTGGACGATCTCGAGCCCGTGCCCCCGCTCGGGGTCGGGCGCGGCCTCGAGCCACGTGCCGCCCTCGTCCTCGACCTCGATCCACACGTAGTCGCCCGGGTAGGCCTCGGCGCGCACCGTGAACGTCCCGCCCGCCCGGCGGGACCGGCTGTGCCGCACGGCGTTGGCCGCCAGCTCGGAGGCGCAGTGGATCACGTCGTCGGCGACCGGACAGCCGGCCAGCAGCAACCGTAAGTCGGCCCGTACCGCCCGCACGAATTCGGCACGGCCCGGGTAGCTGGCCGCGGTAGCGCGCAGGGCAAGAGCCTTGGGGCCTGGCGTCGTCATAGGTCCTCGCGGTGAGCCCGTCGCCGACTCGGTCAACACTAAGCGTACTTTGGCTACTGGTATCATACAATAGATACGTGTTAGTTTGGCATTCCAGTGGCCGGCCTCGGGTGCGAGCATGACGTCACGGTCCTGGAGGGAAGCATGTTCGGTCTTTGCGTGCGGTTCACCTGCAAGAACGAGGCGTGCGCCCGCTCCTTCGACCGGCTGGTGGCCGAGACCGTGGAGAGCATCACGGCGGACGAGCCGGGCACCCTGATCTACGCCAGCCATCAGGTCGCGGGCCATCCGTTGCAGCGGATCTGCTATGAGCTCTACCGCGACCGGGCCGCGTTCGAGGCCCACGAGGCCGCCCCGCATACCCGCCGCTACCTGGCCGAGCGGGAGCAGTACCTGGCCGCGACCGAGGTGGACTGGCTGACGCTGGACGCCGGAAAGGGCACCGGGTGAGCACCGCCGGCTACCAGCAGGCCCTCGGCCGCAGGATCGCCGCCGAGCGGCGGCGCCGTGGCCTGTCCCAGGCGGAGCTGGCCCGGATGATCGGCCGGTCCGTGGCGTGGGTCTCCCAGGTCGAGCGCGGGGTACGGCGGATCGACCGGATGACCGTCCTGGAGAACGTCGCCCGCGCCTTGGACCTGCCCCTGTCCGAGCTAGCCGCCGAGGCGCCCGTGGTGGCCGCGGTGACCAGCGAGCCCCCGGCCGCCATCGATCTGCGGCTGGTGCTGTCCGGGGCGCATGCGCTGCGCGCGATGCTGGA
>Ga0335078_10012442_pt1 | contig 12619 bp, 8 predicted proteins | sample Lox_Sample_32_FD_206711 | JGI IMG/M metagenome (GOLD analysis project Ga0335078, IMG submission 206711) | Soil microbial communities from Loxahatchee National Wildlife Refuge, Florida, United States - Lox_Sample_3.2 | ecosystem: Environmental > Terrestrial > Soil > Wetlands | place: USA: Florida... | reverse complement strand
GGCGTTGCCATCTTCAGTGCGCTCATCGTCGCCGCGCTCAAGACCGGCCATCCTTATGGCGCGCTGCTAATCGGCCTCGCTGCCGTGGCGCCGCTCGCCGGCCTGCTGCACTGGTTCGAATCCTGGCAGGCGCACGCGATGGCCTATTATCTGCTCGCAGACATGCGCATCGCGCTCTACCGCAAGCTCGACGCGCTGGCGCCCGGTTATCTGCTGCGACGCCGATCCGGCGATCTCGTCGCGCTGGCGACGCAAGACGTGGAGACGATCGAATATTTTTATGCGCACACGGTGGGGCCGGCAATCGTCGCCATCATCGTGCCGGCGGCGGTGTTCGTTACGCTCGCGGTGTTGGCCTGGCCGGCGGCGCTGGTGCTTTTGCCGTTTCTATTGTTTGGCGCGATGGCGCCCGTGCTGTTGCGGGCGCGCATCGACCGCCTGGGCGCGACCGCGCGCGAAGCGTTGGGCGCGCTCAACGCCCATGTGGCGGACTCGATCCAGGGTCTCGCCGAACTCGTCGCGTTCCAGGCGGTCGGCCGCCGCCGCGGCGACTTTGCCAATCTCGTGCGCGATTGCGCGGCGCTGCGGCTCAAGGTCCTGCGCGATATCTCCGCGCAGGATGTGCAGCTTGAAGCGGCGACTGCGTTCGGCGGCCTCGCCGTCGCGATCACCGGCGGATTGCTGGCGGCAAGCGGCCATTTCGACGGTGTGCTTCTGCCCTTGCTGACGCTGCTCGCGACCGCGGCCTTTCTGCCGGTATCGGAGATCGCCCATGTCAGTCGCCAACTCGCCGACACCTTTGCTTCGGCGCATCGGTTGCGCGCGGTGCATGACGAGCCTGTGCTCGTCTCCGATGGTCCGGGAACGCTGGCGGCGCGCGACGAACGCGGCACGGCAGCCGGCTCCGCCATCAGCATCGCTGGTGTGAGTTTTCATTATCCCGGCACCATGCGCGCGGCCTTGTCCGAAGTCAGTCTGGATATTCGGCCCGGTGCGACGCTGGCGCTGGTCGGGCCATCCGGTTCGGGCAAGACGACGCTTGCCAATCTCTTGCTGCGCTTCTGGGACCCGAGCGAGGGTGTCATTGCGCTCGATGGCTACGATCTGCGGCAATACAAGCTCGACGATTTGCGCAGCCGCATCGCGCTAGTCGCCCAGGATACTTATCTGTTCAACGATACGCTTCGCGCCAACGTCGCACTGGCTAAGCCCGGCGCCGGCGAGGCCGAGGTCCTGCAAGCTATCGAGCGGGCGGCGCTCGGCGACTTCGTCGCTTCACTGCCGGCGCGGCTCGAAACCCGCGTCGGCGAGCGCGGTGTGCAGCTTTCCGGTGGCCAACGCCAGCGCGTCGCCATCGCCCGCGCGTTTCTGAAAAACGCGCCAGTTCTGATCCTCGACGAAGCCACTTCGCACCTCGACGCGATCAGCGAGGCGCAGGTGCGCCGCGCGCTCGACGAACTGATGCGCGATCGCACCACCATCGTCATCGCGCATCGCCTGTCGACGGTGCGCGATGCCGAGACCATCGCGGTGCTCGACGGCGGGCACTTGGCCGAGGTCGGCACGCATGCTGAGTTGCTTGCCCGCGGTGGCCTTTATGCCGAGCTCGTCGGCCGCCAGCTGGCGCTGGGACGCGCGGCGGAATAACGGCGCGAGCGTCTCATTCGCCGACGTGCGATGGCGCTGTCGCGATGCTTAAGCCGCGTGCGCCGAAAGGCGGTTCATCTCCCGCTGCACCAGCTGGCGGTAAAGACCTTCGCGGCGCATCAGCTGATCCGGCGGGCCGTCTTGGACGACGCGGCCGGTTTGCAGCACGACGATGCGGTCGAAGTTGCGCACGGTGGAAAGCCGGTGCGCGATGGCGATGACGGTGCGGCTGCGCATCAGCCGGCTTAAGGCTTCGCGGATCATTTCCTCGGAATCGCTGTCGAGCGCGGAAGTCGCCTCGTCGAGCAAAAGCAGCGGCGCGTCTTTCAAAAACGCCCGCGCGATGGCGATGCGCTGGCGCTGGCCGCCGGAGAGCTTGACGCCGCGTTCGCCGACGATGGTGTGCATGCCGTCCGGCAGTTTGCCGACGAAGTCGCAGCGTGCGGCGACGGCGGCTTCCTGCACCTCGTCGTCGGTGGCATCGGGCCTGCCGTAGCGGACGTTCTCCAGGACCGAGCGGTGGAATAGCGAAATATCTTGCGGCACCACGCCGATTGCTTCGCGCAGGCTCTCTTGCGTGACGCGGGCGATGTCCTGGCCGTCGATCAGAATGCGCCCGCTCTGCACATCGTAAAAGCGCTGCAGGAGGGCGAACAGGGTCGACTTGCCGCTGCCGGAAGGGCCGACCAACCCGACGCGCTCGCCCCGTTTCAAGAATAGGCAAAGATCCTCGAAGATCCGTTCACCCTCGCCGTAGCGGAATGTGGCGTTCTCGAATTTCACGCTGGCCCCGCGGCGGACGAGCGGCTCCGCCTGCGGATGATCGCGCAGTTCGTGCGGTACCAACAGCGTTGCCACAGCCTCCGCCAGGCGGGCAAAATGCTGGGTGATGTCGACGAGCGCGACTGCGAGATCGCGCGTTGCGCTGAGCACGGCAAGCGACAGCGTGCAAGCGAGCACCACGTCGCCGGTCGTCGCCTCGCCGTCGTTCCACAGCACGATCGCCCAGCCCAGCAAGCCGATGGTGAGAGTGATGGTCACAACGGCATGAAAGATGCGGAGCTTTTCCAGGTAGAACAGGCTCCTTCGCCGCGCATCCATTTCCCGCTCGACGGTCTGATCGAACCGGCGATGCTCGCGCAAAAATCCGCCGAACGCGCGCACCAGCGGCATGTTGCTCACGACGTCGACCATTTCACCGTCGACCGCCGCCGCCTTGTGGGCGAAGTCGTGATGCAGCGGCCGCCCGGCTGCGGCCAAGCGGAACATGAGCATAACCATGATGCCGGCGATGACGGCGAGCGCGGCCGCCATCGCTCCGCTGATCGTGATTACCAGCGCGATTGCCGCCACGGTGGCGGCGCACGGCGGCAGCACGTTCCAGATGAACATGTTTTCCGCCGTGAACACCGCATTCGAGGTGGCGGTCACTCGGCTGGTCAGCATGCCGGGCAGGCGGTCGGCGAAGTAGCCGGGTGAGTGACCGGTGAGATGACGAAACAGATCGCGCCGCAAATCCCCGGTAACGGCGACGAAGGTGAAATTGGCAATGAAACTCGCCACGCGCCACAGCAAATTGTCGGCGGCGATGAGCGAGCCGAGAAGAATGAGGGCGAACCAAACGTCGGTGCCGGCGCCGTGTGAAAGCGTGTCCACCAGATTTTTCACGCCGTATTGAGTGCCGACCGAGCAGGTGACGGCGCCGAGAACCGAGACGAGGATCGCCGCGTGCGAAAGCGGGCGCAGACGCAGATAGCGGAAGATGAAGGGCAAGGGGCGGCTCGCGTAACTGCAAAGATCGGCCATGCGTCTTGATCTCCGCTCGTAAAGGCTGGGTTCCCTCGGAATCAGCCCCACCAGCTTCACAACGCGTCGAACCGGAAATTTTTCCGCTCAGCTATCGCGATTTGTCGTGCCACACGCCGGCCACGATTGGACGAGTTTGGGCCGCACATATGGCAGCGTCCTGCGCTTCAAGCTTCAGCCAATGGAACCGGCCCGCGGCGCAATCGATCATGACTCTTCGGACGATCACGTTGACGCGCGGGCAACGGCAAAGTTCCGCTTGCACACAAAAATAAGTTCCACGGCCGGGACGAAAATTTTCCTCGAGTTTCACGTTATGGTTTTTATGCCGGTATCCGCGGGGCGGCGCGCCAAAAGTACAAAAGAAAGGACATATCGATGCATATCGCTCAAGTTGCTCCGTTGACTGAGGCGATCCCGCCCAAGCTTTATGGCGGCACCGAGCGCGTCGTGTGGTGGCTCACCGAGGAGCTGATCGCGCTCGGCCACGAGGTCACCCTTTACGCGAGCGGCGATTCGCTGACGTCGGCGCGACTTGAGTCGGTGTGGCCGCGGGCGTTGCGGCTCGACGGCTCGGTGCGCGATCCCAATGCGCTGCATATGCTGATGCTGGAGCGCGTCTACCGGAGCGCAACCGATTTCGACTTTCTCCATTTCCATCTCGACTATTATCCTTTTTCGCTTTTTTCACGTCAGCCGACGCCGTTTGTAACGACGCTGCACGGCCGGCTCGATTTGCCCGAGCATCAGCCGGTGTTCGATACTTTCTCCTCTATCCCGGTGGTGTCGATCTCCAATGCGCAGCGGCGGCCGCTGCCGCAGGCGCATTGGGTCCGCACGGTGCACCATGGCTTGCCCGAAAAGCTGCTCGTGCCAAAGCCGGTTAAGCCTTCTTATTTCGCGTTTCTCGGTCGCATCGCGCCAGAAAAGGGCGTCGATCGGGCCATCCGCATTGCTGAGCACTGCGGCAAACCGCTGAAAATCGCCGCCAAGGTCGACCGGGTCGATCGCGAATATTTCGACGAGCAAATCGATCCGCTCATCAAAGCATCGAAGACGGAATACATCGGCGAGATTACCGACAAGGACAAATCGGAGTTTTTGAGCGGGGCGGCAGCATTACTTGTGCCGATCGATTGGCCCGAGCCTTTCGGCTTGGTGATGATCGAGGCCATGGCGTGCGGCACGCCCGTCATCGCTTATAACCGCGGCTCGGTGCCTGAAATTGTCGACGAAGGCGTAACCGGCTTCGTCGTTGAAGACGAGAACGGTGCTATCGGCGCGGTCGATCGCCTCGCGCAATTGTCGCGCGAGAAAATTCGCCAGCAATTCGAGAAGCGCTTCACCGCGCGCCGCATGGCGCAGGATTATCTTTCCGTCTACCGCAGCCTTGCCGACAAGATCACACCGCACCTGCGGCTGGTCGCCGACGACGCGCCGGCTCTGTAGATTTCGGTTATCCCGGGCGCAGGGCGACATGAGCGCCGCGTCCCGGGAGAAGGGTCATTCCACCTCCTCCGGTGGCCGCGTTTCCGGCATCAGCGACCACACGGCGATCAAACCCCCCAGTGCGATTGCGGCCAATCCGGCGAAAGCCCACGGCATGCCGAAGCGATCGCTCAAAAAACCGGCCAAAGTCGAGCTGATCGAGGCGCCAATGCCGATAAATGTACCGACGATGCCTTGGCCGAGATTGAAATGCCCGGTGCCGCGCGTGAGGTCCGCCACCACCAACGGTACCATGACGGCGAAGACGGCGGCAGTGACGCCGTCGAGTAGTTGCACCACGACGAGCGGCAGTGGACTGGAGACGACGGCGAACAGGATTCCCCGCAACGGCAGCGCGGCGAAGCCGATCAACAGCAGCGGCCGTCGTCCCCAAATTTGTGCGCGTGCGCCGACCCACGGCGAAGCCGCCGCCACGAGCATTTGCGGCACCACGATACAGGCGGCGATCAACAGCGTCGCCCAGCGGCTCGAGCGCATGGTCAGCGCGCTGCCCATCAGCGGCAACATGGCTGCATTGGCGAGGTGAAATAATAAAAGACAGCCGGCGAAGATCAGCAGCGGCCGGTTTTGCATCAGCGCGCCGGGTTTCGTCCGCGGCCTATGTCGCTTGACCGGTGGAGCGCCGTGCGCTCGTTCGGGATCGATCTCCGCTGGCGCGATCATGCGCAAGGCCATAAGGGCCGGTCCGAGCAGCAGGACAGTGACGATGAACACTGCGCGCGCCGACAGCAGGTAGCCGCATGCGCCCATTGCCGCCGCCGCCAGGCCGTTACCCACGGAGGCAAAGCGGGCGTTGCGGCCGAGCCGTTCGCCGATCGCCGCGTGCCCAACCAAGCCGAGGCTGATCGCCGCCATAGCCGGGCCGAGCAAGCAGCTTGCGAGCGCGTGGAGGATGGACGCCGACAGCACCAGCGGGAAGATCGGCAGCGCCGCGTAGCCGAGCGCGCTGATACAGATGGCCGCGATGGCAATCGCGGCGACGAAGCGCTCAGATCGTGCGGCATCAACCAGGGCGCCGCCCGGCATCTGCCCGATCAACGAAACGAAGCCGGCGGCGGACAGGATGAGGCCAATATCGATCTGCGTCCAATGCTGTGCGGTGAGATAAACGGAGACAAACGGTCCAAACCCGGTCTGCACATCTGCGACGAAGAAGATAAACCAATCGAGTCCGCGCAGGCTTCTCGGCGAAGGACGCAATGGCGGTTCGCCGCGCTGCGGCTGTTCAGGCGGCGCGTTCTGCCCGTTCGGCATGACGCCGTGCGGATCCGCCCGATCGTCTGCGCGGCGGGATGGATTCGGCAGTGTCCTCTCCATCATTTACGTTTGGAGTACGATCAGTTGCGATGACCGGCGATGATTTTCAGCAACGGCGTCGGCTATTCGGGAAGCGGCTCGAGCTTGCCGAGCGCGCCAAGTACGACGACCGGCTTGCCCTCCTGATATTCGGGCGCGGCTTTGACCTGGTCGCGCGTGAGTTCGAGCGCGATGTAGGTATTCGGCTTACCCGGCGGCGGAAAATGCAGCGCGTTCCAGTCGACTGCGATTTTGCGGCTGCCGACGCCGAGAAAGCCGCCAAAATCGATAATAGCGGCGCGAACCTGGCCGGCGGGATCCACCAGGACGTCGACGATGCGGCCCATATTCTCGTTGGTCGAGCTGCGGACCTCGCGTCCGAGGATGCCCTCAACTTCATGTTTGTTGAGGACGGTGACTTCCGGAGTGGCCTGCGTTGCAGCAGGGGGTGCCGCCGGTGGATTTGTCGTCGCCGAAGAGCCGGCACTTTCTGCGAGCGCCATGGTTGCGGCGACCATGAGCACGCCGACCAGGCTCGCCGCTCCCGCCGCCTTTGTTGTCGCAGGTTGATTCCCGCGCATGACCGCCTCCAGCAATGTCGTGAAGTTCCCGACTAACTAAGCCGGGGAGGTCCTGCCGGTTCCAGTGCGGCTCTGGCACCCATCCCTGACCTTCAAGTCAGGAGGAAAAAACGATCGAAACCCGGATATTGCCGCTGATCCGGGGGGTGTCGAGCGAGACGGTGTCCCGATGGCGCCGCACCCGCAGGTCGACGCTGGAACCGCCAAGCTGCAGATTGCGCAGGATCACCTCGTCAAGGAACGCCGGCAGCCGCGGATTGCACAACCGGATTTCATTCTGGAACGGATCGAATTGCAGTCCGAGGGAAGCTTCCAGCAGTGTGAACGGTGTAGCGCTGGCCCATGCCTGCGGTGCGCAGGCGACCGGATATAAAGTCGGGCCGTGGCCGCGCTGGCGTCGGAATCCGCAAAACAGTTCTGGCAGCCGCCGCAGGTCCATGTAGGTGCCGGCCATGAACAAACCCTCGCATAGGGTGGCAATCGCCTGCTTGTGGCCGTAGCGCGCCAGTCCGAGCGCGATCAGCGCATTGTCGTGCGGCCAGATCGAACCGTTGTGATACGACATTGGATTATAGCGAGCTTCATCAGTTGCCACGGTGCGGATGCCCCAGCCGGAGAAGAAGTGCGGCTGCAGCAGACCCGCCGCGATACGCGCCGCGCGTACGGACGAGGCGATGCCGGTGAACAGCACCTGCCCGGCATTCGATGTGCGCACCCGGCACGGATTTTTGTCGCCGTCGAGCGCCAGGGCATAAGTTTCGATGTCCGGGCACCAGAAAGCGGCTTCGAACCGCTGCGCAAGCTGTACGGCCTGTTCGTCGAGCTTGCGCGCCACATCATCGCGGCCGAGCCGGAGCGCGCAGCGCGCCGCCATGCGTTTGGCGGCATAGACGTAACCTTGCACCTCGGCGAGCGCGATTTCGCCTTCCGCCAAACGGCCGTCGGCGTGAAAGATTGCGTCGTGCGAATCCTTCCATCCCTGATTGGCAAGGCCCTGATCCGTTGCGCGCTTATATTCGACAAAGCCGTCGCGGTCCGGATCGCCCGGGCCGTCGATCCAGTCCAGCGCTGCCTCGATGTTGGGCCATAGCTCCGATATTGTTTCGCTGTCGCCCGTGCGCTCGGCGTAAAGTCCCGCAAGCAACACGAACAGCGGAGTTGAATCGACGCTGCCGTAATAGAGTCCGAACGGTACTTCGCGCAGTGCCGCCATTTCACCGCCGCGCATTTCATGCAGGATCTTGCCGGGCTCGGCGTCGGCAAACGGATCGGTTTTTTTCGCTTGGTAGGCGGCGAGACGGCGCAACACGCCGCGCGCCACGACCGGAGACCACCACAGCATCTGTAACGCCGTGATCAGGCCGTCGCGGCCGAAGGTCGTCGAAAACCACGGGATGCCGGCGTAAGGATAGCGGCCCTGCGGCGTGTCGGTCATGAGAATTGCTAAATCGGCCGCCGAACGGCATAGCATTTCGTTGAAGCGATCGTTCGACGTTTCGACCGAGGTGCGATCGAGTGCCGAGCGGCGGAGCTCGCGGCGAGCGGCAATCAGTCCACGCAGGAACGGCGGCGGGCGCGAGCTTGCGGGGTCACAACTGACGGCGACAAAAATCGGCCGCGTCTCGCCGGGTTCGAGCGATAGGTCGTAGATCGCGCTGTCGGTGGTAAGCCGCTCCGGCGCGGGGTCGAACGTCAGCGCGGTTCGCCGCAGCTTGGCATCAAGTCCATGGTAGCTGAGCACGACCTGGTCATTGCCACGCAGCTTGGCATTGGCGCTGCCCCGCCGCTCGCGATGAGTCCCGCGCACCTCGAAGAGATCGGCAAAGTCGTTGGCGAACAGGATTGATATCTGGAGATCGGTCGGTCGGTCGCCGTAATTGCGCACGCGAAAGCGTTGGTAAGCGGTCTCGCGCCAGAGAAAAACCGTGCGCAGGATGTTTACACTGTCCTTTTCGAGCACAATGTGGTCATTGGCGACGAGATCCGGATTGGTCAGATCCACAAACAACGCCGAATTGTCGTCACTTAGATTGGAGCCGAGCAGCAGCGGCGGAGTTCCGTTGACGAGCACTTCGAGGCGGGACAGGTAGCGCGTGTCCATGTGGAACAGGCCGGCGGAGCCGCCTGAAGCGGCGGCAATATCACCGCGGCTGTCGAGCACCATGAAGGTGTCGCCATATTTGAGGGTTCGCGGCGGCCGCCCGGCCGCCTGCGTTGCGGTAATGTAGAACGGCGCTTCGGAGGCCGTCGCGATGGAAATTGCCTGTGCCGCGCTCTTTTGCGGATTCATTTCGCTACGGGTTGATCGCTTCGGTCACTGGTCCAATCGAAGATGTCGATAGCGAATGCGGGGGAACTTGCAAGTCGCCGGTGTAGTCGCCCAGCGATACGCTCGCGAAGAGTACTGTATAGTTCGGCTTGGTATTACTAACTACGGTCGGGCGCGCCGGTGGATAACGTCGACGACACGCATTCTGATGGGATCGACCACGACTATTTCGTCCGCCACCATGGCGTATTTGAGGAGCCCATCCCCGGCAGTACCAAGCGCCGCCTGATCCGGCAGATCGCGCAATGCTGCCGACGGTGGTACCGGCGCGCCAACGATCGGCACAATTCCCCGCGTAGAGCCATCCAGGTGCCGCCGCGCTACCGAACTCAAAATCGCGCTTCGTTGCACCGCAGTAAGCTGCAAGCTCTGCGTCACGCCGTCCGCTCCGACCGCCTCGTCCAGTCCGGCCGACTGGGCGCGTATTCCAGTCGTGCTCAAGCCCAAAATGACGGCGGCAAGGAATACTAGCGGAAAGCGCGGGGTTGTTATCATGCGGTGCTCCCTTCGCAGGAACAAACGCACTGGGGCCGGATTAGGTCCTTAACGGCCTATGCTGCGTCGCACATAAGGCATCGCGATTGACATGGGTTGTGCACAACTTAAGGATGATATCGGTGCGAGCGGCCAAATGCCGCGTTGCGACCATTTAACCTCTAGGGGCTTGTGGCGCAGTGGTGATATTTCGTTAGTTCACGCAAATGTTCCAAATTCGCAACAACTGGGACATAATTCTGAGGCGGGGAAAACATGACTAGCGCATCAACAATGGCCGAACCGCGCGCCCTGGCAACGGCGGGCACGCGTTGGACGCAGCTTATCATCTGCATCATCTGCATGGTGCTGATCGCCAACCTGCAATACGGCTGGACACTGTTCGTCAATCCGATCAACAAAGCGCACGGCTGGTCGCTGGCATCGATCCAGTTTGCGTTTTCGATTTTCATCGCGCTTGAAACGTGGCTTACGCCGATCGAGGGTTGGATTGTTGACACCCTGGGCACCCGCCGCGGGCCGAAGCTGGTCATCGCCTTCGGCGGTGTCATGGTCGCGCTTGGCTGGATCGTGAATTCGCACGCCCAATCGCTTGGCATGCTCTATCTCGGCGCGGTGTTTGCCGGCACGGGCGGTGGCGCTGTCTATGCAACCTGCGTCGGACAAGCGGTGAAGTGGTTCCCGGATCGGCGCGGACTTGCGGTCGGCTTGACGGCGGCGGGATATGGCGCTGGCGCAGCACTCACCGTCGTTCCCATCCGCGCGGTGATCGCCTCAGGCGGCTACGAGGCGGCCTTCTTCTGGTTCGGCCTGATCCAGGGCGGCATCGTGTTTCTGCTGGCGTGGCTGTTGCGGGGGCCAGAGTCGGGAGAGTTGACCGGACTCGGAGCGCCGAAGGTAGTGCAAAGCGCGCGCAGCTACTCGCCGGCCGAGGCGCTGAGCACGCCGGTATTTTGGCTGCTCTACATCATGTTCATCATGGTGTCGGCGTCGGGCTTGATGGCGACGGCGCAGATCGCGCCCATCGCCAAGGACTTCAATGTCGGCAACGCCATCATCCTGTTCGGCGCATCTACCTTGAGTCTGGCGCTGATCGTCGACAATGTCTGCAACGGTGGCGCGCGCCCGCTGTTCGGCTGGATTTCCGATCACATCGGCCGCGAATACACCATGGCGATCGCTTTCGGTCTGGGCGGCATCGCCTATTGGCTGCTGGGAACACTCGGCTATTCGCCTTGGGCATTCGTACTGTTCGCCGCCATGATCTTCCTGACCTGGGGTGAAATCTTCAGCCTGTTCCCGTCGACGTGCACGGACACATTCGGCACCAAGTTCGCCACCGTGAACTTGAGCCTTCTCTATACCGCGAAGGGCGCGTCGGCGTTCCTGGTGCCGATCGCGAATATCATCAAGTCCCATACCGGCAGCTGGCACATGGTCTTTGTCATCACCGCGATCATGAATTTCGTGGTCGTGGCGTTGGCGCTGTTTGTGCTCAAGCCGCTGCGCGCTAAACTCATGACGCAGGGCTAATTCGGCGGGCTGCCACTTGCGATGACATGATGATCGGGACCGAAACGTTTCGGTCCCGATCGCATTTGAGCCCTTAAGGAATGAGCCGCTCGGACTTCGAACGCGCTTGCGCACATCCGAGCGACTGGAATAATGTATACCAGAATGAGTTCAACGCTTTCCGTACACATGCGTCCGCAGCTCGTCGCCGACGAAACGCCCGATCGACGGCTCGCTGTTGATCCGCTGGCCACTCCCGCAAGCTTCAAGCAGCAGGCCTATAGGGCGCTCAAGAACGCCATCGCCGCCATGGACGTTTATGGCAGCCGGGCCGAGATCAGGCTCGACGAGCGGCAGCTCGCGGCCGATTTCGGCATCAGCCGCACTCCGGTGCGCGAGGCCATGGCCCAGCTCGAGCGCGAGGGGTTCGTGCGTTCGGAGCCGCGACGCGGCGTCTATGTCGTGCGCAAGACCAGACGCGAAGTGATCGAGCTGATCACGGTCTGGGCCGCGCTCGAAAGCATGGCGGCCCGGCTCATCACGCAGACCGCGGCCGAGCAGGAGATCGCGGCGTTGCGGCGCATGTTCGCCACCTTTCACAATGGCGAGCTTCGCGCGCATCTCGACGAATATTCCGACGTCAACATCGAATTTCACCAGACGATCATCCGCATGAGCCGCAACGATGCGCTCATCAACTTGGCCGAGAACCTGTTCACGCACATGCGCATGATCCGTCGCAAGACGATCGGCGAAAAGGACCGCGCCGACCGCTCGATCCGCGACCACATTCACATCATCGAAGCGCTGGAGGCGCGCGATACCGAACGCGCCGAACGGCTTGTTCGCGATCATGCGCTCGGCCTCGCCGATCACGTCGCGAAATACGCCGATTATTTGGACTGAACTAAAAGTTTGGGGAGAGTCCCATGGCAGATGCAGAACTCAAAGAGAAAGTGGAAAATCCGCCCGCGCAAGAACGAGAGCTGACGGACGGTTTTCACCTTGTCATCGATGCGTTCAAGCTCAACGGCATCAATACGATCTACGGCGTGCCCGGCATTCCGATCACCGATTTGGGCCGCATGGCGCAGGCAGCCGGAATTCGCGTGCTCTCATTCCGCCACGAGCAGAACGCCGGCTATGCCGCGGCGATCGCCGGCTTTTTGACCAGGAAGCCGGGCGTCTGCCTCACCGTGTCAGCGCCGGGCTTCCTCAACGGACTTACGGCGCTCGCGCACGCCACCACGAATTGCTTTCCGATGATTTTGATTTCGGGCTCCTCCGAGCGCGAGATCGTCGATCTGCAGCAGGGCGATTACGAGGAGATGGACCAGCTCGCCATCGCCAAGCCGCTGTGCAAGGCGGCCTACCGCATCCTGCACGCGCAGGACATCGGTATCGGCATCGCCCGCGCGATCCGCGCCGCCGTCTCGGGGCGGCC
>Ga0335078_10012441_pt1 | contig 12620 bp, 6 predicted proteins | sample Lox_Sample_32_FD_206711 | JGI IMG/M metagenome (GOLD analysis project Ga0335078, IMG submission 206711) | Soil microbial communities from Loxahatchee National Wildlife Refuge, Florida, United States - Lox_Sample_3.2 | ecosystem: Environmental > Terrestrial > Soil > Wetlands | place: USA: Florida... | reverse complement strand
GGCGTGTTCGGCGAGTGCCGCCGCGAGTTCATGATCCGCGGCCGACCACCAGAGATCGATCCGGTCACTTACATCCAGGCCGTCGCCGCGCCGCGCATCCTGGATGAGCCTGATGACCTCACGCGCGAGCCCGAGCCGCCGCAGCTCCGGTGTGATCTCCAGGTCCAGCGCCATGGTGTCCCCGCCTTCGGTGACGACTGCCCAGCCAGATTTCGGCGTCTCGGTGACGATGAGCTCATCTGGCCGGAGCGTCACGACGGTGCCATCCACCTCGACAGTGGCCTCGCCGACCGAGCCCAGCGCGGCTGCAACCGCAGCCGCGTCAGCAGCATTGAGCGCGGCCGCCACCGCAGGCGTCCGGGAGCCAAATCGTTTACCCACCGCGCGGAAGTTTGGCCGCACGTTGTATTCGACCAGTTCGCCGCCGACGTTGCCGAGCGTGTCCAGCGCGCGGACGTTGAGCTCGTCGGCGATCTGGTCACGCAACTGCTCCGGCAGGTCCGCGAACCCGGCGGCGCCCTGCCCGGCCACGATCGCGCGGGCGAGCGGCTGGCGGGTGCGCACCGAGCTTGCCGCCCGCGCCGCGCGTCCCAGTTCCACCAGGCGCCGCGTCAGTGCCATCTGCGCCGTCAGCCGCTGGTCGATGACCGACTCGTCGGGTGCCGGCCAGGCGGCGAGGTGGACCGACTCGGGCGCATCCGGCGCGCGCAGTACGTCCCAGACGTAGTCCGGAAGAAACGGCGTCATCGGCGCCATCAGTTTGGTAAGCGTCTCCAGGCACTCGTAAAGCGTGGCGAACGCCGCAGCGCCCTCCGGTGCCCGCGGCCCTTCCCAGAACCGCCGCCGCGACCGCCGCACATACCAGTTCGACAGGTCATCGATGAAGCCGGCGATACGGCGGCCCGCGCGTACCGTGTCGAAGTCATCGAGCGCGGCCGTGACGTCGGCCACAGCCGCGTGCAGTTCGCTCAGCGCCCACCTGTCAAGCAGCGGCCGCTCCGCGGGCGGTGGCGCCTCACCGAGCCTGCCCGGACCCCAGGCGTCGCCCGCGGACGCGGCGGCGTTCGCGTAGAGCACCAGGAAGGACAGCGTGTTCCAGTAGGTGAGCAGGACCTTGCGGACGATCTCCTCAAGCACGCTGTGCCCGACCCTGCGCGCCGCCCACGGTGAGCCACTCGCCGTCATGAACCACCGCAACGCGTCGGCGCCGTGGGCGTCCATCAGCGGGATGGGTTCGAGCACGTTGCCGAGATGCTTGCTCATCTTGCGCCCGTCCTCGGCGACGATCAGGCCAACGCAGAGGACGTTCTGGTAGGACGACCGGCCAAGCGCGATGGTGGCGACCGCCATCAGCGAGTAGAACCAGCCCCGGGTCTGGTCGATCGCCTCGCAGATGAACTGGGCCGGATAGGCCCTCTCGAACTCGTCCATGCCCTGGTATGGCGCGCCCCACTGCGCGAACGGCATCGAACCCGAGTCGTACCACGCGTCGATTACCTCGGGCACCCGCCGGGCTGTACACCCGCATTCCGGGCATCCGAAGCTGATGTCGTCCACGTAGGGACGATGCGGGTCCAGGCCCGAAACGTCGTGCCCCGCAACTGCGGACAACTCGGTCAGCGAGCCTATGCACGTGATGTGCCCGTCCGCGCACTCCCACAGCGGCAGCGGGGTGCCCCAGTACCGGCTCCGCGACAGTGCCCAGTCCACGTTGTTGCGCAGCCATTCGCCGAACCTGCCGTGCTTGATCGTCGGCGGGTGCCAGTTCGTCCGCTCGTTCTCTTCGAGCAGCTTGTCCTTGACCGCGGTGGTCTTGATGTACCAGGACGGCAGCGCGTAGTAGAGCAGCGGCGTGTGGCACCGCCAGCAGTGCGGGTAGCTGTGCTCGTGCTCGAATACGCGGAACGCCAGGCCACGGTCGGTTAGATCGGTCACCAGCCGCGCATCCGCGTCCTTGAAGAACATGCCGCCGACGAGCGGGATGTCCGGGCTGAACCGGCCATCCGGCCCGATGGGGTTGACCACCGGGAGCCCGTGCAGGCGGCTGGTGGCCAGGTCGTCGGCGCCGAAGGCGGGTGCCAGGTGCACCAGGCCGGTGCCGTCCTCGGTGGTCACGAAGTTGGCTGTGACGACGCGGTGGGCGTCGGGAATGTCGATGATCCCGAACGGCCGTGCGTATGTGGCGCCCGCCAGATCGGCGCCGCTGACCCTGGCTGCGATGTACCAGCCCTCACCCAGCACCTTCGCGAAGAGCGGTTCGGCCACCACGACGGAGTCGTTGCTGCCCGGGCGGCGTGCGACGGCGTATGTCACATCCGGGTGGACCGCGACCGCCGTGTTGGCCACCAGCGTCCATGGAGTCGTGGTCCAGACCAGCAGGTCGGCGCCCTTGAGGGCCGGATGGGCGCCCTCGGGCAAGCCGAGTAGCGGGAAGCGGACGGTTACCGATGGGTCGGTGACCGTCTCGTAACCTCCCGGCTGGCCGAGTTCGTGATCGGAGAGCGGCGTGCCGCACCGCGGACAGTAGGGGCTGATCCGGTAGTCCTTGATCAGCAGACCCTTGCCGAAGATGACCTTGAGCGACCACCAGACCGACTCGATGTAGTCGGGGTCCATCGTGCGGTAAGCCTGCGACAGGTCAATCCAGTAGCCCATCCGCTCGGTCAGTTCTTCCCACGCGTCCACGTGCTGCAGTACCGACTCGCGGCAGCGCGCGTTGAACTCGGCGACTCCGTATGCCTCGATCTCCTTCTTGCCGTTCAGCCCGAGCTCCCGCTCCACGGCAACCTCGACAGGCAGCCCATGGCAGTCCCAGCCAGCCTTGCGGGCGACGTGGAAGCCCTGCATGGTCTTGAACCTGAGGAAGGTGTCCTTGAACGCACGGGCCTCTGCGTGATGGACGCCCGGCATGCCGTTGGCTGTCGGCGGGCCCTCGTAGAACGTCCATCGCGGCCCGCCCGCGGTCCTTGCCAGCGAACGCTCGAAGACTTTCTGGTCCCGCCAGCGCCCCAGCATCTCGCGTTCGATGGCGGGAAAACTGGGCTGGCCCGGAAGCGCCGGGAAGGAGGCCTCGCGATGCGTGCGCGCTCGCATCTCGCGCGCCGCCATCGCGGGCGGTGCCGTCGGGGGCGGTGGCATGCCGGGCGGTGGCATGCCGGGCGGTGGCCTGTCGGGCGGTGGCCTGTCGGGCGGTGCCGTTGGGGGCGGTGGCATGCCGGGCGGTGGCATGCCGCGCGGTGGCATGTCGGGCGGTGGCCTGTCGGGCGGTGGCCTGTCGGGCGGTGGCATGTCGGGCGGCCTCCTGCGATCGTGGCTAAGAGGTCGCGACCTCTTATCGGCCGGAGGGACGAGAAACACCTGTGGCGCTCCCGCGGTACCACCCTCCTTGGCCGCGCATACGCGTGACCCACTCGATTCACCTGCTGCCGGTTCTACTTGGCATGCCGTGCCGCGATGCGTGCAGCGCTGCCTTTCTTCCGGCGGCTCAGGGGTGATCTGGTCCGCTCCGCGTGGCCCGGGCTCGCACCATCCCCGGTTCGCTCCGTGCCCCGCGTTGAGGCGGCAGCTGTCCCCATCAACGCCTTGCAGACTGCAACAATAGCCGACAGCCCAAGGTTGATGCGGCATCGTTTGTCGGCCGTGGTCAGCTGGGTGGTTCCGCCGTCACTTCGCCCGTTGCCCCCGCCGATCTCGGCGCGGACATCATCCGGGGTTCTATCACGCGCGCTGGCTTGCCTCTCGTGCGCGAGCGACTTATCCTCCGGTCACTGTCTGCATTCAAGATCAGCGCGGAGGGAGGCCGGAATGGCTGGTACCGCGGGCATCAGTATGGACGACCAGGAGCGGGCGCGCCACCCGCAGCAGGGTGGCCCGGCGCGGCCCGCGCGTTCACGACCCAGTGCAGGAAAGGGCGGCGCCGCCGGGCTTACGGTCCGCGAAGGTGAGCGGCCCTGGTCGGAGGCGGAGCTCGCCGCCGTTCGCTCGAGGCTTGAGACAGAGGTCAATGAGCTGGGCGAGGAGATCTCCAAGGCGGAATCTGAGATCGCCGACCGGCTGACCGATTCGGTCGGCGACGCGGGCGACGACCAGGCCGACGCGGGCGCGAAGACGTATCAGCGTGAGCATGACCTTGCCGTGACCCAAAATGCCAGGGACCTTCTCACGCAGAATGAGCGGGCGCTCGGCCGGATGGCTGATGGTACCTACGGGATCTGTGAATCGTGCGGCAACCCGATCGGGAAAGCACGCCTGCAGGCGTTTCCGCGCGCGACCTTGTGCGTGCAGTGCAAGCAGCGCGAGGAGCGCCGCTGACCATGCCTGGGGAAGCAGGAAGGCCGACGTGGCGGCAAGCCGCCCTTTACCAGCGAATGCCCGCCCCAGGAACCGTGCCCGCAGGATCAGGACCCGTGGGCCCAGTTGCTGGGGAGCCGGTTGCCGGGGGCCCGGTTGCGGGGGGCCCGGTACCCGGAAGCCCGGTTGTGGGAGGCCCGGTTGCGGGGGGCCCGGTACCCGGAAGCCCGGCACCAGCGCTGCCGGTAGCAGACGGCTCCGCAGCTGGCAGTACCGTTCCTGACGTGCCTGGAATTTCCGCCACGTCCGGGGCCGCACCGAGGCGCAGGATTGGCGTCCTGCTCACGGTCGCCGCGGCCGTCCTTGCCGCGGACGCCATCAGCAAGGCGATCGTCGTCGCCGAGTTGTCTGGACATCGGCCGGTCCGGCTTCTTGGCGGGCTGCTGACGCTGCAGGTTATGCGCAACAGTGGTGCCGCCTTCAACATCGGCACGTCCATGACGATCGTGTTCACCGCGATCGCGGTTGGCGTGATTATTTTCATCCTGCGTACCGCGCGGCGGCTGCGCAGCCTGCCCTGGGCAGTCACGCTCGGGCTGCTGCTCGGCGGTGCGACAGGCAACCTTGCCGACCGCCTGCTGCGGTCACCCGCCCCGTTGCGCGGTTATGTCGTCGACTGGATCGAATTGCCACACTGGCCGGTTTTCAACCTTGCCGATTCCGCGATCGTCTGTGGTGGCGCGATCGCGATCCTGCTGTCGGTCAGGGGAATCCGGATAGACGGGACACGGGACATCGAGGCACGAGCGGACCAGACGAGCGGGCCGCGGATGAGCGGGTCCCGGTGACCGGCGCGGGCGACCGCCGCACCGTTCCTGTTCCCGATGGGCTTGACGGTGAGCGGCTGGATGCCGCGCTTGCCCGCATGTTCGGGTTGTCAAGGGCTCGCGCGGCCGGTCTCGTCGCGGCAGGCCAGGTGCTGGCAGACGGCCATGCTCCGGCCAAGTCCGACCGCGTGACCGCCGGAAGCTGGCTCGAGGTGACGCTACCCCCGCTGCCGGTGGCGGTACCTGAGCCTCAACCGGCCAGGGTGGCCGGGCTCGAGGTGGTGTACGACGACGCGGACATCGTGGTCGTGGACAAGCCGGTCGGGGTGGCGGCGCACCCGGCGCCCGGCTGGTCCGGCCCGACAGTGCTTGAAGGCTTGCTCGGCGCGGGCTACACGATCACCACCAGTGGGGCGGCGGAACGCCAGGGCATCGTGCACCGCCTGGACGTGAACACAACGGGCCTGATGGTGGTCGCCAAGAGCGACCGCGCCTACAGCGGGCTGAAGCACGCCTTCCGTGAACGCGAGGTCGACAAGGGCTATCAGGCGCTTGTACAAGGTCATCCGGATCCGCTCCGCGGTACCGTCGACGCGCCGATCGATAGGCATCCGTCCGGGGACGGCAGGTTCGCCGTAGTGGCCGGTGGCAGGCCGAGCATCACGCACTACGACACGATCGAGGCGTTCCGTGCGGCGAGCCTGCTCGACATCCGCCTCGAGACCGGGCGTACGCATCAGATCCGGGTGCATATGGCGGCCGTCAGGCACCCGTGCGTGGGCGACCGGCTGTATGGGGCGGATCCCGTGCTCGCCGGGCGACTCGGTCTTGACAGGCAGTGGCTGCACGCCGCGAGGCTCGCCTTCCGTCACCCGGCGGATGGCCACAGGCGCGAGTTCAGCAGCGATTATCCCGACGACCTGGCGCACTCGCTCGCGTTGCTGCGCGCTGAGAACTAACGTGCCAGCCGCCCGCGCCATGGTCCGCGCAGACGTTCGTCAGCCTTTTCTTCGCCGCGCCGAGCGCCTTTCGTGATCGCGGTCGCGTTTAAGCGAATACTTCCCGGCGCCGCGCCATGGCGGCGACATCGGCAGGATGCCGCTTGAAGTCGTTGGCGCCGCCGTGTAGCTGGCCGTCCGGGGTCGCGGCCGCGGTCACTACGAAGCTCGATGTGGCCGCGATCTACGATGGCCGCGAGGCACCGCAGAGCCGCCGTGCGCCATCAGAGGACGGCAGGACAGGGACATGATCCGTGATTGTGTTAACTAGACTGCCCTATTTGCCGCTTGGTTAACACCGATAGGGATCATGGTCGAGAGTGGGCCAGTCTGGCCGGTCGCGATGCCCGTTGCGATCGCCTACTTCTCGCTGGTGACTCCACTGGTTGTGAACGGATGGCGACCGTCGCGCACATGCGTCGGCAACGGCAGGTACCGGAAAAGCCGGCCAACGGGCGCATCCGGAGTGTCGCACAGTCGCCGTCTCCGGCGCCCGGCTAGGCTACGTTCACAGCCCATCCAAGCAAGCGCTGCTGCCCGGCAGCACACAGCTACTAGCACGGCCGGGCTGGTGCGGCCGCCAATGGCGGCGCTCCGGCCACTTCCCCCGGTCCTGAATCGTGACGCGTGCGCAGCACGCGCGTTGCGGCGTGCCCGTGCACAGAAGGCGCAGAAGGCTCCTGAGGAGGAAGATCACCAATGGCGGCAGCCCGGTCCGCGGCCTCTTTCGTGCACCTTCACATGCACACCGAGTACTCGATGCTCGATGGGGCGGCAAAGGTAGGCCCACTGCTTGCCGAGACGGCCAGGCTGGCGATGCCAGCGGTCGGGATGACCGACCATGGGAACACGTTCGGGTCGTACGAGTTCTTTCAGCAGGCGAAGAAGGCGGGCGTCAAGCCCATTATCGGGATCGAGGCCTACCTGGCGCCGGAATCGCGCTTCCTGAAGCGGCCCGTCTTCTGGGCGGAGGGTGGCCAGCGCGACTCCGACCCCGACGGTGAAGGCGGGGATGTGTCGGGCGCCGGTGCCTACACCCACATGACCATGCTGGCGGCGAGCGCCACCGGGTTGCGGAATCTGTTCCGCCTGTCCAGCCTCGCCTCCATCGAGGGGTACTACCGAAAGCCGCGGATGGACGCCGAGCTGATCGCCAGGCACGCCGAAGGGATCATCGCCACCACCGGTTGCCCGTCCGGTGCGGTGCAGACCAGGCTACGGCTCGGCCAGTTCGGCAAGGCGCTCGAGGCGGCGGCCACTTACCGGGACATCTTCGGCCCCAGCAACTTCTTCCTTGAGCTGATGGATCACGGGCTGGCGATCGAGCGTTCGGTCCGCGGCGGGCTGCTCGACATCGCCAAGCGTCTCGATCTTCGGCCGCTCGCGACGAACGACGGCCATTACGTTACCGCCGACCAGGCCGAGGCTCACGAGGTCCTGCTGTGCGTGGGTACCGGCAAGACGCTTGACGACCCGAAGCGGTTCAGGTTCAACGGCGCCGGCTACTACCTGAAGAGCCCGGCTGAGATGCGCGAGTTGTGGGACACCGAAGTGCCCGGCGCGTGCGACAGCTCGCTCGTGATCGCAGATCGGGTGGAGCCCTACGACGAGGTCTTCACGCCAGTCGACCGGATGCCGAAATTCCCTGTCCCTGACGGCGAGACCCAGCCCTCGTGGCTGCGCAAGGAGGTGGCCAGGGGCCTGGCCCGGCGCTTCGGCGCCGCCCCATCGCGGGAGGTGCGTGATCGCATCGACTACGAGCTCGCCGTCATCGAGGAGATGGGTTTCCCGGCCTACTTCCTGGTGGTCGCCGACATCTGCCAGTACGCGCGGGCCAACCAAATCGGCATAGGCCCTGGCCGGGGGTCAGCCACCGGGTCGATGGTCGCGTACGTACTCGGCATCACCGACCTCGATCCGCTGGAGCACTCGCTCATCTTCGAGCGGTTCCTCAATCCCGAGCGGATCACGATGCCTGACGTCGACCTGGACTTCGACGAGCGCAGGCGCGGCGACATGATCCGCTACGTTACCGAGAAGTTCGGCGACGACCGGGTCTGCCAGATCCTCACCTTCGGCACGATCAAGGCCAAGGCCGCCATCAAGGACTCCTGCCGGGTCCTGGGTTACCCGTACGCGCTCGGCGACAAGATCACGAAGGCCATGCCCCCCGATGTGTTCGGCAAGGGGATATCCCTCGCGGGCATCACCGATCCCGGGCACGACCGCTACAGCGAGGCTGCGGAGATCCGCGCGCTGTACGAGGAGGATCCCGACGTCAAGCGCGTCATCGACACAGCCCGAGGTATTGAGGGCCTGACCCGGGGCAGCGGCGTCCACGCGGCAGGCGTCATTTTGTCGGCCGAGCCGCTGCTCGATGTGCTGCCGGTGCACCGCCGTGAAGACGACGGCGCGATCATAACGGGCTTTCCTTTTCCGCAGTGTGAGGAACTCGGCCTGCTCAAGATGGACTTCCTCGGCTTGCGGAACCTAACGGTGATCGGTGACGCGATCGCCAACGTCAAGGCCAACCGCGGCATCGAACTCGACCTGGAGCGCCTCGCGCTCGACGACGAGGTCACCTATGAGCTGCTGGCCCGCGGGGAGACGCTGGGTGTCTTCCAGCTTGACGGCGGCCCGATGCGGAACCTGCTCAAGCTGATGGTCCCGACCTGCTTCGGCGATATCGCCGCCGTTCTCGCGCTCTACCGGCCGGGACCCATGGCCGCCAACACGCACCTCAACTACGCCGACCGCAAGAATGGCCGGCAGAAGATAGAGGCTATCCATCCCGAGCTGGCGGAGGCGCTGGATCCGATCTTGGGTGAAACCTACCACATGGTCGTCTACCAGGAGCAGGTGATGGCGATCGCCCAGCAGCTGGCCGGCTATTCGCTCGGCCGGGCGGACCTGCTGCGCCGTGCGATGGGTAAGAAGAAGAAGGAGATCCTGGACGCCTCCTGGGAAGAGTTCTCCGCCGGGATGGCGGCAAACGGCTTCTCCGCCGAGGCGATCAAGGCTGTATGGGACGTGCTCGTCCCATTCTCGGGTTATGGCTTCAACAAGTCGCACACCGCCGGTTACGGGGTCGTCTCCTACTGGACCGCCTACCTCAAGGCGAACTTCCCGGCCGAGTACATGGCCGCGCTGCTGACCTCGGTCGGCGACGACAAGGACAAGATGGCCATTTACCTGGCTGAGTGCCGCAAACTCGGCATCAAGGTCCTGCCGCCCGACGTCAACGAGTCCGACTTGTCCTTCACCCCGGTTGGCACCGACATCCGCTTCGGGCTTGGCGCCATCAGGAACGTCGGCACCAGCGTGATCGCGTCGATCGTGGCTACGCGCCGGAGCAAGGGAAACTACACCTCGTTCGCGGACTTCCTCGACAAGGCAGAGATCACCGTGTGCAACAAGCGCGTGGTCGAGTCTTTGATCAAGGCGGGCGCATTCGACTCACTCGGTAACTCCCGCAGGTCGCTGTGCCTGATCCAGGATCAGGCCGTCGACGCGGTAATCGCCGTCAAGCGCCAGGAGGCGATCGGCCAGTTTGACCTCTTCGGTGCGGCTGAGCCAGAAGGCAATGCCGATCCGCGACGCCGCATCGGGCTGGACTTCGAACTCAGCGCGGAGGAGTGGCCGCGCAAATTCCTGCTGAGCCAGGAACGGGAGATGCTTGGCTTGTATGTCTCCAGCCACCCGCTCGACGGCGCAGAACGGATCCTGGAACGCAACCGCGACGTTTCCATCGCCGAACTGCTCGCGTCTGGCCGCACCGAAGGTGACGTCAAGGTGGCGGGCCTCATCTCGTCGGTGGACCGCCGGATCAACAAGAAGAGCGGCAACCCGTGGGCGATCGTCACCATCGAAGACCTCGACGCCTCCGTGGAGGTCCTGTTCTTCCCGAAGGTGTATTCCCTGTACACGGGTGAGCTGGCCGGGGACGCCGCGGTCTCGGTCAAGGGCCGGCTGAACGAGCGAGACGGCACGGTGAGCGTCTTCGCCCAGGATCTGACCCCGCTGGACATCTCCACGGCCGACGGCGGAACCGGGCCCCCGCTGCTTATCGCTCTGCACCAGGATAAGATCACTGCTGGGCTCGCGGCAGAGCTCAAACATGTCCTGCACGCCCACCCGGGCACGACCCGTGTGCACCTCAAGCTGGAGCGACCGGGCCGGAACCCATTGCTCATCGATCTTTCCGAGTTCTCGGTCGAGCCGAACAGCAGCTTCATGGCGGACATCAAGAGCCTGCTCGGGACCATGGCGCTCGTCCCCTCCTGACCGGCCTGGTCAGCAAAGTCCTCCGCGGTTCAGGCGTCGCGGCGCACCAGCAGGAATCCGGCCACCGCGAACAGCACCGCGGTCCAGAGGCAGAATACCCCGAACCCCTGCCAGGGGGAGAGCAGCTGGCCGGGCTGCTGATGCGCCTGGTCGATCAGCGACCCGGCCTGCACGGGCAGGTATGCGTTGATGTGCGCTCCCCAGCTGCCGGGCAGCAGGCCGGAGAGAACCGGCAGCACGAACACGACGCCGATGACCGCGCTGATCGCGCCCGCCGTGTGCCGGACCAGTGCGCCGATCGCCAGCGCGAACAGGCCGAGCACGGTGAGGTAGAGGCCGGCGCCGATAACTGCGCGGGTAACGTCCGGATCGGTCAGTGACACGGCCACCCGGGAGTGCAGGATGGCCGAGCCGGTGAAGAACGACCCGAAGCAGACGATCTCCGCCACCACGATCAGCAGCGCCGCGAAAACCACAGCCTTGGCGCCCAGCATCGGCGTCCGCCGCGGCACCGCCAGCAATGAGGCGCGGATGACCCCGGTCGAGTACTCGGTCGTGATCACCAGCGCGCCCAGCGCGCAGATCGTGAGCTGGCCGAGCCCGATCCCCGTACCCAGGATGAAGCCGACCGGATCGGCGACCGCGCCGGCGTCCCGCGCCGCCGCCCTCGGACCATGCCAGTTGGCCACGGCCAGCCACGTGAACAGCGCGCTGAAGCCGACCGTGATCACCACAAACACGATCAACGTCCAGACGGTAGAACGCACCGAGCGGATCTTCGTCCACTCGGCGCGCAGCAGGCCGCGGAACCCCGCGCGGTGCCCGGCCGCCGGGACCGATGGCACGCTGGCCGGGGTAACCGGCGATGCTGTCGTCATCGGGCACTCCCGTCCGCGACAGGCACCGGATCCGGCCCGCGCCGGCCGAACTCCAGGCTGCCGGAAGTCAGCTCCATGAACGCCCCTTCGAGCGAGGCCAGCGGGGTCAGCTCGTGCAGCACGATCGACGCTGACGCCGCGAGCTCGCCGATCCGTGCCGCGCCCATGCCCGTGACCGTGAGCACCCCGGCGCCGTTCGCCGAGGGGGGCACACCCGGCGTCACCGCCCCGCCGGGCACCGCCGTGCCTCCGGCCCTTGTGATCAGCTCCGCCAGCCGCGCCGCGTCGGGAGCACGCACCCGGACCGACTTGGCCGTGCTGCGCGCAATCACATCCTCGGTGCTTGACTCCGTGATGAGCCTGCCCCGGCCAATCACGATCAGGTAGTCGGCGGTGACGGCCATCTCGTTCATCAGATGACTGGACACCAGGATGGTCCGGCCCTCGGCGGCAAGCTGCTTCATCAGGTTCCTGATCCACAGCACGCCCTCGGGATCGAGCCCGTTCACGGGCTCGTCCAGCAGCAGGACCCGCGGGTCGCCGAGCAAGGCCGCCGCGATACCGAGCCGCTGGCTCATGCCCAGCGAGAAGCTGCCCGCCCGCTTGTCCGCTACCTCGCCCAGCCCGACAAGCCCGAGCACCTCGTCCACCCTGGCGCGCGGCAGTCCCTGGGTCTGCGCCAGGAACAGCAGGTGATTGCGTGCGCTGCGCCCGGGGTGCACCGATTTCGCCTCAAGCAGCGCGCCCACGGTGCGCAGCGGCTGGGCCAGGTCGCGGTACGGCCTGCCGTCGATGGTGGCGGATCCGGCGTCCGGATGGTCGAGGCCTAGCACGAGCCGCATCGTGGTCGACTTACCCGCGCCGTTGGGCCCGAGGAACCCCGTCACCCTGCCCGGCTCGACCGTGAAACTCAGCTGGTCGACGGCCAGCTTGCCGCCGTAGCGCTTGGTCAGCTCACGAACGTCGATCATGTAATCCCCTGTGCGTCCCGAATGCGGTCGAAGCCGCCGGTTCACTGGCAGATGACCGATACTCACCGTAGCTTAGAGCCTGTTTGAAGGCAGCCAGTTAGAGCCGCGGTCGGGCCGTCGCGGGGATCCAATACGCTTCACCGCAGGATGGCTGTAGGAGAAACGGTTGCTGACGGCCGCCGCCAAGGTCGCGCGCTTGCCCGTCCGCTGGTGGTCCTTGCCGTGGTCACCGTCGCGGTTGCGCTGCTCGGCGTGCCCGGCGGGTTCATCTGGTCCGCGATCACCCCACGGGTGCTCGTCGTCGTCACCGGGCACGGCGTGGCGCAGGTCGTGAACCCGGAAACGAAGGCGTTCATCGCGGCCGACGGCTGG
>Ga0335078_10012440_pt1 | contig 12620 bp, 9 predicted proteins | sample Lox_Sample_32_FD_206711 | JGI IMG/M metagenome (GOLD analysis project Ga0335078, IMG submission 206711) | Soil microbial communities from Loxahatchee National Wildlife Refuge, Florida, United States - Lox_Sample_3.2 | ecosystem: Environmental > Terrestrial > Soil > Wetlands | place: USA: Florida... | reverse complement strand
CGATGCCGGCAGCACCAAGAATGAGATTGTCGACCTGGCCCGGCAGTTTATCCGGCGCGGGCAGTTCCTGGGCGGGCATCCCATGGCCGGTAAAGAAAAGCGCGGCGCCGCGGCCGGCGATGAGAATCTTTTTCGCGATCGCACCTGGGTGCTGACGCCGGACGAGCCGGCCGAACTGGAGACCCCCGCCGCCAGAGAATTCCGCGGCTGGCTGGAACGCATCGGAGCGCGCCTCGTGGTGCTGGATTCGGACGAGCACGACCGTGTCGTCGCCCTCACCTCGCACCTGGCGCAGCTCGCTTCGACCTCCCTGGCGTCTGCCGTTTCCGATGGCGTAACGGATCGGCGCGAGCTACAGGTGGCCGGCCCGGGTTTATCGGACATGACGCGGCTGGCGCTCGGCTCCTACGAGCTGTGGCGCGATATACTGGCAACTAATAGCGAGCATATCGAGCGCGCGCTCTCCCGCTACATTCAAAAGCTGGAGCACGTGCGCGAGAATTTGCGATCGAGGCAATTGCAGGAGGAATTCCAACGAGGGGCGGATCTGGCTGCGCACCTGCGGCGGATGAATTAAGATACACTACCACTCAGGGAAACCTGGCCCGGGGTCGCCGCCGCCCTTAGAGACTTGCGGCTGACCGAAGGCCTGACATGGCGCGGCGGACCACCCGCGGCCCGCCACACCGATTTTTTCGAATTAAGGATTCTAGATGGAACAGAAACTCAAAATCGCGGTGTTTATCGATTTCGATAACATCGAAATCGGCGTGAAATCCACGCTGCACCGCGAATTCGATGTCGCCGCCGTATTAGACGCGCTGAAGGAGCGCGGCGAGATCGTCACCAAATTCGCCTACGCGAACTGGGGGAGGCAGGAGTTTGCCACGCGCGCTCTCTCCGAGCACGCCGTGCAGATGGTGCAACGCGACCCCTCGCCGCGCGGCGACAAAAACGGAGCAGATATCAACTTGGCTCTCGATGCCCTCGAGATGGCCTTCACTCATGACCACATCAACGCCTTTTGCATTGTCAGCGGCGACAGCGATTTCATTGCGTTGGTAAACAAACTCAAGCAGTATGATAAGCGGGTATTTGTAGTCGGCGGGCGGGCGTTCACCAGCACGATCTTGCAGAAGAACTGCCACGAGTTCGTAGCCTACGAAGCCATCATCGATGAGCCACGCTCCTCGCGGCCGCCGCAGCAGCAACGGGAGCCGCAACAATCACAGCCGCAGCAACAGCCGCAACAGGATCGTCCGCAACGGCAACCGCAGAAGCGCGTGGCTTTGGACCTGGCGCTGGCCATGCCCCTGGTGGAGCGCGCCTTGGGCGTACTGGAGCGCCGCGAGGTGCGGCCTCAATTGGGGCTGCTCAAATCCACCATGCTGCAGCTCGATTCCACCTTCAACGAAAAGGCCTACGGCGCCAGCTCGTTCACGGACTTTGTGGAGAAGCTGCAGAAGTCGGAATTTGTGGAGGTATCGGGCGGCGAAGGCCGGTACATGATCCGCCGCAAGGGCGCCGCGCCGGAAAAACAGGGCGCCAAGCCGGAGCTGGCCATCCCGCTCCTGCGCGACGTTCTGGAAACGCATCGCTTCGACATCGACAACGGCGCCAACGCCGACGAACTCGCCGAGTGGGTCAAGCAGGAGCAGCCCAAATTGGACTGGCGCGAGTTTGGCTTCCAGGAATTCGGCGAGCTGCTGAACTACGCTCAGGACAAATCGCTGGTACGGATTGAGGCTGACGAAGAGAAGGGACTCATCGTTCACCTGGGCGCGGAGTTCCATCCCCCGGCTGCGCCGCCGGAGCCGGAACCGGTCGCTGCCGCGGAGGAAGAGGAAGAGATCGACGAGCCGCAACCGCTGGTGCCGGGTCAGCCTACGGCTACCGGTGAGATTCCAATTCCGGAGGCGCCACCCAAGCCGATGCGCCGTCCGCGCCCGCCGCGTAAGACCGGCGGCGGCGATCAAGGGCAGAAGAAGCGCAGTCCCCGCCCGCGCAAGAAACAACCGGTGCAGTAGGGCGGCAGCAATCCATCTGGGCAGGGCTTCGTGAAACTGGCTCTGCATGGAATGTGGGTCCGCAGCCTGAAAGGCTGCTCCACCTTAGAGGAGCAATTCCCGCGCGTCGATCTTCTTTCGGGCGGGCGCGAGCGCCGCGTTGAGAAACGCAATGAACGGAGCCATCGCACGAAAGCGTTCCACAATCGCGCGAAATAACTCGGGTGTCGTGGCGATCTCCGGCTCCAACACCACGTACAAGATGTATTGCTTGAAGCGCAGCCAGTCCGCCGCGGGGTGATCGGCCGCAAATCCTTTGGGCACGCGCGTGAGTTGCTCGCCCTGCACCTCACCCAACAGCCGGCGCACGGCGGCCGATCCGGTAACTCTCCGCAGTTCCTGATAATTGGCCGCAATATGATTGCGGACTGCGCGTAACGCCTCAGGCGTGGGCATGTACACGCCGCCGCCGATAGCCACTTCCTTGTGCGAGATGGCGAAGTAGAATCCGGCGCCTTCGGTCCGCCCGCCGCCGCGCCAGCGAAAATTGGCGGCCAAGTGCGTCTTGTAAGGCGTTTTGTCCTTACTGAAGCGCGTGTCGCGATAGATGCGGTAGATCGCTTTATCCGGATCGGTAACGTGATCCGGAGCGAAGTCCATCATGGTGCTGTTTACCGCCGCTACCAGTTCGCGCATCGGCTGCTTCACCTGTTCTTCAAAGATGTGCTTGCGCGGCAGGAACCAATCCCGGTTGTTGTGGCGCGCCAGGCCGCGAAAGAATTCGATGCCCGCGGGCGGAATGCCAGGGAATGCAGAGCGCATAGGAAGCCTCCTTCTATAATTGAGATAATGCCAACCGCGGAAGAGGCGCAGGCGCGCCTCGCCGAGATTCCTAATTTAACTGTTTCCACAGACACGCCGCTGGCCCCGCATACGCGTTTTGGAATTGGCGGCCCCGCCGATGTGTATGTGGAGACGCGCAACGCGGAATCCTTCGTGGCAGCGATCGAGGCAGCGCGCGCCAGCGGACTCGACACCATGGTGATCGGCAGCGGCACCAACCTGATCGTATCGGATGAGGGCTTTCGCGGCATTGTGCTGCGTTTTCGGGCTGACGGCCTAGCGGCTGAGGGTGAATCGGTGACGGCCGATGCGGGCGCGGAGTTGCAAGACCTGGTGGACTTCACGATCGGCAAAGGCTTGCAGGGCCTCGAGACGCTGTCCGGCATCCCCGGCTCGGTGGGCGCCGCAGTGTACGGCAACGCCGGCGCCTACGGCCACTCCATCTCCGAGCGCGTAATCCGGGTGCGGTTCTATGACGGGTCGGCGATCCGTGTGTTCAGCGGAGAGCAATGCCAGTTTCAATACCGCGAGAGCGTTTTTAAGCGGCATAAGGACTGGGTCATTTTTTCGACCGAACTGCGGCTGGATCCCGCGGATGCCGCCGTATTGCGCCGTACGGCGGACGACATTGTGAAGGTTCGCAACGAAAAATTCCCCGTCACCATGAAGTGCGCCGGCAGCATCTTTAAGAATCTGCTTTTGCGCGAACTGCCGCCCGAAGTAGCCGCGGCGGTCCCTGCGGCTGTGGTGCGCGAGGGCAAGGTGGCTGCCGCGTACTTTCTGGAACAGGTGGGTGCGAAAGGCATCGAGCGCGGCCAGATTCGCGTGGCCACCTATCATGCGAATCTGATCTACAACGCCGGGGGTGGGTCGGCGGCCGATCTGTGCGTGTTGATCGCGGACCTTAAAGAAAGGGTGCGGCGGCGTTTTGGGATTGAACTGGAAGAAGAGGTTCAATATGTGGGCGCGTTTGGCGAAGCGCGCCGATCATCGCGGAAAGACTGACACAGGTTAAAGACATCCGCCCTTTCGGCCGATTTAGACGGTGTGGCCGGACTGTTGACCGCGGAAGGAAAACGCCACATCCAGAGGATGCTGCGCGCGCTCGCGCCTGCGGCCCAGGGTCTCGACCGGAAGTTCCGTGCGTTGCTGCGCAAGAACGAATGCGATGCGGCGCAGATCCCCGCACTGGTGGCGATCACACCGGCGGCAGCGGCCCAACTCGGTTCAATTCGTGGGTTTCTCGACCAGGTCGAGTACCAGGGACGGCGGCTGGCCAAGCTGAATGCCGCACCAGCAGAGATTCAGGAAGCTCTCCGCCAGTTTGGAGAACTGCTCGACCGTCTGCTGGAAACTCGTTTTGCGCCTGCGCGGGAGCAACTAGCGCTGGCCACTCACTTCGTTTTGCACGATGCGTTTTACCAGGTTCGCGAGGCGGAGGCCCAGGCCTTCTTTGGGCTGTATCGCGCGGAGGCCGAGGCGGCCGATCTCGACGACCTGCTGCGGCGCTTTGTACAGGTGCTGGCGCAGACGTTCCGCGCGTCGGCTGGCCGTCTTTTCGTCCATGAGAAAGCTCTTCCTCGCGGCCTGCGCCTGCCGCGCTATATCGAGCGTGGCGATGTCCGCGAGCGTCTGATTACGGACCCCCAGCTGCGCCGCCGGTATGCGTCGTATTGGTCATACCCTATTGGCGATTCGGCGGTGATGCAGCTCGGGTTCCGCGTCCCCTATCCCTGGCTGCCGCGGGAGCGGGCTCTTTTGGCGGCAGCCGCGGCGCGTTGCCAGGAGGCCATTGAGCGGGCGCGCATGACGCGTGAGATCCGGCGCTTGGAAGTCGAATCGCGGCGGGCCGAAGAGGATGAGCGGCAGCGCATTGGCCGGGACTTGCACGATGAAGCCGGCCAAGCCATGGCGTTTCTCCGGCTGCAACTGGAGATGATGGAGCGCGATGCTCCCGAATCCCTGCGCCACCGGTTGGCCGAAGCGCGCGAGTTGACCGCCCACACCGCAGTGGAGTTGCGGCGCATTGTGGCGGCTCTGAGTCCTTCCGTGTTGGACCGCCTGGGGGTGGCTGCCGCCATCCGGCAGTTGGCTGCCAAGTTCCAACGGCGCCATCCGGCCGCCCTGCAGTTGCGCCTCTCACCCGGCGCCGCGCACCCGCCCGGTCCGGTTGCGGAAGTAGTCTACCGCGTCGCCCAGGAATGCCTGCAGAACATCGCCAAGCACTCCGGGGCTACGCGAGTGAACCTTTCTCTAGGAGCGACCGATAAGAATCTTAGGTTGTGCGTCAGAGATAATGGCGCCGGCTTTAGTGCGGATAAGGCCTGGAGCAAACCGGCTTCGTTCGGTTTGTCGGGCATGCGGGAACGCGCGGGACTTCTAGGGGGAAGCCTGGCCGTCCGCAGTGCGCCGGGGAAGGGCACCCAGATCGTGCTGGACTTGCCGATAGGCGCCGCACCGGTGAAATCAAATGCCAAAGATTCGCGTACTGTTAACTGACGATCACACCTTGTTCCGGCAGGGAATCCGAACGCTCCTGGCGGGAGAACCAGACCTCGAAGTGGTGGGGGAAACCGCCAATGCGGGCGATGCGGTGGTCTCTGCCCAAAACCTGCACCCGGATGTCGTGCTCATGGACATCGGCATGACCGGAATGAGCAGCTTCGAAGCCACGCGGCAGATCCGCAAGGAACGTCCCGAAACCCGTGTCATCTTCCTTTCCATGTACGATGACGAGGACTATCTGGCGGAATCGGTGGAGATCGGCGCCAGCGGCTACATTCTCAAGGAGAGCCCCTCGGAGCAACTGGTCAGCGCCATCCGTGAGGTGCACCGCGGGGGCAACTACCTAAGCCCACGCCTTTTGTCGCGACTGGTGGACGATTTCCGCATGCAGAGCCGTTCGCCCATGCGGCAGCCCCGCTTCGGCACCTTGACCAAGCGCGAGCGTGAAATCATGAAACTCCTGGCGGAAGGCAAGTCCGTCAAAGAGATCGCTACCAGTTTCAATTTGAGCGTCAAGACGGTGGAGGCCCATAAGTTCAATCTCATGCGCAAGTTGGACATCCACAACAAAGCCCAACTGGTGCAGTACGCCATCCAGAAAAAGATCATCCGGCTCATGGAGCCGGTGGCGCAACTCGGATAAACGCGTCGGCCGGTCCACGCGTGTCGCCCATGACACGCCCGCCCAAAATAGTTAAGTCATTTAATCTCTGTCATTTGAAGTCTGGCATCCCACCTGCACTCTTCAGGTCCCGTAGGGAGGATCGGAAGATGCTCAAAACAAAAGATCAAGTTCAAAAGCTGGCGGCACTGACCAGTGTGATGCTGATGGCCGCGGCGGAAGCCCTCGCCCAGGAGAATCTCGGGCCCTCAACGCGGCGGATTGTGGTGAGCATTCCCGATCGAAAACTGGCGGTTGTGGAATCAGGGCGCGTCGTAAAGATCTTCTCCACCGCGGTGGGCGCGCCACGGACCCCCAGTCCCAACGGTTCTTATCGCATTGTGCAGCGGATCTCCGATCCCACCTGGTACACCAAGGGCAAGATCGTGCCTCCCGGAAAATCCAACCCGTTGGGCACGCGCTGGCTGGGATTGAGTGTAAAAGGATACGGCATTCACGGGACGAACGTCCCTTCTTCCATTGGTCACAACGCCTCGCACGGCTGCATCCGTATGCGCAACCGCGACGTAGAACAGTTGTTCGACATGGTGGCGGTAGGTGACGAAGTGGAACTCTACCAGGAACGGACGCCCGAGCTGGACAGAATATTTGGCTTAGTCCTAATGGCCCAGGCTGGTTCGGCCGATGGGGAATGAGGAGGAAGTATGGCAAACGTCTTGGGTTGTTTGCTGATGGTCGCGATCACGTTTCCAGTTTCATTCTTCCTGGCGCGTGGTTGCCTGCGCGGAGTGCTCCGCATTATTACAGGGGGGGAACGTCACGATGTGCTATGATGCCAGCCGTGAACGGTTGGCACGCGGGCCTCGCCGCGCTTCTGTTCCTGACTCCTCGGGTTTCCCTCGCCGCTGAAGATCTCCCGGGCGCCGCCAAGGAACTGGCTCGCAAAACCGTGACCTTCGCGGGCGGGCGAGTAGCAGTTGGCGCCACATACCGAAACAACTCTTCCCTGCCGGATTCGGATCTGGCACAGGTGCGTCGCGAATTCGAAGCGGCCCTGGCGACCGGCGTCACGGCGGCCATCGACGTACGGATTACGCTATCGGAAAACGCTGCTCAGTACCTATTGGTGGAGGAAGCCCGCAAAGGAGAGGACACCCAGGTCTGGATCGTAGGCTGGCCGCGGTCGATTGGGGAGCCCGTCTCCGGGCTGGGCGTCACTATAGACAAGAAGCTGGTTTGGGAACAGAGCGAGCCGATTCTGGATGTGGCTGTCTTGGATGGTTCCATGGTGGTGCTCTCACCTTCCAAAGTCGCTCTTTATACGCAGCGGCAGTTGCAGCAGGCCGCGCCGATCGCGGGGAGGGCATGGCCACGCGATCTCCGGGGGCGGCTGCGGCTTAACGGCGCCCGTCTCCAAGCGCTGCTGCCCGGGGTGGAATGCGGCGGCACGGTCCAACCGCAGCTTTCCCTCGACTGCCGGCCGAGTGAGGAGCCCTGGGTTCTGGAGTCCGGCAGCCGTGCGATTCTGCTCGCGAACTACAGCCGCGATCGCAACTATTTCGACGGTCGCGTGATTCTGCAAAACGGGTCGCGCAAAACAGTCGCGCCGTTCTATTCCGCAGCGGCCGTGGAAGAGCCGGCCGGCACCCTCTGGCTGCTGGCCGCGCTGGACGGGCGCACCCAGGCATTCGACGCTGCTTTTGAGGCGGTGGCGGCGATTCCGTCCTGGGGCAGCGATATCGTGGGAACGTCCGGGCGCTGCGGGGGCGGGTCGCCTGTGCTGGCAACCCGGCCGGGAGACACCACCGAACCGGATGCCATTCAGGCGTTTTCGATCGTCAACCGGGCGGCGGTCGCGCTCGGCGCGCCGGTGAGCTTCAATGGCCCCATCACGGCGCTATGGCCGTCCACTCCGTCATCCGCTCTGGCGGTGGTACACGATCTCACCACCGGCAAATATGCAGCTTATGTGCTCACGCTGGTTTGCACTCCTTAAGGATCAAGCAAGAAAAGCTTCACATTTGGCCGCTGGCCGATGTGGCGCACGCACTCCTGGGTGCCGCGTCGAGGCTCTTCTCGACGCGGCTTCACCAGGACGCACCACGCGTCGACACGAGTGTCGACGCGGCACGCAAGAGTGCGTGCGCCACCATTCGCGCTGCGCAGTTACGTTTGCGCTGGTCCTTAGCGCAGCGCTAGTGTTGGCGCAGGCCGCCACCCGCCCGCATTACGGCGGAACGCTGCGTGTGGAAGTCGAGGCATCCATTGAGACCGCGGATCCGCCGCAGACCGGCCCCGGAATGGCAGACCTCTCCGGGGCTTTTTCGGTCACACGCTGGGAAGGCGGCCGGGTGGCCGTCTATTCCGCTAATGACGATGCGCCGGGTGGGCGGCCATTCCTCGACAGCGTGGAAATCCAGATGGGCCGGCCGCTCCGCGAACAAGCCATCGATCTGGAGTTGAAGAAAGCGGACATTGTCGAGCTGGGGCCCAGCGAGGCGCGCCGCGGGCAGGTGTCGCGCAGAATGCTGGCTTCCTCGCCCGTCCGCCTGCTGGTGCTGGTATTCTCCGAGCGGATTTCAGACGCGCGGATTCGCGAGGCGCTGGCGCTAGCGGTAGACCGCAGCGCCATCCACAACGTGCTGCTCCAGAGACAGGGAGAGATCGCGGGAGCGCTTCTGCCGCAGTGGATCTCCGGCTGTGCGTTTCTGTTCCCGACCGCCGCCGACCTCGGCCGGGCGCGTGGTTTGGCCGCTGCACTGCCCCAGCAGTCGCGCGCTCTGACATTGAGTTTCGATGCCCCGGGGTTCCGGCCGATCGCCGAGCGCATCGCGCTGAACGCACGCGACGCCGGTTTGGCGGTTTCCGTGAGCCAGCGCAATGCCGGCGCCGACGTTCGCCTGGTGGAAGAGCGCATCGCCGATGCGCAGCCATCGCGCGCGCTGGCCAACCTAGCGGCGGCGTTGGGCCTTCCCCAGCCCGCGCGTGGCGAGACCCCGGAAGAACTCTACTCCGCCGAGCGCGCGCTGCTCGAAGGCTCCCGCGCGATCCCGCTGTTTCATCTGCCCGACGTGTATGGCGTGAACCCGCGGGTCAAAGGCGGCCCCGGCATCACGCCGCTGGGCCAGTGGCGCTTCTCCGATTTGTGGCTGGACACGGTGCGGCCATGACCTTTCGAACCCGCCTGCTGTGGGTCGTGACGTTGGCGGTAGTGGCGTCCGTAGGCTTGGTCGAATGGCTGGCGGCAGGTACCACTCGCGATGCCTTTGAGCGCGTGGAGGCGCAACGGGTGAACGCGCTGGTGGCGCAATTCCAGCGAGAGTTCGCGCGCCGCGGGGAAGAAGTGGTGCGCGCGGTCCAGGCCATCGCAGCTTCCGAGGCCGCGCTCAACATCGCCCTCGCCTCCGACTATGCGCCCTTCTACAACGAAGCCCCGGCGCTGGCCTCCGCCAACGGCCTCGACTTGCTGGAACTAGTGGCAGACGATGGCTCCATCATTTCGTCCGCCGAGTGGCCGGCCCGTTTCGGATACAAGGAGGACTGGCTCGCCAATACCAGCGACTGGAAAGCGCGCGGGGCGTTCTTGCGGCGCGAGGAATTGGCAGATGGCTACACCCTGGCGATGGCCTCAGTGGGCGAAGCGCTTGCCGGGGACCGCAGAGTATACGTGGCAGGCGGACAAAAGCTCGATCGCGAGTTCCTCTCGACTCTGGTCCTGCCCGAGGGCATGCGGGTGCTGCTCTACCTCAATTCTGCCGGCGCCTTTTCACCGGCTGAGCTGATCGGTCCGGCGGGCCCGGAAGCGCAGCCCGCGCTGCTGATGCCTCTCATCGACGACGTGCGGCGCAATCCGCGCGAGATCAACCAGACGGTTGGCAGCGGGTCGTCGGCTGAGATCTTTCACGCGCGGCCGTTACTGGGTTTGAACAACGAGCTGCTGGGCGTGCTGCTGGTGGGCAGCTCGCGACGGGATCTGGTCCAGATGGAAACTTCACTCCGCAACATCGGCATGGTGCTGGGGGCGGGCGGCATCCTGGTGGGAATCGCGCTGAGCTGGTGGGCCACTGCGCGTGTGACGCGGCCGGTCCGGATCCTCGCCGAGAGCGCGAAAAAGGTGGCGGCCGGGAACTGGGATACGACCGTGGAAGCGGGCCCGGAGGACGAAATCGGGCAACTCGCGCGGGCCTTCAACCGCATGACCCAGGAACTAGTCGCGCAGCGCGAGCGGCTGGTCCAGGCGGAGCGCGTAGCCGCCTGGCGCGAACTGGCCCGCCGCCTGGCACACGAGTTGAAGAACCCCTTGTTTCCCCTGCAAATCACGGTGGAGAACATGCAGCGGGCGCGCGCACAAGCGCCCGAGCAGTTCGACGAAGTCTTCCGTGAGGGCACCGGCACGCTACTGGCGGAGTTGGCAAATCTGAAACAGATTATCGGGCGCTTCAGCGACTTCTCTAAAATGCCCGCTCCCCAGAAACGGACGCTCCAGTTGAATGAGCTGGTGGCCGACGCCATGAAGTTCTTCGAGCCACAGTTTGCGCAAGCGCATATCGCGGCTAAGACGGACCTTGATCCCAATCTGCCGGCGATTTCGGCCGATCCGGAACAGATCGCACGTGTCCTGCGCAACCTGGTGCTCAACGCCATCGATGCCATGCCCCAGGGCGGCGCTTTGCTGGTCAAAACCGCGGCGCGCAATGGCGGCATTCGGATCGAAGTTGCCGACACTGGCCAGGGGCTCACACCTGAGGAGTGCGACCGCTTGTTCACCCCGTACTACACCACCAAAACTCACGGCACCGGCCTGGGGTTGGCCATCGTGCAGTCGGTGATCAGCGATCATCAAGGGCGTATCTGGGTGGAGAGCCAGCCGGGGAAAGGTACGGCCTTTCGAATCGACTTGGGGTAACCGTGGCAGGACACGGATCGGGCACGGCCTGCTCCGAGCGAGTGCCCAAAAAGTTTTTTGCGAACTCAAGGGACCTGTCCGGCGTATTAGTTTCCATGAAGTCCTTGCGGCACGCCTTCCGGCGATTGGGGAGAGCCCCGGCCTTTACCGCAATTGCACTGGTAACGCTGGCGCTCGGCATCGGCGCCACCAGCGCTATCTTTAGCGTGATCAACGGCGTGCTGATCAAACCGCTACCGTATCCGCAAGCGCAACGCCTGGTGGGGATTTGGCATGTCGCGCCCGGCGTGCCCTCGATCGATGGCTACATCAACTGCTCGCCTACGATGTACTTCACCTATCGCGAGGGAAACAGGACTTTCCAAGAGGTCGGGCTTTGGTCGAATGGTGGGGCCAGCGTCACCGGCCTGGCCGAGCCCGAGCAGGTGCAAGCCCTCTTCGTCACTTATGGCACCCTGCAAGCCCTGGGCGTGCAGCCCGTGGTCGGACGCTGGTTCTCACAGGCGGACGACACTCCCGGCACACCCGATACGGTGATTCTGAACTACGGCTATTGGCAGCGCCGCTTCGGCGGAAACGCAGCCGTGGTCGGGCGCACTCTCACCGTTGATTCCACGCCGCGCACGGTGATCGGCGTGATGCCGCGAAGTTTCGTCTTCATGAATCGAAGCGCGGACCTGATTCTGCCGCAGCGGTTCGACCGCAACAAGATCTTTTTGGGAAATTTCAGCTACCAGGGCATCGCCCGGCTCAAGCCTGGCGTGACGATCGAGCAAGCCAACGCCGATGTAGCGCGGATGCTCGGGATCTGGCTCAAGGCGTGGCCCGCGCCGCCCGGATTCGGCCGTGAGCTGTTTGAAAACGCCCGCTTCGGGCCCAAGGTGCAGCCGCTGAAGCAGGAAGTGGTGGGCGACATCGGCGCCACGCTGTGGGTTCTCATGGGAACCATCGGCCTGGTGCTATTGATCGCCTGCGCGAACGTGGCGAATCTACTGCTGGTTCGCGCCGAGGGCCGGCAACAGGAACTGGCCATCCGCGCTGCGATGGGCGCCGGATGGGGGAGAATCGCGCGCGAACTGCTTACGGAGAGCGTCAGCCTGGGTGTGTTGGGCGGCGCGTTAGGCCTGGCGCTCGCGTTTGGAGCCTTGCGGCTACTGGTGGCCAAGGGGCCGGCAAACCTGCCCCGGCTGAGTGAAATTGGAATGGACCCGCTGGTGCTTGGATTTACGCTGGCGGTCTCCCTGCTGGCAGGACTGCTGTTCGGCCTGATCCCGGTGGTGAAGTACGCGGGACCGCACATGGCCGCGGCTCTGCGGGGCGGTGGACGCACCATGAGCCATGGCCGGGAGCGGCATCGGGCGCGCAACACGCTGGTGGTGGTGCAGGTGGGGTTGGCGCTGGTGCTGCTGGTCGGATCCGGCCTGATGATTCGCACGTTTCAAGCTTTGCGGAACGTCCAGCCAGGCTTCACGCACCCCGAGAAGGTCCAGATGATGCACATTACCATTCCCGAAGCCCAGGTGAAGGAGCCGGAACAGGTGATGCGCATGGAGAGCGCGATGCTGGACAAGCTGGCGGCGATTCCGGGGGTGGCCTCCGTTGCGTTTGCCAACTCGGCGCCGCTGGAAGGGTTCAATCCCAGCGACGTTCTTTTTGCGGAAGACAAGAATTACACGGTGGGGCAGATTCCTCCCGTGCGGCGATTCCGGTTCATCTCTCCCGGGTTTCTGAAGACTAC
>Ga0335078_10012439_pt1 | contig 12620 bp, 17 predicted proteins | sample Lox_Sample_32_FD_206711 | JGI IMG/M metagenome (GOLD analysis project Ga0335078, IMG submission 206711) | Soil microbial communities from Loxahatchee National Wildlife Refuge, Florida, United States - Lox_Sample_3.2 | ecosystem: Environmental > Terrestrial > Soil > Wetlands | place: USA... | reverse complement strand
AAGGAAATCAAGTAGAATTAGAAAGGACAGGACTAGGGGCGTAGGTTTAACGGCAGACCAGCGGTCTCCAAAACCGCGAGTGGGGGTTCGAATCCCTCCGCCCCTGCCAATCCAATCGGGTGAGGGCAGAGTCGGGGAGCGAGGCAGAATGGAAGGCAGCAGTTTTCTTGAAAGCGTAACCAGTTGGCCCACGCGGACGCGCGACTACGTCAACGAGTTGAAGCTGGAGATGAAGCGCGTGTCATGGCCCAACCGCAAGCAGGTGGAGGGCACCACGATGGTGGTGATCTTCGTGGTGTTTCTTTTTGCGGCGTTCTTTGCGGTGGTCGATACGCTGCTCAACGACAGCGTGACGCGCATGTACCATGCATTGTCGCGGTAACGGTATGGACGACGAGAACGTGTATCCCGCAGATCAAGAAGAGCTTCCTCAGGAGCCGGTGAGCGCCGAGCCAGCCGAAGAGCCCGCCGCGGAGGAAGCTGCGCCCGCCGAGCAGGCCGCCGAACCCGAGGCGGAACCGGTTGCGGCTTCCGGGGCGGCCGAGGCGCCCGTTGCGCCGGCCTACGACGAGTCCTCGCCCAAGAAGTGGTTCATTATTCACACGTATTCCGGCTTCGAGCAGAAGGTGGCTGAGTCGCTGCGCAGCCGCTCGCAGGCATTCGGCTTCGCCGACAAGATCGGGCAAGTCCTCATTCCCACCGAAGAAGTGGTGGAGTTGCGCGGCGGCAAGAAAGTCACCAGCAAACGCCTGGTTTACCCCGGCTACGTGCTGGTGGAAATGGAAATGAACGACGCGTTGTGGCACGAAGTGAAGGCCACGCCGCGCGTGACGGGATTCGTGGGCGGCGGCACGCAGCCGGTGCCACTGAGCGCCGACGAGGTGAACGCCATTCTGAACCGCCAGGCTTCGTCCACCGAACGGCCGCGCCCCAAGACGACTTACGAGAGGAACGACGGCGTGCGCATCGTGGATGGTCCGTTCGCCAACTTTCGCTGCAAGGTGGACGAGGTCAATACCGACCGCGGCACGCTGCGCGTGATGGTGATGATTTTCGGCCGCGCCACGCCGGTGGAACTCGAGTTCCTCCAAGTCGAAAAAGAATAGACAGACAATAACGATTCGCAAGGATTTTAGAGATGGCAAAGAAAGTTACCGGTTCCGTGAAGTTGCAGATCCCCGCCGGGAAGGCTACGCCGGCGCCCCCGGTGGGCACGGCGCTTGGCCCGCAGGGCGTCAACATCATGGATTTCTGCAAGGCGTTCAACGCCAAGACGTCCAGCAAGGACCAGGAAGGGCTGATCATCCCGGTGGTGATCACCATATTCTCGGATCGCTCATTCACTTTCATCACCAAGACGCCGCCAGTGCCTGTGCTGATCAAGCGCGCCGTGAACCTGGCCAAGGGGTCGCCGGAGCCGCACAAGACCAAGGTCGGCGTGATCACCGAGAAACAGGTGGAAGAGATCGCCAAGATCAAGATGCCGGACCTGAACTGCTTCACGGTGGAAGCCGCCATGAATTCGGTCAGGGGCACCGCGCGCAGCATGGGCGTGGATGTAGTGGCGTAGGCTTCTTTACTGGATACGGGGGACAGCCCACCGGGAGATTCTCAGAGGCGTGTACTTCGCGATGGCGTCGTAGTCGCGGTCCCGGTGCCACATCGGGACGCCATTGTCAATCGCAATCGCCGCGATCAGGCAGTCGGTGGTCGAACGAATTGTGTGGCCTTTGCGGCGCCCTTCGCGATAGATCTCAGCGGCATCCAGGAACAGGCCTAGTGGCATCGGATCGCTGAGACAAGGCAGCGCGAGAAGGCTCTCTTGAAATGCCGCGCTATCCAGCCCTGGTTGCAGCCCTTGCAACACTTCTTGCACAATCGGGCCGCAGGTGACGAACTGCGACAACTGGTCGGCTGTGGGTGCGGCGCGCCTACCCAGCAGCTCAATCCAGACCGAGGTGTCCACCAGGATCACGGGCGCCTCCGCGCGAGACGAACGGTGCGGTCTTCCCGCATTTTCGACAGGTTACCGCGCCAAAGTTTCTTGCCGAAGAACTCGGGCAGCCGCTGTACCTTTCGAATTCGCAAGACTTCTTTCAGAGCATCGTTCACCGCAGCGGAATAGGTCTTCGATCCGAGCTCACGCTTGGCCTCTTCCAAGAGCTGCTCATCCAGCACAAGATTTGTGCGTTTCATGTGTATAGTTTAGCAGACCTGCGCGAGCTTTTGTTTGAGCACGGAGACCTTCTCAGCCGCCAGCGCCTTCACTTTGCCGATACTGGCCAGCTTGATGTTTTCATAGCCGCGGATCTGGCCGGGCAACGCCACAATCTCTTGCGCCAGGGGCATGTTTTCGGGCGTTGTTTGATTCAGGCAGTCGCGCACGAGTTGCTCGTACCAGCCGATGAGGGCGCGCTCTTGGCGGCGCACTGCGGCGTAACCGAATGGGTCGAACGGCGTGCCGCGCAGTCCCTTCAGCGCCGCCAGCATGTGCAGCGGCGCACGGAACCACCCGCCGAGCTTTAACTTCTTCTTCAGGCCCATGGCGCGCAACAGCGGCGGATGAATGTTGTAACCGATCGATTCCACCTGCTCCCACATGCCGCGAATCTGGGTTTCGCGTTCGGGATTGGTCAGCAGGTGCGCGACTTCGTATTCGTCTTTGTAGGCCATCAGCTTGTAGAGATTGCGGGCGACGCCTTCGGCCAGCGCTGGCTGGCGCATTTCGACTTCGCGGACGAACGCTTCGTAGCGTGCGGCATACGCGGCGTTCTGGTACCGCGCCAGATCGGCCATGCGGCGCTCGACGAGCGAGCGGGCATCGACGGGCGCGGCGGGCGGCGTGATAAGCGACTCGACAGACTGTGCATCGTGATAATACTTGCGGCCCCAGACAAACGCCTGCACGTTGCGCCCGGCATCGACCTTGTTCAGCCGGATGGCTTCCTCGATGGCCGTCTCCGAAATCGGAATCAGGCCGCCCTGCCAGGCCGCGCCGAGCAGGAAAATGTTCACCGCCAGGTGACTGGAGAAGAGGCCCTCAGCCAGGCGCGAGGCGTCGAGGAACAGGTTGCGGTCCCTGCGCGTGTAGGTGTTGATCAGGTCCACGACCGCGCCCGGACCGGCCCATCGCGCGCCGCCGCGAATGGCGTCGCCGGTGGGCACTTCGGCCGTGTTCACCACGGCCACCGTGCGCGAAGGATGCGCGCGTTTCAGGTTGTCGGCGCTGCCCGCCCCGAGCAGATCGAAGCCCAGCAACAGGTCCGCGTTGCCGTAGCCGATCTTGGCCGACGCTTCGATGGGCCGCTGGCTCAGGATCACGCTCGATACGACTGCCCCGCCTTTCTGCGCAAGGCCGGTCTGATCGAGCGTGATCACCGAAAGGCCCTCGATCCAGGCCGCGGTGGCCAACAGCGCATTCACCGTGACCACGCCGGTGCCGCCGATGCCCGGCATCAGGATCGAATACCGCTCGCCGATCGAGACCCGCTCGCGCGGCGGCGGCACCTCGGTCTCGGGCAGTTGGGGCAGCGGCTGGCGGCGCTGGCCCGTACCGGGCTTCAACTTCACGGTGACAAACGACGGGCAGTCGCCCATTGCGCACGAATAGTCCTTATTGCACGACGACTGGTGGATGCGGGTCTTGGGGCCGTATTCCGTCTCGACGGGATAGAGGCTCAGGCAATTGGACTGCGTCACGCAATCGCCGCAGCCCTCGCAGACTTCTTCGTGGATCACCAGGCGCAGGGTGGGTTCGGCGAGCTTGCCGCGCGCGCGCAGGCGGCGCTTTTCGGCCGCGCACTGCTGATCGTAAATGATCGCGGTCACGCCGGGCAGTTTTTCGAACTCGCGCAGCACACCGGGCAGGTCGTCGCGATCGCGCAGTTGGGCGTTGGCGGCCAGTTTGACGCCCTGGTATTTCTTCAAGTCGTCGGTGAGCACCGCGATCCGGCGAACCCCGTCGGCCGCCAGTTTGTGGGTCAGCTCGGGAACGGGCACCGCTCCCGCGGCTTGCTGGCCGCCGGTCATGGCTACGGCGCTGTTGTACAGGATTTTGTAAGTGATGTTGACGCCCGCCGCGATGCAGGCTTCCACAGCCAGCGAGGCGGAATGAAAATAGGTGCCGTCGCCGACGTTCTGGAAAATGTGCGGCCGATCGACGAAGGGGGCCATGCCGATCCACGGCGCGCCCTCGCCGCCCATCTGGGTCAGGAAGGTGTAGGCGTGGTGCGAGTGTTGAAGCTGCGCGGCCATGGCGTGGCAGCCGATACCGCCGCCGGCCATCTGGCCTTCGAGCAGCAGCGTGGAGCGATTGTGCGGGCAGCCGGAGCAGAAATTCGGGAAACGCGCGGGGACCATGCGGCGCTCGCGGGCGTCGATTTCGTCGAGAAGGGCGAGGCGGGCGCTTGGTTGTTCAATAAACTGGGCCAGAACGTGGGTGACGTTCTCCGGGTCCAGTTCCCCGGTGGCGGAGAACAGCGGCGCCGCGATCGCATCGCCCTTACCGAGGATGGCGGGGTGATCGGGCGAGTTGTAGAGTGCCTCGCGCAATTGCAGTTCGAGGAAGCTGCGCTTCTCTTCGACCACGAGGATGGTCCGGAGGCCGCGCGCGAACTCGGCAGTGAAGCGCGGCTCCAGCGGGTACGTCATCCCGAACTTGGCGATGCGCACGCCGGCCCGCGCCAGAGCGTCGCGATCCAGGCCGAGATCGGCGACCGCCTGCATCAGATCGTAATAAGCCTTGCCCGCGCTGGCAATGCCCAGCCACGCTCCGTCACCCGCGCCGATGCTGCGGTTCACCTGGTTGAGCCGGGCGAACTCGCGGGCGGCTTCGAGACGCCGGTACAGCACCTCCGGCTCCAGAATGAGGGTCATGGGGATCAGCAGGCGCGCGTCGATCTTCTTCTCGTAGCCCTGCGGAACGTGGATGGCGAGCCGTGCCGGATCGACGTCCACCGTGCCGCCCGCATCGCACACGTTGGTCACCATCTTCAGGGCCACCCAGGCGCCGGAGAAGCGCGAGAGCGCGATAGCCAGCAGTCCGTAATCCAGTGTCTCCTGCGTATTGCCCGGGTAGAAAATGGGCATGGCATGGTTGTAGAAACTGAGATCGCTCTGGTGCGGGATGGTGGAGCTTTTCGAAACGTGATCGTCGCCGCCCAGCGCCAGAGCCGCGCAGTTTCGGCCGGTGCCCGCGATATTGGCGTGGCGGAAGATATCGCCGGAGCGGTCGACGCCCGGCCCCTTGCCGTACCAGATGCCGACCACGCCGTCATAGCGCGACTGCCCGAGCGAGTGATGAATCTGGCTGCCGAATACTGAGGTGGCGGCGAGGTCCTCGTTGACGCCCGGCACGAAATGGATGCGATGCTCGTCGAGCAGGTGCTTTACGCGCGCCAGCGCCATGTCGTAGCCGCCCAGCGGCGAACCTTCGTATCCGGAGATGAAGGCGGCGGTGTTCAGGCCGGCGCGGCGGTCGCGGCGCATCTGGTCCATGGGCAGACGCACCAGCGCCTGGATGCCCGTAAGATAGACCGCGCCGTGTTCCTGCTCGTATTTGGTATCGAGCTTCATTTGACAGCGGAGAGTGCTATCGCATTATATAATGCCTGACGGTGAACTCAGGGATGGGTGCTCGCATGAGCCAACCGAGGCGCACAATCATGCTCGATCTACCAGCAAGATGGAGGGCGCATTGTCTCCCATTGCCGCCGCACGATCGAACCGCGGCTAACGCAAGCGTGGAGCGCGCCTAAGGCAATTAGTGCGGGAGAAGTGCGCCGCGACGACAGCGTTTTAAGGCCGCCAGTTGCTTCACGCAACATTTTCCTGCACCTCTGGCGTTACCATAAGGGAAGGAGCGGACCCATGGAAGTGCATTTCAGCCCCGACGTACAGGCAAAGCTTGAGCAGATGGCGCGCGACACCGGACGCCGGAGCGATCAACTGGTCGAAAACGTCGTGACGGATTTTTTTGACGACATCGCTTTCACGCGGGAGACGCTTGACCGCCGGTACGACGATCTGGAAAGCGGCCGGGTCACGCCTATTCCGGGCGATGAAGTTTTCGCAAGGCTCCGGGCCAAGAGCGCCCCGCGCAGAGCCGAGCACCGGTGAGCGGCTATCGTTTTCACCCGGAGGCCGAGGCTGACCTTGACGCCATTTGGGAATTCATAGCGGAAGACAGTCTCGAGGCCGCTGACCGCATGATCGACGCGATCGAGGCGACCGTCGAGGCGCTTGTCCCGTTTCCTCATCAAGGCCACCGTCGCCCCGATTTAACCGAGCGCCCCCTGCGTTTCACCACAGTCGCGAACTATCTCATAGCTTACACGCCGGATAAACGGCCACTACGGGTAGTCGCGGTCATGCACGGCCGCAGCCCGCGCGTCATGGCCGCTATATTGAGGGGCCGGGAGTAAGGAAGGAGTAAGGTGGCCCTGCTTGCGTTGTGCGCGGAGCGCCGGCGTTTGGCGTTTCGGCTTTCAACTTGGTTTGCGGGAAGCTCCACGGGGCTCGGGCCGATTTATAATGCTCCTGTGGATATCGTCGATAGTTTTGAAACAACGAACGAGCCAAATACGCCTAGCAACCAAGATTGGGAGCTTGGCTTTCGAGTGCTCGGTGAGCAACTTTCGTTACACGACGGTTGCATCAGCACTGTGGCGCTTGGGCGGGAACTAAAAAAACAGGGCATTGAAAACCCACGCCCCCTAGTGGTCGCACTTCAATTCTTTGATCCCGAGTCGACCGGTGAACGTCCAGCGCCCAATTTCAGATTCGGCCATCTAGGAAGAAGTTTCTACTCGAAGGAGAGATACGAACAGGAGCTAAAGAACCAAGAGAAAGCAACTGCCGAAGAAGCCGAAGACGCCGGTCGTAAAGCGTTTACCACTACGCCCGAGGAGATCACAATACGACCTGCAAACCGACAAGAGGAAGCTCGCTTGGTTAAATACGTCAAGAGCGCTCTCGAGGAACTCTACGCAAGCGATGCCGGTCCGGAGGAGACAGCGTTCGTCTTTGATGTTCATTCGGCCCGCAAAGGCAATAGCTTTGAAAACGTCGATCTAATCGCAGTTCATTGGCGGTCTCGCAACTTTTGCGATCTGATAGCCTTAGAAGTCAAGCTCGAGTTCAGCGCTCATGCCGTTCATCAGGCGCTTAGCTACACGCGGTTCTCACACCGGGCTTGGGTCGCCGTTCTTGTTGAAAGCGGCTTAAGGGCTGAGCTTCCGCAGCGTTACCCGGCCCTGTTCGAATATGCGATCTCGCGTGGCTTAGGCGTGCTGGCCTGTCGTCGTCTCCAAGGACGCAGTTGCGAGGTGTTTCCGGTTCATTGGCCGCTCCGAAATCAGTCCGATCCTGTGCAGGAAGAGGAGTTTACTGAACGATATCGGGAGCAGTTTGAAGAAGCAGAAGTCCTAGAGCGGGAGCAGAAGAGACCCCGCCCTAGGTTTCGGTGAGCTGAACATGTTCGATCCGGCCAGCATCACCGCCGCGCTCGGAAGCGCAAAGGTAATTCTCGACCTCTTGAGGAACGCCAATGACGCGCAGCTCGCCGTTGCAATCAGCCGCGAGGTTGGGCAACTTCAGAGTCAGCTTCTCAGCGTTCAGCAGCAGGCCCTCTCCCTACAGAATGAAAACCAAGGGCTACGCGACGAGATCAGGCAAATCAAGCAAGCCGTCGAAGACGAGAACAGTTTCCAATTTACGCACGGAGTTTATTGGAAAACCTCCGACGTACTGAGTTTGGACCAAGACGAAGAAGGAAATCGGATCAGAGCGTGGTATTGGGACGGTCCATTCTGTCCCCTATGCAAAGACGTGCACGGAAAGGCCATGAGGCTGAAAAACGTCGGCCCGTCCCTCAGATTGGAGCACAAGTTCATATGGAAGTGAGGTTCACAACACCGAGTACGAAGCTCCAACGATGCAATCATAAACCAGCAGATATTCGATCAAGCGTACCTGGTCGACCAAAAGAGCGGCGATCCGGAGCAGTTTCGTGCCATCGGTTGGTGTCGCGGCCTCCTGTGTTCCGTTATCTTTGAAGTCAGGCATGACGCCGCAGGCGAGTTTTACCATTTGGCGATGGCCTGGAAGGCGACGAAAGAGGCGGCACAAAGCTATGCCGAGAACATCTAAGAAAACCGCGACCGCCGCTGAGATCGCGGACATGGCATCGCGGGGCGAGGACATTTCGGCCTACTTCACCAACCAGTTCACCGTTGTGCGGCCGGTGCGCCGGGTGAATGTCGATCTGACGGAGGGCATGCTGCGTGAGTTGGATCACCGCGCGGCGCGCCTCAATATCAGCCGGCAGGCGGCCATTAAGACGCTGCTCGCCCGCGCGCTGGCGGAGGAGCGGGCCATGGGATCGCGGAAGAGGAAAACGGGCTAAACAGTCTGGCGGCCGGAGAGGCCACAGCAGGCCGGGGGCCTGCCCCACATGTCACACTATCTGGCTTTCGATCTGGGCGCGGAGAGCGGACGCGCCATGCTGGGCACGCTGGAAGGCGGGCGGCTCGAAATCGAAGAACTGCACCGCTTCGCCAACACGCCGGTGCGCGTGTTCGACGCGCTTTACTGGGACACGCTGCGGCTCTGGCACGAAATCCAGCGCGGCCTGGCCATCGCGGGGCGGGGTGCCCCCGGGGCCCGGCGCCTGACGCTCGATGGCATCGGCATCGATACCTGGGGCGTGGATTTCGGCCTGCTGGGCGCGGACGGCGCGCTGGCCGACAATCCGCGGCACTATCGCGATGCGCGCACCAACGGCGTGATGGAGAAGGTCTTCAGCGTGGTGCCGCGCGCGGAGGTGTTCGCGCAAACCGGCATCCAGTTCATGCAGCTCAATTCGCTGTACCAGTTGTATGCGCTGAAGCTGGCCGGTTCGCCGGCGCTGGGGGCGGCGTGCACGCTGCTGTTCATGCCGGACCTGCTGAACTACTGGCTGACGGGCGTGGCGCGCGCGGAACTGACCATCGCCAGCACCTCGCAGTTTTACGATCCACGCGCCAAGACGTGGGCGCGCGAGCTACTGGAGCGGCTGGGGCTGCCGACCGGCATCCTGCCCGAGATCGTGGCGCCGGGGACGCGGCTTGGCCCGCTGCTCGATTCGGTGAGTGGGCCGGCGGGCCTGGACGCCGTTCCGGTCTACGCGACTGGATGCCACGATACGGCGTCGGCGGTGGCCGCCGTGCCGGCCGAGGGCGCGAACTGGTGCTACATCAGCTCGGGCACCTGGTCGTTGATGGGCGCGGAGTTGGACGAGCCGGTGATCAACGAGCGGGCGCTGGCCGAGAATCTGACCAACGAAATCGGCGCGGCGGGGAAGGTCCGGTTTCTGAAGAATATCGCGGGACTTTGGCTGTTGCAGGAGTGCCGGCGGGCGTGGGCGCTGGAGGGCGCCGAGTACAGCTACGACGAACTGGTGCGGCTGGCGGCCGAGGCGGGGCCAGCGCGGGCGGCCATTGATGTGGACGCGTTCCTGGAGCCGGGCGACATGCCGCGCAAGATCGCGGACCATTGCCGGGCGCGGGGACAGCGGCCGCCGCAAACGCCCGGCGAGTTCACGCGGACGATTCTGGAGAATCTGGCGGAGCGCTACCGGCAGGTGCTGGAGAGCCTGGAATTGGCGGCGGGGCGGCGGTTTGAGGCGATCCATATCGTGGGCGGCGGTTCGCGCAACACGCTGCTGAACCAGTTGGTGGCGGATGCCACGGGGCGCACGGTGATTGCGGGGCCGAGCGAGGCGACGGCGATTGGGAATGTCCTGATTCAGGCGATTGGGGCGGGGGAGTTGGCGGGGTTGGAGGAGGCGCGGGGGGTGGTGCGGCGATCGTTTGGGGTGGTGACGTACGTGGGCTAGGGTTTAATCACCGGCCTATTCTGAACGCAACCCCGTACGCCAGGTCTTTGACGAATTTCTCGCTCAACGGGTCGCGGCGGCGGCCGAGCGCCCACTCCTGCGCGCGCACAATGTTCTCCTGCTCGGCTGCCTTCAATTCGCGGCGATAGGCGATATGCGCCGGGATCAGATCGCGCATTTCTTCCGGCGCCAGCGGCGTCGCCGCATCGTTCGGCCGCTCGAAAAGGTCGCTCACGGGCTAGTCCCAGAACAGCCGTGGGTTTGTCTCGCGAATAATCTCGTCCAGCCGCGCTTTGGCCTCCCTGGCTTTCGCCGTCACCTTCCGGTTCTCCAGCAGCATGGAGTGTTCCACGGCCTCCAGCCGCCGGCGTGCGAACGTGGGCGCCCGGTCGCGGACCGTGGTCTCCAGCGGCTTGTTGGGCACCAGCGCATAGACCAGGGTGCAATCGAGCGCCGCGGCCACCCGCCGCAAGGTTGCCAGCTCTATGAGGCCCTTCGCCTCCGATTGTTCGAGCGCCACCACCGAAGGCTGCTTGACCTGCACCCCTTCGCCCCTGCTTGCTTTCGCCCTTGCTCCACAATAGAATAAGGCCTGAAAGACTCATATGGAATCCAATTCCCGCCGTTCCTTCCTCCAACTGGCTGCCACCTTGGGCGCGCTGGCGCCGGCCGCCGCCAAAGCCGCCGAGCCCGCGGCGCCGCCGCTCCCGACCGTCAAGTTCGGCAATTTCGACATCTCCCGCCTGATCGTCGGCTCCAATCCGCTCTACGGCTATTCGCACTTCAACCACACCCTGGACCAGCTCATGAAAGAGTGGTACACCCAGGATCGCAAGATGGAAGTGCTGCACGCCTGCGAGCGCCACGGCATCGCCACCTGGCAACTGCACTACAACGACCAGCCCGTCGAGGATTTCAAGCGCTATCGCGCCGAGGGCGGCAGGATGAATCTCATCCTGCTGGCCGACTTCGCCCTGATGAAGGACCCCAAACTCCTCCCGGAAGTGGCCAAACTCGGCCCGCTCGGCATCGGGCATCACGGCAACCGTACCGACGAGCGCTTTCGCAATGGCGAAAAAGGAAAAATCAAGGACTTCCTCAAGGCCGTGCGCGACACCGGCGTGATGGTGGGCCTGTCCACGCACAACCCGGCGGTGATCGACACGGCCGAAGGCGAAGGCTGGGATGTCGACTACTACCAGTGCTGCCTGTATCGCGTCTCGCGGACCCCCGAAGAAGCGCGCGCCGAGTTCGGCGAGTCGCCCATCGGCGAGACCTTCATGGAGAAGGATCCCGAGCGCATGTGCCACATGATCCGCCAGACCAGGAAGCCCTGCCTGGCCTTCAAGCTGTTCGGCGCCGGACGCACCAGCAGCTCCCCCGAGGCGGTCGAGCGCGCCTTCCGCTTTGCCCTCGGCGGCATCAAGCCGACCGACGCCGTGATCGTCGGCATGTACCCGCGCTTCAAAGACGAAGTGCGCGAAAACACCGAACTGGTGCGCCGCATTCTGACCCCGGCTTAACTCATGGGGGGCGGGATTTATCCCGCGCGGGGCTTCAGCCCCGCGGCTGTCTTCCGTCCTACATATAAGAAGTGATCGGAGACGCCCAGCCCCTCCGCGGTCTGCCCGGTGCGCTCGATCAGGTCCAGCCACGCCTCGGCCTCCGCGGGCGCCACATGGTCCAAAGTGGACTGCCACTCCGTGCTGAAGGACTCCACGCCCGTTAGCGCCAACTCTTCGAACCCGGTTGCAAACAACCCACGAAACTCCGCGCCCGTGGACAGGTGCGCGAAGCCGATGGGCGGCGCGTGCTCTGGATCCAGATTTCCGTCGCCCAGGTATTGCTCGTGGAACGCCTTCCGCTCCAGAACCACGTGCGGGAAAAGACGGAAGAAATCGCGCAGGTACGACAGCCGGTTGATCCCCGCGGCGAACAGCACACCGCCCGGCTTTAGGATGCGGCTCGCTTCCGCCACTGCCTGCCGCCGCGCCTCCAGCGCGCAAAGGTGGTACAGCGGTCCCAGCATCAATACCGCATCGAACGCGCCCGCCGGCAAACTGTCCAAGCGCGTGGCGGACTCCCGGTTCACCCCCGCGATGCACTCGCCCAGGCCGGCCGCGCGCAGCCGACTGTCCGCCGCGTCCAGCAACCGTGCCGACACATCCACCAGGCGCAGCCGGCAGCCCTTCCGCGCCAGGTATTCCGAATAGATCCCGCCGCCCACGCCAATCTCCGCCACCTCGGCATTGGCCGGCGCCAGCCGCTCCAGCCAGCGCAGCGTGATGGCGCGCTCCACCGGGCAGTCCCGTGTCAGCCGCGCCAGTTCGGCTTCGAAGATCTCGGTGTCGTAGTAGTGCGCCACGCTCTCCGCGTTTGTCTCACTCATATCTCAGCGCCGTTATCGGGTCAATGCGCAGCGCCCGAACGGCCGGCGCTAAGGAGGCCAGTAGCGCAGTGGCGCCGAGCACGCCAATCATAGCCAACACGGCCGTCGGATCTAGCGTGCTCAGCCCCGGAACCAGGAACATCGCCAGTGGCTGCATCACCAAAAACGCCAGGGTCAGGCCTGCCAGCATCCCTCCTCCCACCAGGACCAGGCTTTGCCGGCCCACGATCCGCAACACATCGAATGGGGCTGCCCCCAACGCCACGCGGAGACCGATCTCCCGGGTGCGCCGCGAGACTGAAAACAACAACACCCCGTAAAGGCCGATAGCCGCCAGCATGAGTGCGAGTATGCCCA
>Ga0335078_10012437_pt1 | contig 12622 bp, 10 predicted proteins | sample Lox_Sample_32_FD_206711 | JGI IMG/M metagenome (GOLD analysis project Ga0335078, IMG submission 206711) | Soil microbial communities from Loxahatchee National Wildlife Refuge, Florida, United States - Lox_Sample_3.2 | ecosystem: Environmental > Terrestrial > Soil > Wetlands | place: USA... | reverse complement strand
GCTTGCGCTCCACGGCCTGCTGCCGGAGGCCCGGCCTGAACAACTTGGTCGTGATCACGACCTCGGCAGTGCCAGCTGTCACCCACCCCCACCGCCTCTGTCGCGGCGACAGAGTCCCGTCAGCGGCCGTGCGAGCTGGGCGCAGCGTGCCAGCCAGCCTGGCGAGACCCGGACCCGGGACCCTTTCGGGCCCGTAAACGACTGTAACCTGCTACGACGACGGACCGGTAGGGCGCCGGGCTCCTTCGCGTTCACGGGCCCGCCCGGCCGAGCGCCGCCCCCGGCTGCGGAACCGGGCCGCCGGCGTCAGTGCTGGTTGTCGCTGAGCCGGGCGGCTTCCAGGTCCAGGCTGCGCTGCAGTTGCTGGCGGGTCGCCTGGGTGATGGTGCCGTCGTCGTACAGCCGGGCCAGTTCGGCGTGCTCGGCGGCGTTCAGGGCGCGTCGCAGCTCCCGGTCGGTCAGCCCGTCCGGTTCCGGTGCCTGATCGCCGTCGATCCTGGCGCGGGTGCGCCCGATCCGGGCCTGCAGCCCGGCCCGGGCCCGGTCGATCGTGTCATCGGCGGCGCAGCCGCCGTCCGCCAGCTCGTCCAGCCGGGCCAGGGCCGCCTCGGCCAGGCGCAGCCGGGCCACCGTCTCCTCGTGTCGCGTGCCGCCGGGCCGGGCGATCCCGGCCAGCCGGACCAGGGGTTCCAGGGTGAGCCCCTGCACGACGAGCGAAATCACGATCACCGCGGTGGCGAGCACCAGGACCAGGTCCCGCTGCGGCAGCGGAGCCCCGCTGTCCGAGGTCAGCGGGATGGACAGCGCCGCGGCCAGCGGAACGACCCCGCGGGTGCCCGCCCAGGACACCACGGCGGGCACCGGCCACGACGGGCGCCGGGCGCCGCCGCGCCGCTGGATGACCGCGGACAGCGGGAACACCCACAACATCCGGGTCACGATCAGCGTCCCGGCCACCGCCAGCGCGTCGATGGGCCACGCCACCGCACGGGACAGGTCGCGGATCAGGACCGGCAACTCCAGGCCGATCAGGCTGAACACCACGGTTTCCAGCAGGAAGATGACCGTCTGGTAGACCGAGTGCAGCTGCAGCCGGGTCTGCGCGGTGGTGATCCGCTCCCGCCGGCTGCCGATGACCAGCCCGGTGACGATCACCGCCATCACCGGCGACACGTGCAGGGCTTCCCCCAGCACGAAGGCGGCGTACGGGGTGACGAGGGCGAATACGGTTTCCAGCACCGGATCGGTGACCCGCCGTCGCATCCGGACGATCCCGATAGCGAGCACGCCGCCCACCGCCGCGCCGCCGGCTGCCAGGACCACGAACTGCCCCGCGCCGTACAGCAGCACGCCGCCGACCGTGGTTCGGCCGGCCGTTCCCGCGACCGCGAAGGAAACCGCGATCTGGAACAGCACCAGGCTGGTCGCGTCGTTGAACAGGCTCTCCGCCTGCACCAGCGCCTGGACCTTCGGCGGCAGCGAGAGCCGCCGCCCCAGCGCGCTGACCGCCACCGGATCCGTACGGGCCAGCACCGCGCCTAGTACGAACGCCATGCTCGCCGGGATCCCCGCCACCACTCCCGCCACGGCGGCGACCGCGGCCGCCGACGCCAGCACCAGGCCGACCGCCAGGACAACCACCGGCCGCCAGACCGCCAGCAGGTCACGCCACGGCAATTCCTCGCTCGCCGCGTACAGCAGCGGCGGCAGCACCACCAGGCTGACTACCTCCGGTGTCACCCGGACCGGCGGAACCCACGGCAGCAGGCCGACGATCACCCCGGCGATGACCAGCAGGGAAGGTGCCGGGATACTGAGCCGGCCGGCGAAGGCCGCGACCACCGTGCCCAGCACCACCAGGAACAAGATGGTCTCTACACTGCGCACGCTGCCGACCTCGTTCCTCGGTCCGTCAGAGGAGTGCCGACCAGACTTCCCGGCGCGCCACCACCAGCCTAACCGCCGCGACTCCCCGCATCCAGGCCGGCGGCCGCCGCGGAACTGGCGTGGACTCCCGCAGGTCAACGGTACTCGGGATTGTCGAAATCATAACGGCAGCCCGCATCCCAGCCGGAGCGCTGGTTGCCGTGAGCCGGGATGCCGCCGGCGTCCCTGAGCATCCGGGCCAGGTGCATCAGGTTCCAGGTCATGAACGTGGTGTTGCGGTTGGTGAAGTCGTTCTCCGGGCCGCCCGAGCCGGGATCCAGGTAGGACGGTCCCGGCCCGGCCTCGCCGATCCAGCCGGAGTCGGCCTGCGGCGGGATGGTGTATCCCAGGTGCTGCAGGCTGTACAGGACGTTCATGGCGCAGTGCTTGACACCGTCTTCGTTCCCGGTGATCAGGCAGCCGCCGACCCGCCCGTAGTAGGCGTACTGCTCGGCGTCGTTGAGCAGGTGCGAGCAGGCGTAGAGCCGCTCGATGACCCGCTTGGTGACCGAGCTGTTGTCGCCGAGCCAGATCGGGCCCGCGATCACCAGGATGTCGGCGGCCAGCACCTTGGCGTACAGCGACGGCCAGGCGTCGGTCACCGCGCCGTGCTCGGTCATGTCCGGCCACACCCCGGTCGCGATGTCGTGATCGACGGCCCGGATCGTCTCCACCTGGACCCCGTGCTTGCGCATGATCGCGGCACTCAGGTCGATCAGCCCTTGGGTGTTACTGAGCTGCGGCGACGGTTTCAGCGTGCAGTTGAAGAACAGCGCATTCAGATCGTCATAACGCGGACCCGCGCTAGTCGTCATGCTCCCCTCCCGGTCCGGACGATGCCACGTGTCAGGACATAGTCCACGGGAGCCGGCCAACGTTACAAACCCGGGCCTGGGCGGCGTAACGCTACCTCCTGGCGCTATCCCCAGACGCGGTCCGCGACCTCGGCCACCAGGCGCAGCTTGTTCTCCTGGGCGTCCTCGCTGATCTGGTTGCCAGGTCCCGCCGAGGCGAATCCGCACTGCGTCGACAGCGCGAGCTGCTCCCGCGGGAAGAAGCGGCTCGCCTCGTCGATCCGCGCGGCCAGCTGGTCGGCCGGCTCCATCCGGTCGAACTTCGTCGAGACCAGGCGGAGCACCACCACCTTGTCATCGGGGACGTCGCCGAGCGCGCTGAACGATCCGGACCGCTCGTCGTCGTACTCGAGCAGGAAGGCGTCGTAGTTGGTGGCCCGCTGGAAGAGCTGCTTGGAGATGGTGTCGTAGGTGCCGGTACTGATCCAGTCGCTGTCGTAGTTCCCGCGGCACAGGTGGAGGCCGAACGAGACGCCGGGAACCGTCGCCAGCTCGTTCAGCAGGTCCGCACCCTCGCTGAAGACCCGGTCCACCGAGATGCCGGCCCGCTCCCAGGACTCCCGCTGCCCCTGGTCGACGAGCTGGCCGAAGTCCGGAGCGTCGACCTGGATGTAACGGCAGCCCAGCCGCGCGAGCTCCGCCGCTTCCTCCTTCATCAGCCGCAGGCCATCGGCGAACATCTCGAACGGGTCGGGGTAGGCGTCCCGTGAGCGTTGCGGCGACCAGACCAGGAACAGCATCAGCGGGCTCGGCAGCGTCACCTTGACCGGGCGCCGGGCCCGGGCCCGGGCGTAGGAGTACTCCTCGACCGTCATCATCCGGCTCCGCTGCAGCTTGTCTGTGACCGACAGCGGGATGGTGAAGACGGATTTCAGCTGGCCGGCCTCGTCGTGGAACGGCACGGGGACGTGGCCGCTGTCCCCGGAGTCGAGGGTCAGCCCCTCGACCTGCTCGGTGAGCTGGTCGATGAACGTGTGCCGCCGTAGCTCCCCGTCGGTGACGACGTCGAGGCCCACGCCCTCCTGCATGGCGATCGCCTGGTCGACGGCCCGGTCCTCGATTTCCTTGTACGCCGCCGCTTCGAGCTGGCCGGCCTCGACCTGCTCGCGGGCGAGCTTCAGGTACCGGGGGCGCAGCAGCGACCCGATGGTGTCCGCGCGGTACACGTGTGCCATGAGTGGACCTTCTTTCGCCTTCAGGAGTTCACGGGTTGCCGTCTGCCCGGCACAGCAGCACCTGGAGCGCCTGCCGGAGAGTGTCTTCCGCTGCGCCGGCCGCGTCAGCGGCCCGCCAGCCCACGAAGCCGTCCGGCCGCACGAGCGCGGCGCCGCACGGCGTGATCCCGTATGCCCCGGGGAAGCCGCCTTCGGGGTCGGCCAGGTCAGGTCCCCCGACCACATGGACATCCAGGGCTATCCCGAGGCCCTTCACCACGGCGGGCGCCGCATCCCGCCAGGCCCCGCCCGACGGCCCGGCCAGCAGCACGAAATTCGGGCCGAACAAATCCAGCGTGGACAGCCGCGTGCCATGACGGTCGAGGAAGACGTGCGGCGCACGCGCCCCCGGCCGGCCCGCGGACTCCCGGGGATGCTCGTGCAGCGGCGGGCCGCCCGGCTCCAGCACGATGGCGGGGGAGTCGTACCGGTACCCGATCTCCATCGAGAAGTCGTCGACGATCGGCTGCGTGTCCTCCGTCCCCAGGTAGGGGGCCACCCGCGTGACGTACCGGGTGAACGCCTGCTCGACGGTGAGCTCCCCGACCGGGCGCCGTTCGGCGTCGTACGAATCCAGCAACCCGGGCCCGGCCACGCCGCCCAGCGTGAGCGCCAGCTTCCAGGCCAGGTTGTGCGCGTCCTGCACGCCCGTGTTGCCGCCGTAGCCGCCGTTCGGCGGGACCACGTGCGCCGCGTCGCCGGCCAGGAACACGCGCCCGTCCCGGAACCTCTCCGCGCAGTTCGCCTCGGCCCGCCAGGTCGCGATGTTCTCGATGACGACCGGGATGTCCGGCACGCCAATGGCGGCCCGCAGCAGCTCGAGCGCCCGCTGCGGCGTGATTCCCTCGGCCACGTTGGCCCAGGGGGCGGACGGGAAGGCGGCGATGACCTCCGGGCGGGTGGTGTCCCCGACCAGGTTGACCACCAGGAACCCGGCGTTGCCGCTCCGGTCCAGCCGGAAGAACCCCCGCATCAGCGGGTTCGTCACGTAGTGGACGCCCTGGTTCCGGTCCCGCAGCAGCGGCCCGAGGTCGGCCAGCGCCCGGAAGTAGATCGTGATGCTGTGCGACAGCAGGCCGTGGCCACCCATGCCGATGCCAAGCCAGTCCCGGACCGGACTGCGGTTTCCGTCGGCCGCGACGACGTACCTCGCCCGCACCGAACTCTCCGACCCGTCCGACAGGTCGCGGATGACCGCCGTCACCCCGTCCGCGTCCTGCGACAGCGACGTGCACTCGGCGCCGTACCGCAGCCGCGCGCCGAGCTCCTCCGCCCGGGCCCGCAGGATCGGCTCGAGCGCGTCCTGGTTGATGAACAGCCGTATCGTCGGGCTGAACTCGTCGACCCCGGCGTTGAGGTTCGGGAAGTAGTTCGCGATTTCCCGGCCCGCCAGCGACTCGACGTTGTTGATCCCGCCGTCCGGCGGGTACTGCTCCTCCGACTTGCGCCGGACGGCGTCCTCGAGCCCGGCCGAGCGCAGGATCTCCACCGTGCGCAGGTGGAAGTGCCCGGCCCGGGCGTTGATCGCCGTGCCCGCGTGCCGTTCCACCGCCAGCACGTCGACGCCGTGCCGGCGCAGGAACAGCGCGGCCGACAGGCCGACCAGGCTGCCGCCGACGATCAGTACGGGCACATCCTCGCTGGTTTCGCGGTCCATCGGAAACCTCTCGCACGTCCCGCCGTGATGGTGCGTCCGATGTTAGGCAGCCAGCCAGTATTCGGCAATAGGAGCCTGTGAATGTTAATCATTGCTAGCAGCAATAACTCCTGCTAGAAGTGGAAAATGAGCCTCGCGGGCGTCGACCTCAACCTCCTCGTGGCGCTCGACGCGCTGCTCGCCGAGCGGAATGTCACCCGGGCGGCCGAACGGGTCGGGCTGAGCCAGCCCGGAATGAGCAACACGCTCGCCCGGCTGCGCAAGCTCTTCGGCGACCCTTTGCTGGTCCGCGAGGGGCTGACGCTGGTACCGACCCCGCGCGCCGAAGCGCTCCGCCAGCCCGTTCAGGAGGCGCTGAGCCTGATCCAGCACGCCCTGGACAACCGCCCCGCCTTCGACCCGGCCCGCGACCATGTGACGTTCACGGTGAGCTGCTCCGACTACAGCCTGCTCATGCTCATCGGCCCGCTGGTCCGACGGCTGGCCGCCGCCGCTCCCGGCCTGACCATCCAGGTCCTGCCCCGCGCCCCCGACCCGGTCCGGCTGCTTCGCGACGGCGAGGCCGACCTGGTCATCGAGCCGATCGAGATCATGCCGGAGACCACGCTGCCCAGCCTGCGGCTGTTCGCCGACCGCTGGCTCTGCTGCGTCTGGGAGGGCAGTACCGAAGTCGGCGACCAGATGACGATGGAGACCTACCTGCGGCTCGGCCACCTGGTGTACTCCGCGGTGCGCGGCCATCCGGTCTCGATCGTCGACACCTACCTGGCCCAGGCCAAGGTGGCGCGGCGGATCGAGTTCACGGTGGAGAGCTTCCTGCTCGCGCCGTTCCTGCTGCAGGGCACCGACCTGGTGGCGGTGGTGCCCGAGCGCGCGGCCAGCCACCTGCGCCGCGCCGCCGACGTCCGGTTCCTCGAGCCTCCCATGGACCTGCCGCCGATCACGGAGATGCTGTGGTGGAACCCGCGCCGCACCATGGACCCGGCGCACGCCTGGCTCCGTGCCCGCATCGCCGAGATCGCCGCCGAACTCGACCAGGCCACCCCCGCCGCCCGGCCCTGAGTGCTCAGCGGGCCCGCACCGGGGCCCCGGTCAGGGCCGAGAGCCGCCGGGCGAAAGTCGGCCCGTTGATCAGCCACGGATGCCCGGCGTGCACCTCGGCCGTGCCCGCGTGCACCCAGCTGGCCACCTCGACGAGCGCACGCAGGCAGACCACGGCCTGGTGCCATCTCACCTCGCCCGGCTGGAAGGTGGCGGCCGTCTGACGCTGGTAACGGCGCACGAACCGCCGGGCCAGCACCCGGCCGAGCATCCGGACGAGCGGTCCCTGCCAGCCCGGCACGCGCAGCGCCGGCTCGCTGAGCTGCAGCGAAGTGAACGCGACGTCGTGCGCCCGCGGCGCGAGCAGCGCGGTGCTCCAGTCCAGCACGATCACCCGGTCACCGTCGGCGAGCAGGTTGAACGGGTGCAGGTCGCCGTGGCAGATGACGTCCGGAGCCGGCCCGGGCGGGTGGTCCGCCAGCCAGCGACCCGCGTCGGCCAGGTCCGGACGGCCGAACGCACGGGCGAACCGCACCAGCATCGCGAGCAGCCCGTTCACCGTCACCGGCACGTCGCGGAACTGCTCCAGCTCACCGCGCACCAGGCCGGGATCGAGCGCGTGCAGCCGCGCCATCGAGACGGCCAGCAGCTCGGGGATCTCGCGCAGCAGCCGCGGCACGGCGGCCGGGGACAGCCCGTCCAGGCCGGACAGCGCCGGGCCGCCCGGCGCCCGGTCCATGATCATGAACGCCTGGCCGAGGCCATCGTCCGGGCCTCCGGCCGCCCGCACGACCGGCGTCGGGTAGCCCGCGGCGGCCACCGCGCGCTGCACGATTGTCTCCTTGCGGGCCGAACCGGGATCCGGCATCAGCCGGGCGACGAGCTCGGCGGGCCAGCCGGCCGGCGGGTTCGCCAGCGAGAACGAGAAGAGCTCAGCCCAGAACCCGCCCCGCATCGGCTCGGGCCGGCGCTCGTACTCCAGCCCGGGCGCGCCGGCGGCGCTCCGCAGCACCGCGATGAGCCGCTCTCCTATGCCAGTGTCGACCGTCACGATATTTACCGTAACAGTGTTCTTTGGTACTGTCTAGTCATGACTAGCACAGCGGAGACAGATGAACCGCTGACCATCGACGACCTGGCCCGGCGGGTCCAGCTGCCGGTGCGCACGATCCGCGAGTACCACACGATGCGCCTGCTGCCGCCGCCCGAACGGCGCGGCCGCCTGGGCCTGTACGGCGACCGGCACGTCCAGCGGCTGCGGCTGATCGCCCGGCTGCAGCGCCGCGGGTACTCGCTGGCCGGGATCCGCGACCTGCTCGGGGCGTGGGAGAGCGGAACGGACCTGGTGACCCTGCTCGGCGTCGACGAGAGCCAGGCCGCGCTGGACGAGACGCCGCTGTTCCTGACCCGGGCGGAGCTGTTCCAGCGGCTGCCGGCGCTGGAGGAGGCCACGCTCGGCCGGGCCAGCCGGATCGGGCTGGTCCGCCCGCACGGCGAGGACCACTTCGGCGTGCGCAGTCCCGCCCTGCTCGGCCTGGTGGCCGACTGGGTCCGGCTCGGCGTCCCGCTCGACGGGGCGCTCGACCTGATCGAGGTGCTCGCCGGCGACCTCGATGCGCTAGCGGGCCAGCTGGCCGGCCTGATCATCGAGCGCATCTGGGAGCCGGCCACCGCCGCGGGCCGGGCCGGGAAACTGCCCGACCTGCTCCGGCGTGGCCGGCCCCTGCTGCTCCAGGGCGCGGCCACCACCCTCGCCGACCGGATCGGCGCGGCCCTGGCCGAGCGGGCCGGCACCGCGACCGACGGCGACCGGCTCCGGGCCATACTCGACGAGATAAGGGTGGGAGCGGTCGCGGACTCCGCGGGCACGATCCACCGGGCGAGGAGATGATGGATGAGCATCGTGAACACGGCCCAGGCCGAGCACTGGAACACCGGCGACGGCGTCGCCCACTGGGTCACCAACCAGGCCCGCTACGACCGCATGCACGCGCCGTTCACCGCCCTGATCCTGGATGCCGCCGCCCTGCGGCCCGGCGGAAACGTGCTCGACGTGGGCTGCGGCTGCGGTGGCACCACGCTCGCCGCCGCCCGGCTGGTCGCGCCGGGCCGGGCGGCCGGCCTCGACCTGTCCGGTCCGATGCTCGCCCGGGGCCGGGCCGACGCCGACGCGGCCGGCCTGGCCAACGCCGTGTTCCAGCAGGGCGACGCGCAGGTGCACGAGCTCGAGCCGGGCACGTTCGGCACCGTGATTTCCCGTTTCGGCGTGATGTTCTTCGCCGACCCGGTTGCCGCCTTCGCCAACATCAGGTCCGCGACCCGGCCCGGCGGGCGGCTGGTCTTCGTCTGCTGGCAGCCGATGGCCGCCAACCAGTGGATGCTGGTCCCTGGGGCCGCGCTCGCCGAGCACCTGCCGCCGCCCGACCCCGGCCCCGCCGACGGCCCCGGCATGTTCGCGTTCGCCGACCCGGACCGGCTCCGCCCGATCCTGGCCGCGGCCGGCTGGCGGGACATCGAGATCAGCTCCGAGCACGCGCCGATCCTGGTCGGCGGCGGCGGGAGCGTCGACGACACCGTCGAGTTCCTGCGCACCGCGACGATGGGCCGGACCATGCTGGCCGGGGCCGACGCCGCCACGGCGGACCGCGCGCTCGCGTCGCTGCGCGCCGCGCTCACCCCGTACGCCGACGCCGACGGCGTGCGCCTGGACGCCGCGGTGTGGCTGGTCCAGGCGGTAGCGCCATAGTGCAGTAACACAGTAACGCAGTAACGCAGTAACCTTGGCGGCCACCGGCAGGCCGGCGTCACGCACCCGCGGCCCGTGATACATGTTGTCCAGGCGGATCCTGCAGCACAGAAGGGAGCCGAGGATGGCGGACGGTTACTACACCGAGCAGGTGCACGGCCCGCACGAGTACTTCGACCTGGGCGGCTTCGAGCTGGCCAGCGGCTTCGTGCTGCCGGAGGCCCGGCTGGCCTACAAGACGATGGGCACGCTCAACGAGGCCAAGGACAACGCGATCCTGCTGCCGCACATGTACACCGGGACCGCCGCGTTCATGACGTCCTACGTCGGGCCGGGCCGGCCGCTGGACCCGGACAGGTACTTCCTCATCCTGCCCGCCCAGTTCGGCGACGGCTTCTCCTCCTCGCCCAGCAACACGCCGCCGCCGTTCGACCGCGGCGCGTTCCCGCCGGTGGCCATCTCCGACGACGTGCGCGCCCAGCACAAGCTGGTCACCGAGCACTTCGGCATCAGCCGACTCGCGCTGGTCAGCGGCTGGTCCATGGGCGGCCAGCAGACCCTGGAGTGGGCCGTCCGGTACCCGGACGCGGTTCAGCGCGCGCTCCCGTTCGCCGCCACGGCGAAGAACCCCGAGCACACCACCGTCTTCTGCGACCTGCACATGGAGGCGCTGCGCAGCGACCCCGCCTTCCGCGGCGGCTTCTACGACAACCCCGCCGATGTGCACGTCGGCCTGCGCCGCCACGCGCAGGCCTTCGCGCTCATGGGCCCGACCGCCGCGATGTACCGGGACGAGGTCTGGCGCGAGCTCGGCTTCCCCAGCCGGGACGGCTTCGTCCAGGGCTTTATCCAGGGCTACTTCCTGCCCATGGACCCGAACAACCTGCTGACCCAGGCGGCCAAGTGGCGGGCCGCCGACGTCTCGGCCAACGCCGGCGGCGACATGGACGCCGCGCTGGCCCGCATCACCCCGGCGACCACGCTGGTCGGCTTCACCGGGGACCTGTTCTTCCCGCCCGAGGACATCAGCGCCGACGCGAAACGGATTCCCGGCGCGAAGTTCCGCGAGACCGGCACGGTCTGGGGCCACTTCACCATGTTCAACCTGCGCGAGCAGGACACCGCCGCGATCGACGCCATCTACGCCGACGTCCTCGCCGGGTAGCGCCCGGTGAGCGGTGACCCCCTGTCCCGTATTGACCTGCCCCGTATTGACCTGCACAGCCACGCCGGGCGGTGCTTCCTGGCCGGCCTCCCGGCCGGGCATCCCGGGGTGGCGGCGCTGGGCGCCGCGTCGGTCGCCGGCGCGCTGCGGGCCGCCCGGGCCGGGGGCATGACCGCGCTGTGCCTGTCCGCCGTGGCCGACTTCGCGGTCCTGCGGCCCGATCCGGCGACCGGGTTGCGCGCGGTCCGGGACTTCCGCCCCGGCGAGGCGTACGCCGACTACCGCCGCCAGCTGGCGGGGATCCGCGAGGCCGTGGCCGCGGCCGGCGCCGAGGTGGCCGCGTCAGCGGCCGACCTGGACCGGGCCGCCCGCGACGGGCGCATCGCGGTGCTGCTCGGCTGCGAAGGCGGCGACTTCCTCGAGGGCGACCTGCGGCGGCTCGAACAAGCTCGCGCGGCCGGCCTCACCGTGCTCACCCTGGTGCACTACCGGGTCGGCGACATCGGCGACGTGCAGACCGAGGCGCCGGTGCACGACGGCCTCAGCCGGTTCGGCCGCGACGTGGTGGCCGAGTGTAACCGGCTGGGCATCGTGATCGACTGCGCGCACGCCAGCTTCGCCACGACCTTGGCCGTGCTGGAGGCGTCCAGCCAGCCGGTGATGATCTCGCACGGCCAGCTCGGCCACCCCGGCACCGGCTCCTCCGATAATGGTCACCCCCGGCTGATGACCGCGCAGCACGCGGCCGCGCTCGCCGAGGCGGGCGGCCTGACCGGCGCCTGGCCCTGCGGCATCACCAGCCGCTCCCTCGCCGACTTCGGCACCGAGATCATCCGGCTCACCGAGGCGGCCGGCCCGGACCACGTGGCCCTCGGCACCGACCTGGACGGGAACTACCGCCCGGTCCTGACCAGCTATGACCAGCTCGACGACCTAGCCAGCCTGCTGCAGGACCGCGGCCTCCCGGCAGCTGACATCAACCAGATCCTCGGCAGCAACGCCCTGAACCTGTTGCACAGCATCCTGCCCAGCCACGCACCCTGAACTCCCTGCCGCTCAGCCCGCGGGAAACCAACCCCTGGGGTTCCGCCCCTCGGAGCGCGCATCACCCGTCACTGCCTCGGTCAGCCGCCGATTGACCGGCCAGAACGGGCCACCTTACGCTTCCGGGGTGAAGCATGAGCTGCCGCGCCGGGCCCGGGTCGTCGTCGTCGGAGGCGGCGTCGTCGGCTGCAGTGCCGCATACCACCTGGCCAAACGGGGCTGGACCGACGTAGTGCTGGTGGAGCGCAAGCGGCTGACCTCCGGCACGACCTGGCACGCGGCCGGCCTGATCACCCAGGCCAGGCCGACCTACGGCACCCGCGAGATCGTCCGCCGGAGCCTGCGGGTCTTCCGGACTCTGCCGGAGGAGACCGGGTTTTCCACCGGGTTCGAGCAGACCGGCACCCTTCACCTGGCCGACGGCGCCGAACGCCTGGAGGAACTGCTCCGCCAGGCCTCGGCCGCGCGCTCCAACGGGATTACCGCCGAGCCGATCTCCCCGGAGCAGGCGGTCGAGCTGTTCCCGCCGCTGTACGCCGGGGACCTGGCCGGCGCGGTGTACTACCCGGACGACGGGCGGGGCAACGCTACCGACACCACCATGGCCCTGGCCGGGGGCGCCCGCCAGCACGGCGTGCGGATCCTCGAGAACACCCCGGTGACCGGGGTCATCCGCCGCGACGGGCGGGTCACCGGCGTCACCACCGAGGACGGCGACATCGAGGCCGAGTACGTGGTGGCCGCCACCGGCATGTGGGGACGGGAGTTCGGCGCGCTGGCCGGCGTCGGCATCCCGCTGCAGGCGCTCGCGCACTACTACGTGGTCACCGAGCCGATCCCCGGCCTGCCCCGCGGCCTGCCGACGATCAAGACCGCCCCGGACTTCGCCTACGTACGGAACGAGGGCGCCGGGCTCATGGTCGGCTTCTTCGAGCCGGGCAGCTATCCCTGGGCCTCGCGCGGCATCCCCGCCGA
>Ga0335078_10012436_pt1 | contig 12623 bp, 7 predicted proteins | sample Lox_Sample_32_FD_206711 | JGI IMG/M metagenome (GOLD analysis project Ga0335078, IMG submission 206711) | Soil microbial communities from Loxahatchee National Wildlife Refuge, Florida, United States - Lox_Sample_3.2 | ecosystem: Environmental > Terrestrial > Soil > Wetlands | place: USA: Florida... | reverse complement strand
GACCCACCACTTCGGCACGATCTGTTTGCCTTGCCATGCGCCGCTGTGCAGCATCAAGTATCCCAGGCGCGCCAGGTCGCGTGCAGAAAGATGCAGCCCGCTGTGGGCGTTGGTGTGCGGGCCCAGGTTTCCGCCGCCCCCCTGATAGTCCCAACCGCCGTTCTCGATGCCGATGGGCTCGAAAACTCGGGTGCGCATGGCGTCGCGTATCTCCTGGCCCATGACATTACGGAAAATCAGAGACAGATGCGCGAAGCCCGCGTCGGAGTAGTCCCAGGCTTCGCCCGGAGCCGCATACAGGTGAGCCGCGGACTCTCCAAAACGATTGGGCTGCCGCCCCAACGCGATCTCAAATTCGCCGCCACCGTCGTTCACTTCGAATCCTTCAATGCCGTGGTCTTCGCCCGGGATGCCGGACGTCATGCTCAGGAGGTGGCGCAGCTTGATCTTCTCCTTGGCCGGATCGCTGAGCGGGTAGCCCTCAGGGATAAACGAGTACGCGGGGCTGTCGAGGTCGATCTGCGCGTCTTTGGGAAGCCGATGGTTACGGCTATCGTCGAAGAGCAAACCGTAGGCAATGCCGGTGGCCGATTTCGTGCCCGACCAGAGATCGAACGTGGTCTGCGCCATGGCGTTGGCGCCCATCCATTCTTTCACGAGGTAGCCGTGCCGGATTATCACGATCTGCCAGGGGCCGCCGAAAAAGGTAAGATTCACGTTGCCGACTCTGGCCAGTTGTTTGGGATCCATTCCACCTAAGCGGCGTATTTCCGCGTCATCCCGGCAACGCCGCCAGCCGCCCGCGGACTCCGAAGGAGGGTAATAGGTTTCGACGGATTCGGATTTATCAGCGGCGAGGCTCGGACCCAAGCTGAGCAATACGGCGCCGGTCAACAAGAGACCTAAAAAGATAACGATAAAAGGACGCGAGAGCTTCTTCATAAGGATTATTCTCCTTTGCCCGGTTCGGGAACTATCGTCGTTCACGGCCCTCTCTCTTGGGGAGCCTGTGTGAGAACTCGTTTTTGCCGTCATTCCGAGGAGCCACAGGCGACGAGGAATCTCGCGCTGCCCTGAAAATAGTCGTTGTAGGGGCGGCCCTTGTGGCCGCCCTCGGGCAACCACAAGGGTTGCCCCTACGTGCGAGGAACGACATTTTCATGGTTTCCGGGTGCCCGTCAGCGGACGGGCATGAGCGACTGCATTGAAAATACTCAGAGCGAAATTCCTCACGGAGTTTACCCTGAGAACTCGCTCAGATCGATCCCCTCCAGTTCCTGATCGTAAGTCTGGTTCGAAGCGAGCAGTTCATCCCAGGTGATTTCCTTCCCTGCGTATGCGGCCTGGCGTCCCAGGATGGTGCTGAGCGTCGATTCAACTCCCATGGCCGCCTGGTTGTGATATTTGCCGCTGGTGATGCTTTCGATGAAGGCTTTTTCTTTGTCCGGGTCAGACTCCTCGAGCGCGTCGTGGAAAATACCTGCAGCTCGCTCGGCCGGGGCCTCGTTCCCGACGGCGTAGATGTTGGCGTGCCCGCGGCGCGGCGAGGCTGGCCCCACGCTGCCTTCCCACTCCCAGGGCTCGTCGCCGTAAATCCCCACCACGCCCTCGTAGTGGAGTTCGGCTACGCCTTTCGAACCAAACATGCGGATGGCGACGTCGCTCAGCGCCTGGCCGGCCTGAAACGAATTGAGATTCAAATGGACATCGTTCGGATAGGTGTAGGTAACATCGAAGTGGTCCCAGCAGTCGCCAGGGTCGTCCTTGACCCTGCGTCCACCTGTGCCGAGCGCTTTAAGCGGATGCGCGCCCAGCATCCAGTTGCATAGATCAACCAGGTGAATGCTCTGGTCCACGATGATATCGCCGGAGAGCACGCGGTCCCAGAAAAAAGTTCGAATGCGTCGTTCAAGAGGCGAGGCGTTCGGATAAGGTGGATAAAAGACCCCCGTCGAATGATAATACGCCGCGCCGCAGGCGATCTTCCCCAGCGCGCCTGCCCTGACCCTGCGCACCAATTCCACGTAGGGAGGGGCGTGGCGCACCTGGAAACCGACGTCCAGGCTGAGGCGGTCCTGCACTTTGTCGCCGATCCGCATTACACGTTTGCAGCCGGTGACATCCACGGCCACGGGCTTTTCGCAATAGACGTGCTTCCCGGAATCCACGACGGTTTCCAGATGCTCGGGATGGAAGATGTCGGGAGTCGAGATCTGCACCATGTCGATTTCCGGGCAACTCGCGAGCGCCTGATAAGCCTTCGGGCCTCGAAACATCAACTTGGGATCGATGCCGGCATAGCCTTTTTTTTCCGCGACGCTGTCGAAATGGCGTTTGCCCTTGTCCAACTGGTCCTCGAAAAGGTCCGCAAGAGCCACCACCCGCGCCCCGGTGTTGTTCGCAAATGATGTGGCGACGTGTGTTCCGCGGTTGCCACAGCCGAGCAATCCCAGGCGCACCGCGGAATTAGCGCCAGTGCCGGTCACGCTTTGCGGCTTGATCATCATGATTCCCATCGCGCCCCCAGCGCGCAGGAATTGCCGTCTGCCGATTTCTTTGCTCCATTGCATCGCCATTGTCCCTCCTGGATTTAGTGCGGCTTGAAATTGGCCGCGCGCACTGGCTGTTCAGAGCTTGCGAGCGGACGCCTGCTTCGCCCCTGTCGTTTTCCGTTGGCGCGTACCCACCAGGCCTCTATGTACAGCCGCAGGAGCGCAGGTAACGCACCCCCTGCTCGGCCCATTCCCGCTCCATCGCCACTGTGGCCTCGACAAAGTCTCTCCAGGGCGGCCACTGCTCGAGGATCGCAGACAGTCTATTGTTCCTTCTCGCCATCTGCTCCAGCAGCCACGGGATGTTCAGCATGCCCTCACCCGCCGGCGCCCCGCGAACCGTGAAGCCCATCATCTCCGGCACCCGTTCGATGACAAAATCCTTGATGTGAAGATTAACCGCGAGAGGCCCCAGCGTCTCGACGACATATTCAGGCGTCTCGAGCGCCCCAAGTGAGTTCACGGTGTCCAGGCAGATGCCGACCCGACCACTTTCCAGCCGGCGCACCAGAGCCGCAAGGTCCCGGCACGAGTGTCTCTCGTAGTTCTCCAGGCCGAGGGTCACCCCGGCCGCTTCAAACTCCGGAAGGGCTTTACGAATCCATTTCTCTGCCTGTTCCAGCGATGGTTGCGATTCGGCAGTGTGGATGAGCGTCCGAAGCAGGACCGCATCGAATCGAACCGCGAGGTCCAGGTAGCGAAGCAGATGGTCCGGCTCCGCCCCGCGTGTTCCGATTTCGATCTGGAGACCCAGTCCGACAGCCTGATCGCGAGCGGCACGAAGTTCGGCATCGTCCAGTTTGTGAAGTGGCAGGTTGTCGGCGATTTGCACGACCCCGACTTTGAGCGCGGACGCCCTCTCGAGCAGGTCCACAAGTCGAAGTGGCTTGGGCGGCGGCGCGAATCCCTTCACTCCAACCGCCCACGGATATGTCCAGGAACTGATACCAAGGCGCATGTTTTATGGTTTAGCGGTTCCTGCCCCAGCTGCGTCCAGGCAACGCTTGTAGTTGCCGTTTGCCGTGTACGCCGGGACGAAGACCGTGGCGAGCTTGAGGGGCACGTCGCCCTGGTTGATCATCTGGTGCTTCTCGCCTGCCAATACCCAGAGGGCCATATCCTCTTGCACGGGCGTAGACTGGCCCTCATGCATGCAGACTCCATGGCCCGAAACGATATAGATCAGCTCCGGCCGGTCGTGGCTGTGGTAATCGGTGCACCCGTCGGGCGGGAGGATGGCATGGCTGAACAGGAGTTCCTCTACGCCCTCCTTATCGGGGGCAAAGAGCACCTTAATTTGGCGCCGGAAAGGAGCTGGGATTTCGACCCCTTTCTCTTCCCAGGCTTTGACTATTTTCATCTGTGTCTCCTTAGATGTTTCATTGCTGTAATCGCTTATTGGCGCGAATTGTGCTCCCGTACCCATCCCGTTGCATGGGTTTTCGGCGGAAGCGTCCTTTTTACGCCGGGTAGTGCACCTTATAATCCCTGGCCGCCTCTTTCACAACTTCATCGACGGCCGCTTCCTGATCCGCCGTCAGGACGGGAGCGCGTTCTGCGGCCAGCGCCTGCTCTACTCGCGCGGCGGCGCGCTTCTCGAATCGTTCGCGATCCAGGCTGTCTCCCGTTCCCCATGGGCAAAGGTCAAAGTAGGGTGAGAGCATTTCGAGCTGGCGGAAGTTCCGGACCGTGTGCGGGTGGTCGAAGGCCTGGCCGCCGTGGCCCAACTCCTCGATAACATCCAGCGCGAGCGTTTCCTTATTGACCTCGAAACCCCGGATGGCGTGGCGCACGTAGCGAGCCACCTCATTGTCGATCGAGAGTTCGAGCGGCGAGAAGGTGATCATGTTCTCCAGTTGGCCCACCGTGCCGACGCCGATGGCGCCCGCCATCACCGCCCCATACATGGAGATGGATTTCTCTACCGCGGCCTGGATGCCCGGCACGCAGGCGTCGGTCTTACCCGCATGCACGCCGGAAGGACAGCCGTAATATTCGGAGATCATCTGCACGCGCGCCGCCAGCAGCGGCACACGCTCCCCGCCCGCCGAGCGGTACTGCATCGAGCGCATGTCGCAATAACCGGGCGTCACGTCCACGGTCATCGTCGCATCCCGGTCGACGGCGTATCCTAACACCAAACCGCCCAGCGTTTCCGCGATTCCCAGCGCCAGCACTGCCGGCGGGCTCATCGGGGCTGTCGCTCCGCCGTTCGGCATGGTGTCGAGGCTCTGCGGCAGGCCAAGTTCCAGGTGCGCCAGCATCACGTCGGCCATCACGGCGTCGATGCAGAGGGGCGTGCGCGCTTCGGCATAACCCACCAGGATGGGATTTCGCCGATGCGCCTCGCGGCTGCCGGCCACGATCTCGCCGATGCGCGCAATGTAAGCCACGTCCCGGCGTTTGAAGGTCTCGATGCCGCCGTACTTGCGTGTGGCCTTCACGAGTTCCGCCGCCATCGCCACGGGACGGACTTCCACGGGAACATCCTGGGCGGCGCACGGCAGCCCGGTATAGGCAATCTGATCCAACTGGTCGGCAAGCTTCAGGGATTGACGCACGTCCTCAAGCCTGGCGTATCGCCGCTCGCCAGCCATGTCCCAGATGAAGCAGCAAAACCCGCCTGCGCTCACCGTAAAGTCTTCGTGAACCTGGAAGGGCTGAGCGTCGAAACGCACCTGGGAGTAGCGGACCGAGAGGCGTTTGGGCCAGCGATCGGGATCCTGAAAATTGCGGCGCATGCGGGCCAGGGCGGCCTCCACCCGTTCCGGAGGAAGCTTCACGAGGCGTGAATCCATGTCGACCCGGCAACCGGCGGCACGCAGCTGTTCCAAGGCCTCGAGGTGATCGATCCACATTCCGGTCCGCTCGAGGATCTGCAGCGCAGCCTGGTGGATCCCGATCATCTCGTCCTGACTCAGGTATCGAACCGGCTCCAGAGCAGAAGTTTTCATGAGGGTGATCCTTGTCATTCACGGCGCCTGATAACGGCTCGCGATCAGGTTTGCGAAGGGCGGCGAAGTAAGGCCTCTTTCACTCAACCGGGGAATTCAGTAATCGTTTGCAGACGCATTCTACAGAACCAGGCGCGGGACGTCAATCTTTTTGAACCCTTTTCGCGCGGCGGAATCCCTTCCTGGCCGTGCCGTGGGACAGGTCATCTCCGCAGTAACTACAAGAAGATTTCCCTTGACACAACTCGGCCGGCAGAGTATTAACCTACTCTGGCATGTAATGGATTTCAAACGCCTGGGGGAATCCAGTAGCGGTGACAAAAACCCTGCGGGCAGTGCCCCCTGGTTCAGGCGTAGCCCTGGCCTTTAGGCCAGCATCTGCCGACCCTACGCTCTGCTTCGGGCAGGCTCTGGAGGTCGGGCTACGAAGTAAATCAGGACACTACTCGCAGCCAGCAAGCGTTTAGCCCCTTTCCTTTGCTGAAATCGGATCACTCTTCCCATGCCTGCCACCGACAATACGGCCAAAAGGCAGTCTCCGGTACCCACGGTCAAGGAAGTCGCCGCGCACGCCGGTGTTTCCACCGCCACCGTATCGCGGGCGCTTTCCGGTTCGGCCAGCGTGCGCGAACCCCTGCGCTCGCGGGTCCTCGAGGCTGCACGCTCTCTAGCCTATCTCCCCAACCGCGCCGCCCGCGACCTGCGGGTGCGCTCCAGCCGTGCCGTGGGCGTGCTGATCCCCGATATCGAGAATCCTTTTTTTACCAGCGTGGTCTGCGGGATTGAGGACCTTCTCAGAAAGACCGACTACTCGCTGCTTCTGGCCAATTACAACGAGGATCCCGATCAGGAGGCGCGCCGCCTGGAACTGTTTCGCGCCGAGGGGGTGCGGGGCTTGATCTTTGCCGCCAGCCGCGCCCCGTCCGGACTTTACGCGGAACTCGGGAAAGCCGGCATCGCGCTGGTGGCGGTATCTCGCGTCATTCCCCGCTTGCGCGTCGACCAGGTCACGCTTGCAAACCGGGAGGGAGCCCATGCCGCCACCGCGCATCTGATCCGTCTTGGCCACCCACGGATCGCCCTCATCAACGGGCCCCTGGTGTTCGCCACGGCGCGCGGGCGCCAGAGTGGTTACGAGGAGGCGTTGCAGGAGGCCGGCTTGCCCTTGGACGACACGCTCGTCGTTCACTGCGCCTTCAATCAGGCCGCCGGCTATTCAGCCATGCACCGACTCCTGGGGTCGGCCAGCCCGCCTGCGGCGGTGTTTGCGGGAAGCAACCTCCTGACGCTGGGCGCCTTGCAGGCTATTCATGAGCGCGGTCTCGACATTCCGGGCGAGATCGCGATTGTAGGTTTTGATGACATGCCATGGGCGATATCCCTGCGGCCTCCTCTGACCGCCGTGGCGCAACCGGCCTTCGACGTGGGCCGCACGGCGGCGGAACTGGTGCTGGCGCGAATTCGCGAACCCTCCCTGCCGCGCCGGCAGGTGGTGCTTGAGACGCGCTTGGTTATCCGGTCTTCTTGCGGGTTCAAGAGTACTCAGGCGCGCGCGGCAACGTTGCCGTGACCGGAAGCGCAAACATGGCTCTTTGGGGAAAACCAGCAGTCGTGGGAAAAAGCTTATGTGTCATGCTGAGCGGAGCGAACGGGCTCAGGAAGACAGGCAGGGGGGCTTTTTCTGCAGCATGCCGGGAACGATAACCGCTCCGTCGACCGCCTGGGGCAATACACTTCCCTCCGTCCGCCTCGCTCACCGTGAGTCCACCAGCTAGCGATATGCCCAACCTAACGACCCTCCCGCAGCCCCCTAAAATCAAAGCGGCGGCAGCTTCCAGCCGCGAGCGTTGGCAGGTTGTGATTGCCGTGGTGACGGTCGCTTTCCTGACGATTCTGGCTCGCGTCGGGATCTCCGGCGCCAAAGTCGAGATGTCCCGCGACCTCGGCATCAGCGATCTGCGGTTTGGCTGGGTCTTTGGAGCCTTCGCCCTGGGCTACGCCGTCTTCATGCTTCCTTCGGGCTTGGTGGCGGACCGCTGGGGCCCCAGGAGAGCTCTCGCCCTCAGCGTCTTCTTCTGGTCGTTTTTCACATTGTGTACAGGCCTGGTCTCCGGAATAACTGTTCTTATCGGCATACGGTTTTGGTTTGGCCTGGCCGAAGCCGGCGTCTTCCCGCAGGCGGCGCGCGCGCTCCAGAACTGGACGCTCCCGCAGGAGCGGGGGCTGGCGCTGGGACTTCTCAATACCGGGTCCAGGCTGGGTGCGGCTTTCGGCTTGGCGGTCACGCCTTTCTGCGTGGCGCGCCTGGGATGGCGGGCGAGTTTTGTGTGGCTGGGAATCCTCGGCGCCGTCTGGGCCGTGGTCTGGTTTGGATGGTTCCGCGATGCGCCGGCGATCCGGCTTGATGCGCGCCGGTCAAATACGGCGCCGGCCACGGCCAGTGAGGCGCACGGCGCAACGAGCAACAAAATTCCCTGGGGGGCTCTTCTCTCCTCGCGGAATTTCTTTTTGATTCTCTACCAATACTTCGCCTGCAATTTTGCGTTCTTCCTCTGCTTCAGCTGGCTGTTGCCGCTTTTGAAAACCCGCTACGCAATCTCGACCACCCGGGCGGGGCTGTATTCAAGCATTCCTCTGTACGTCGGGGCGATTGCAACCTGGAGCGGCGGCGTGGCCGTCGATTGGATCTACAAGAGGGGCCGCTTTAAGCTCTCGCGCGCGGGTCCCGCCATGTTCGGCTTCGGGCTGGCCATAACGATGATGGTCGCGGCTCCTTTCATGCCGTTTCCGGGATGGTTCATCGCCTGTTTCGCGCTAATGACGTTCGGGTTGGACCTTACCGTGAGCTCCAGTTGGACAGTCTGCTGCGACGTGGGCGGAGAGTATTCCGGAACCCTCTCCGCGGCCATGAATACTATGGGAGCCATGGGTTCATTCGCAAGTTCCCTGCTGTTTCCTCTCCTCATCGGCCGGGCTGGAGATGTGAAGACCTATTTTTACCTCGCCTCACTCCTTAACCTTATTGCCCTGGCTTGCTGGAAGTTCATCGAGCCCGCCAAAACCTGCTCCACGAGACGGGGCTAAGGGATCATCCTGAGTAGCTGGCTCGATGCGGCGTAGTGGATCAAGCTGTAGCGCGATTGCCGCGCCGCGATGCGCCTGTCCAGCGAGTTAACCGGATCGGTGACCCAAACAGCGAGCATAGGCAGAGCTCGAGTCGCGGAACTGGTGCAAACCTTTACTTAGCGCCTTGCCACGTAGTATTCTCGCGGCTGCAATGGCGACGAAACACGAGATTCGGAGCTGTCTGCGGCTGCGATGACAAAGGGTTTCAGAATATGAGCTTATAGAGGATTCTGCCATGATCAACCGAAGAGAATTTGTCAAGCTCGGTAGCTCAGCGCTTTCTTCCATGTGGCTGGCGGGCGAGGCCCGAGCCTTGGCGAGCCCGGGCGGCGGCCCACAGGCTTCCGGTGCTTCCTCGGGTGCCGGAATCGCGCCCATCAACTCCGTGTGGCCCAGGCCCACCATCATTCCGTTGTCCGTCGAGGTTTCGGGGGTCTCCCGTCCTCTCATCGATCTCGCCGGGACGTGGAAGCTGACCACCACTCCCCCTTCTGACTTCTGGACCAACGCCGTTGATCCCGGCGGCTGGACGGATATCACGGTCCCGGGCGAACTGGCTGCGCAAGGGATACCCTTCGCGCGCGATAACGAGTTCGCCTACAAGCGGTCCGTGGAAATTCCTGCCGAAGCGGCGGGCAGGAAGATCGTACTGCGCTTTGATGGGGTTTACAGTTACGCGCGGGTCTGGGTGAACGGCAAGTTCGTGAGGGAGCACCATGGCGGCTTTACTTCGTGGGATTGCGATATCACCGATCACGTGACGCCCGGCCAACCCGCCTGGATCACGGTCGGGGTAGCCGACCGCAGCGATGAGATTTCGTATGCCAGCAATTACGCCAAGCATTATATCGGTGGAATTCTGCGCAGCGTGCGGCTCGAGATTCTTCCGGCCACGCACCTCTCGCGTCTGCACGTCGAGACGGATTTTGATTCGACTTACAAGAGCGCGAGTTTGAAAGTAATGGCCGGCGTGGCAGGTCGCGACACGAGGGACGTCACTCTGAGCCTGCGCTTACTGAACCCCGAGGGAAGGAAGATTGCAATAACCCCCCGTTCGTTGAACTTCGCTGCCGGCAAGCAGGAGGTTTCCGTCGAGATTCCCGTCTCGTCTCCGGTGAAATGGGACAGTGAACATCCCAATCTCCATACCCTGGAAGCGGAGTTGATCGTTGGCAAAACCTCGGTAGAAAGGCTAGTGAAGAAATTCGGTTTTCGCAAAGTTGAAGTGCGAAAGAACAAGCTGTACGTCAACGGGGACCCGGTAAAGCTGCGCGGCGTGTGCCGGCACGATACCCACCCGTTGTGGGGGCGGAGAACCTCTCCCGAGCAGGATGAGAAGGACGCAATTCTGCTGCGCGACGGCAATATCAATTTCGTGAGGACTTCGCACTATCCCCCGACAGAGAGTTTTCTCGAAGCGTGCGACCGGCATGGAATTTACGTCGAGGAAGAGTCGGCGGTGTGTTTTGTCCAGCAGCAATGGTCGGTCATGGCAGGAGGGTCACAGGCGGATCCAAAGTTCACCTCGCGTTACCTGAATCAATTTACCGAAATGATCGAGCGGGACAGAAGCCATCCCTGCGTCATCTTCTGGTCATTGGGAAACGAGAGCGCCTGGGGGACGAACTTTCAGAAGGAACACGACTGCGCTAAACAGGAAGACACGACGCGGCCCATCATATTCAGTTATCCCGAATCTGTCCCTCGCGGCGTCGATTGCTACGACCTCTTCAGCAAACACTACCCCGAATGGAACGGGGACTTGACGAGCCAGAATGATCCCAAGCTCAACGACGAATATGCGCACGTTTCCTGTTACAACGCGGAAACCTTGAAGCGCGACCCGGGTGTGAGGAACTACTGGGGGCACAGTATTAAAGAGTTTTGGGAGAACTGCTACACCGCTGACGGCTGCCTGGGCGGCGCCATCTGGGGGGGCTTTGATGAAGTCTTCCTCCTGCCCGATGGGCCGGTGGGATATGGCGAGTGGGGCATCATCGACGGTTGGCGGAGGCCCAAGCCGGAATACTGGCTCACCAAGAAGGCCTATTCGCCGGTGCGCATCGCGGACGTTGACGTCGCTGATGTGCCGGCCGCCGGCCGCACTCTCACGCTTCCCATAAAGAACTGGTTCAACCACACAAATCTCGGTGAACTCCAGATCCGATGGACGGTGGGGAAAGACTCCGGACTTATCCAGGCGTTCAGTCTAGCGCCGTGTCAGCAGGGTACGCTCAGCGTCCCTGGGCGCGCCTGGTCGTCGGGGGAGATTCTAAAGCTGCAGTTCATCCGCGCCGGAGGAATTCTTGTTGACGAGTTCAACCTCCGGCTGGGAAACCGGCCCAACGTTTTCACTGCGGAAAGAGGCCCGGCGCCAAAGTTATCAGAAGACGCACATCGCGTCATTGTCGAAGGCCCGGACTTCACCGTCGTGTTCGACAAGGCCAGCGGACTCATTTCGGAGGGGACAATCCATGGGAAGCGGATCATCGAAGGCGGACCCATTCTAAGTCTGGGCTCCGTCGAGCTTCCTCGTTGGTGGCTGGCCGGCATGAGTTATTCGATGACCTCGGATGCTGCGGTTATCAAGATCGCAGGGGCTTACATGCATAGGCGGGGCGGCGGCGACGACCTCGACGCGGACTTCGAGATTCGCGTCGACGGTCAGGGGTTGATCTCAACCCAGTACACGCTGCGCAGCCCACAGAAGCGCATGAGCGAGGTGGGAATCGCTTTCCTGCTCTCCAGTTCGGTCGGCAAACTTACCTGGGACGGAAAGGCTTTGTGGTCAGCTTATCCGCCTGACCACATCGGCCGCCCTCAGGGCTCAGCGATGCGGGAGCCGAACGCCGGGGCCGAAAGCTATCGCAGTGCGCCGCAGGGGCCGTGGGCCCAGGACACGAAGAACTTCTTCCTCTATGGCCCGGAGGATCCCGGCACGCGCGGGACGAACGATTTCCGCAGCCTGAAGGAGAATATATGGCAGGCATCGTGCCAGGCCGGAGCCGGACCGGGCGTCAGGGTAGAGTCAGATGGAGCGGCTGCCGTACGCGCGGAAGTCCTGGCGGACGGGAAAGTCTCTCTCCATATCGCCAACGCTTGGGGATATCCCGACCTCGAATGGGGAAACTACGACCGGCCGATTACCCTTCCCGCCGGATATACGAATACGGTGCGCCTGCGCCTGACGGATACCGAAGAAAGTTAGTGACACGCGGCCAAACCGGTGCGTAGCGGAATTAGTAAGCGATCTTACTCGTGAGCCGAAAACTGCGAAGGGACCATAACCGGGAGGATGGAATATGTCGTTTATCGAGAGAAGCTCGCTTAAACGCAGTTTACGTACCTTTAGAATTGTCCTGCCTGCGATAGCGATGATGACGTGCATGCTGGTTGGCCGAATGGCATTCGCGCAGCAAAGCGGCAAAACGGCGATCGACTTGCCCAGCAGCAAGGTCCTTCTAAAGCCCGTAGCAGGCAGTCCGCAGGGCACCAACAGCTTTCCTACCGCCGTGGCGCTCAGTCCGGACGGGCGTTTTCTTGCCATCCTCAACAATGGCCGTGGCACGGCGGAATCCGGGTTTCAGCAATCCATCGCAATTCTGCACCTCGAGAACAATCAGATCACGGATTATCCCGATGGCCGGCTCAGGGTGGACGCTCATCAGAGTTATTTCCTGGGGCTTGCCTTTGACAAGGACGGCAAAGAGATTTATGCGTCGATGGTATCGTTGACGGACCCCGAAGGAAAGCGTCCTGGCGACACGGGCAACGGAATCGCGATATACAGCTTCGAAGCAGGCCGCCTCTCGCCGAAACGCTTCATCCCGATTCCACTGCAGGCGCTGACTTCCGGCAAGCACACTGGGATCAGCGAGTTTATCCCGAAAGGCAAAGCGATTCCGTACCCGGCCGGGCTTGCCGTGATTTCCAGGCCTGCGGGGAAGCAGATCCTGGTTGCGAATGATCTCTCGGACAATGCTCTGCTGCT
>Ga0335078_10012435_pt1 | contig 12623 bp, 10 predicted proteins | sample Lox_Sample_32_FD_206711 | JGI IMG/M metagenome (GOLD analysis project Ga0335078, IMG submission 206711) | Soil microbial communities from Loxahatchee National Wildlife Refuge, Florida, United States - Lox_Sample_3.2 | ecosystem: Environmental > Terrestrial > Soil > Wetlands | place: USA... | reverse complement strand
TGCTGATCGTTGCCTACGGCGTGGCGCGGGTCGGCGCCCAGGCGTTCAACGAGCTGCGCGATTCGGTATTCGCCAAGGTCGAGCAGCGCGCCATCCGCAACATCGCGCTCAATGCCTTCAAGCACCTGCACGGGCTGTCCTTGCGCTTCCACTTGGAGCGTCAAACCGGCGGCCTGTCGCGCGCCATCGAGCGCGGCGTGCGCGGCATGGAGTTCCTGCTTTCCTACCTGCTGTTCAGCCTGCTGCCGACCCTGTTCGAGATCCTGCTGGTGTGCGGCATCCTGTGGGGCTTCTTCGAGGCGTCGCTGGCGCTCGCCACCATCGCCACCGTCGCGGTTTACGTCGCCTTCACCTTCTCGGTCACCGACTGGCGCATCAAGTACCGCCGCGAGATGAACGAGCGCGACAGCGAGGCCAACACCAAGGCGATCGACAGCCTGCTCAACTTCGAGACGGTGAAGTATTTCGCCAACGAGGCGCACGAGGCGCGCCGTTTCGACAGCGCGCTGGCCGCCTACGAGCGCGCCGCAGTCAAGAGCCAGACCACGCTGTCGCTGCTCAATATCGGCCAGGGCATGATCATCGCCGTGGGGCTGGTGGCGGTAATGTGGCTCGCGGCCAACGGCGTCGCGGCGGGGCGCATGACCGTGGGTTCGTTCGTGCTGGTGAACTCCTATCTGGTGCAGCTCTACATGCCGCTCAACGTGCTCGGCATGGTCTACCGGAATATCAAACAGTCGCTGACCGATCTCGAATCGATGGTGCGGCTGCTGGCGGTGAAACCCGAGGTCACCGACAAGCCGAACGCGCCGGATCTTGCCTCGGGGCCGGGCGAGATCGTGTTCGACCGCGTCACCTTCGCCTACGACCCGCGACGCGTCATCCTCGACGACGTCTCGTTCCGCGTGCCGCCCGGACGCACGGTGGCGATCGTGGGATCTTCGGGCGCCGGCAAATCCACCGTGGCGCGGCTGCTGTTCCGTTTCTACGACGTCGACCAGGGCGCCATCCGCATCGACGGCCAGGACCTGCGCGACGTCAGCCAGGAAAGCCTGCGCCGCGCCATCGGCGTCGTGCCGCAGGACACCGTGCTGTTCAACGATTCGGTGCAATACAACATCGGTTACGGCAGGCCGGGTGCGACCCAGGCCGAGATCGAGCACGCGGCGCGGCTGGCGCGCATCCACGACTTCGTTTCGCACCTACCCGACGGCTACAAGACCCAGGTCGGCGAGCGCGGGCTGAAGCTGTCCGGCGGCGAGAAGCAGCGCGTCGCCATCGCCCGCGTCATCTTGAAGGGCCCGCGCATCCTGGTGTTCGACGAGGCGACCTCGGCGCTCGATACCAAGACCGAGCGCGAGATCCAATCCAGCCTCGAGGAAGTCTCGGCCCAGCGCTCGACGGTGATGATCGCGCACCGGCTTTCGACCGTGATCCATGCCGACGAGATCCTGGTGCTGGAGCACGGCCGCATCGTCGAGCGCGGCCGCCACGCCGCGCTGATGGCCAAGGACGGACTCTATGCCGCGATGTGGCGGCGCCAGCAGGAGGCCGAGGAACGCGCCGCGGCGCTGGCCGCAATCGCCGAGGTCGCGGAGTAATTCCGATGTCATTGCGAGCGAAGCGAAGCAATCCAGTCCGGTTCTGGATTGCTTCGTCGCTGCGCTCCTCGCAATGATGGCTCCGGAGTTCGCCGCGCGGGTCCTTGCCGGCGACCGCGCCGCGCTGGCCCAGGCGATCACCCTGGTCGAATCGACCCGCGACGATCATCGCGCGGCGGCCGAGGAGTTGATCGCCGCCATCCTGCCCCGGGCCGGGAAATCGCTGCGGCTCGGCGTCACCGGCGCGCCGGGCGTCGGCAAGTCCACCTTCATCGAGGCCTACGGTCTTTTGAGTCTGGCCGGCGGGCGGCGGGTCGCGGTGCTGGCGGTCGATCCTTCGTCCAAGACCGGCGGCGGCTCGATCCTCGGCGACAAGACCCGCATGGGCGACCTGGCGCGTGAGCCCAACGCCTTCATCCGTCCGTCGCCGGCGGGGCCGATGCTGGGCGGCGTGGCGCGGCGTACGCGCGAGGCGGTGTGGCTGTGCGAGGCCGCCGGCTACGACCTGGTGATCGTCGAGACGGTCGGCGTCGGCCAGAGCGAAACCGCGGTCGCCGACCTGACCGATCTGTGCCTGCTGCTGATCGCGCCGGGCGGCGGCGACGATCTCCAGGGCATCAAGCGCGGCATCGTCGAGGTCGCCGACCTGATCGTGGTCAACAAGGCCGACGGCGATCTCGAGCCCGCGGCAAGGCGCGCGGTGGCGGATTACGGCCACGCGCTGCGCCTGCTGCGCGCGGCGGGAACGGCGCCGGTGCTGGCGGTCTCGGCGCTGCACAAGCGCGGGATCGAGGCGGTGCGCAAGGACGTTGAAGCCACGGCTTATGCGCGGGAGCAGAGCGGCGACACCGCCCGCCGCCGGGCATCCCAGGCGCGCGAGGCGCTGTGGAGCGAGCTCGGCGAGGGACTCCTTGAAATGCTGCGGCAAAGCCGCAGCGTTCGAGAGCTCCTTCCGGCGCTCGAGGCCGAGGTGGCGGCGGGGCGGCTTTCGCCCTCGGCCGCGGCCAGGCGGGCTTTGGCCGGGTTTTCCGGGGCCGGACGCTAGGCCGCGCGGCTTGACGCTCGCCGCCCCATCGCCTACAAACCCGCCACCGCCGGGGCCTGAACCCGGCCTTCTCTTTAGGGTTTCGTCATGTCGCAGCGGTGCAGCATCACCGGCAAAGGCGTGCTGGTCGGCAACAACGTCAGCCACGCCAACAACAAGACCAAGCGGCGCTTCCTGCCGAATTTGCAGGTGACCTCGCTGCTCTCGGACGCGCTCGGCCATTCGGTGCAGCTGCGCCTGACGCCGCGCGCCATCCGCACCATCGAAAAGAACGGCGGGCTCGACTCATTTCTCGCCGGGACTTCTGATGGGCGCCTGCCCATGGAGGCCCGCAAGCTCAAGCGCCGCATCCTCGCGGCGCAGGCGCGCAAGATGGCGCGCGCCTGACTCAACGATCGGGCGGTGGGACGCCAGCCCCATCGCCCACGGCGCCCGCCAAGTCTAGGGCGCGCAACGGAAATTCCGCGTTGGCCGCTTGCGCATCGCAGGCGGCTCAACCATTATCCCGCCCGCCCGAGGACGGGAAGAAATAAAGGGAGAGCGATACGGTGAGTCTGCGCGATTACGTTTTCACGAGTGAATCGGTTTCCGAAGGACATCCGGACAAGGTGTGCGACCGCATCTCCGATGCGGTGGTCGACGCGTTCCTCGCCGCCGATCCGATGTCGCGCGTCGCCTGCGAGACGCTGTGCACCACCAACCGCGTCGTCATGGCGGGCGAGGTGCGCGGGCCGCAATCGGTGACCAAGGAAAAGCTGATCGAGATCGCGCGCGCCGCGATCAAGGACATCGGCTACGAGCAGGAAGGCTTTCACTGGAAGAAGGCCAACGTCGAGTGCATCGTCCATTCGCAATCCGCCGACATCGCCCAAGGCGTCGATTCCGCCGGCAACAAGGACGAAGGCGCGGGCGACCAGGGCATCATGTTCGGCTATGCCTGCACCGAGACCCCTCCGCTGATGCCGGCGCCGCTCTATTACGCGCATGGCATCCTCAAGTCCCTGGCCGAGGCGCGCCATTCGGGCGCCACGCCCGATCTCGGCCCCGACGCCAAGAGCCAGGTGACGCTCGAATACAAGAACGGCAAGCCGGTGCGCGCGACCTCGGTCGTGGTCTCGACCCAGCACAGCGAGCGGGTGGACCAGGACAAGGTGCGCGAAATCGTGCGCCCGCACGTGCTCGAGGTGCTGCCCGACGGCTGGATGTGCGACGAGGAGCATTTCTACGTCAACCCGACCGGCCGGTTCGTGATCGGCGGGCCGGACGGCGATTGCGGCCTCACCGGACGCAAGATCATCGTCGACACCTACGGCGGCGCGGCGCCGCACGGCGGCGGCGCTTTCTCGGGCAAGGACCCGTCCAAGGTCGACCGCTCGGCCGCCTATGCCGCGCGCTATCTCGCCAAGAACGTGGTCGCGGCCGGATTGGCCGAGCGCTGCACCATCCAGGTGTCCTACGCGATCGGCGTTGCCAAGCCCTTGTCGGTCTATATCGACACCGCCGGCACCGGCAAGGTCGAGGAGGCCAAGCTCTCCAAGGTGCTGCAGCAGTTGATGGACCTTTCGCCGCGCGGCATCCGCACCCACCTCAAGCTCAACCGGCCGATCTACGCGCGTACCTCGGCCTACGGCCATTTCGGCCGCGCGCCCGACAGCGATGGCGGCTTCTCGTGGGAGAAGACCGACCTCGCCGACCAGTTGAAGCGCGCATTCTAGTCCAGGAAAGATTCCGATGACCGCCGCCGACTACAAGGTGAAGGACATTTCGCTTGCCGATTGGGGCCGGCGCGAGCTCGCGATCGCCGAGATCGAGATGCCGGGCCTGATGGCGACGCGCGAGGAATACGGCAAGTCGAAGCCGCTGAAGGGCGCGCGGATCGCGGGCTCGCTGCACATGACGATCCAGACCGCGGTGCTGATCGAGACGCTCAAGGCGCTGGGCGCCGACGTGCGCTGGGCGTCGTGCAACATCTACTCGACCCAGGACCACGCCGCGGCCGCGGTCGCCGCCGCCGGCACGCCGGTCTTCGCCCACAAGGGCGAGTCGCTCGAGGAATACTGGGAATACACCCACAAGATCTTCGAATGGGGCGACGGCGGCACGCCCAACATGATTCTCGACGACGGCGGCGACGCCACGCTGCTGGTCCATCTCGGCATCCAGGCCGAGAAGGACGAAAAGGTGCTGGCCAAGCCCGGCTCCGAGGAGGAAGAGGTTCTGTTCGCCGCGATCAAGCGGCGGCTCAAGTCCAAGCCCGGCTGGTATTCGAAGCTGGGTGCTTCGATCAAGGGCGTGTCGGAAGAGACCACCACCGGCGTCCATCGCCTCTACCTGATGGAAAAGGAAGGCCGGCTGCTGTTCCCGGCGATCAACGTCAACGACTCCGTCACCAAGTCGAAATTCGACAACCTCTACGGCTGCCGCGAGAGCCTGGTCGACGGCATCCGCCGCGCCACCGACGTGATGATGGCGGGCAAGATCGCGCTGGTGGCGGGCTTCGGCGACGTCGGCAAGGGCTCGGCGGCGAGCCTGCGCAATGCCGGCGCGCGCGTCATGGTGACCGAGATCGATCCGATTTGCGCGCTCCAGGCGGCGATGGAAGGCTATCAGGTGGTGACCATGGAGGAGGCGGCGCCCGCCGCCGACATCTTCGTCACCGCCACCGGCAACGTCGACGTCATCACGCTCGACCACATGCGCAAGATGAAGGACCGCGCCATCGTCTGCAACATCGGCCACTTCGACAACGAGATCCAGGTCGCGGGGCTGAAGAACCTCAAGTGGCACAACGTCAAGCCGCAGGTCGACGAGATCGAGTTCCCCGACGGCAAGCGGATCCTGCTGCTCGCCGAAGGGCGCCTCGTCAATCTCGGCTGCGCCATGGGCCATCCGAGCTTCGTCATGAGCGCGTCGTTCACCAACCAGACGCTGGCGCAGATCGAGCTGTGGACGCAGCAGGGCAAGTACCAGAAGAAGGTCTATACCCTGCCCAAGCATCTCGACGAGAAGGTCGCGTCGCTCCACCTGACCAAGGTCGGTGCGCATCTGACCAAGCTGACGCCGAAGCAGTCGGACTACCTCGGCGTCAAGCCGCAGGGTCCGTTCAAGAGCGACGGTTACCGCTACTAGCCGGCTTTCGCCGCCGGCACGGCGGCCGCACCGCCGTTGACGTTGCCGAGCGGCAGCGCGCGGATGCGCTTGCCGGTGGCGGCGAACACCGCGTTGGCGATGGCGGGCGCCACCGGCGGGGTGCCGGGCTCGCCGATGCCGCCCCATTTGGCGCCGCCCGACAGCGCGAAATAGGTCTCCATCCGCGGCTGGTCGGATAGCCGCGCCACGCGATAGCGGTCGAAATTGTTTTCGACCGCGGCGCCGTCCTTGATGGCGACGGCGCCCCACAGCGCGGCCGACAGGCCGAAGATCACGCCGCTTTCGATCTGCGATTCGACGATGCGCGGATTGACGACGTGGCCGCAATCCACCACCGATACGATCCGGTCGACGCGCACGTTGCCCTGCGCGTCCACCGTCACTTCGGCGGTCTGGCCGACGATGGTGCCGAAGCATTCGTGGACCGCGACGCCGCGCCCCTTGCCGGCGGGCAGCGCCTTGCCCCAATCGCCTTTCAGCGCCAGCAGGTCGAGCACGGCGACGAAATCGGCACGCTGGGCCAGCAGGTCGCGCCGGTACTTGAGCGGATCCTGGCTCGCGGCCACGGCCAGCTCGTCGATGAAGCTCTCGATGAAGAAGGCGTTCTGCGAATTGCCGACCGAGCGCCAGAAGAACACCGGCACGTGGGTGTCGAGATGCGCCGCCGCCACGCGCAGATTGGGGATGCGGTAGCTGGTGCTGGCGATTCCCGATACTGCTTGCGGCTCGATGCCGCTGGGCGGCAGCTCGAAACCCGACATGCGGTTGATCGAGCCGACCGCGACCCGGCAATCGAGCGCCGCCGGCAATCCGTCGGGTCCGAGCGCCGCCTGGAACCGCACCGCCGCCATCGGCCGGTAGCGGTCGTGGGTCATGTCCTCCTCGCGGCTGCGGACCAGCTTTACCGGCTTGCCGACCGCCTTGCTGATCAGCACGGCGTGAACCAGCTCGTCGTTGCGCGAGCGCCGGCCGAAGCCGCCGCCGAGAAACTGGTTGTGGACGAAGACCTTGTCCGGGGCGACGCCCGCCGCCTTGGCCGCGAGCTCGAGCGCGCCCATCGGGTACTGGCTGCCGACCCAGACCTCGACCTTGTCCGGCCGCACGTCGGCGGCGGCGGCGAGCGGCTCCATCTGGGCGTGCGCGAGATAGGGCGCCTCATAGAGCGCGTCGACCGTCTTGGCCGCCTTGCCGAGCTCGGCGTCGACGTCGCCGTCATTGCGCATCGCCGTCATGTCGCCGTCGAGCCGGCCGCGATAGAGCTGCTTGAACTGGGCGCTGTCGGTCATGATCGCGATGCCCGATTCCCATTCGACCGCGAGCTCGTCCACCGCCTGCTTGGCGCGCCACCAGCGGTCGGCCACCACCGCCACTGCGTCGTCGAGCTTGACGACCTGGATGATGCCGCGCCGTCCCTTGATCTTGGCGTCGTCGACGCTCTTGAGCGTGCCGCCGAACACCGGGCTTTGCCGGATCGCGGCGTGGACCATGCCGGGCAGCTGGACGTCGATCGCGAACTTGGCGCCGCCGGTGATCTTGAGCCCCGAATCGACCCGCGGCAGGCGCTGGCCGATCAGGCGGAAATCGCCCGGCTGCTTGATCGCCGGCTCTTCGGCCAGCTTGATCCTGGTCGCATCCTCGGCGAGAGCGCCGTAGGCGAGGCTGCGCCCCGTCGGCGTATGCGTCACCTGGCCGCGCCGCGCCTCGCAGTCGGCCGGGTCGGCGCGCCACCGCCTGGCCGCGACGGCGATCAGCCGCGCCCGCGCGCTGGCGCCCGCCTGTTGCAGGGCCTCGCGCGAGCCGCGCACGCCGATGCTGCCGGTGGTCAGCATATTGCCGTAGACGCCGCCGGCGCGGGCGTTGCGATTGGCCGAAGCGTATTCCACCTTCAGCTTGAGCCAGTCGCATTCGAGCTCCTCGGCCACGATCATCGCGAGCGCGGTGGCCGCGCCCTGGCCCATTTCGCAATGCGGACAGCGGAAGGTGACCGCACCGTCTGGGTCGATCTCGAGGAAGGCGTTGAGCTCGTTGACGGCGGTCTCTTGGCTGGCGATATCGGCGGCGACCAGCGCGGCCCGCGCCGTGCCCGGCCACGCCACGCCGACCGCCAGCCCGCCCGAGGCCGAAAGCGAGGCGGCGACGAAAGCGCGGCGGGTGAGCGGCAATCCTTCCATCCGAATCAGCCCTTCAACAGATCGGCGGCGCGTCGGATGGCGCTGCGGACGCGCGCATAGGTGCCGCAGCGGCAGATGTTGGTGAGGTTGGCGTCGATGTCGGCGTCGGTCGGATTGGGAAACTGCTTGAGGAAGGCGACCGCCGCCATGATCAGGCCCGGCTGGCAATAGCCGCATTGCGGTACGTCCTCGCCCAGCCAGGCCTGCTGCACCGGATGCGAGCGGCGCGGATCGGACGCCAGGCCCTCGATGGTGACGATCTCGGCCCCGTCGACCGTGCCGATCGGCACGATGCAGGAGCGCATCGCCGCGCCGTTGACGTGGACGGTGCAGGACCCGCATTGCGCGATGCCGCAGCCGTACTTGGTGCCGGTCAATCCCAGCTCGTCGCGCAACACCCAGAGCAGCGGCGTCTCCGGCTCGAGGTCGAGCTGGTGCGCCTGCCCGTTGACCTTGATGGCGACCATGGTCCCCCTTCGGCTCCGGCCCCGACGGCAAAGCCTAGCACCCTCCGCCCGTCCCGGAATAGAACAGGAGGATGAACGGCGGTGGCACTCTCGTAGTGACCCGGGGCGCGAAGCTGCGCCTCGGCGACGGCGGCTATTCCTTCGCCGAGCCGCCCGACCTGTTGCGCCTCGCGACCACCGCCCAGCGGCTCGATTTCCTGAAGGAGCATCTCCAGGCGCGCTGCGAGCTTTGGGCCAAGGCTCAGCGCCAGTTCCTCGAAACCTATTTCGCCTGGATCGCGGCTACCCTGGCGCGCGAGCCGGCGCGCGGCGAATTGACCGCGCTGGGACGGGGGCTGTTCGCGCCGCTCGACTGGGCGTTCGCCGCGCTGCGGCCGCTGCCCAACGCCTTCCTGCCGGTCGGACAAACCCCGCTGCCGATGGATTTCGCCTTCTGGACCGGAGCGGGTTTCGCCGGGATCGAGCTGGTCACGGGCACGGTGCGGGCGCAGCGCCGCGCCGAGCTCGACGCGCTGCGCCAAGCCGGCATCGCGCTGGCGGAGCTTGCGCCCGGCGACCTCGCCGGGGCCGACGCGCTCGACGCCAAGCTGCCGGGCGATCTCAAGGCGTTCTGGCGCGGCCTGGCCTTGCCGCCAAGCCCGTTCGGGCCGCGCGACCTGGCGATCGAGCCCGCCGGCTAGAGGTTCATTTCGAGGGTGTAAAGCCCGCCGGCGAAGCGGTCGGCGGCATAGACCACTTCGCGCTCGTCGACATAGACGTCGTTGATCTGCGCCGCGCCCGCGGGCGAGCGCGCCGGCGGCTCGGGCACGAAATAGGCCACCTCGCGCGGCCGGAACGGGTCGCCGATATCGTGGACGCGCACGCCGCCGTTGAAATAGGTGCCGAAGATCAGCGTGCTCGAGCGGAAGGCAGGCCCGGGCCGGTTCTCGTGCATGTTGTGCGCGCCGTAGCGGCCGCCGAACCGCTGGCCCTCGACCGGCGGCAGCGGCAGGGTCGCGAGATTCACCAGGTTGTCCTCGCGCCGCATGTCCATGATCCACACCAGCTTGGGCCAGTCGGCGCCCTTGTCGCGCACGCTTTCGTCGCTCACCACCAGAAGATCGCGGTCGAACAGCGGCATCGCCGTGTGGGTGAAGCCGGGGAAGGGCGGGTGCGGATTCCAGTGCCCGACCGGCTTGGGCCGCGCCGCGTCGGCGATGTCGAGAATCCACGCGCCGCCGTCGATATAGCCGATATAGGCGCGGTCCGGCCGCTCGGGATAGACGTTGGTGTTGTGGGCGCGGAAGCCCGAATCGAACTTGGGATGGCGCGGCGGCGGCGGTGCGCTGTCGCTGGCGCCGGTTCCCGGCATCCACCAGCGAGAGAGATCGCGCGGCTTCGAGGGGTTGCTGACGTCGATCGCGCGATAGAACTGGTCGTCGAGCGGATTGCGCGGGGTGAAATCGGCGGATCCCCCCGAGAAATGCACCGTCTTGCCGTCGACGAACCAGAGCTGGTGGACGCCGCGCGAATGCGGCCCCGAGCAGTCGAAGAACGAGATGCTGCGCGGCTGTTCCGGCTGGGAGATGTCGAACAGCTCGACCCCCGCCGGCTTGAGGCCGTGCTGCGCCGTCTGATAGGCGACGGCAAGGATGTCGCCGCACACTTCGAGCGAGTTCGAGCGCACCTGGCGGTGCGGCAGGTCGGTCTGCACCACCAGCTTCAAATTGCGCGGGTCGCTGACGTCGACCGCGGTGAAGTTCTTGGGTGCCGATTCATGCGCCAGGTACATGATCCGCCGCCCGTCCTTGGCGAGCTGCAGGCTCATGCCCTCGCCGATCCCGCCGAAGCCGGCGAGATCGTGATGCGCGAGCAGTTTCAGGTTCTTGGCTTGGGCGGACATGCGGGGCGCGGGCTACTTGCCGTCGATGCGGCGCTTGGCCTCCCGGATCAGCGACAGGTCGACGTATTGCGGCTCGAGCTTCACCGACTTCGGGATCACGGCCAGCTTGACCGATTCGTCGATGTCGCCCTGCGCCGCCTTCATGTTCGGGACGCAATCGGGCGAGCGGTAGAAATCGCCCTTGGTGAAGGCGTAGTCGAGATCCTCCGGCTTCTGCTTGGTCACGGCCTCGGCGATGGCCAGCGCCTCGGTACGGTTCTTGGGGTCGAGGAACCAGCGCACGCCGCGAATGTGGTCCTCGAAGAAATCGACCAGAACCGGCCGATGCGCCTTGATGAAATCGGCGCGCATCGCCCACAGCACGGTCTGGCTCGGTCCGACCGCGTTGCCCATGGTGAACAGGGTCTTGTACTTGCCGGTCTCGTTGAGCCGGTGTTCGAACTGCGGCATCACCGCGATCAGATCCACCTTCTGGTCCTCGATCATCGCCACCATGTTGGCGAAATTCGCCTCGACGGTGGTGAAATCGTTGTCCTTGATGCCGTGCTTGGCGAACATCACGCGCATCGCCGCGTCGCTCGCCGAGCCGATGGCGTTGGTCGCGATCCGCTTGCCCTTGACGTCCTCGACCTTGGTTATCGGGCCGTCCTTGCGCACCATGTAGGGCTGGTCGAAATAGCCTTGGGTGCCGGTCTGGATGACGTCGGAGACGACGCGCACGTCGAGATGCGCGTTGGTGATCGCGAGCGCGAGCGACGACGGCGCGAAGGCGGCGATCTCGAGCTGGCCGGCGGCCAGGCCCTGGATCTGCGGCGTCGAACCGTTGAAGCGCACCGCTTCGGCGGCGTAGCTCTTGCCCTGGTGCGGCATGACGTCGGGATGGCGCTTGGCCAACTCGTCGAGCAGCGGGGCCAGATGCCCCGGCGCCTGCGCCCAGCCGATATGGATTGGCAGCGGATCGGCGGACGAAGGCGGCGTCCAGGCGAGCGCCAAGGCGGCGGCGAAAGCGGCGGCAAGCAGGTGGCGCGATGCGGACATGGTCCTCCCCGGAACCCGTTGTTTTTTCTCGCCTTGCGGCGCTTGCCGCGAGTTTAGCAGAGGGGCTAGGTTTGCAAATCGCAAATAATTCCGCGGGACCTGGGTTCGATGCGCGATCGCACCACCGACCGGCCGGCGCCGGTCGCGCTGGTCACCGGCTTTCTCGGCAGCGGCAAGACCACGCTGCTGAACGCGCTGCTGCGCCATCCCGCGCTCAAGGACACCGCCGTCATCGTCAACGAGTTCGGCGAGATCGGGCTCGACCACCTGCTGATCGAGACCGCGTTCGAGGACGCGGTGCTGCTCAAGAGCGGCTGCATCTGCTGCACCGTGCGCGGCGATCTGACCGACACCATCCTGACGCTCGACGAGCGCCGGCGGCGCGGCGAGATTCCCGGCTTCGCCCGGATCGCGATCGAGACCACCGGCCTCGCCGACCCGGCGCCGATCATCGGGCTTCTGACGGAGGAACCGCGTCTGCGCCCGCTGGCGCGGCTGGCGGAGGTCATCGTCACGGTCGACGCGGTCAACGCCGCTTCGCAGCTCGACGCCCAATACGAACCGGCGAAGCAGGCGGCGCTCGCCGACACGCTGGTCCTGACCAAGACCGACCTCGCGGCGCGGGGCGCGGCCGAAGCGCTCGAGGCGCGGCTCAAATCCCTCAACCCGTCGGCGCAGCTCCTGCGCGCGGTGAAGGGCGCTGTCGAACCCGGGCTGCTGTTCCATGAATTGCGACCGGCGGCGTGGTCCGCGCGGCTCGCCGATATCGGCGACGGCCACGATCACGATTCCTCGCCCGAGCATCTCGCGCGCCACCACGGCATTGCCAGCTTCACCCTGACCCACGACCGCCCGCTCGCCTGGGAGCGGTTCGGGCCCTGGCTGGCGGCGCTGGCCGCGTTCCGCGGCAACGACCTGTTGCGGCTCAAGGGCCTGGTCAATGTCGCGGGCCACGACCGCCCGGTGCTGCTGAACGGCGTCCAGCATCTGCTGCACCCGCCGGTCGAGCTGGCGCGCTGGCCCGACGCCGACCGGCGCTCGCGGCTGGTGTTCATCGGCCGCAATCTCGACCGGGACGCGGTGGCGCGTTCATTCGCCGCCGCGGTCGCCTGACCGACGGGCTTTCGCTATCATCCCGGTCGCCATGACCGATCCCAAGCCCGACAGCGGCCTGGCCGAGCGTTTCGCCACGCTGCACGAGATCGTTCGCGCGGCGCGCAACGCGCTGCCGACCAATTTCTGGGATTACCTGGTCGGTGGATCCGAAAC